>Ga0209986_10001751_pt1 | contig 20570 bp, 23 predicted proteins | sample BlataG_FD_183168 | JGI IMG/M metagenome (GOLD analysis project Ga0209986, IMG submission 183168) | Deep subsurface microbial communities from Black Sea to uncover new lineages of life (NeLLi) - Black_00105 metaG (SPAdes) (version 2) | ecosystem: Environmental > Aquatic > Marine > Oceanic >... | reverse complement strand
GAATAGAACCCAGGAGATAACCGATAACAATTGCCAAGACTATGCTTCCTACCACTTTAACCCCTTAACTATATCTTATCCCAAATACCCTATTCATTCTACCTGCCTTATAGCAGCCGAGGTATCAGTGAGATAAGATTCAAAGCCCTGCTGCTGGAGATGCCGATATAGCTCCTCAGCCTGAGCCTTGTCTTTTACTAAGGTAAATAGTGCTGGCCCAGAGCCGGCTAGGTGAACGCTGCTGGCTCCAGCCTTCAAAAACTGCTCCCGATACTCCCCCAGCCCAACAAAGCTATCAAGGGAAACCTCGTCAAATACATTAAAGACATTACTTACCAACCTCTCCCCCTCTATCCCCCTCCCCTTCAAACTTCTCCCGGTTAATAATGCCACAAACCTGTCTGTAACCTCACCCTGAGTATAGTGTTTGGGTTTTAGACTGGCATAAAGTTGTTGCGTCTTTCTCGGCATCGTGGGCACAGGTGGCATGAGCAGGACAACCCACCTATGGGGTAATGGTGGTAGCGGGGTTACTCTCTCACCCCTGCCCTCAACCAGTGCTGTGCCACCATAGAGAAAGAAAGCCACATCTGAACCCAACCTTGGGACTAGCTCAAGCAATTTCGGCAGCGATAAACCTAATTGCCAAAGCCTATTAAGCCCATGCAAGATAGCTGCGGCATCACTGCTATCCCCACCCAGCCCCGATGCCAAAGGGATACGCTTGCTGATTTCTATCACCGCCCCTTTTGAGCATCCTGTAGCCTGCTGAAGCAAACCGGTTGCCCTTGATACCAGGCTCTCCTCTGGAATAAAACCAGGGGCATCACAGCTAAGCTCGATATTATGACTTAAGCGGAAATGAAGGCTATCACACAGATTTATGGTCTGGATAACACTGCGAATCTCATGAAAGCCATCGGGGCGCTCGCCCAAAACCTCAAGTGTCAAATTAATCTTTGCCGGCGCCAGAACAGTCAGCATGCTTTTTCTTTTCCCCTTAATAGGGTACAAAATCGCCACAGCCGTGCCCATTCCTCAAGGGTCAGGGTCTCAGCTCGCCTCTGCGACACTATATTTGCCCTTTCCAATAGGGATAAAACCTCACCCTTTGATAGTCCCAGACCTTGAGCTAGAGAATTGCCAATCTGCTTACGAGGGGCGGTAAAACCAGCCCGCACCAGCTCAAAAAAGCTCCCTTCATCAGTCACCGCCACCGCCGGCTGGGGATACAGGTCAATTCGCAGTATAGCCGAATCAACCTCTGGAGCTGGATAAAAGGATTGAGCCGGGACATTGCTGATTATTCTGGGTTCCCCGTAGAACTGAACGCTAACGCTCAGGAGGCTCATCTGTCCGGGTCTAGCCGCAATAGCCTCAGCTACCTCCTTTTGCACCATTACAAGCATGATTTGAGGCTTAATTGAAGCCTCAAGAAAATGGCGCAGGACAGGAGAAGTAATATAGTAGGGGAGGTTAGCCACCACCTTATAGCTATTTATAGCTTGGGGAAATCTGTCCTTTTGCCCCTCAAGTAAAGTCGCTGGCTCAACCTGAAGTACATCATCGTTGATGATAGTAATATTATCAAAAGAAGCCAGGGTTTGCTTTAACAAGGTCGCCAGTTTGTTATCTAGCTCAATAGCAACTACCCACCCGGCTTGTCTGGCTAGCTCCTTAGTCAGCACACCTAAGCCAGGACCTACTTCCACAATAACATCGGCAGGGGTAAGCTCTGCTGCCGAAGCAATAAGCTCAAGCACCTCCCCATCAATAAGGAAGTGCTGTCCCAGTCCTTTTCTCGCCCGAAGGTCAAAGTGGCGCAGTAACCTCCTGGTTTGAGCCAAGAGTGAGCTTGCCTTCAAGTTACGCCTTCTATCAGCCACCTTACCCCCATCTAAGCCATAGCATAACCACCGTCCACGCTGATAGCTTGCCCTGTTATCCAGCTAGCCGCATCTGAAGCCAGAAATACCACAGCATTGGCTACATCCTCAGCCCTGCCCAATCGGCGCAGAGGATAGGCTTTAGCCATCTTCTCTTTCACCTCGGGTGTCATCTTGTAAAACAACCCGCCACTGCGCCACATACTCTCTGCTCCTATCTCCTCCTCACTGACAGGAGGGGCTGTTCCCAGACAAAGCACATTGATATTAAGTCCGTAGCGCCCGACCTCCCTAGCCAGTGATTTAGAAAAGGCGATGACTGCCCCTTTGGCTCCGGCATAAACCACCTCTCTATATTCACCAATCTTACCGGCATCAGAGGCAAGGCTAATAATCTTGCCGCTCCGCTGAGCAACCATATGGTCAATCACGGCTCTAGCACAATTAATCACACTCCAGTAATTGGTATCCACCTCCTTCACCCACTCCTCCCTAGTCTTCTCAATAAACAGCCGGTCATATATCCACCCCACACAGTTCACCAGGACATCCAGCCGTCCCAACTCATTCAGTGTCCTTTTGACCATAGCCTGGCACTGCTCGGGCTTGGTTACATCGGTCTTAACCACCACTACTTTGCCCCCTTGCTTCCTGGCTAACTCAGCCGTTTTCTCCGCCTGCACTTCATCTATATCAGCAATCACTATATCCGAACCCTCTCTGGCAAAAGCCAGGACTATACCACGACCAATATTTGAGGCACCACCAGTAACAATGGCTACCTTTGTAGCTAATCCTAGCTCCATCTTTCAGCTATCCCCTTCTACAAAAACTCTTGAGGTCGTGCACCTGCCCTCGACCCTGCCCAATAGCTTGCTTGAGCCAGCCAGCTCCAACCAGGTAACCCTACGGCACCCAGGGCTTCTATTTACCGCTGCTTCCTCCCGGACCTGACGGGGTTCATAGGACTCTGCCGCGTAGGACCCAGCCTTCAACACCACTTAGCCCAAGTAGTCCCACCAGACAAAAGCCTCAAGCAGGAATTCGACCCCGCTATAGCGGATTGCGAGTGCAGGGCACCGCTAGCTCCCCGTCTAGCACGACCTCAATAGAATGCTAATCTGTGCCCACCGCTTTGTCAAGCAAAAATAGGAAGCCCAAGGCAACCTTGGGCTTCCTATAAAACTCGATAGACTTAACCTATTTCTTAGGTTTAGCAAAGACTGTTTCCATCAACTCCTCATCATACTGGTGCCCTTGAGCTATAAGCTGGCGGTACTTGATGAAATCTATGGTCCTAGTTCCTGTTAGGTCTGAGGTGTTGAAAGCATTAAAGCCAAGCCACGCCTCGGCATTCATATTGGCTGCCAGCCAATACATGGAATGCACCTTTGTCGCATCCCAGAAGAACTTCTTCTTCATTCTTATGGATTCAACGGTCATCATTACACAGAGAGGCATGAGGTTGGTTATGGTCCAGACCACTCTATTTATAAAGTCGTCTAATAGTGACCAGTCCGTTTTGAGCCCCTTTAGAGTTCCTGTAGCCTGCTTAAATTCATCCCCTTTCTTGAACTCACCGTAAGCTATCTCCCCGTTCTCCACATACTTGTCAGTGATAACCCTTGGGTCTCTGACCCACTCCCCTTTGTCATTCTTCTTAATCGGGATAGCTTTGGTGACAAGCCCCAGTCTTTCCATCTTGTAGGCACTCCACATTTCATTGGAGAAGCAGTTCCACATTGCCTGTTCCATACTGAGGTTCCAGGGCAGGAAGTCACTAGAGCCGCCGGTCGGAGTAGAACCATGCCTGGTGCCTGCCTGCCCAAAACCGGCAGTATCAGCAGCGATGGTAAGGTCACAGGCTTGACCAATTTCCTGACCACCAGCTATCCTCATACCGTTACACCGGCAGATTACCGGGACTCGGCTCTTTAAGATGCCATCCACCATACCAGAAAAAAGGTCCATATAGTCGGCATATTCCTTTGGTCTCTTGGTGTAATACTCGGCATATTCTTTGGTATTACCACCAGTGCAGAATGCCCTATCGCCAGTGCCAGTAAATATGGTGGCGACCATACTCCTGTCCATTGAGGCCTTGTGCATCCCGGCAATAACCCCCTTTACCATCTCAGTAGTATAGGAACCAAACTGGTCGGGGTTATTGAGGGTTATCCAGGCGGTATAAAGACCGTCAATCGTCTCGCCGGTATTCGGGTTAACCAGTGGCTTCTTCTCAAAGATGGTGCATGGTGGCTCAGTGCCGAAGTGCTCATCGCCAAAAATCTGGTGGTCTTTTAACACATTGTCTCTTGGTACCCAATCTAACGCCATTTTTACTTCTCCCTCCTTAATTTTTTTTCAGAAATCCGGGGTTAATACTATTCGCTTCGTCAGCCCACCCTTATGAGCTTCCTCATATACTTCCTTTATTGTACTCATCGGTCTTGTCTCAACAAAAGGCTCTATCTGTATCTTGCCATCCAGAACCATCTTGAGAACCTCAGGATAGTACTTAGGCAGACAGCCCCATGAGCCCATAATATCAGCATCAAATGCCATTAACCTGGAAAGAGCATATTCGTTCTTCTGCATGCCGAAGCCACATATCACCATTTTGCCGATAAATGATAGTAGCTCCAGAGCAATTGCCTGACCAGCCTCAGTGCCAGTCCACTCAAAAACCTTCCAGCCGTAGTTTGATGGTAGTCCCTTCTCCTTACAATAACCGCGAAATTCATCCCGAATGTCTCTGGGGCTTTTGTCCACCGAGCTAATAACATGGGTGGCACCGAAGTTCAGGGCTCTCTTCAGCTTCTCCGGGTTTCGTGCAATGCCAATTATTTCCCTAGCGCCCAAAGCCGCACAAGTCTGGGTGGCATATACACCAAGACCGCCGGTAACCCCGACAATAATAGTTAAATCCCCGGGCTTAACCTCAGCCCTCATTGCCGCCTGATAGGGTGAGGTTACCGCATCGGCAATCACTGCAAAATGCGAAAGGGGTACCCCCTTCCTATCCGGAATCTCACACAAATCTTGGGAAGGGACCACAATATGGCTGGAATTGCCGCCGTAAATCCCCATGCTATTCCCAGGCATCTTCTGTGCCAGGCAGCGGTTTCCTCTACCAGCAGCACAAATGGGGCAATTATTGCACGGCATCACTGCTGGTATAATCACCTCCTTGCCCAGCCATTTATCATCACCAGCTACTACGATGCCACTGATTTCATGCCCCAGGGTAAGGGGCGGTTTGTTTACCGTGGGCACGCCGTCATAAAAAAAGCCCAGGTCAGTATGACATACACCACAGCCAGCAATTTCAACCAGCACCTCACCAGGCTCGAGCTCAGGGACATCAATGCTTGTTCTAGCCAGTTTGCCAGGCTCTACCATCTGCCAGGTTTCAATTTTGTCAGGTATTTTCGCCATAGCCTTTTACCTCCTCACTCTACAATCTCTTAATAAATCCAAGGAGCAAAACTCAACCCTTTACTTTTTGATTCATCACCTCCTCGCTAGAAATTTTCGTGAGCTACGATTCAGGAAATCCAAGTAGTAATTTTATCGTCTGAGCCCGCCCATGTCAACAATAGAGGGTATGGCTTAACATAGTTACACACCGCGACTCAGACGAGCCACCAAGCGCATAGGTAACCCTTGCTCTACCATCCTGGCTTGAGTGGCACCAACATTATAAGAGACACGGTAGAGCTCGACCTGGCTGGTTTCGCTATCATAGATAGCATAGCTTGCCCGAGGGTCACCATCCCTAGGTTGTCCTACGGCACCGGGATTGATAATCAACCGTTCCTTACCCAGCATCAGCACCTTATTAGTTGGGAACTGGCTGAAGTAACAAGAACCAGCGTGATTATACCTAAACACTAGGGGAACATGAGAATGACCCACCAGGCAAAACTTCGACTTAAAGTGAGCAAAATTTTCCTTAGCAGCACTGATTGACAGGATATATTCCCAAATAGGCTCCCTCGGGCTACCATGCACCAGAGTAAAATCGTCCCTCTCAATAACCAGTGGCAGACCCCTAAGATAGGTTATATCCCGCGGGGTCAGTTTCGTTGCTGTCCATTGACAGGCAGCGGCAGCATCGGGATTAAATTCAAAGGTATCTATTTTGCCTATTGCTGCCCAATCGTGATTTCCAGCTACACAAACATGGTTAGTCTGGCGTAAGAGTTCAATGCACTGGTGCGGGTCTGGTCCATAGCCAACGATATCCCCCAAGCACCACACCTCCTCCACCTCTCCTCTATGCTCCATATCAACCAGCACTGTCACGAAAGCTGTAAGATTGGCATGAATATCAGCAATAATGGCGTATCGCATCCGTATTAAACAATATACCAGCTTTTTCACCATATAGCTAGAGTCAAGTTGTGACCCAGATATAGGCATGCTATAATTTTGCCATGAAGGTTTCAGAGCTGGGGGAGTTTGGGCTGATTGACCTCCTGGCCAAAATGGCAAATGCTTCCCAAGATAATCAGATAGCACCTTGGCAACAGCTCTTAATTGGCATCGGTGATGATGCTGCTGCCTGGCAAGGTGATGCCTCAATACAGCTAGCTACCGTCGATTCCTTCATTCAGGATGTCCACTTTCCTTCAGGTATAGCTCCATGGAACGAACTAGGCTGGAAAGCACTGGCAGTTAACCTGAGCGATATCGCGGCCATGGGTGGATTACCCAGATACGCATTGGTGTCATTAGCCTTGCCTGACAATACAGAAGTGGACGATGTTACCGCCCTCTACACCGGGATGATTGAGCTAGCACAGCAATATGGAGTAGCCATAATTGGTGGAGATATCAGCAGCGCGCCTTTAGTTGCTATTACTATTACCATTCTTGGTAACACCAAAAGTCAGGATAAACATATACTCACCCGCTCAGCCGCCAAGCCAGGAGAGCAAGTAGCGGTTACTGGCGAGCTGGGGGCTGCTGCCGCTGGACTGGAGATGCTCACCAAAAAGCTCCAATTTGACCCTCAAGCCACTGCCTGTTTTAAGGGGGCTTTCCTTCACCCCTACCCCCGAATAGCTGAAGGCCAACTGCTAGTAGAGCAAGGGGTGAAGACAGCTATAGATTTGAGCGATGGGCTGATTTCAGACCTGAAACAGATATGTAAAGCCAGTCAGGTCAGCGCCCAAGTGAAGATTGAACGAGTGCCTATTGAGCCTATGGTCAAAGCCGAGTTCGGTGAGAAATCCCTTGAACTGGCATTATCAGGAGGGGAGGACTACGAACTTCTATTTACGGGAAGAACTGAGGTTATAGATAGGGTAAAAAGGGCAGTCTCCTGCCCGATAACGGTAATCGGTGAAATCATAGCTGGTAAGGAAGGAGGGGTAACCCTAGTTGACAGTCAGGGAAATCCAACCAATCTGGGCAAGGCTGGGTGGGAGCACTTTACTACAAGATGAACCACCTTGAGATAATCAGCCATAGCCCTGAGCAGACCCAGAAATTTGGAGTCCGTATTGGTGAGATAGCCTTGCCGGGTGATATCTTCCTCTTGGTGGGAAACTTGGGAACGGGGAAGACCTGCCTCACTCAGGGTATTGCCCGGGGGCTGAATATTGAGGAGTATGCTGTCAGCCCCTCCTTTGTGGTAATTAGGGAGCTTCATGGCAGGTTGCCTTTATATCACATAGATTTCTACCGGCTCGACCACTTAGAAGAGATTGCACAACTCGGTCTGGATGATTATCTATATGGCAATGGTGTTTGCGTAGTGGAATGGGCGGAAAAGGGGGTGAATTTGCTGCCAGTGGAGCACCTGCTAATTGAAATAAGCTATCTTTCCGATACCGAGCGTAGCTTTGAACTCAAGCCCAGAGGCAAGCGCTACCGCAAAATAGTGGCACAACTGAAACACCTCTCCCTCAACTCATAGAAAGGGCTACCAATGCAACTGACTATAGATACTTCAACAGATACCGCCAGCATCGCTCTGGTTCAAGATGGCGAAGTGCTAGCCGAGTCAACCTGGCGCTGCAGGCAAAACCATACCGTCGAACTATTACCACACCTGGCTCACCTGCTAAATAAGACTAAAGTCGGTCTTCAATCTATCAGTTGTGTTATCGTGGCTAAAGGACCGGGGAGCTTCAATGGATTGCGAGTAGGAATTAGCACCGCCAAGGGGCTAGCCTTCAGTCTGGGAATCCCAATCATTGGCATCGGCAACTTGGAGGTAGAAGCCTACCGACACGCCGAAACCGGTTTGCCTATCTGCCCGATATTCGATGCCGGCAGAGGAGAGATTGCCACTGCTATATACCAAAAGAAGGACAACAAGTGGTGCCAACTTGCTAGTGAGCACATAACCACCATTGAAGCTTTATGCTCAGAGATAACCACCAAAACCATATTTTGTGGGGAATTTGTGCCACTTATCGCCAACCAACTAAGGAAGCAGCTTAAGCAAAGGGCAATAATACCCACCACCGAATTGCGACGAGCCAGCTTGCTGGCTGAACTGGGAAGGCAGCGGCTGGAGGCAGGCGATTATGACAACCCTGCCACCCTACAACCGCTATACCTCAGGCGACCAGCAATTACCAAACCCAAACACCGATAATAATCAGGATGGAGACGAAAATGACAAACTGGCCCCAAGTATCGATTGATACAGAAAAGGAATTCAATATGTGTTTTGCCTGTGGGCAGAAAAACCCCATTGGCTTGAAATTAAATTTTGATTGGGATGGCAAATCGGCCAGGGCAGAGTTTACCCCCAATAAGTTTCATCAAGGTTGGTCAGGACTGGTTCATGGCGGAATTATAAGTTGCCTCCTTGATGAGGCTATGAGCTACGTCACCCTATTTGAAGGGGTAAACAGCTTAACCGCCAAAATGCAAACCAGGTTTAGACGCCCAGCCCAGATAGACGAGCCCCTCATTATCACCGCATCTTTAACCAAAAAGACCAGAAAGCTGGTTGAGGCTAAAGCAGAAATATCACTCAAGGATAGCACGCTGGTAGCCGACAGCACAGCTACCATGTTTATCCTCAATCAAAGGGAGGAAAGGCCAAAAAGCAATGTCTAAAATCGAGGCTAAGGCAGTTATCTGGGATATGGATGGAGTAATTGCCGATACTGCTCCGTATCACCTCAGCGCCTGGCAGGAGGTCTTCCAAGAAATGGGGGTGAAGTTCACCAAAGAGGATTTCAGGCACAGCTTCGGTCAAAGAAATGATACTATAATTAGAAACACCATGGGCGAGGAAACATCGCAGGAGGAGATAGATGCCATCTCTGGTAAAAAAGAGGCTAGCTTCCGCCGCAGAATAGAGCAGAACCTCAAGCCGTTGCCCGGTGTGATAAAGCTAATAACATCTCTCAAGAAGCATGGTTTTAAGATAGCCCTGGCTTCATCAGCCCCCATAGAAAATATCCAGTTGCTCAGCACAGGTCTGGGCATAGAAAATTACTTCCAGACCATCATCAGTGATAAAGATGTAACCGAAGGTAAACCCAGCCCACAGGGTTTCCTATTGGCTGCCCAAAGATTAGGTGTTGAGCCAAAGAAGTGCATTGTAATTGAAGATTCTGTGGCTGGAGTTACCGCGGCTAAGAGAGCCGGCATGCATTGCCTGGCTATCACTAATACCCACCCCAGGCGGAGCCTGAAGCAGGCTGAGTTCATAGTTGACACACTGGAGGCAGTAACAGCGAATGATTTAGAGGGGCTTCTTAAACCCGTAGAATAGGAGCTTAATCATGGAAAAGTCTTTAGTTCTAATCAAACCCGACGCTATGCAGAGAGGGTTAGCTGGTACTATTATCTCTCGTCTGGAGAATCTAGGGCTGAAGCTAGTGGCAATGAAGATGCTTCACCCGGATAAAGCCTTAGCCCAACAACACTACGCTATCCACAAGGATAAACCCTTCTATGAGAGCTTGGTGAATTATATTAGCTCAGCTCCAATAATTGCCTGTGTCTTTGAGGGTAAACGAGCTGTGGAAGTAATCAGAAAAACGATGGGGGGAACTGACCCAGCCAAGGCTGATGCGGGAACTATAAGGGGTGATTTCGGCTTGGATATTGAACGAAACACCATTCATGGCTCGGATTCAGCAGCCACTGCCGAAAAGGAAATCAAACTGTTCTTTTCTGAGGATGAAATGTTCAGCTATTGAATCCTGAGCACTGGGATAGCCTGGCTCCACAGCTCATCCAGCTGGTAGTATTCCCGCTCAAAGGGAGCAAAAATATGAACAATAATATCGCCAAAATCAAGCAAGAGCCATCCAGAGTCTATAGTCCCTTCATGATGATGAGGTAAGATGCCCTCCTGCTTCAATCTATGCCCAACTTCATCATAGATAGCTGAAATCTGCCTCTCGGAATCGCCACTACATATCACGAAATAATCGGCAAAGCTGCACACACCCCGGGCATCCAGCAACACGACATTACTTGCCTGCTTATCACTGGCCGCCTCTACTGCCTTGCGCGCTACTTCTATCGCTTCCAGAAGCTGGCCTCCATGCACTAAAGCTTATTTAATATTATATCATAATCTCGGAAGTTCTGAGTTGACGAGTATTCGTTTTCTATCACCCGCCACTATGATACAATATGTTAACCATTCAGAAAGCCAGGGGATAATCTAAATGGCAGGACTGCTTTTTGGAACTGGTGGCACTCCACATAGCTCCAAGACCTTGTCCACCATAGACGGAATTAAGCGCATTGCCGAGCTTGGGCTTGGCTGCATGGAGCTGGAGTTTGTCCAAGGGGTAAAAATGGGCGAGGCAGGAGCTCGGCTGGTTGCAGAAACGGCTGCCAAGGAAGGCATAAAGCTATCAGCTCACGGTCCCTACTTCATCAACCTTAATGCCCGTGAGCCACAAAAGATAATCGCTAGTCAGGAGAGAATACTTCAGACTGCCCGCATTGCCGCTATATGTGGGGCGCAAAGTGTTGTTTTCCACGCTGCCTACTACCTCGGCGACTCACCGGAGAAAACCTACAGTGCGGTGAGGAAACACCTAGAAGAGGTAATGAACCAGCTTAAACGGGAAAATAATCGGGTATGGATTAGACCAGAGGTCATGGGTAAGCCCAGTCAGTTTGGAACCCCAGAAGAAGTGCTCAACTTATGCTCTGAGCTTGAGGGGGTAGCTCCCTGTATGGACTTTGCCCATTGGCATGCCCGAACCGGGGAGTTCAATTCCTACCCAGAGTTTGCCTCCGTTCTCCAGCAGATTAAACAGTGGCTGGGAGATGAAGCCCTAGATAATATGCATATCCATATCTCTGGTATTGCTTATGGTAAAAAGGGGGAAATAAAACACCTTAACCTAAAAGAGTCAGATTTACAGTATGTCGAACTTCTCAAAGCGCTAAAGGACTATGAAGCCAAGGGTTTAGTAACCTGCGAGAGCCCTAACCTGGAAGAGGATGCCCTCCTCCTCCAGGAAACCTATAATAACCTCTGAAAACAGACTAGCACCGATCTCTTGTGTCAGACTGTGGAATTAAATTTTTTCCCATTCGCAGCTATTTTTGGTATAATATAACTATTAGAGATAACAAGACAAGTTACTAAAGCTGAGGTGAAGGATGAGGTCAAGTTGGATGCGTAATGGCTTAATATATGTCATCATTCTGGTTGCTGCTGTATTTCTCTTCTCTCAACTTTTCCCCACACCTGGAAAACCGACTGAAATCGGCTTGGAGAAAGCCATAGCCATGTCACAAAACGGTGAGATAGCTGAGATTATAGTGGACGATGATGAGCTGCTCATTACAACTACCGAGGGCACAAAGCTAAAAACTTCTGTAGGTATCCTTACATTGGTTGAGCTTCAAGAACTCGGGCTTAAGCTTGATGGAGTAGACTATGAAGTAAAAGCATCAGGATTTGACTGGGGTGGATTACTAATAGGTTTCATTCCCCTGCTACTCTTTGGCGCTCTATTGTTCTTCCTATTTCGCAGGGCACAAGGGGCTAATAGCCAAGCTATGAGTTTTGGTCGTAGTCGAGCCCGACTTTTCCCGGCTGACAGGCCAACAGTAACCTTTGATGATGTAGCCGGGGTAGAGGAAGCCAAGCAGGAGTTGCATGAGGTAGTAGATTTCCTCAAGTCGCGTGAGAAGTTTCAGAGCCTGGGGGCACGCATCCCCAAGGGGGTATTGCTAATAGGTCCGCCGGGCACAGGGAAGACGCTAATGGCTCGGGCAATAGCTGGTGAAGCCGGGGTGCCCTTCTTTTCTATCAGTGGAAGCGAATTTGTCGAGATGTTTGTTGGCGTTGGTGCCTCCAGGGTGCGTGACCTCTTTGACCAGGCTAAACGCAACACCCCGTGCATTATCTTCATTGATGAAATTGATGCCGTAGGGCGTCATCGTGGCGCTGGGCTGGGTGGCAGCCATGACGAGAGGGAACAAACCCTCAACCAGATTCTGACGGAGATGGATGGCTTTGACACCGATACTAGCGTAATTGTTCTGGCGGCTACCAACCGACCTGATATTCTAGACCCAGCTCTACTTCGCCCCGGTCGTTTTGACCGGCGAGTAGTCCTTGACCGACCAGATATTAACGGTCGAACAGCAATCCTTAAGGTTCACTCCAATGGCAAGCCACTAGATAAGGCAGTCAATTTGGAGGTGCTAGCTAAGGAGACGGCTGGTTTCAGTGGTGCTGACCTAGCTAACCTAGTCAATGAGGCAGCCATTCTGGCTGCCAGGCGGGGCAAGAAAGCCATTGAGATGCAGGAGTTTGAGGAATCTATAGACCGTGTTATTGCTGGTCCGGAGAGGAAGAGTCGGCGGATAAGCCCCCAGGAAAAGAAGATTAGTGCCTATCACGAGGCAGGACATGCCCTTGTTGCCAAAATGCTGCCTAATGCTGACCCGGTGCATAAAATCTCTATAGTAGCCCGGGGTATGGCGCTTGGTTATACCAAGATGCTGTCGGAGGACCGATACCTGATGACCCGCTCCCAATTCAAGGACATGATAGCCACCCTGCTGGCTGGTCACACTGCTGAGAAGTTGACCTTCAATGAAATGAGCACAGGAGCTCAAGATGACATTGAGCGAGCCACCAAGCTTGCCCGCAAGATGGTAACTGACTACGGAATGAGTGATAAACTGGGACCGCGAACCTTCGGGCACAAGGAGGAATTGGTCTTCCTCGGTCGTGAAATCTCTGAGCAAAGGGACTATAGCGAGAAGGTAGCCCAGCAGATTGATGAGGAAGTTCACAATATCATCCAGCAGGCCTATAAAGTAGCCAGGCAGATTCTAACCAAAAACAAACCGAAGTTAGTGCAACTTGCTGAAAAACTCATTGCCCAAGAGACCCTGGAGGGCGAAGAGTTAAACGCACTATTTAACGAAACCACTCCCAAACCTACCCTGGAGCCTACGGTCACACCTACTCCCGTATCAGTGAAGGCTCCAGCCAAAACCAAGCCTGTGCCCAAGAGAGCCTCAGCCATACCCCAACCCCTCCCGAAACAAGCCCCAGCTACACCTGATTAGGAATGGGACAAGCCACTCAAATGTCCAAAGCAAAAATCCCTCCAAAACTCCCTGACAGGAGAGGCTGCTGCTAAATGTCACAGAGAGGTATTAGCATGATTGAGATTACAGAAAAGCCTATTTCCCCCGAGCTTGTAGTCGATAAAGTTAAAAGCGACACGAGTGGTTGTGCGGTTACCTATATTGGCTTGATTCGCAATTACTCGCAAGGCAAACAGGTTCTTTCAGTGGAATACGAAGACTCAAGGCATAAAGCTAAAGACAGCTTGCAACAAATAGCCAAGGAAATCGGACAAAAGTGGCAACTGGATAATTTAGCTATATGCCACAGAGTGGGTAAGCTAAAAGTGGGAGATATCAATGTAGTTATTGCCGTAGCTTCTGCCCACCGTCAGGAGGGCTTTGCCGCTTGCCAGTACGCTATCGACCGATTTAAAGAGATACCGCCGACAAAGAAGAGGGAAACCTACACGGACGGTAGTGTTTGGGTTGAGGGAGAGTGATAATCAACGAGCTTCTCTCCCTATTATCTTATCTTTTCCGACTAATCACCAAGTCGGCTAAATCTTTTAACGCCTGGCGGCTGGTATTATCAGGTAGCAGCCCAAGCTTGTGGCAAGCCCTGGCGCAATAATCTGAAGCAACTGCATAGCATTCTTGAACGATTGGCGAGTTGCAAACTAACTCTATCGCTTGTTTTATTCTTTCCTGCTTATCCCCTTCCGGCATATCATTACTGCTAAACAACTCCTTCACTGGGTTATCATCAGGATAGCGCTCCAAGAGGAGCATTGCTGGCAAGGTAAGCGTTCCCTGAGCTAAATCTGAGCCTACCGGCTTGCCCATTTCCTCCTCGGTCCCAATAAAATCCAATACATCATCTACAATTTGGAAGGCGATACCAAGGTTATAGCCATACTCTCTTAGAACCTCGATTGACTCTTCTGGAGCCTGGCTTAAGATAGCGCCTGACTCGGTAGCCATGGAGAACAAGGAGGCGGTTTTGCTGGAAATCCTTTGCAAGTAGTGGTCACGGGTTTGCTCCAGATTAAAAGCATCAAAGCTCTGGTCTAACTCCCCACCGGAAATAGTCTGAAGGATCTGGCTAAAAAGCTTTATCACCCGCAGATTCCCGGTAGAAGCGACAAACTCCCCCGCCTTAGCAAACAAGTAATCCCCCAGGAGTATCGCTTTATCCTCCCCCCACACCTCATTAATCGTTGGTCTACCACGGCGAACTGGAGAGTTGTCAATAGCATCATCATGCACCAGGGTCGCCGTGTGCATAAGCTCAACGGCGGTAGCCATAGGCAGAAGTAGTTCAAGGTTATAGTGGTAAAACTTACCTGATAGTAAAGTAAGGGCTGGTCGGATTCCCTTGCCACCTGACAGAATGTAGCTCGATAACTCAGCCAAACCGGGGGAATCAACCTCGCTGACAGACTTTATCTGGCTCTCCACCTTGGCTAAATCTTCCTGAACCAGCTTATAAATCTCGCTTAACTGCAAGAATCTCCCCCTCAATATGAGTATATAAATCTACTAACATCAGACTTGCCCCAGCCGACCAGTCTCCTCATCGACCAGCTTCTCATCCAATTTAGCAAACAGAGGCATGGGAGAGAGTAACTTCTGCCCCGGTGATGGAAAACGCAGCTGCCAGCCATCATCTCCCACATTGCCCTCAAAACCAAGAAGCTGGTGCAACTTCTGAGAGCTAAAGGGCAAGAAGGGATATAGCGCTGTTCTAAGACAAGAGAGCACTGAGATAGCAACATATAAGGCAGTGGCTGAAGCCTGCCTGTCCTGCTCGATTATCTTCCATGGAGATTTCTCATCCAGGTAGCGGTTAGTCTCCTGAGCTAGGGACATAGCCGACCTTATTGCTTCCCTAAAATGGCAACGGTAAAGAAGTCCATCCATGATATTAAGGGTCTCCTCAGCCTTATCAATGAGAGCCTGACTACGGCTATCAAATTGCCCAGGTTGGGGAACACATCCATTGAAGTGGCGATAGACAAAGGTAAGCACCCGATGAGCCAGGTTTCCATAGGTAGCCACCAGCTCATCGTTATTACGGCGAATGAACTCACGCCAGGAAAAATTGGTGTCCCCGCTTTCGGGCATGTTTATTGATAAAAGGTAACGCAGCGGGTCAGGTTCATAGCGCGAGAGATAATCAGGTAGCCAGACTGCCCAATTGCGGCTGGTAGAAAGGCGCTTGCCTTCAATAGTTAAGAACTCATTAGCTGGTACATCATAAGGCAGATTAAGTCCACCATAGCCCATCAGCATCGCTGGCCAGATAATGGTGTGAAAGGGGATATTATCCTTACCGATGAAATAATAGCTTTTTACATCTTCACCCTGCCAGAAGGAACGCCACCTTTCCTTATCCCCACTAGACTTAGCCCATTCCTTAGTCGCAGATAGATAACCGATAACCGCCTCAAACCACACATAGATGCGCTTGCTATCAAAGCCATCAACCGGCACCGGTATCCCCCACTCTATATCTCGAGTGATAGCTCTATCCCTCAGCCCCTCCTCTAAATAGCGCGTAGTAAAGTTAAGCACATTCTGTCGCCAATGGCTCTGCTGTTTCACCCAGGCTAAAAGCCTATCCCTAAAGGCGGTCAGCTTTAAAAAGAAGTGCTCCGAATCCTTGAACTGGGGAGTGGCAGCACATAAGCGACAATGAGGGTCGAGTAACTCCGCCGGATTTATCGGCTTGCCGCACTCATCACACTGGTCACCCCGAGTTCCAGAAGAATGACAATAAGGGCAAGTGCCCTCAATATAGCGGTCAGGCAGGAAACGCTGGCAACGAGGGCAATAGGGCTGCGACATAGTAGACTTATAGATATAGCCCTTATTTAGGAGGGTGAGGAATATATCCTGTGATACCTCGGCATGGTTAGCAGTGCCGGTAGTGGTAAATAAATCAAAGGAAATGCCAAACTTCTGCCACGAGTCAAGAAACTGTTGATGATATTGGGCAGCTATTTCGCCAGGCTTCCTCCCCTCCTGCTCAGCCTTGATGGTTATTGGTGTGCCGTGCTGGTCTGAGCCTGATACCATCAATACCTCATTCCCCTTGGTGCGATGGTAACGGGCAAATATGTCCGGAGGTAAATATGCCCCGGCAATATGACCCAAATGTAGCGGACCGTCAGCATAAGGCCAGGCTACAGCAATAAAAATCCTCTCGCTCATATTTCTATCTCCTGGCTAACACTTTATCACAACTTCAGCATAGGAATTAAGGCTTTTCAGGGAACAAGGTAAGTACTTGCTGACCCTTCTCCTCGGTATAATGAGCATAACCTTTGTTCAGACAGCAATCAACACATAAGCGCAACGTTACACCTTCCGCCTCCCCAATAAGTAGATAACGCTCAGGATATGGTATAATACGGTGGCACTCATCACACTGGACATCCCCTAAAGATATACAACCACAGCGCATTTACTAATTCCTTTCTATGCCCAAAACCTTAAGATAGCCTGAGCCAAGCCCGATATAGCTCTTTCTTTGATAAGCCTGTTTCCCCAGCTACTCTGGCTACCGCCTCTTTAGCCCCCATCCCTGATAGGCGCATATGCTGTAATTGCTTCTCTATAGCCTCGGTCAACTGCGGTTTTTCCTGCTCTTTCTTGCCTTCAATAACCAGGGTAAACTCCCCCCTTGGCTCGGTAAAGTGGTCTATGGCTTGGCTTATCCTCCCCCTAAAAACCTCTTCATGAACCTTGGTGAGTTCGCGACAAACAGCCACTCCCCTATCTCCAAGAACATGCAATATATCGTTCAGTGACGCCAATAGACGATGGGGGGACTCTAAAGCTACAATGGTGGCATGTTCACCGGCAACAGATTCCAAAAGACGCCGCCGGGCACTAGCCTTATGCGACAAAAAGCCCATATAGATAAATTGCCCCGTATCCAGCCCAGAGACAACAAGCGCAGTGATAATCACAGAAGCTCCAGGAATGGGAATTACCGGAATACCTCGCTGGTTAGCAGCCACAATAAGCTCATAGCCAGGGTCGGATATGCACGGCGTTCCCGCATTAGAAACAAGAGCTACATCCCCATCTCTAAGACGGTTCAAAATGTAATCCAGTTTGGTCCACTTATTGCGCTCATGATAACTTGTCGTGGAGGTTTTAATATCATAAGTAGTAAGAAGCTGCCTCGTCCTGCGAGTATCCTCAGCAGCAATAAGCTTCACCTCACGCAGGATACGCAGGGCACGCAAGGATATATCTTCTAAATTACCAATAGGGGTAGCCACAATATAAAGAGCAGGCATGGTCTCCTATCTTCCGATTTAGCTATTATAACCCACCCCCAGCTATCCGTCTACATTGGCTAAAATTTCTTGACTTTGAACTGCTGCTTTTGATATAGTCCCTATTTAAGAAGGATGGCAAAATGGCTACACCCAAATTTAAGCAATTACGGCGTTCATATGGATTTGATGAAGTGGCTATTGTCCCCGGAGATATAACTACTAATCCAGACCAGACAAACATTGATTTCAAAATAGACAACTTCACCTTCTCCACCCCTATCCTGGCGGCGGCAATGGATGCCGTAACCGATGTCAACATGGCCACCCTGGTGAGTAAGCTAGGAGGGCTTGCTGTTCTCAACTTAGAAGGGGTGCAAACTCGGTATAATAATCCCCAGGAGGTTCTAGCTAAAATTGCTCAGGCTTCCGATGCTGAAGTCACCACCTTACTCCAAAAGGTCTATTCTGAGCCAATTAAGGAAAACCTTATTGGTGAACGAATTGAGTCTATTAAAAAGTCAGGGGCGGTATGCGCTGTTTCAGTGGCGCCGGCTAATACCAAGCGCCTTGCCCCCATAGCCACTGAAGCCAAGGCCGATATTTTTGTCGTCCAGTCCACGGTTACCACTGCCAAGCATATATCCAAAAGTTACCGGGGGCTAATCTTTCCCGAGCTTCACTCATCCATACCTATGCCCATTATCGTTGGTAATTGTGTAAGCTATAGCGCCTGTTTAGAGCTTATGAGAACAGGAATCTCTGGGGTTCTGGTAGGGGTAGGACCAGGGGCAGCTTGCACTACCAGGCAGGTCCTCGGCGTTGGTGTCCCCCAGGTAACCGCCACTATGGATTGCGCTGCTGCCAGAGATGAATATCTGCGCCAATCTGGAAGGTATGTGCCGATAATTACTGACGGTGGTATTACTAATAGCGGAGACCTATGTAAAGCCTTCGCCGTCGGTGCTGACGCCGTAATGCTGGGCTCCATTCTTGCCCAAGCCAAAGAAGCACCAGGGCTAGGTTATCACTGGGGTATGTCCCACCCCCACCCAGCACTACCCAGGGGAACGCGGATAAAAGTAGGGACCACTGTCACATTAGAGCAAATTCTATTCGGTCCTACCTCTGTTACCGATGGTAGCCAAAACCTCCTTGGGGCCCTTCACACTGCGATGGGCGTCTGCGGCGTATTTAACATCCAAGAAATGCACAAGGTCGAGGTGGTAATTGCCCCTGCCATTACCACTGAAGGAAAATCCTGGCAAATATCACAATCCAGCCCTTGATGCTATATAAAACTACTCTTCCTCTTCCTCCTCAGATACTATTCCCGTCTCTCCACGAATATAAGGTAGCAAAGGCTCTGCTTTTCCCCGCTTGCTTGGTGACGGGAAGGTCAATTTATCAATTATCTGGCGCAGCTCCGCTAATCTTCCCACAGGCTGCCCAACTCCAGCCTCCACGACCACACCACCCACCCCTGCTTCCCATAGAACCTGAAGCTCATTGGCTGCCACATCTGACGGCACAGAGACCAACAAGGGTTTAGTTAACAAGTCAGCACAGCGCCGAAAGAGCATAAGGTGATGCCAAGTAAGAAAATAATCCTTCTCTTGCTCACCGGCAATAAGCACAGCATCTACAGGTAAGTCATCGACTGCTTTCAATAAGCCTTCATTGAGCAATGCCTCAACCTCTAATACCTTGCCCAGCTCATCATTTTGAAGTATTGCCAGCGATGTATTGGCTGCCGAGAAAACCACAAAATCACAGCCAACCTCCACCATCTTACCTATTACTTCACTCCCAACATCTCTCAGCCAGCCACCCCAAGGAATATCAGCCATTGCTTGACATGCTTGTTGAAGGGTTTTAGCCCCTGAACTTAGTTTGGGGATTTGTAACAGCCCGGCATCAGCACCAGCCACACAATCAGTCAAGCGGTTAACATCGACCTGAGCCAGACTGGCAATGAGCAGCATCCTAGGCTTCTGTGGCACCGCCTGTGCCGCCCTAAACCCCATAGGCTGAAGCCCAGCCTGTGAAACTTGACTCAATTTATCTGTAAACTTGCTCATATACCCGCCATATTCAATGTTGAATTGTAGCAGTAAAGCCTATGGCCTGCAACTGATAGGTGATAACATGATGATGAAATGACCTTACCGACTACCTGCTTACCCTTGTTATCAGTCAGGTGGTTTACTACTTCATAAGACCGGGCAGGAACAGTGCGATTTGGGGAAAAGCTACCAATAAAATCAAGGAAATTATACAAGCGACAAGATAGAAACTCACGCCCTTGAAAATAGTCTCAAGAGGTACATCTGGAACTAACCCTTTGACCACATACACATTTACACCCACCGGCGGGGTAATCGCCCCCATGGTTGTTGCCATCATTAATATTATCCCACTCCATATGGGGTCATAACCTAATGCCATAAGCAGTGGGAAGAAGATAGGGATGGTAATTACCAGAAATCCCAGGGCATCCATAAGGCAGCCACCGATGATGTAGATGAGTAATACTACTGCCAAAATAGCAACATGAGGTATGGGTAGGGCAGATGCCCAATCTGCCAGGAAAAAGGGGAGCCTGGTTACTGCCAAGAAGCGACCAAAAATCACTGCCCCGGTAACCAGAACCATGACCATACACGATGTCCGCAGCGTCTCCATAATGGATTTAGTAAATCTTTGCCAGGTAAGCTCTCTCCTGGCCAGGGCAATAATTATAGCGCCAAAGGCACCAGCGGCACCGGCTTCAGTAGGAGTAAACCAGCCAGCATAGAGACCGCCTAACACCAGAGCAAATAAAACCAGCACCTCTAACACCCCGGGGAAAGCAGCT
>Ga0209986_10001750_pt1 | contig 20571 bp, 28 predicted proteins | sample BlataG_FD_183168 | JGI IMG/M metagenome (GOLD analysis project Ga0209986, IMG submission 183168) | Deep subsurface microbial communities from Black Sea to uncover new lineages of life (NeLLi) - Black_00105 metaG (SPAdes) (version 2) | ecosystem: Environmental > Aquatic > Marine > Oceanic >... | reverse complement strand
CAGGCCAGAAAGATAACCTGCTGCTTCTTCTCGTGATTTAAAGGTTTCAGGGAATTGTCCTCCCATCCAAGACGCCTGTTCGCTGAACATTTCCGCAGGTGTCTTTGGTTTGGGCATTTCTGGTTCGTCTTCCCCCCCACCCCTGTTATTGCGTGTCCATTGCGAATTTTTGATTATCCACTCTATAAATTTGAACATTTAAGCCTCCTATTTTTTACTTGACATCTATTAGTTAATATGTTATACTTAAATCAGTTAACGGACTTACGGATTTTTTATGTTTAATCTGGGCGATGAGTAAGGTGGAAACACTTAACCGTATTTCCGTTAACAACCTGAAAGTCGCCCTTATATTTGAGGTAATATAATGCGTGATAAATTGGGAAGATTTATAAAAGGACACCATATTTCTCCTGATACAGAATTTAAAAAAGGACATATTCCAAGCAATACAGGTAAAATACTTTCTGAAAAAACCAAGAAAAAAATAAGTAAAGGTAATCTTGGCAAACATCATTCGCCTACAACTGAATTTAAAAAGGGACATATATCTTGGTCTAAACTTCATCCAGAACTTATGCCAAGAGGAGAAAAACATCATAGATTTGGTAAACATCTTTCTGGTAAAAATGCTTTTCATTGGAAAGGCGGAAAAACTAAGGGCGGTTATGGGTATATCTTTATTTTCAAACCCAAACATCCTTTTTGTGAATGTAAAGGATATGTTCGCGAGCATCGTCTTGTAATGGAAAAAGCGATTGGACGCTATCTTACTCGTGAAGAAGTTGTGCATCATATTAACGAAATTAAAAGCGATAACCGTATTGACAATCTTATGCTCTTCAAAAATATGGGGGCTCATAGAAAGTTTCATATTATCCAAAAAGGAATGAAATCTGATGAAATTATTTTTGATGGTCGCACCTTGTAAGCCATTTTAATAGCCTCCCTTTTATTATAGTTTTCATCCGTCCCGAAAACTTCTCTCGTTTCCAATAAGCAAATCTGGCACTTGGCGTTTTATCATAAATCCGTCGGACAAGTTGTTTAGCCAGCCCGTTGCCTGATTTATAGCACCACAATTCCCTAAAATACAAATACTCCCCGCCATTTTTAAGTTTCCCGTCGCTGTCTGTTAGATGATATTCTAAGAAGGCAACACATTTATTATCCTTGTCATCGATGAGGTATTCAATCACTTTTCCTTCTTCTCAAACTTCCCGTCTTTGTACTGTTTTTGTTTTGCCATTTACTTAAATGCATTATATCTCGCTAATATCTCCGCCGCTGACATAACTCTTCGGAGGATTCGGAAGCCATCTATTTTTCCATTAACGCAACAGGCGTGGACATTAGTTGCCCCGATTGTAAAATTTTCATCGTTTGCCGCATTGATATCCCCTGTTTGTGTATCATTAGTTCCTGAGGCGACCCCATCTATATATATCCTCATCGTATGGGCAGTTATGCCATAAGTCAGCACGATATAATGCCAGTCGGTATCGGTAATAGCATCATCGGAACTGAAAGTTACAAGCCCTGCACCTCCTTTTGTCTGCCAAGATAGTTTGTCAGTCGTTGTCCCCAGAAAAAGCAAATACCCTATTCCGGTTCCACTGCTGGCATTATGAATAATATATTGGACTGTAGTGAGTGCATCAAACTTAATCCACAGTTCTATAGTAATGTTATCCATATCTCCAAAATCAGCACAGTCTATCGCCGCTCTCTCAATATAATCGGCTTCACCATCTAAATCTATACAGGTCTTGCTCACCTTTCCTTCTGCCTCTGGAGGAGCAGAAGTTATAGTAAAATCATTTCTATAGACGCTTAAGTCCTTATACACAGCAGCAGTAGGGTCGGCATTATACCCACCTAAAGCAAGAACGCAACAGGCGTCGGGTTCATAATACCTCGCAGGAATGCTTACTAAAGGATTAGGATATGTCTCTGTCAGGTCGCCGCCTGCTGTTCCTCCTGTCCCTGATGTAGTGCCAGTTCCACCATTGGCAATAGGCAAAGTTGTAAGCCAAGAAATATTTGCTCCTGCACCACCACTTTTTAATATATCTCCTGCTGTGCCTACGCCCAAGCGAACCCAGTTCGTGCCGTTGAATGCCAGCATTTCGCCTTGAGCGGGTGTGCCTGCGTAAGTAGCCGAGCCCCAAAAAGCACCTCCGTCGTCGATATAAAGCACGTCATCCGTAGTAAGATAAACTACTCTACCTGGAACTTCTGGAACTGGAAGGTCGCCTAATATCTCAATCATACGGAAGCCGGTTTTTAGGTTAACATTTGAAATCCCACCATTAGCCCAGTTAATTAAGGCGCGCAGGTTACCATTTAGGTTTAGCCAATTCACCTCTGAGTTTACTCCATACTCCTCGTAAAAAGATACGCTATCACTATAAGAAGTGGAACTTGAAAAGGTGAATAACAAAAGTATTGCTAAAAATAATTTTTTCATTGACATACTCCTAATTTATATGCTATACTACAATTAGTTAAAGAGAGTGCAGATTTTTTATGTCTAATCAAGGGCAGTCGTAGGTGTTGAATACATAACTGTATTCTCTTTAACTCACCGAAAACTGTCCTTACTTTTTGGAGGATAAAATGCCTAAAAAAGGTTATAAACAAACTAAAAAACACAAAAGAAAAATTAAAGAAGGAGTGAAAAAACACCTTCCTAAATCTATTTTTAAAAAAGGACATAAACAAGGGCATCATTTTCCCAAAGGTCATATACCGTGGAATAAAAACAAAAAAGGAGTTATGCCTATTCCGTGGAATAAAAATACTAAGGGACTTTGTAAGCCTAATTCGGGTAGTTTTAAAAAAGGACAAAGAGGCAACAAAGCAGGCCATTGGAAAAACGGAAAAATTAAAGACAATCAAGGATATGTTCATATTTTTCAACCTTTTCATCCTTTTGCTACGAAAACTGGATATGTTCGCCGAAGTCATCTTGTTATGGAGAAAAAGATAGGCAGATTTCTTAAGCCTGAAGAAATTGTGCATCATATTAACGGTATTCGTAATGACGACAGACCAGAAAATCTTAAATTGTTCAAAAATGCAAGTGCACATCATAGATTTCATTATCCAAAAGGTTCGCTTCTTGGAAAAAATAAATAATCAATTACGGCGAAATTTCCGTTTTTTACCAAATAGTATATATGAATGCACTTCACAGCTTGTGTCGGAAGCATCTTGATGAAAACCCACTTGAAAATTTTTCGCTTCTCCATATTGCTGTAAATCAAAAGTTTTTCTTGCGAGTTTTTCACTGTTGAGCGTGAATGGTAAGTCTTGTGGTAAGTTAGTTGACTCCCCCGCCAAGGACATTTCACCCAGATATTGCCAGCCTCCGAAATCGAGTTGCAGATATACACCCAATGTAAAATTTCCTGAAGATGCACAGGTTATTTTTAAACTATCAGGAATTTTATAGAGTTCCGGCGAGTCAAAATCAAAAGACTTGCTCTCGTAGTGAAAAGCAATCCCTTGCGTAGTCGGCCCGGATGCGTCAGTATAAGTTACTCTGGGCCCGGAAGCTTGGTCATTATTGCCATAGAAAGCCCTGAAACATCTGCCGTCAATCGAGTCAATATAATAGAGCTTATCGTCAAAGATATGCCAATCTGCTACATACCAGTTGGTTATCTGATACCAGCCTTGAGTAATCCCGTCATAGACTAAGACTAAATTGTTTACCGTAGAGGTGTTAGAAGGCACAGCTAAGAGGTATTTATTGTCATAGAAAATAGCTGCTGCCTTGTTGATATGGGTCATATTGATGACAGTATTCCCTGTGCCATCAAAAATGTCCTGTATCGGCGTAGATACCAAAGAGGTCTGTATCTTATCATAAGCAGTCCTGACAAGGCTTCTCACGCCCACAGGCACGGAAGATACGAACCATTGGTCATTGCCTACCGTAGCAACTGAACGAGGGGCAATCAGGCCGACATCTTCCAATACAGGCTGAAGCGTCCAGTCTGTCATCGGCGTTGCGCCAGCACAGTTTAATACCCAGACACTTCTTTCTTTGTAGATACAAAGTTCATCTAACTTAAAAGGCTTTAAGGCCATAATAGCCTGGCCGTCGCCTGTATTTACTTTGAATACATAGAGATTGCCAGCAGTAAAGACCTTTGGCGTAAGATTATCCGAGAACCAGACCCAGTCCTTTTCGGTTTCCCCGTGAGCTAAAAAGAGATAGTTCTTGAACCACGTTCCATATTTAGCGACAGGCGGAGAGGCTGAACCTGCTGCTCCAGCGGTAAAGGTTACTCCATCATACCAGCCGGGATAATCAACTCCGTTTAAAATGGTTAATTCCTTATTGCACTGGACAAACTCGGTATTGTGGCCGGAAGATAAGGCATTAGTAACCGTTACCCAGGAGGCCGCAGAGGTTGAACGCAGAACTGAGGGGCCAGAGGCGATAACTAAATAATCATTTACGCTTGTGGGAGTAAAACGCCCTATACCTACAAAAGCCGTATTGGATAAATCAGTGGCGAATAGAGTAACACCTTTGCGCTTGGATATTCGTCCTTTACGGTTAATGATAGCATTTTTGACTACAGGGCCAGCATTGGAAGAAATCTGGTGAGGTAAATCCCAAGAATTTTGTCCTTTTGAGAAATCATTTACAGATACCTTCCAGAGTTCATCTGAAAAGGCAAGGGAAGTAGTAAGGAGAAAAACTAACGGTAGGATATATTTTATAACTTTTTTTTTAAGCATTTTTAAGACCGATGGGCCGAGGCAAAATTGGAAACAATCTTGTGTTGGTAGTTCGTACCGTGCTTCCGCATTTGATTGGTCAATAATTGATATAACGCTTCTTTTGCTTTAGCCCAAGCCCCTCTTGCTTTTTCATCTTCTTTTTCCCATTTAAAAGTATGCCCCATTGTATTGAAAATTAAAAATACATCCGCATCTACAAAAGCATAATCTCCATCGGCAGACATATCAGCGGGAATTTTCTTATACCATATCCGCATAGAATAAACAGCGTCAGGGATTAAACCCAACTTCATTTGTCTTAATCTGCTTAATACGCCGTAGATACGATAGATAGTAGGCTTTCCTTCATCAGCATTAGCGATATTAGATAAATAACTTGCAACATATTCCTGCTCGGTCATTGGAGTAAGTTCCACTTTGTTCGTCAAGTCTGCTACCCTAAAAGCCTTATCAAAATCAGAAGGCATATCATAAGCTTCTATTCCGTCTGCTGTATTGAAGTCATAAGTCGTTTCGAGTTCTGTCCAAAAATCGTATTGTTCAGTTAATGAACGTTGAGAAAGATTAAGCCAACTTTTAATTTTTGTCATCATATCGCTATCATCAGTAGAATGTTGAGTAAAATTAGCAACATCTGTTGCCAATTCTAAAAAAGTTTTCATAATCCTCTCCTTAAATTATTCTACAAGCCTGTTTCCTATCACATCTCCTAAATCCTCTTTCTTTTTCTTGCCAGAGGAAACAGAAGCGTTAGAAATCTCAAATGTATATTCTTTATATTTTTTGCTTTTCTCTGTTTCCTCGTCATTCAAACGAATACCTTTTACTTTGGCGTTAACCTCTAAAGAGATATTCTCGCCTACCTTGACTTCGCCAATATCCACATCCTCGTCAGTTAAACGAAGCTGTGGTTTAATCTTTACGGATAGTTCTCTCGCTGTGCCGTTTGACATTGTGAGCTCCTTTCGTTTAGTCTATTTCTTCCCACCCTGAGAGAGTAATCGTTACTTCTCCACAATCCGTAGTAACTCTCATAGTTTCTAAATTGCTTCCTTTCCACAAAAATCCTGCCGGTGATATTACAGGATGAGAAGCAGTTACGTGGACTTTTATAACAGTATCGGAAGCAGAAAGAGTAACCTTTTGACTTGTATTAGCGGAAATAACAAAACCATCACAAACTACACAGTCATAAATCGTAGGTGTCCAGATAGTTGTATTAGTTTGAGCAGTTGTATATTCTGCCTGCTTCACAATGGGTGAATATAATTGAGTTGGTAATTCAGCCATTGCCAAATCTGCTAAAAATAATCCTATTGCCAAAATCACTAAAACTGCCAATATTTTTCTCATCTTCCTTTCCTCCTTATCTCTTGATTATTTGTTCCTGCCTTTCGGCTTGAGTTAATGTGTCTATACAAGTTTTGACACATTTCCATTTACCATCTCTATCTTTAACTATTTTGCCCGAGCGTTCCGGATACCAATAATCGCATACGACACAATTTCTCATTCTCCCCTCTGCCCAATGAGGTAATCTACCCATATCTCACAAACTCCCTTTCTTTTAATTCGCCGAAAAGTAATCCCAGAATTACAATTAGAAGCAAACCCGAATAGGCCAGATGACAGATAAAATTTCCAGTTGCGTTAACTGAGAATATCACAAACGCCGAACTAAACATCAAAAGCTCATCTGTCTTTTTCGCCCTCAAGAACCGCCTGAATAAGTTTAAGTAGAATAATAATCCGATGGCCGCAAAGGGAATACCCATCTCAAAAAATCCTTCTACAAAGTCATTGTGGGCGTGCCTAAACTTCTCATTTACATAATTGAAGCCTCTATCCCTCTGCGGCACTCTTGTAAAAAAGGCCGACCAGTTACTAAATCCAAACCCTAAACAAGGTCTTGCTACTGCTATTCTATTTGCGCCAAATATGTTTACTTCCATCCTGCCTTTAATAGTTGAAGCAATAGCATATTTCCATACATTGAAACGGGTTGAGAAATCTGCCTCTTTGACTCTATCTATCTTGAATACATAAATAAATCCAAGAATTAAAAGGCCTACGAAAATCTTCTTAAACAGTTTCCTATTCTTAAAGAAGTAATAAAAACTCATTCCTATACACACTGCCATAATCGCAAATGAAGATTTAGAAATATACAACCCTAACAAAGAAAAAGGTAAAATTATAGGAAACCCTTTAAGTCTAAAATGTTTTATGGCAAAAGGCATAGTTATCGCAAAGAAACTTCCTACTTGATTATTAGCACCTAAAAAACTATACATTCCGTCTTTGCTGGTATCTCCGATTAAATCAAAGAACGGGTCTAAATTAAAATACTGAATGAGCAAATATCCGCCCATAAACAGGGTTAAGGAAGCAATAGCTAAAGAAATACCACTCCTTTTCCCTAATTTGCTTACTCCGTATATCCCGTATATTGCTCCATATAAAGTGGCTAATAAAAATATCGCCCGTGTTCCCATTCGCCCAGGGTAAATCACCGAAGATAAACAAAGCAACATAAATAGCGAGATATACTTATTGAACTTCCAAATTGCCAAAGAACCATATAAACCTAAAAACACCAAAAGTGCTAAATACTGGCCATACCATAGATTATCTTGCGTAGGTATAGCTGCAGCAAGCGGAATACTAATTATCGCTAAAATTATGATTATTCTTCTCATCTAAGCAAAAAACGGGTATAGGAAGGGAGCGGGTATAAATCGCTCCCCCCTTTTACCCGATTAGTTAATCTGTCTGGTCTCCAACTGCAACGCCTTCATCACCCCATTGTAATAAAGGCGGAGATGCATTTGTAGCTGGTGTAAGTTGCACATCAGAGGCAATCCTTAAATCCCCACTACTATCTACCCAGATGTAAAATCTCTCATCTCCGGTAGCTTCGTGAAGACAAATATACCCCGGTGCTCCCTGTTGAAGTCCAGTGCATTCAATACTTCCAAAGGTCGTTTGTCCCTCTGGAGTTGGAACTGTCCCGTCTCTGGGTTGCGCAAAGCAGAGCGGGACAGCCAATAAAGCAAATGCAACTGTCATAACTATTGCTCTCTTTGCCATAGTTTGCTCCTTTCTGCTTTTACGCTCCCTGCGAGCCGTAGGTTCCAATGTAATGCGAGAAATCAGCATCACATCTAAATCTTGCCAAGTGCTTTAGGTTAGTAGAGTCAAAATCCGTTCCACGCCTTAATGCACCCGGTTTTACTCTCCAGAAGAACTTAATCTTCAGTTTAGATTTTTGCGCCAGAAGGATCCAAGAATCAGAATCTGTCATATAGTGGTAAATAAAGTATGTTAAATCCTTCATCTGAAGCGCATTGACTTCGTTATTTCCGACATAAGGCTTGTATTCCGACTTCAGCAATTCGTGTGCCGTCCACATATTACCAGTAGGCACAACCAAAAGAACTGCCTTTGTCATTGCCTTTTTACCACGTTCGTCCGTCATATCCTCAATGGTCTGTAACGCTGCCTGTAGAGAAGTTACAGACAGGTCGGCTTGAGTTGACGGTGTATTGCCCTGTGTTCCGCCACCCACATTAGGATGTGCCGTTGAAAAAAGAGGCACTCCATCAGGGCCGTTATAACTTGACGACCAGCCGTTGTTTATCACATCGGCTGCTAATACTTCTATTGTTTCTTGCGCACTGTCACTCAAGGCCGCAGGAAACTGATTGAAGCTATCAGCGGAATGCTGATTGTCTTCAATTGCTTCTTCGGTGATTTCATAACCTCAACCTGTTACTTGATAACCTTAACTTAATTAAGGCGGTTAGTCATTTCTGCCAACTCTGGCAATTGCTTGCCAGCTCGGACTCTATCTTTACCCATCAATGCTTCTCTTAACTTGTCTTTGGGATATTTAACCAATTTTTCATAATGTTCTTGGCAGTATCCCTTAGCATAATATTTAGCGTTACAGTTTTCTATCTGACAAGTTTTAGCAATTTTAGTATGGGTAGAAAGCGTAATAGTCTCTACAGGGGCTGGATTATGCATTAGAGCTTTTAATGATTTAAAATAAGCATTGTCAACATCATCATAGGCAATTTGTCTTGGGCTAAAATTCTTATTAGCCTCTGTTAGATATTTTCTCCTTGTTAGAAAATCTAACATAATTTTTGCCTGTGATTTCTTTTGTCCGATTAAATACGGCAAGATGATAGTAAGTAATTTAACTAAATCATCTATACGGCGTATAACCAGATTGTAAATTTTTTTACGATGCTTATAATAAATCTTTCCTGGGTATAAACTACAAGAGATACCATTTTCTTCTAATATCTCTTTACATTTACCCAAAATTATTAAATCAGAATTGGTTATAGCAATACCATAGACAAAGTGTTTTCTTTTACTTCCTGCTTTATTGATTTGAAAACTTCCTTCGCCCTCCAATATTCCGGCCAACCAACCTAATCTAATTTCTCTTTCCATTCCAGCCTTCCCTCGGTATTGCCCTATGTAAATAGGGGTTCCACCGATATAGCTTTCTTTCTTACCTCAAAATTACTTTTGAGGACGCCAAGTAAATTTAGCGCATACGTAATCATTACATACGTCTTGCTTGGCCCCTGATAAACAGTATCGTATTGTGCTGCTGAACCTTCAGTCTTTTCCGGGAACTTTCCAAACCCCGAAAGATAACTGTCTTTCTCTGTAGCCTTAGTAGATGTTTCCACCACTAAAACTTTGGAATACTCTTCTGGCCAACGGTCTTTTCCATCCATCCAGATTTCGTTCAAGTTGGCATCAAGAGTCTCCGGAAGTGTGCTTCTTTGAATAGGCATTTATCTCTCCTTTCGCCAATTAAACTCCGGTAGTTGAAACAAACCGGCTTTCGTTAAAGGTAACCAGAAGGTCTACGTCTGCTCCCCAGTCATTCCCGGGTTCGTTAACCTTGTCCCATATTTTAAACTGTGCTGTTCCAGTTCCAGTTGTCCCGCTCAATTCGTGTCTTGATTGAGCCATCGATGTGCTACCGGCTGTTGCTACGTGGTCTGCGTTGTTGAAACGGTCATCCTCTGTAACTGCGGCATTAGCCTGAACCCTGAAAATTGCTTCAGGTAATGCCAATGCTACATCGATATAACCGGCCGTAGACGCAGGCAAATAGTTACTATTTAAAGAACTATTTGGGTCTCCGGCAGGAGCGCCATTAGAATCGGCAACTCCTACGCAAACTCCGAGGGCTGAATCATCAGTCCCAGCAGCAGCTGGAGCAGTATTCCCATCACTTTCAGCGTCAATGACATCACCAATAAAAATAGCAGTGCCATTTGAGCTGTCAACGGGAAATCTCCAAACTGGAATTTTAGCACCGTTAAACATAGCGACAGGTGTAAATCCCCGGGGTCGGTCAATATTCGCCATATTATTCTCCTTTCAACGATTATTTTCTAAAGTTCTTTCCTTCCATCCCAAGTTGCTTTTCGGTTTGGATACCTTTACCAGGTATCCCATCCTTTTGCATCTCGTCTATCGCCGCTCTGGCTGCTCTTGCCCGTTCTTCTTTAATCTTGACTTTACCCATCCAGAATTTCTTAGGCATATAAGCCAGGATTAAATCTCCTCTGCGGCAAAGGCCATCGCCAGCGCGCAAAATCTTAACCCCGAACTTCTTCTCAAGTTCGTCTAAATGTTCAGAAGGCACAATCTTCCAATATCCCATAGTAGGGTCATTAGAAGTTTTAAAGTTAATGTTATCGGACTTATCCCTTAACCAGCGATAAGCCCATTGGGGGTCTTCTGCCGTCAGTTTCAACGGGTCAGTCCTGCCCCAATCCTTCAAAACACTAACATCAGGCCATTCTGTGCGTATATTTGCGTGTTCCATTGTTTTCTTCATCTCAGCCTGCAATTCCTCAGGCGTTTTTTCTATTGTTTCCACCTTCTCTATTTCTTCTTTTCTCGGTCTGCCTCTTTTTTTCTCTTCCATTTTTTATGCCTCCATCCTTCGTTTTTTAGCCTTCAAGCCTTTTGCCTCTGCCTGTTCAGGCGTAAGCCCTTTCCAGGTTTGACGCGCCCTTTCCTTTTCCTGATCAGATAATACAATCTCTTTAGGCTTAGGCCTTGATGAAGGTGTCGGCATTTCTACGCCTAATTCTCTTGAGCGTTTCTCTCTTTCTTCGGGAGTAAGTTCAGGTTCATTCTTCTTGAACATCTCCTCAGCTCTTTTAGCCGCTAAACTCATTCCTCGTGGATTAGCGTAATATCCTTCTTTCCACAGCTGATTAGCCAATTGATACTTGGGGTCATCGTGGTCTTTGAGAAACGGATATTTTTCTAAGGCCGAGTCTTTATCCTGTTGGCGTATTTTATTCTCTTCGGCTTTTGTGTATTCTTTCCTGAGGTCGGCCTTGACTTCCTCGGTCATTATAGCTTTATCTCTTTTTCTTTCGTAAGTCTTCGCCGCAGCCTCGGTAATCTCTCCCTTAGAAGTCATAATCTCTAAGGCATTATCCGAATACCATTTCTTTCCCCCAGCCACGATAATATCGGCATCGCTAATTTCCTGCTCTTGTTTTCCGCCACTTTCTTTCAACTGGCGGTTTTCTTCTTCAATAGCAGACAAGCGTTGATTGAACTCCTCATCAGCGGTTCGGGATTTCTTGGTCATATCATCTATCCTTTGCTGCGCACCTTTCTGGAAACCCTTGTCCTTGGCCTTTTTATAGCTAATGAGTTTTTTCTCATACAATTCGTCTGTATCGCCTTCTTCTTTGGGGAGTTCTCTTTCTAAAAATCCCCTTTCCTCCTCCGAAATGACAGTAGTCTTTTCGTCTGTTTCCAGTGACATTTTAATCTCCTTTTTCCCGCCTTATTCAGGCGTCTTTTTCCATTAACACTAAATCCGCAGGAACTCCTGTCGCACGATTAACATCCTGTCCGATTACTTTCCAGCCTTCCTTTTTTTTCTGCTCTACTTTGTCTTCTCTGAAGAGATGTCGAATTTTTTTGAGCTTAGGCTGTTGAGGCTGTTTGCTGATTTCTTCTGCCTTCTTTCTGGCTAAAGCCTGGGCTTCAGCATCGGCTTTTTCTTTATCTTTATCAATCTTCCTTCTTATCACTTCTGCCTTCTCTCGTTCTTGTCGTTTTACTTTTTCCCGTGCTTTCATCTTTGCTATACTCATTTTTTCACCTCCCCTCATTAGTCATTGTTTTTATCCGAGGCGTCCCCGGCCTCGTCCTTTACCTCTGCCTAATCCTCTTCCTGGACCACCACTTCGACAACCTCCTGTATTGCGGTTTCTACCACCACCACCGGGTTGACCCCGGCCTCTACCGCTACCATTTTTTAATCCTCTTCGTCCTACTCTTGGCATTATTTTCACCTCCTTTTCCGTTTGACTCTGTAACATATACTTCTTCCCCCTTTGGGGCCTTTCTTGCGGGTAATCATACAGCGATATAGTTTTCCGCCTTTTTTCATCATTCGGTATTTTAAAACTCCGCCCCGTCTGCGTGCCTTGCGTTCTGCTTTCTTAGGAATTTTAACCACCTCCTAATAAAAAAGCCCACCAATCAAAGGGAACCATTCCTCTGACGATGAGCTTCTCTGAGCTTCTATTTTAAAACTATAGGCGTTCTCTGACGCTCTATGTTATTTACAACTTCCTACTGAAAAACTCCACTTACTTATATCCAAAAGATAATTTGCAACAATTTGCTCTTTCTTATAGTCGCATTTTGGACATACGACAAGTATTTCAAAAATAGCATTGGGATTATATTTAAACAACAACTTTTTGCAATTTGCACAGCGATATTCTCTCACTTCTCCAACCTCGCTACTTCGTTATCCGCATAATCCTTGAGATTGCCCAACTCTTTATAGACAGAACACTGGCCTTTATAATAATCCGTAATTTTGCAATTTATAGTATGCAGGATACTATCGGCATTCTCATAAGCAGTCTTGAGATACCACCTCAATGGGCCCCAAAACTTGCTATTGCACAGCTCCTGCAACAGGCGCAGGTATTCCAGCTCCTGCTCTCTCTGCTCCTTCTCGCTTGCCACCAGCCATTCCCTTTCCGTAAAACATTTCTTTCTGCATTTGTGCCTGTAACATCTTATAATGCTTCTGCAAATGTGCTATTGCCACTCTTTTTATCTCCAACGGGATAGTCGGATTAGCAACCAACTCATTAACTTTTTTAATATGCGCTAAATGGTCATCTTGGTCATTGGGCTCAACTGTCCCGCCTTCAAGCATTATAACATTCTCTTGTTCGGGATTTTGCGATTGTCCTTCCGGAGGTTTCGGCAGGAAGTCCGATACCCCCAGGGCATCCATTTTATCCAGCCACCATTTAGTAAGCTGATAATATGCCTGTGCCCCCTCCGGCCTTCTGGGGTCAAAGAGCACATTGTTGAGCATCCTGTCGTAAATAGCCGTCGCCTTGCGTGCTTCTAAGACTTTGTTGGAAGCAAGGATATTACCTGTAAGCTCAAAATCAGGAATAGATTTCAAGGCAAAATCAGACAGGCTTACCCGCATAAAATCCTTCTCCGTCCATTTGCCGCTGGTTGCTCCGGTAATGCGCATAAACTTATTTGGAGGCATATTGGCTTGATACAGTAAAAAGAGTTTTCTGAAAATTGCCTTCATTACGATATTGTAGCGTTTGACAATCAAGTTTAAACGGGTGTTGATTTGCTCCAGTATCCGTTCAACCTTTCTGGCCGGGGCGTCAGGGTCTATCTCGGAAATCTTCCCCGCAGCGTATTCGCCCATAGGGAAAACCTTCTCTGCCCAGTCCAAAACTATTTTCATATAGGTGAATAATTGAGCAGAAGGCCCGGGAAACTGAAATATCTTTACCCCCGCAGGATCAGCGGAAGGATACATATATCCGGACTGCACTTTCATCGGTTCAGTCTTCTGATTACCCATAGGAGTAAAAAATATAATAGGCTCATTTTGCAGAATAACTGATTTTAGTCCCTGATTATGCAAAGCGTCATATTCCAACTGGATATTCTCCATAAATTCCATAACCCCTATTGGGTCAATTCTTCCCTCATCATCAGGCATAAATGAGCAGAGCCCAGTAGGACGTTCTCTCAAAGGAAACTTGTTCTTACGGGCGGCAATAAGGGTTCTATCCTCAAGACACACCGTAAAGATATATTCTTCTTCAACTTCACTGATGTTTTCATCATCATCTTCTTCTTTGAGCACAAATCCGCCATAACCCTCCAAAACTGTCTTCTCATTCTTAGCTAATGGTATATCTTGGTCTTCCCGGTCTTTCTTTTCTACTTCGCTAATTTCGGATGCTTGGCCAAACTTGATATATGGTCTTTCAGGGTCTTCAACTAAAATATCACTATAATAATCCCCTTTTTCGACCCCTTTGATTAAATCATCTTTGGTTTTAATCATCCTGTGTATTTCGTGAGGAATTTTTCTGTCTTGAGAGGCACTTTCGGGGATAATCCAATCCTTGCGCGAGAATACCTCCAATACCGGCCCATCATAAGTTAATTTAGCCTCATTGTATTCCTGCTCCAAGACTTCCTTAGTTTCAGGGTCAATCAAAGGCTGAGCAGGGTCAAAGGGGTTAAAGAGCTTCCTGCGTTTGGTAACCATTCCATATTCTTTCTTCCAGTAAATCTTATATGGAGTGCCTCCGGTTTTACCGGAATTATGAAACATCCTATCGCATCGCTCGAACATCTTCAATTCGTTTAAGGATGACCAGTTCATAAAGGTATTTACTTTCGGAATTTTCGAAACATCATTAGGTTCGGTGGGAAGAGCGGTTAATATATCCTTCTGCCCGAAGAATACATTCATTACATTGGCGTGCACTACCTCCAGAATTACCGTAGAAATGGCTTGCCGATAATTAGGCGCATTATCTGTTCCCTTGACTTCCTGGCGGGTCATTCGCCATTGTTCGTCGTATTTGTCTATCTTGTCGCAAATGTCCTGATGATGAGACAGGTCTTTGTTATACCAGTCTTCAATTACGGTCTTGACGATGCGTTCTTTTTCTTCTTGAGAGAGCTTGAGCAGATACCGTTTGTTCTTGTCCTTGATGCGGTCAATATATTCCTGATAATCCTCTTGGCTCTGCTTATTCAGCTTCTCTTCGGATTTCGGTATTTTTTTGGCAATCTTTTTAATAATATTCTCTGGTTTTGGCATTAGGTTTCCTTACTTATCCACAGGTTATTAGAAACTTATCCACAGGGTTAAGTAGTTGACTTAATTACAGTTAACTCTACTTGACCTAAAGTTATCCATTAATATTTTAGAGCACTTGCAAATTTTTTTCTCTCTTTATGGTTGGCATAATAATATTTAAGCAATTTTTCTTTCCACATTTCAAATCGTGCTTTTTTATATCCAATCAATTGTCCATCAAAATAAGGGATTACTTTCTTAACATTTTCTTCAAAGGTTGTAACTTCAAATCTACACATAGTAGGACGATATTTAAGATTTCTTATCTTTCCTACACCCAATTCTTCGGATAATAAAACTAAAGGCATATAATCTCGTTTGTGCATTTGAACCATAAATCTAAATCTTGGAGCTTTTTTGCCTTTAGATATATAATAAAAAAAACTGCCTTCACCACAAATTAAACCTGCTAAAAAACTTTGTCTATTCATTTAATTCTCCCCTTTTTATATTCCGAACCAAAGCCCTCACGCATTATTTCAGCGGAAGATGTTATTGTTTTAAAGCTAAAACACCTAAACAAAAACGCTCAATTATTCAAAAACCTCCTCAAACTCTGCAATCCACCTTGTCCTATCTTAACAATCTTAGGTTTGGGCATAACCTGGCCGATAATGATATTATCTATATGCAGGCCTAAGAGCTTATAGGCGTAAGATAAGCCCATAAGGTTACTGCTCTTGACCTCAACCTTGATTTTCTTATCCGGGGTTAGGGTAGCCTGAAAGATTAACTGGTCTTTGTTATCGTTCTGGTCCTGGGTGGTTTCATTAGACATTTTGAGCCTCTTTCCTTTGTGCTTTATGAAATTTCTTATGACATTCTACACAGTAAGTAATTCCATTATTTATGTCCCAAAAGGGCTGATATTTCATTGCTAATCTTACCAAAGTTTCTCTATCCTCTATAGGTGAGAATTGATTGTATTCTTTTAAAAATTCTTGTAAAATAACACTAAAAGATTTTGTATTATGATGAACATTTAGTTTTCCGCCTCTTTTATAACATATTTGGCAAATGTAATTATCCTGTTTAAAAACTTCTTTAACCCATTGTTGATATTCAACTAAACCTCTAATTCTATTCCAAAGTAGAGTAATTCCACCTTTCCAGTTAGGATGTTTCTCTTTTGAAAATTGGCCTTTTTTAAATTCGGTTTCCGAAGAATGATGTCTTCCTTTCATAAAACTTCTAAGTTTTCCTTTAGTTTCTTCAGAACGATGTTTACCAAGCCAAGGCTTAACCCAACTTTTAATTCCTACATTCCAAGATTTATATCCTTTTTGAAACTGACCACTATTGGGCTTTGAACTTAAACTTATTTTCTTTTTATGTTGTTCAGAAAGTTTTCTACCCTTTAAAGATTTCCAATAACATTCACAAGAACAATATTTGGCATCTTCAATCCGTTTTTTTGTAACATAAAATTCTTTTCCGCAATAATTGCAGAATAGATATTTACCGTTTTTCTTTCTCACTATTTTCCTCAATGCTTATTATTTTTCCGACGACATCCTCTGCTCTCAAAAGCGTAAATTCTTCACCTTCGATATCAAGCGAAATTCCTGAATATTTTCCGCAAATAATTATATCACCTTCTTTAAAATCCTTCACCTCAGGCGATACAAATACCACCTTAGCCACTTCGGTATTCATTCTGGATGTTTCGGGAATTACAATACCGCCTTTGGTCTTCTCCGGCGTAAGGCCTCGTTTAATTAAGAGTCTGTCGCCTACTGGGATTACTTTGATTGCCATTTAATATCCTTTCTATGCCGTTTGTAACTGCCAGGGCTGGGGATTGTATTTACCGGTTTTTCTTGCTTTAATTTGCGGTAAAGCCCATATTCCCTGCACAAAAGCATCTGCCCTGTTAGGTGAACGTTTAAGTCTTTCTTTCAATTCTTCTTTCTCTTCAATTTGATATTTACCTCTACGATTAACAAAATACTTAGGCTCTGTTAGTTCCTCTATCAATATCTCGTCATTTGGAATACTGCCATAACCTTTTACTAATTCATCACGGCATAAGAACCACGCCTCTGCCCGGAGATTTTGATAGTCATCTTTTAAATAACTTTGAGGCGCAAAAGAACCTTTAAATTCTATGACATTCTCCTTAGCATCTATCAAACCATCTACTACGCCTCGACCTTCCCCTATACCATCAACTACAAAACCATCGGCCTCGTGCTTCTTTTTCATTAAAAGAGCTCGACCGATTATTTCACCCGTTGCAGAAACCAATGAAGAAGGCTTAAGCCAAATATCCCAATCAGTTATCTTGCCATCTTCAATCAAATAGATAACTATTTCGTCGTCTCCAAAGCTGGCTGGGTCTACAGAAACAATTTTTATGTTTCTGATTATATCATAGATGGGATAACGATTTTTTGCTTGTGTAGCCAAACTATAGGCAATTACAGTATCAATTGAAGTATCTGGAATTTTCCCTTCAACCCTCGCCTGCCATATAGGGCTATCTTCTCCGTGTCGCTTGCGCATATCTTCAACCCATTGATAACTTGCCAAACCTGGAATAACTTCTCTTTTTTGAACATAATTGGGGTTATCCCGACAATCCAAATGAATGGCCTTAAAACTTAATTTCGTTTCACGCAAAGCTCTGGCGAAAAAACCAGTATTTCGTAGGGGGTTACCAAAAAGCACAAGACGGGAATTTTCAGAAGTCATAATTCCTTCAATCTGCCCAAAAATTTCATCATCTACTGCTTGAGCCTCAGAAACAATTATTAATATATTAGAACTGTGGAAACCCTGGAATTTGCCTATTTGTCCTTTAGTTTCCTTTGTTGTAAAAGCAATACAAAACCAATTTTTCTCATCAAATACAAGTTTTCGAGCATATAATTCTCCACCTACTACATTCTTGCCTCCTGCGTGTTCATAATGACCTGTTAATTCAGCCCACATAATTGCTTCTATTTGACGGTCGGTATTTCCTGTCCAATGATATTTGCCATTTCTACGAATAAGAACAATACCCGAAGGCACAGTAACCGAATAGACTTTTCCGATATATTTCTTTTTATACCAATATCGTCTTTTACCAGAACGAACCTTTTTACCTTGCCTCAATATTCGTATGTCATATTCATCAGCCTTGCTTTCAATCCTTCTTCCATTCAAATAAGAAATCCGATTAACTTTTCTTGTAGTCATATTCGCAATACGGCCAGATTTAATTATCAGTTCATAAATATCATCTGCCTGTTGTTTATCGCCATATATTCTAATTCTATCTGTTTTAGTCCTATCTCCATTAGCAAAAGAACCATCGGCCATAAAGAGCCCATATAAAAATGACCAAATTTGGGAAGGCTTAGCTTGCTTGAGCCAATTAGGTATTGTTTTTTTACCTTCACCAATAAAATTACTTATATAAAAATTTGCTTTTTGTTTACTATAAATTACAAAATCAAATCTTTTATTTTTTTGATATTCACTAAAAGTTTCTTTATTTTTGACAAGTAATTGCCTTATATAATCTGGATATTTAGATTGGGTAAAAACGACATCGCATCGTCTGTTGGAATTCCTAACATATCCATCCCCAAACCAAAATCCAAAAAGCTCTAATTGGCTATTGGAAAAACCACAATCATTTCCAGTCCACAAAATTTCTTGATTGAAGTAAACATCCTTACCAAATATATCTTCCGCTTGTTTTATTTCATAATGATTGCTATATCGCTTTTTTACGTAGCATCGGTGATTATGTGTTACCAGAAATTCCAATCGCTTGCTTTTTAACCCCAACAAATAGCCCTTGTAATCATATTCAATATAATCTGTGGGCTTTCGATAAATCAATTGTCCTTTTTCTAATGTTGCTACTGCAATATTATGAGGCAAATTAGGAAATTTATACCATCCTTTTTCAGTTAATATCTCTGTTTCTGCATCTGAACAAGGAGCATTGATAATTACTTTGGAAGGATAATTGGTAAGTAGAAACCATAAAGGAAGCCCACCGCCTATAAAATCTTTACCTAAAGCGTGTCCAGAAGCAACAGCAACTTTTTTATGTTCCTTAACAGTTTCAAGGATAATATCTTCGCCCTGCCAAAGCTCTTTTACTTTAAGCCTTTCAAGGAAAAAACGCTTAGGATTGTCTTTGTAAATCTGGACGAACTTCTTCTGTTCGCTTATTGTCGGCATTCCCATTGGTAACATTTTTGATTACTTGGGCCAGAGTTAAGCCGGTATGGGCTATTTCTTGTTTGTCTCGCCAGTTAGCTGGTTTCCTATTTTTAAGCCAGAAAATAGCAGAAGTTGGGTCAGGTGCATAATGTTTTAAGACCTTAGCGGTAACTATTTTGCCCTTATAGCAGAATGTTTGTATTTCTGGATGGGTATAGCCGATTGCCCTATGGAAAAGACTACCAACAACATAGTTATCGGCTTTTTCTTTACCGCTTTTTAAGGCAGCTAAAAATTTTGGGTTGGATTTGTAATTTTTGAGGGATGCTACACATATTTCAATAATATCAGCAATCTCTTTATCAGTATGCCCATATCCAGCAAGTTTTTCAAGTTGTTTTAGCGAAATCTTATCTTTGTTGGATGGCCTGCCCACTTTTCTCTTCTTCATAACTTTCAATCGTTTCTTAGAAAGCGTTAGGCGAAATGTCCATATTAATAAAAAAACCGCAGAATTTGACGCATAAACAGATTATTCATCTGATTAAAGGTCAAACTAAACGGCTGTATGATTTATGTCCAGCGTTTTAGTTTGTTTATTTAGTTATCACGCAAAAAGTAATTTATACAAGTATATCACATAATAAGCAAATGTCAAGTAAAAAGATTATTTTTCTTTATCTAATCTCTGTAACCGTTTAATTCTCCATAAGTTACAACGCACAATAATTGCTAACTCTATGGCAAGAATGTCAAAACACAAGAGATTTATAAATCTTCCTAAGCGGAAATAACCACTTATTAAAAATTCATCAAATATTTTGAATATAAGAAGATAAAGCAGACTCATTCTTCATCACCGACTCTTTCTTTTTGTTCTTTATTGGCTCTAAACTTAATAATCGGTCTATCAATTTCGTCAAAGCCGACTGCACTCCCAGCAAAAATAATCAGCTTTATCGGCCACTCCCCGTGTCCGATTTGTTTACATTTCTCCCGCAAAACTTCAAAGGTTTGAGTTGTTTTATCCAATTATTTCCCAATTATTTTTTTATCTGCCTTCTCCCACAAAATCGCTGATATTATATTAATACCCAAAGCTAATCCTATTGCCCACAAAGCCTTATCAAATATATCTATCAAGATTAGGATTAAAAGGCCTGTAGTAATCACAAATATTGCCGCAACAGACATTCGTTCTGCTGCTTGCTGTCCTAAAGCTGTCTTTTTATCTTGCTCTGCCACTTCTGTATCCTTTTTTATACCCCGATTGCCAAATCTTGTGTTCCGTTCCTCTTTCCAATACCTCTAAATCCAAAGTATTCGCATAAGCGTTAAGCCTTTGCAGCTTCTCCTTTTCCGAAAGTGTTAGGTCAAGATAAGGCCGTTTGACTATCTTCTCCTTTTCCTCAATCTGT
>Ga0209986_10001748_pt1 | contig 20577 bp, 21 predicted proteins | sample BlataG_FD_183168 | JGI IMG/M metagenome (GOLD analysis project Ga0209986, IMG submission 183168) | Deep subsurface microbial communities from Black Sea to uncover new lineages of life (NeLLi) - Black_00105 metaG (SPAdes) (version 2) | ecosystem: Environmental > Aquatic > Marine > Oceanic >... | reverse complement strand
GAAATCCAGATAATAGGCAGGCCATGAAACAGATTTTAACTCATTTTTGAGTTTATCACCAACGAATGGCTTCTTTGTTTTTACACAATTCCTCACTTTAGTTTGATTTTCAGTCAAGGGAAATCCATCAGAGATATCCTCAATACAAACAATGCCGCATTCTGTTAATCTGTCAAATTTGGAAGAATTTAGTCGTGGAATGTCGAAGATATGATTATCAATTCCTTTCCCAAGACATTTCTTGAAAATGTCACATTTACGACAGTCAAATCGAAGTTTGGGTTCTGGTTTTATTGATTTTCTAGTTATCTCTTCAATTTGTTCCCAAATAGGTTTGAATTCCTCAACACGGTCCAGAACTTCGTCTGTGTGATCTATTCTCACGAAAAGGTTATCATCCTTCATCCCCAGTTGGAAATCTTTAGATATTAGTAATAGTGTAATATCAGAAATATTAAAGCCAGAACGACCAATGACCATAGCCGTATAGGCCATATCATCTATGAATTCCTCTTTATCATTCGCACTTGATTTTACTTCAATCAAATGCCAGCCATCACTTTTTCGCTCTAATATATCTGCTTTAGCTGCAAGACCGTCAATAAAGAAGGTTCCTTCGAAAATTATAGAAACGCCAGGGTCATCCATCAAACCCTTTGTTCTCTTTATAGCAGACGCGATATTTTTGCCTTCAACCAAAACACCAACCGGATAGAGTTTTCTTGCCCTCCTGCCAACTTCCATACCTTGCTCCATATGGAACCCTTCGCCTAAAGTTGGCACTTCAGAAATCTCATCATGCCTGATTAACCATCCCCACGTAGGGCATACTATAGCTTTCAAGAATATTTCTTTTGTAACATTTCGCATATTTGTTCCTTTCATCCTTCTATATATCAGATTATACGATTATCTCGGAACACTTCGGATATCCACGAACTAAGACGTATCCTTAGTAATTTCCCTCAAACATGACAATGTATAGTAGCCATCGCTGAGTCATTTGGATTATAGCCTGGTCTATTACCGCTAAAAAGTTCATCTGTAATTGTTAAATTCGATATTTCGGATATATGGAAAAGCTTCCATCCAACTGGATCACCTGATTCACTATATCCACTGGTTTGATAGCCTCTCAGCACTTCATTACCAGCAGTACTTATACCATGACAAAATGGCTCGACTGTACGTAAACCACCCTTGTAGTTAAAGCGAATAACTTGTCTTGAATTAATTGCTTCACTAATTGTCTGATTCATTTCTATCACCTCCTTTTTTTACAGAAAATCTAAGGAGCATCGTTCTATCAATGTATCCTACCAAGTCAAATTAACAAACGAACGCCTATTCCCAAAAGCAAAATTTACGTTAGGCTGTCGTTATCTTCAAAGTGTTTTACTATGACAATCCCAGCAAAGGATCTCACAGTTTGAAAGACTGTCGGAGCCTCCACTTTGGACACTCACCCGATGGTGAGCTTCCCATGAACCCCAACCACTGTCACGGCCACGGTTTTCCCATGATAGTATTTTATTACACCTTCCTGTATGTCCGTGAGTCGTTCGATCGCACCCACACTTACCTCCAGCTTTTTGCCATGCAACCTGTACGGTTTCTTCAGAAAAAGCCATTGTTATCACCTCCTTTCTTACAAAATTCTATTAATGAGCGCCTGGCCTCGTAATGCCAGTTATTTTGGACTAAACCAATCTCGATCTGGCAGTAAAGCGAATCTGCAAGTTCTATAATCATAACCAGTATTTTGCATGTGAATATCAGCAAGTTCGTTTTCATCAAAATGTTCGGCAGTTTTCTTGATTTCAACTACTCTATCAATCTTTATAGGATGTACTCTTGGCTTAACAACATTCAATTTTTCGTCTCTGTGATTGAAACAAAACATATAAATATTGTCTTTATTCTGCTCATAGGTTTTAGGATTTGTAGTTCCAATATCAAATGGTGCCATTTTTCTATCAACAATTTCTGAATCCTTAACACGTTGATATCGGACATGTAATATTGCACGTTGTAAAATTGAGTCTTCTATTATTTTTGTGACTTCCGGTACTGACATAAACATTGAAATCACCTCCTCTTATTAACGTTAACTGATACAGGTAATATTTGAAAAACATTCGATAAGTATTCTAAAATTCATCATAAAAATATAGTGTTACTATATCATCTCTTACTGTTTCGTAATATTGTAACTTGTTCAATTATCTTCTCCAAGTTCGGTATTTTATATCCCTTTTTATAGACAAGTTCAATAAAACGAGCAGCTCCCTCAATATTTTTACATGCCCGTACACGGTCATCATATCCTAATTCAGTTGCTATTTCCTCTTGAAGAGAATGACAGACATCATCACCCAATGTTTCTTTAAACACTCCCTCAAGATTCTTATGAAATACTGCCCAAGTTTCATTCACCTGTGTGCTTGGGAAATCTTCTGTTGGAACACCCGCCAAACGCAGATATCTATAATTTCGCTTCTTTGCTTCCCCCTCCTGTTTCTTACCTATAAGCTGTGAATCCGCATCAAAGATGAAGTATGTAGGGATAGAGAACCCTCGAAAAATTATTGTGGGACGGTCTATATTATTTTTTCCTCCCGCTGGAACCACTACTACGCCAAGTCGAAACCAGTCTTTTTTCATAATTTCTTGGAGTTTCCATAACGTAGCTACTTCTGATAATCCCTCAACCACTACAACTACTTCTGCAAAAAATCCTTCGTTTACAATAGTATTCATAACAGGCATTGCACGTGCCTTAAAACTCTTGCTGGTAAACGCTTTTGGTTCAACATTACATACTTTTGCCAGTTCATTTTTTGCTTGCTCTAAGGAAAAACATGTAACAACGCTCGATGGTACTGGCAAATTTTGTTGAGGAGTTTTCCTTATCATTCTAATTTGGTCAAAACGATCAAGATCAACAAAGTATGGTGAATGAGTTGTGTAAATAATTTGGTTCCTCGATCCAAGACCAATATCTGGGTTTTCAGCAAGTTCAAGTAGAAGCTCACCAAGATAGCGGCAGCGAGATGGATGTAGATACAGTTCTGGTTCTTCGATTGCCAATATTAAATCTGGTCCCTCTAACAATTCTGATGGTTCAGGCTGCAAATTTGTTATCTCTTCCTCATTAGACCCATCCTCGGCTGGAGAGATAGGCGCTGTCATTGCTAAGTGTTGCAGTAAAGTTAGAATTAACGCCCTTTGTAAACCATGACCTTTACGGTTAATTTCCCCTTCAAAATTATCTTCAATTAGTGTTGCCCGTGCTGAAGGCAGTTGAATCTTCGGTGGTATTGGATCATCCCACTTCAAATTCAGTTTGGATCCCGGTGCAAACTTTTCGAGTGTCTCTGAAATTGAGACACCCAATTCGGGTAATTCTGTTAAATTATCAGAACTATACAATTTCTTTACTTCTTCTTCAAATCTTAATCTGAATTCCTGTATATCTTTTCTAGCACTAACTTTTCTCAACACTATCATATCCAATAGTTGATAGATCGCACCTTTTTTGGCAGTTACTTCATCATAAGCTTCCCGAACTGCTGGGATCAAAACAAACTTCGTAAATTTGTCGAGTTTTCCACCACCAATATTCCTAGGACCAAAAAACTGTTCTTCTCGTTCAATTGGTTCGGTAAGCTCTGGATTACTACCTTCATACTCTTTCATAAATTGTTCAACTTTATCCGCACTGCTGGCCTTAGATGTTAGATTAGACAACTCATTTCTTTCAACAAGCTCATTCCAAGCTTTAATGCATTCTCTTTTGCCCGATATTGCCCTTATTTCGGCAAATTGCGGTACTTGCATAGCTGCAGCATAATATCGCTGGTCGTACTGACCTTTTTGAAATACAATTCGCTTTGTCACAATTAATTCGTCATTTCTCACATAGGTTTTAAATTCAACTTCCTCATCATCTCGCAGAAAACCATAGGTTACACGAATTTCTATTGGAACATTAGTATCACGATCGAAGAAATCCTCATCAGATATGGATGCCGCTATGTCATAGTAAGTATTTATTGCATGTAAAAAAGATGATTTCCCTGCTCCATTTCTTCCTATGATGTCCGTTAGTTTATCGCAATCTAATTTTGCGTTCTGAATTGAGCGAAAATTTTTGACTTCAACCCTTTTTATAATCATATAGTTCAACCTCCACTTACAACTTTTCTGTCGAATATTTTGTTATAGTAATAATTACATCTCTATGTTCCCATCTCATATCCACCTCCCATATTACCACAACACAAATTGCACAAAAAGAAATCCCACTGATTGTACAGATAAAGAAAAACACGAAAGATACGAGATGGAAGTCGATAACCATGAAGAGAGGTATTATTAAATTTGAGGTACAACTTTTTTCCTTATAACTGGCTTTTGGGTTTCACGATATTCATACTTTGGAACTATTTTAACTGCTACCACATTGATTGTAACAATTTTAGACGTCATCACACTATGTGAATTATCTAAACCCAAATAAAATGTTCCTTGCGTTGGTGTATCCATCTTTGAGTAATCCGTTATAACTCTTTTTCCTTGTTTAATTAAATAAAAAGTCTCACCCGCTATGAATTTACATAAATTTGCATAATCAGCAATAAAGTAATAACTTATGTCCTGCCCCTGACTTAGAGTAAATAACTCAGGTAAAAGACCTAATGCAAATGCAGCAACAGGATTAACAATACCTAATATTGCTGCACCTTCAGGTAGATATTCGGACATTTGCTGTAAGCCATCTGCCGCTTCTTGTCCTACTCCCATCCAGTATGCCCAATACGTAGTTCCTTCTGGCAAACTAATTTGCAAGTATGAACGCGTATCTCCACTAAATTGAGATCCTATTTTCTTTTGTGTAGTAATTATTTCTTCTGGAATAGTATCCACGTGAACTAAAACAGTATCTATGCCAGCTACATAGGTCGTGTCATAAATGGTGTCCCATTCAACTGACGTATTAAACATGGACATAACTTCTTGTGATGGAATACGTTGTATATTAATCTGATATGTCTTACTGCTGAAAGTTGCAGAGTTTTTGAGTTTGAAAGTATAAACATTTGTCTTCGGAACAAATATCTTTTTATTATCTATATTTTGAACACCCACAGCTTGGAATTTTATTGAGGAAGGCCATTCCTCAACAGAAATTTCACTTATATCATCACCTTCAGTTGCGATTGCATTTAAAATAATTGTATCACCACCAGCAAATTTATAACACCATGATTTCTCTTTTCGACCACCTATGTTAAAAACCATATCTGTAACGTCCACCGGTTCAAGAGCAAACATACCATGTATACCAATAAGTAAAACCGTCACCAAAAGGATTACATTTTTACCCATGTTAACCTCCTTTTTCCCCTACTTCGTTAAATCTACGTAATACAAGCTTCTTCATTTTTATTCCCTATCGCAGTAATCTTTTTTTCCATCGCCGTAATCATTTCAAAAACCAAAAAAGGCATAAAGAACTCCCTTCTGCTGAAAAATATCAGCACGATAAGGACCTTTATACCTTCTCTTTTCCTAATGTTATTATATATATAATAACGAATCTGTCAATAGTTTCATTGAAACTATTGATTCAACAGATATAAGCGGATTCATACAGATAAATATTAAGGGGACGTTTAAAATTCTTCAAAGAATAAAGATTAGATTGGAATTAAGGCTTCGCCTGGAAGTTAGTGAGCAAGCTCACTGATTACGGAGATACAAAGCAGGTTACGGCGATAATGTCATTTTAATGTAACAACTTCAAATTGTGCTTTCTTTTTACGTGCTTCATTAACGATTTTTTCAAGACTTTTAGCCGTAGTGTCGTCAATCCATTCCTCACCACACTGAGAGCAAATCATTGCTGGGACATCGCGCACTACAATAACACCAAAACCAGGGTCAACAGTGTAGGTTGTCTTACCTGCTTTTTTAGCTCCGCCACAAATCGGACAAAGTTTTTTGTTTTTTGCTAACTTATTCATTTTTTTCTCCTGGTTTTAAAATCAGACTCAAAATATTCAAGATTTGGCTCATAAGCGGTTATAATATAAGCCCACTTGTTTGTTTCATCAAGAGCAACGACTACATGTAAAGGTCGCTCCTTAATAAATCCTAAGAAAAGAGCACAGGGATATGGTTTGTCATCGGGATAGTCTTCAATTTGTTCACCTTTAGTTAGCACATTAATAACTGACTCTTGCGAAATTTCTCTTTCAGAAAGTCGTTGAAGTGTATGTTTTCGCCATTCAAATTGTTGTAATTTTATTGCCTTAATGAGCTTTTTCGTATCCATTTATTTGCTCTTATCCTGATGTAATTGTATATATATTAACGAATCTGTCAATAGGGCGTTGCCCTCGATTACAGTGATATTTCATATCATCGATTACAGTGATAATTATATTGATGACAGCGATTTCATTAAACCGATTACCCCATACATTTGACAATTAACGGGGCAGGCAGTGATATTTTATATTACAGATTACACAGATTTTTTAACAGTAGACAGACAAAAAAGCGTAGGGTATGGCGCGTAAGGCTATCTTTAATTGTGAATTGTAGTAAGCAGCCACTTCCATAAGGGCATGAATTGATTTTTCATTGAACCAAATCCAACCTCACTTAACCATATTTCAAAATATAGTTCACCTGACTTAACCATATTGAATTTTATTCATAATTTGTGAAATGCCAATAGTTTCATTGAAACTATAGATTCAACGGATTTAAGCAGATTCCTACAGATAAATATTAAAATATTGTATTATTTCAATATAGAATTCCTATATATAATCAAAAACACGTGCTATTGACACATATGGATTTTCTTCTATAATTACATGGTTATGAAAGATCTTGATGAAATTAGAAAAATCTTAGCTTCGCACAAGCAGGAATTAAAAGAAAAATATAGAGTCAAAGATATTGGTATTTTCGGTTCCTATACAAGAGGTAAACAGAAGAAGAGAAGTGATATTGATTTGGTTATTGAATTTGACCTTAAGGCTTTTGGTAAAAATTTTAAGGGTCTGTTTGACACCTATATGAATTTGTCTATCTACCTCGAACATCTCATTGGTAGAAAAGTTGATATTCTAACCCCGGAAAGCATTGACACCATACGGATCAAAGAAGTAGCCGAAGAAATTAAAAGGAGCATAATTCATGTCTAAACGCGGGGATAAAGAATTTCTTCTTGATATGAGAGAGGCAATTGAGAGAATTAATGTTTATATTGGAGAAATGAAGTATGAAGATTTTCTGCAAGAAATGAAAACTCAAGATGCAGTGGTTAGAAATTTTGAAATTATTGGTGAGGCAGTTAAGAATCTATCTAAAGAATTAAAAAAGCAATATAAAAATATTGAGTGGATAGAAATAGCCGGAATGAGAGATAAAATTATCCATTTTTATTTTGGTGTTAAATGGTCTATAGTATGGTCGGCTATAAAAGATAAATTGCCAAATCTTAAAGCAAATGTTGATACAATACTAAAGGAAATTGAATAGGGGGATGAGGGGACAGACTCTTGCGGAACAGTGATATTCATTGACTGACAGTCATACTCTCACAACATATTGACTTAAGCATTTCCCTTTTAATATGCAATACCTTCGTCGATTTCCAAATTTGCTCTGGCTGTTTTTATATCTTTTTTAGCACGCAAAATTAATTTCTTGGCTGATCTAAAATCAGATTTCTGCTTTTTAATTAACCCCTTTCCTAAATATTCTTCAATAAACCTTTTATAATTCATCTGCAGTTCCGATTAATAATATTTTGGGTTTTTCAACAAGATCCAATATAAATGAATTGTTTTCTCTTTTTTTCTTCTTGAAGTCCTCTCTTGCATATAAGCTATAATTTATCTCTCTTTTTAGAAGTCTTTCTAATTTTCTTAGTTCGGGTACTAATTTATCTTCATCAATATTGCCCATAATAAACAAATCAATATCACTCGAAGCATTCTCTTCATTTTTAGCAAAAGAACCATAGATAAAAGCAACTTTTGTACCCTTTAATTTTTCTAAAGTTTCTTTTAGTAATGCTTGTATTCCAATAGTTTTGAATACGATGCTCTTCAATTCCTCAAATAACGGATAGGTTTTATTAAGATAAAAATAGTTAAGATTGCCTTTCTTTTTGGAACTAAAAATATCGTCAACTTCTAATCTGAGTAATTCTTTGTGAATCATACTCACTGGAATATCAAGAAGGCGTTCTAATTCTCTTAGATAATACTCTTTATCTGGATTTGTAAAATAAAGCCTAAACAATGCCTTACGTGTCTTTGATTTAAAAATTTTAGAAATGTCCATAATTTTGTAACCTTTTTATATGATAATTGTAACCTATTTTGGTTACAATGTCAATACCTTGATTTGCATCAACAATAATCTTACGAAAGAGGGTCGTTTAATCAAAAACCTAGTAATGCACGACCTTCTTGAAAGAATAGATGGACCTGGGTGTATTAATACCTATGAAAGGAGGTCCACCTATGGTAACAGAAATACCAGAAGGAGTATACACAATGCAGACCAAGAGGTCAATAGTTAAAACAAATGCTCGGCAGTATCGCCAATAAACTCAACAGGAAATGTTTTAAACTTGTCTTCTCCTCAGTGTGTTTTCGCAAAATAGGTATGTCTACTTTACTCATATCAGTTTGCCCTTAATAAATACAAGCTTTCACTGGATTGAAAAAATACCAAGTGTAAGAATCTTACCCAATTCTTGCCAGTATTACATGACTATGGTCCTGGTTTGCTATCGGCAAACTACGACCCGCGCCCCATTTTCAGTATGATCAAACGTAATGATGTTCTGTTCATTGATCAAGGATTTGATTTCTTCATCCTGGTACCGGCGAAATAACATCCCTTTTTGTTTTCCTCGTACAAACTTCAAGGTTCCATCAGATAGAACTTCGGCTTCGTGAATAATATCATCGTCTTGTTCAGGATGGTCAAAGGTCAAGAGTATCGTTCCCTTATTTAGCAGTACTCGACGCATTTCAATGATTGATCTCTTTGCACATTCATGGGTTATATGATCTAATGCAGCCACGCAGATCACACCTGAAAAGTGGTTATCAGGAAATGGAATGTCGTCTAATGTTCCTTGTATAAAAAACCCGGAAAGATTAAACCTTGCAAAGCGTTTCTTACAGAAGGCAACCGCTGCTTGAGCAATATCCACTCCAAAAACCCGGTAGCCGCGTTGTGCCAAGTAATGCACATTGCGACCGCCACCACAAGCCAGATCAAGAACAGCAGCGCCTTGTCCTAAGTAGTTATCGCAGAAACCAGCAAGACTGGCACCAGGTTTGCTTTTTGAAAAATCATAGGTATCTGGGTCTATGTTTTTAAAACAAGTCTCCCAATAGTCCTGTGCACCAATATTATGTTTCATGTGGAAAATTGTATTCACTTACAATAGAAAGTCAATCCTCAAGAGACAAAGTATCGAATTCAGTAATATGTTGAAAATATCGAATGTAATGAGATGTTGAAAATATCGAATGTAATGAGATGTTGAAAATATCGAATGTAATGAGATGCCAAAGATCCCTAATATATGTATTGAGGATCGCCGTCCCTCTTTGCCCTTACTCGTTTCTACTTATCTTTTATCGAACCACTTCGCAAACAATCCATGCAATTATTACAAGGATAATAATAATTATGCCCCAGCTCATTATTTCTCTTCGCTTCAATTTCCTTCTCACTAGTACATTATCGTGAAATTTGTAGCGATGTCAATACCAATTTTACCTAAATCAATGATTTGATTGAAAAATTGAGTACCTCTCACCTTGTCTGGCAGATGTATCAATACAACTAAATACATTTCAATGATATTTACAAAAACATCATGCATCATGCAGACCGTAAGCAAAAACAAGGTGTGGGGGTCAATCTTCCACTAGCATCCAGTATCTATCATCTGTCGTTATTGATTTGACCCCAATTCTTTCACAGTATTTCTTTACTTAGATTTATAGTAGTCAATGTGTAAAATATGTTTGAGTGTCTTTTTGGGAACGTGTATTTTGCCCAAAGCGTCACGATAAGGTCTGATTGCATCTGCCGATTCTTCAACAAAAGGTTTTTCTGCTGGGTAGCCCAAGGCAATGATCGAAAAGATATTCAACCATTCAGGTATCTTTAAAATTTTTTTTAATCTACTTTGATTATTAACGGAACCTATCCAACAACTGCCTATGCCATAGGACCAGGCAGAAAGGAGTATATTCTGACAACAGGCACCAAGGCTGGCCAGACAAGACCAGTCCTTACTGTGTTCCTTGGGTGTCAGTAGCACAATGTATGCCACCGGAGTCTTACCAATTTCTGGTGTGCCTCCAAGCCATTCAAGATGGCCAAAAAGCTTGTTTGTTAATTCACTATCATGAATTATCAGAAATTCCCAGGGCTGTAAATTACCTGGACTTGGAGCAAATCGTGCATCATTGCAGATTTGTTTAAGGGTCACCAAAGATATTTCTTCTTGTCTAAATCTTCTTATTGATCTTCTCGTCTGGATTAACGAATGGATATCAATATTTGTAGTATCTGTACAGACTAAGATGATTGGTATCAAGAAATAAATCATTAATGCCAGAAGTATGACCTTAGACCTTTTTATTATGGACCCTTTTCTTTGAGTCATTATTAAAGCCTCCTCTGTCAGTATATGGCGTTAAATCTTCACGCTTCACAAAAGCTAAGTAAACATTACTCTGCTCTTGCATATTTTTCCTTCCATATTCTATCATCTGTTATCAAAAATGTCAAGTCGACCTGTCCCGTGTCTTCAAACGGGAAGATATCGAGGGTAGTGAGATGTTGAAAATATCGAATGTAATGAGATGTTGAAAATATCGAATGTAATGAGATGTTGAAAATATCGAATGTAATGAGATGACCCGACCCCCTTTGCCCTTGTCCTTATATGTAACCCGCCCCCTTTTCATAACTCGATTATACTAACACCTGTCACAAAGTCAACCCCCGTCCCCTACTGTGATATTACTAAGCGGAAATGTTAATTTTTATGGTTGATTTAAAGGTTATTTCTGCGATAATTTCTTCTTTTATATGGAGAAAGGAGGATATCGTAGGTGAAAGGAGAAAAGTTACTATGAAAGCGGTCACTGGGGACGGTGCTTGACCCCGGTGAAATAAACAAAAAATTACACAGGGCAGGCATTTTGACATTTTATACAATGAGATTGCCACGTTCACTTCGTTCGCTCGCAATGACAAACCACCCCCACCTTTATCCTCCCCCGTCGAGGGGGAGGAAACATCTGGTACAAACCACCCTCCCCCCTGAAACAATACTGAGATGATATTCAGCACAAGGTTCAGGGCAGGCTTTATCCCCTCCCTTCAAGGGAGGGGAATGGTGGTGCAGCCATCGAGATTGCGACCCCGCACCTATGCATAGGTGCGGGGTCGCAATGACCCTGCTTTGGTCAATATAAGTTGTTATAAGACACTCGACAATTTTGTCGAATTTGCAATTTTGTCGAATTTATGATCGAAAAAGTGTCGAAATTTCGGCAATTTATTATGGCACAGAAATTGCTAATTAGTAAAGCATGAAGGAGGTTAACATGAAAATACTGACAAGTCTGATAATATCAATAATGATGATATCAGGAGCGCTATATGCCGAAGAAATAGAGTTAAAAGGCGAAGTAATAAAGATTGAAGAGATTGCCGAATCATCAAGCGATGTAAAGATTTTACAGGTTCAACTCAGAACCCAAAATAGAGAAATGGTCATGGCACGTCTTGGTCCGGCATGGTATCTGGATACAGAACTGAAGTCAGGTGATGAAATAACTGTTATAGGTGACTTTACCGATGAAAATAAATTCAGGGTGCGAGAGATGGTTTGTAACACTGTGAGGTATCAAATCAGGGGCGAGGATCACAAACCCCTCTGGCTGAAAACAAGATTACGTGAGAAAAGTCATTTTTACAATCCTCAAAATGAAAAAGCGATAAAAGGAAAAATAGAGGACATCTATGTAAACGAAAAAACTTCAATGATGGAAGCACAGGTAAAATCTGAGAATGGAGAAACCGTCAGGGTACGATTTGCACCTGAATGGTATCTCCAGAATCGTTTAAGATTAGGAGATGAGTTAGAACTAAGAGGCTCGGAAATAAAATTCGATGGAAAACCAATGATCCTCACGCGTGAAATGAGAAATCTAAGGACAAACCAGGAAATAACACTGAGGAACGAACAAGGATTCCCTGATTGGTGTAAAGGGCCATGCCATAATAAAGAGCAAGGAAAACCATGCTGTAAAGACGAAAAAGAGGGACGTGGTAAGAAATAAAATTCTGAGCACGGGAGGAGTAGTATTACTCCTCCCTCTTTTACTCTATTCCTACACTAATAAAGGATTGTCTTTTTCATATACTGCCACTGACAATGTTTACCTATTAAACATTAAAGATTACGGCAGTATTATCGATATCGGTCCTTTTTTCCAGTATGAAGGCTTTTTCAATCTTATGTATAACGGCAATGTATCACTTATTAATTTCGACGACAACAATATCTTTCTTACAAACAACCTTAGTCTTCAGAAAAAATTCTATCTCACCGGTGTGGGAAATAAAAATATAACCTATGTAAATCTGTATAGTTTTTTACCTGCATCGCGCGATATCTATAAGTATACGGAATTCATCCTTGGTAATTCTCTGAACATTTATGTGGCAGATAAATATCTATTCGCTCCGGATGTTAATTTAAAATACAAAAACTTTAGCTCGGATTCAATGAGTGATTACCTGGAACCCAATATTAAATCCTCGATCAAAATTCCTCTCCCCTATTTCTTTTTTATTCCAGAGATTGGTGCGGGCATGAAAATGTACGATAACGAAGCGCTCCTGTTTTACACAATATTATCACATTTTGATTTTCCCCTGACCCTGAATTTCTCTGCTGCACTTTCATTATCATATTCACACACACAACATCCTGAAGATGTATATCCAATCGATGCCGCATATGCAGACGACCCTTTCTTTGAACAGGAAAATCTGTCCCACATGTCTGACATAACATTATCAGTAAATAAAGTGTTCTTGAAGCAGTATTCTCAACTGAGCCTCGATGTTCAGTTTTTTGAAAAAGAATTTTTTGAAGTTGATAACCAGGGAAGAAACGACAATGGTCTGAAGGCAAGTGCAGCATTTACAAAATTTATAAAGAGGAATTTGTCCTTTTCCGTGCAATTTGAATCCCTGTTTAATTCATCATCACTCGATGATTTTGACTATAACAAAAACAATCTTGTATTAAGTTTTCAATTGATTTTTTAATGAAACTGGTATATAATTACCGGAAATGAAAAAACGCAATTTTGTTTTAATCTTTATTCTTCTTTTTATAACTATTTTCACATTTTCACTCGTGAAGCTCACCAATCTAAATATTGAAAGAACGTACCGCAGAAGTTCTGAAAATACTTTTTATCTTTTATCCTTTATTATAGATCACTATTTGCAGCATGAAAAAGAACTGGAATACATTGTGATAGAAGCTATCCAAAAAAAAGGCATGCAAATTGCTGAAAAAACAGCGGAGCCGGACGAATCTTACCTTTCCCAGGATATTCAAGGCATATGGATATTTGGAAAAAATACAGTAAAAGGAATAAGCAATCATAAAAACATAGAAAAAGAAATAATCAGGTTTTATGAACAAAACTTAAAGGGTAAAAATTTCCACACCCTGATAATTATTGAGAACAGACCTTTTTACCTTGTCAATACTTTGTTTGACTCGCGGGAAATTCTCTTATTGTGCCAGGGAAAAGGGATCTCCAGTGCACATATTAATCAATTACTCGATTCACTTGTAATCTCTTCAAACCTTATCTATTTTGCCATTCTGGATAAAGATCAGACCCCTATTCTTTTCAGTTCCCTTTATGATAATTTCTTGCCCTTACAAGGAGAAGGGATGCACACGATTAAAACACCTGAGTCTACGATATTCCAGATCGAGAAAGAAATCTCCGGTAAGAATTTTGTAGCCGGTTTTGCAATGGGTTCGCTCCAAAGAATAAAATTTGCGAATAACTTATTTCTTATCTTCATTATGATTGCCTTTGTAATTCTGGAAACAGTGCTTCTTTATAATTTTATAAAATTTGAGAGATTCAAAGATAAAAAAGAAAAAGAGGTTAATCTGTTCAAGGAAATCGGCGCACTCTCTACAGGGTTTGCGCATGAATTCAGAAACTCCCTGCACACCCTTTCCTTACTTGCCAGGGATATGAATAAAGAAAAAAAACTTATTCTCATTGAAGAGATTGCAAGAATGAGATCGGTCATGGATTCATTAAAATCAATAAGCATAACCAAAATAGAAAAAAAGGAAATCGTAATGTCAGATATTATTAATGAATCAATATCTTTGCTTCACAACATGATCATGGAGAAAAATGTAAATCTCCAGAAAAATATTGATGAAAAGATAGAGATTCGCGGAAACAGGACCTTACTCGTAACTGCCCTGTCAAATTTAGTGAAAAACTGCATTGAAGCCGCCGCAAAAAATGTCTTCATAAATACAGTGCAAAAAAGCAACATGCTCAACATAGAAGTTGTCGACGACGGTTCCGGAATCAACAGTAAAATCATTGGTAATATTTTTGAGCCATTCTTCTCAAACAAAAACCAGAGCGGACTCGGACTTTACCTTGTAAAGAAAATAATTGAGGCACACGGCGGTGAGATCAAAGTTGAGAGTAATAAAAAAACAATTTTCAAAATCAGTTTATTAATAAAATGAATAGTTTACGAATATTATTTGTCGAAGACGAAAGAAATCAAAGAATCCTTTTAAAAAAGATTTTAGAAAAAGAAGGCTATTCCATAATCGAAGCAGAAAACGGTAATGCGGCGCTCAATAAATTCGCGCAGTATGATTTTGATTGCGTCCTGCTCGACCAAAGGCTGCCTGATTTAACCGGTTTAAAGGTATTACGGAAAATTAAGAACATTAACCCGATAATCCCGATTATTATTGTAACTGCCTTTGCGAATGTACAAGATGCAGTAGAGGCAATGAAACAGGGCGCCTTTCACTACCTGACAAAACCGGTGAATACAGATGAACTACTTCTTACTATTAAAAAAGCGATTGAGACCTTAGCCCTGAAAAGAGAAAATGAGGAACTCAAAAGATGCCTGAGAGAAAAATATCGGTATGAGAGAATCATATACGCATCAGGAAACATGGAAGAGATAATGTCAATGGTTTCAAGAACAGCACAGAGTGATGCAAATGTATTAATCACCGGAGAGAGCGGCACAGGCAAAGAACTTATTGCCGGCGCAATACATAATTTATCCAAAAGGCAGAAAAAAAACTTTGTTATTGCACATCTTGCGGCACTTCCAGAAACACTTATTGAAACAGAAATTTTCGGACACGAAAAAGGAGCCTTCACCGGTGCGGACAAAAGAAGAATAGGAAAATTTGAATTTGCATTGGGCGGTACGATCTTTCTCGATGAAATCGGCGAATTGCCGCAGAGTATTCAGGTAAAACTCCTCCGGGTCATTCAGGAGAAAAAAGTTATCAGGTTAGGCTCAAATGACGAGATCCCAATTGATGTAAGGTTCATCTGTGCTACGAATAAAAATATCGAGAACGAGGTAAATAAAAAGAAATTCAGGGAAGACCTTTATTACAGACTCAATGTAATAAAAATTCATGTTCCTCCCTTGCGGGAGAGAAAAGAAGATATTCCCCTGCTCGTTGATCACTTTATCAGAATTCATGCTAAAAAAGAAAATAAAAAATTAGACGGCATAACTGCAGAGGCAATGAAAAATATTTTAAAGTATACTTTTCCGGGGAATATACGAGAATTGGAAAACATCATTGAAAGGGCAATTGTGTTTGCACAGGGAAACTACATAGCAAAACAAGACCTCCCTATTTCCATTATTCAGAGACCACGGTATTCTGCAGCCGGGAAATTAAAGGACACGGTTGATAAGATTGAAAAAGAGATGATACAAGATGCACTTAAAAGGAATAAAAAAAATCAAACAAAAGCTGCTTCAGACCTCGGGATTTCTGAAAGGGTTTTACGATATAAAATAAAGAAATACCACATATAGTAGGGACACGCCATGGCGTGTTCCTACTTACTCGAATAAGAAGAAGACAGACAAGGGAGGGGAATATTGGCGGAGGTCTATGTTGTTTTATCCTCAAATGGCTGATATTTTTTGAACCAGTTAAATCCAAATTCTGTCATAATTTCAAGAAATTTATCATTGGAATCAGGCATTGAATCAGCACAATAATGAAGTCCAAAATAACGTTGTGCAACATTTATATATCCATTCTCTTTAATTCTTTTGATACATTTTTCAGCGAATTCTTTGCCGTGTACAGTCTGACAAACTTCTGATATCTTTTTAAGTCGTTTTTCAGTTATTTCGAATTTTGCATCAGGGTATTTCTCGTTAAACACTTTTTTAATATCTTCATCTTCTATTTCATGATATTTACTCTCATGGACAATTACATCAACACCTAATTTTTTTCGCGGTTGAGGCTTGGTTTTTGGATAACCCAGGCAGAGTAACACGACCGGGAATACACCTTCGGGTAAGTTAAACATATCCTGAATTTCCCGAAAAAATTCAAGGACAGTACCGATGTAAACTGAACCCAATCCCAATGAATCAGCAGCAGTGCAAATATTTTGAGCACAGATAATCGTGTCTTGAAAAGATATCCAAAAATGTCGAAAGCTGCTTGTAGCAGTAAATGGCGCGATTTCAAGTTGTGCCCATTTTTCAAGACGATGCCAATCAATACAGAAAAGTAGATTAACCGGCGCTTTACCAATAAAATCTTGCTCACACATTTTTACCAATTTTTGTTTCGGTTCTTCAGTTTCGATTTTTATTATGGAATACGGCTGCAGATTCCCGCCTGTAGGTGCATGAATCCCTGCTTCAAGAATAAGCTGCAAAATATCTGGAGCAATTTTTTTATCGGAGAAACTACGGCAACTGGCACGCTCAATCAAAAGTTTCATTGTCTGATTTGGATATTCATCATCATGGGATGCCTTTACCCCATGATGAGATGGCATCTCATTTTTTTGCATAATTATAACTCCTTTGTTATATTATTTTTTAATAATTTTATAAATTATATGTGGATTGTATTTAGTGTCAATGGTGAGCAAGCCCCGTGGAATAAAAGAAGCCTGTGATGATTAAAGATATCATAAAGCCACCGTTATTCAAGCAATGGTGTGAAAATCTATAAATCCCTGGGGTCGGTGCATCTCATTGACCAGGAACGTGGGGACGGTGCTTGACATTTTGACATTTTATACTATGAGATTGCCACGCTCACTTCGTTCGCTCGAACAGTAAAAAGATGGTCAATGGGTCATTAGTTATTATGTAATTTTCACCCTCACCCTTCATTTTTGTAAGAAAAACAGATTTGGCCAAACAACAATATTCAGTTAGTGCAGAAATTCGAATTAGTGGACTAGTGTTAGCTGGGTTTAGACAAGGGTTGATATTTTACGACGGATGGATATAATAAATATTCCATGCAGTATAATAAGGTCGATAAGAAAATTATTGAAAATTTAAAGAATATTGTTGGTAAAGAAAATGTTATTGTAGATAAAGAGGCATTGCAAAATTATTCACATGATGAAACACCCCTTTATAAATCAATGCCTGAGGCAGCAGTAAAACCAGGTTCAACAGAAGAAGTTTCTCAAATCATGAAACTTGCTTATAATAATAATATTCCCGTAACACCCAGAGCCGGTGGCACCAGCCTGTCAGCCGGTGCAGTGCCGATTCATGCCGGCATTGTCTTATCCTTAGAAAGAATGAATAGAATCAAAGAAATTGATAAGAAAAATTTGATGGTGATTGTTGAACCAGGAATTATTACTGAGCAACTCGGTAATGAATTGAAAAAATATGGACTGTTTTTTCCACCCGACCCGGTCAGTCTTGATTCATGTATGATTGGCGGGAATATTGCTGAAAATGCCGGTGGTCCAAGGGCAATGAAGTATGGAGTTACAAAAAATTATGTTACAGGCTTAGAAGCAGTCTTGCCGGATGGCGAAATTTTAAAGATTGGCGGTAAATTATTAAAGAATGTAACAGGCTATGATTTAATCGATTTGATTATTGGGTCTGAAGGTACCTTGGCAATTGTTACCGAGGCAACATTAAAGGTACTGCCTTTACCAGAAATTATCGTTGACCTTTTAATCCCTTTTAAATGTGTTGAAGATGCAGTCCAATTTGCAATCGATATATTAGGGCAAGGCCTGATGCCTGCTGCAATTGAATTTATGGAAGGTGATGTCTACAGGGTTGTTGCAAAATATCTGAAACGAAAACTACCCTTTGAACAGGCAAATGCACATACAATTGTTGAAATAGATGGTAATGACAAGGAACAAGTGCGTAAGACCTATGATAAAATCGGTGATATCGCATTAAAATACAATGCGCTCGATGTGCTTGTTGGAGAAAGTGCCAAGGATAAAGAAAATATATGGGAACCCAGAAAAAATACTGGTGATGCATTAAAAGAATTAGTAAATCCTGTGGTGCGTGAAGACCTTGTAGTTCCTAAAGATAAAATTCCGGAATTGATTAAAAAATTGAAGGATTGCGTAAAAAAATATGGTGCAAATCTTTATGCATTTGGACATCTTGGTGATGGGAATATCCATGCTGATATCAGCGTGCCCAATGCCGTATCAGTAGGGACACGCCATGGCGTGTCCCTACTGCATGGCGTGTCTATACAAAAGATGCGGAAAGAAATGTACGAGATTACGCTATCACTTGGCGGTGCGATTACTGCTGAACATGGCATAGGTTTATCGAAAATCCAGTATTTAGAAATGGCACTCGATAAAAGGCAGATTGAAATTATGAAAAAAATAAAAATGATATTCGATCCGAAGAATATCCTGAATCCGGGGAAGATTTTTACAAACCCTGTAGCGACACGCCATGGCGTGTCCCAACAATATAGCGTGTCTGTACAACATAGAAAGGAGATAAAATAAATGAATTTGATTAAGCTTGATAAATTATCAGGTCAGGATTCGATGTTGATCTTCCATGTCCTGGCAAGGATTGGTTATGAAGGCCTTGTCATAGTTTCACCAGGTCAACCTCTGGCAAGTGTGGGTTATTTCCAGGATGCAGAAAAAGAGATTGATTTAGATTTCTGCAAAAACGAAGGCATACCTGTAATGCGCCGTGAGGTTGGCGGTGGCGCCACATATCTTGATGGCAACCAGATATTTTACCAGATGATATGGAACAAAAAAAATTCCAGGTTCCCAACAAATATAAAAAAAATATTTGAGCTCCTTTCCCAACCAGCATGCGAGACATATAGAAAATTTGGTATTAATGCCTCATTCCGCGCTGAGAATGATATTATAACTGATACAGGAAAAAAGATTGCGGGTGAAGGCGGTGGTGATATTGGTGATGCCATGGTTTTTGTAGGCGGAATCCTCCTTGATTTTGACTATAGAACAATGAGTAAAGTCTTGAAAGTACCTGATGAAAAATTCCGTGATAAAATCTATAAAAGTATGGAAGAAAACCTGACCACAATGAAACGTGAACTCGGTGAAATACCACCAAGAGAAGAAATCAAACGTGTGCTCGTTGAAAGTTTTGAGAAACTCACTGGTAAGTTAGAGCCAATTGAACTCGACGACGAAACAATAAGAAAAATGAGAGAGCTTGAAAAAATATTCACCTCTAATGAATTCCTGTTTAAGAAAACACCGCGTATTCCTCACGGTGTAAAGATAAAAGAAGGAATCGAAATTCTTTATGGATTATACAAAGCAAAAGGTGGACTCATAAGAACTGCTGAAGAAATCGAAAATAAAAAACGCATTCGAGACCTCGTTGTGTCCGGCGACTTCAATCTTTTCCCGAAAAACGGCTTAAATGAAGTCGAGGATACGTTGAAAAATATAGATTTCAAAGAAGATATTATTAAAAAAGGGATCGAAAAGGTGTATGATAAGAAAAAAATCGAATCACCGGGTGTTGAACCTGATGATTTTGCAAAAACAATAATAGACGCTAAGTGAGTCGCTTCGCTCCACGCAGATAATGACACGAAGTGACGCAGACATATTCTTTGCATCTCTGTCATAAGAGACACACAGTGCGCTGGAATACACTGTCGAACGTTAAATTTTGGGCTTTACCCTTTCCCTGTTATTACTATTTCCATATCTTTTTATGGTAAATGATAATTAAAAAAAGATTGTCAAGGCATAAAGTTTACTAATATCCGCGTAATAAATAAATAGATTGGTTTGGCACCGTACCCGCGATTATATTAATCCACTGAATTTTTGATCAATTAAAATATCGATTTTCTATTGACATTACTAATTTTTTGAGTAATATATTCAACAATTA
>Ga0209986_10001747_pt1 | contig 20578 bp, 15 predicted proteins | sample BlataG_FD_183168 | JGI IMG/M metagenome (GOLD analysis project Ga0209986, IMG submission 183168) | Deep subsurface microbial communities from Black Sea to uncover new lineages of life (NeLLi) - Black_00105 metaG (SPAdes) (version 2) | ecosystem: Environmental > Aquatic > Marine > Oceanic >... | reverse complement strand
CATATCGAAGCAGCTTCAGAGTGCCATTTAGGCGGCGACCGGGTCGGGGACGCTTTTTCCATATCATGCCGCCGACTCTGCCGAATAATTCTCCAAGAAAACCAATCGGGCAGGCCCAGCCGCAAAACGACTTCTTGGAAAGTAGGACAAGCAACAGTAACGCCAGAAGCAGTGAAAGATTCAGCGGCCCCAGAGCACAACTGAATTCGCCATGGGTGAACAATCCCCAGAGACTTTCCATACCGCCGAACGGGCAATATGCTTCAAACGAACGAGTCCCATATCCAAGCGCCAGATATATCAAAAGTACCTGAATGACCAGGAGCAAGGTGTATCGGATGTACCTACTTTTCAAGGTTGATCGCAATCCTTTCCTTCTAATTCAAGTCTTTGTAGGGCAGGAGCCTCCGACTCCTGCCTATTTTTCGGCAGGTCTCGGAGAGACCTGCCCTACTTAGCTAATTCAAGATCATTGTTCCAGAACTTGAATATCAAAATATCACATTCTCCTTGTTCGTCAAGAAAAAGGCGTATGAGTTCTACCTTCGGGGCGGAAATTCGTTTCATCGTAAAGTACTATTAATAACTTCACTGGTCACCGCGGGTGGCCCACAACTCTGCTGTGGGAATTTTGGATAAAGGGTGAAATTCCGGTTCCGCCGCCCCCTACTCAGCGCTTCGCACAGCCCGCCCACCGAAGGATGTGTGGCCGCGATCACAGATCGTGGCCACCTTAACAAACGGTTCAAATCCCCGTTCTAATTAGAAAACCTCCGCCGAAAACTTGTACACCTCGGCGTTTTTGTTCTTATAGCTGTTTTTGGGCAGGCTGGCCTTCAGGCAGGTCTGTTCCAGAAACTCGGCCACATTCCAGCCGAGCTCTGTCGCCACCTGCGGCAGAAGCAGCCCGGAGTGGAAATCCAGTTTGATCATCAGGCCGTCGCGTCCAATCCTGATGGTAGTAAAATTATACACCCGCACAAGCGGAGAAAGCACCGATATTTCATACTCTAACCTCTCAAACTCATCTTCTGAAAGTTGAGGGAAACGGGGGTCTTCAAAGGCCGCCGCCACGGCCATGTCGGCAATCGTCTGGTAGAGCGCCTGATAGCCCCGTATCTGACCGATGCAGCCGCGCAGGTTGCCGTCGATCTTAAGCGTCACAAACGCCCCCTTCTTGTCCTCAAGGCTCGCAATGTGAGGCGGCGTATATGTCTCGCCGGACAGCTTAGCTTTTATGGCGTTGCGGGCGATTTCAAAAAGCTTTTGCCTGTCCTCTTCTGATGTACCGGCCGTGCCTTCCGACTCTGCTTTAAGTGAGCCGATGACCGAACCTGCCGGAGCAAGTGTTTTCTCGGCAACAATTGCTGCCGAGAGATAGCCGACGACCTCATTGAACTCGCCGGTCGCCTCGCCGGAGGTGGTGTAGTGAAGGAACTGCGCCTGCGTTCCACCCAGCCTCTTAGCGGCTATCATCGTCGCCGTCATCGGCCCGCCCCCGCAAGCCTCTCCCTTGCCGGAACTCAGAGTCTGCAAAAGCAAATCGGGATCATTTTTTTCAACAGCGGTTTGGATAGCGCTATCGAGCCGTCGAGCCACCTTCTCCGAATGAAAGTGAGAGAGGTCGCTGGAAGCGACGATCAAGCTGTTCGTTTCCTTAAGCGCCGCCGCCAGCGTTTCGCCTAATGACCTGATCGAGTCCTCCTCCTGGTCGCCCATCACAATCGCCACCAGTTTGAAGCGACCCAGAACAACCTGCAAAAAGGGAAGCTGCACTTCTAAGGAATGCTCTCCCCTGGTTGCTCCGCCGGCGTGACCCATCTTGGAGAAATAGACCGTGGGGTGAATTGAGGCGATTTTCTCCGATCGTTCCTTGTCAATCTCAACAACTCCAAGCGGCGTCTCATAGCCGTCGCCGCCGTAAACTGACGAACCCTGAAAGAAGACCGTGTGCGACGGAGATATCACTACCACCGTGTCATACTGTTCTCCTTCCAGCAGCTTGAACGCCGTCGCCGCCGTGCGTCCGGAGTAGAGGTAGCCGGCATGGGGTACGATTAACGCCACCGGGCGACCACTTAAGGCGACCTTGTCAACCTCGGCATAGAAGCCGGCGATTGTCTTGCTCAGCTCCACGGGGTTGGACGGATAGAACAACCCGGCGACAGCCGCCTTCCTGATTTCAGTATGCTTTGTCTCCATAGAAACAATCAGTTAAACCGGTGGTTACACTCAACAGCTTAAGTTTAAGCATATTTGCTCCAGAAGTCAAACACCTCTTTGTAACTACTTAGCGGCTCAAGCCGAATCTCCTTTAGAAAAAGACCGGGCCTCGTTTTTTGAGACCCGGCCTATTCATGGACCGTCGCTGGCACATGTCATTTCTTTCAAGCGGTAGGCGAACCTTCACTTGTGGAGGAGGCCACCGGTTTAGATTTCTCTGGGCCGTCTACCGGTCGTATCCCTTCCACCATTGCCGACAGGGCGGAGAGTATACCGGTCGCCTCGTATGGCAGGAAGATCTTGCTGGCCTGTCCGTCCGCCAGGCGGGGGAGCATCTCCAGGTACTTTAACGTTATCAGCCTTTCATCCGGCTTGCCGTCGTGGATAGCGCTGAAAACCGAAAGTATTGCCTGTGCCTCCCCCTCGGCCACGGTAAGTTGGCGATACTTTTCTGCGTCAGCCTTTTTTCTGACTGCTTCGGCGAAACCTTCCGCCTCAAGTATTTGCGATTGTCTTGTCCCTTCCGCCTTGGTGATGTCCGCCTGTCTGGTAGCTTCGGCGTCAAGGATAGTGGCTCTTTTGTCGCGCTCCGCCTTCATCTGGCGGCTCATAGCCTCGGTGATATCAACCGGTGGGTCGATACGCTGCAGCTCAACCCGGTTGACCTTGACCCCCCACTTGTCGGTCGCCGTGTCCAGGACATCCCGAAGCTGGGAGTTGATTTGGTCCCGCGACGTCAAACAGGAATCCAGGTCAATCTCCCCGAACACGTTCCTGAGGTTGGTCTGGGCCAGCTTGGTGGCGGCAACAATGTAGTTGGTGATTTCGTAGCGGGAGCGAACCGGATCGGTCACCTGGGCATAGATAATGGCATCGACTTCCACGTTGACGTTGTCTCTCGTAATGACCATTTGTGGCGGTACGTCGAGGACCACCTCGCGCATATCAACTTTAACCACCGTGTCGAAAAACGGGACAATCATGTTCAGCCCCGGTTCGAGCAGTCGCTGATACTTGCCCAGCCGCTCCACCAGCCCTTGTTCAAACGGCCGGATGATGCGGACTGACATCGACACAATGATAAAGCTGAACACCGCCGCGACGATCAGAAATATGATAACGGGATTCATGATTTACTCCTCTCCTTCTTTAATCTTTTCCACGTGCACCTTGGTACCGGAAACGGTAACTACTTTCACCTTGACGTTCTCTTCTATCTTTTCCTGAGCACTGGCCACCCAGACTTCCCCCTCTATTCGCACCTGCCCGCCGAGGTCAGGGTCGATAGCCTTGGTTACCAGCGCAACTTTTCCAATCAAGGCGTCAACATTGGACTTCTGGGGCGAGGGCTTGGTGATCTTTTTGGCCAGCGTTCTGGTCAGGGGTAACAACACGACTGCGATCCCGACAAACAAACCAAGTTGCCAGTAGTAGGCCTCAGGATAGAAGTAGCTGTAGATACCCGAAACTGCTGCCCCAACCACAAAACAGGCAAAAACCAGCGTTGGCGTCATCAACTCGAGGATCAAGAATACCACCGCCGCCGCCATCCATATCCAGAACATTGTTGTCATCGCGACTCCTTTCTAACGTCCGACATTCATCTGAACGCGCTTTTCTTGGACGTTCAGCTATACTACCCGGCTATGCCTGCCGTATTCAAAAAAACCTGTGGCTTGATAAATGAAAACTCTTTATTGTGGAGACTGTCAACTTAAATTAGTTGGAGCGTGACTATGATACGATCTTTATGAGCAATTGTTGGAAATCCACTGCAAGCAGTGGGTCAGCCCGCCGCAAGTGGCAGATATGGAGAGGTTGTCCCAAAACTGTGTTTCGTCAGGTCTTGCTGCCGACGAAGTCGGCGGTGTGACCTGACGAGTCGTTCTGAAAGTGTATAATGCGCAACAGGTTCTGAAGACTGTCGGTTCACACGTTTGGCAAGCCAAACGCAAGAGCCGACAGAACGGACTACATAAGACAACCTCAGGACATCTGCTGCCCACGAAACAAGATAGGTTAGGGCAATAAATCCCATGAAACCTTACACAAGATTCGCTCGCGTCTACGACCTGATGGGTGCCGACAGGCATTCAGCCAAAATGGTCGGGTACACATTTAAGATTATTCGCAAGTTCAACATAAAGGCCACTTGTGGCCTGGATCTGTGCTGCGGGACGGGGACGGCGATAGCTCTCTTTCTGGACCAGGGGCTGTCGATGTCGGGATTGGACCAAAGCGCCCCGATGCTGGCGGTGGCGGCCAAAAAGCTCAAAGGCCGCAAGGTCAAACTGTATCAGAAGTCGCTGCCGAAATTCAGAATCCTACAGACCGACGACAGCCGCAGGGTTCGGAAATTTGATCTGATAACCTGCTTTTATGATTCGCTCAACTACCTGAAAAACGCCAGGCAGTTAAAAACGGCATTCCGTTCCATCTACAGTCACCTCAATCGGGATGGCTGGTTTATCTTTGACATGAACACTCCGGCGGCGTTGAAAATCCTCTGGGGCGGCCAGGTCTACGCTGATGCCAGAGATGATCTCGCCTGGGTATGGAGAAGCAGTTACCACGAAAAGGCAATGTCGGCCACTTGCCGCACCACGTTTTTTGTCCCGCCAAAGGCGGGCGGAAAGCTGTGGGAGCGGTTCGACGAAGAACACACCGAGAGAGCCTATGACAATAAAACAGTCTTAAGACTGCTGCGCGAGGTGGGCTTTCAGGTGAAAGGCTTCTACCGCTGTTTCAGCTTTGAAAAGCCGAAAAAGGGAACGTATCGCATCTGCGTAGCGGTAAGGAGACCCCTGTGAACCCACTGCAAGTAGTAAGTAGTAATATGTAGGGAAGGTCTGGAACAGACCTGCCATCTGTTGCAGGGCTATCAGGCAGGTCTCTACGAGACCTTCCCTACGGAGCTGCAAGTAAGTAATATGTAGGGAAGGTCTGGAACAGACCTGCCGTTTGTTGCAGCTGTCTACGGAGTCTGTCTGTATCCGCGACCGCGGTGTATAGGCTTACCCTCACGTGAATTTGCTTGAGCATTTGGATGGCACGCAGGTGGAACAGCCGGAGGCTATGCCCTTCGCAGAAATCAGTGAGATCAGTTTGACGGTGTTGGCTGAGCGACAGGCAGGGCACGACGGCGCCGGTTCGTCACCACCCACCAGCTCTTCAAACTCGTGTTCGCAGTCCATACACTTGTATTCATAAAGGGGCATATTTTCATTACCTCACTTGGACTTCGACATGGCCGCCCTGGCCAGTACCCCTATCACGGTCGCGAGGTAGGGGTTGCACATAAGCTGTCACGTCGAGCCAAGCACAATATACACAAAAGAGAGGCTTAAGCCAAGCACTCCGCCAACAACAGCGAAAATCAGCGTCCTTTTTTTCACTATCCGGCTCATAGTGAGTTTATCGGTGATTGGTTGCTGAGACCTAGGGAGCGGTATGAGTCAGGAGGCATCTGCTATCAATAGGACAGGCGACGCCTGCCACCGCAAGCGGTGGGTTACCCATCGACCGTCAGATGGCGGCGGCCATCACCTTTTTCAGCGTTTCTTCGACCTGGCCGGCAAGCTCTTCCAGACCTGCTTCGGGGAGCATCTCGGTTATCATCGACGGTCGGGCGAGTGTTACCACGGTTTTGTTCCCTTCCGTGTAGACGGAAAACTTACAAGGCATGAACAGGGAAACGTCAATTGACTTCTGCAGGGCCTTATGAGCAAAACCTGCGTTGCACACCTCGATAATCTTCAACGGGCCCCGTTCAAACCCTTTCTCGGCCAGCGTCTTCTGTACATCGTGCACCGCCAGTACCCGGAACTGGTGTTCTGGGGTCAGTTTTTCAAGGTTTTCGACCACCATCTCAAACGACTTTTCCGATTCCAAACGATAGGCCAACTTTTCAGTCATTGTCATCTCCACAACGTTAATCTCCTTTTCCAGAGTAAAACCGCCCCGGGCGGCAAAAGGTTCATGCTATTCCGGCAGAATTTCATACCTGGACGTGATTTTCGTCTCGTTCATAATGGTCTGGCTCACTACGCAGTACTTGCTCTCGGATAGCTCAATCGCCTTAGCCAGCTTCTTCTCATCGAGGTTTTCTCCGCGGGCGATATATTTGACCTCAATAGAGTGAAAGGGTTTGGGATACTTCTCGTCCTGATGAGCGACGATCTCTATCTCAAGAGCGGTAAGCCGCTGGCGTTGTTTTTCCATGATCCGAACGATATCGATACCGGCGCAACCGGCGATAGCGAACAGCAGCAACTCGGTTGGTTTGTAGCCGGCCTCATCTCCCCCGGACTTCTTAGCGCCATCAGTTACAATGGTATGGCCAAAGGCGCTTGTGCCTTCAAATTTCAGCCCCCCGCTCCATTTCATTTTAGCGGTTACCAGAGGTATCACCTCCATTATTCAGATCCGACGTTACCGCGGTTCACGCGCAAACACCACTGAAGTTCTCACTATAGTCTAACAATCGAGAGATAATACCTTCATGAACCTGCAATTGCAACTGATTTTGTAATAGCAACCACACCGCTTGTGCCTCCTGAACGATAGGCTTATGCGCCTCAAAGAGGTCGCTATCTGATGTTCCCGATATGCCCTCACAGTTTCTCCATGAAAGCTCGTCTCGGACAGAAGCCTATCAGCAATCGCTTTTGTTCAGGCTCTCACAGGCCATGTGGCGTGGGACAACCTTGCTGCAGGCTAATGGCCCTCAGGACTGAGGCTCAATCTCATCCTTGCCAGCGACAACTTCAACTTTGCTGGTGATATCAATCGCTTTTTTCTCTTTTGTCCTTGCGGCAAGGAGCTTTCGGACGGTTTTCCCGACGAGACCGCGAATAAGACTGTCTGGCTTTCTTAAGTCATTAACAATATATCCCACAACCGGAGCCACAACAGCGGCAATGCCGGCTGTTTTTCCCTTTTTCCCGGAGAGGCATCCTCTGACCCGATTTCGTAATCTCCGCCCTCCACCGCCCTGCTCGGCATTGTTATCAGACATTTTTTGCATCTGTATTTTCTCCCAGAATATGGTTTTCAAAGTTTTCTTACTTTCTCTCTATCGGCTTGCTGTCGGCTATCGGTTCCAGCCGATAACCGTACCCATGTTTCGATCTTCTTTCATAATATAATACATATCTGGAATATGCGCGAAAATTCGTGGCGGAAATGTTTTTTTCGTTTGGTGTAGACGGTGGGATGTCCGGCAACGATTGTAGAGCAGAAAGCCCGTGCTGCTGCCAATTCCTTCCGTTTGCAATACCGGCGTGGACAAGCCCTTCCCCGTGACAACCCATGTGTCGACGCAAAGCCACCACCTACGAGGAGTTAAGCAGTAGATATTGTATTTCACTCTCCATAACATCCCGCCGAGAACCCGACACACAGGACTTATGGGACAACCTCCCCTCGTGTACCGACGCTATCTGAGACGCGGTGTTCGCCGCGCACGAATGTCACGGTACCACCGTCAGACTTGTTGGCAATTGCAAAGGGAAATACTGATTGACAGATCGGAGTAATCGATTATCTTAATTGAGTTAGGAGTAGCCGGTTGGTGCCACGGAGTTGTACCGGTTGCCATCGTACACGCGGCACAGTCAGGGCTGCTTCATTCTGAGGACGATAGGTGGAAAGGTATCCGTCAGCCCTGAAGGTTGGTCTTATTAAAATTACAATGCCTTACAAGCAACTGATCACTAACGACACCGTTGCCTTGGAAGACGCCTGCTCAGACATGAGTTGGCCGCCCAATTGCCAATACAATTTAACTGTAACTCTAAGACCTGGGAAAAAACAATGAGGAAAAACTGCCAAAGAGATCATTCTCATCACTGGAGGAGAGGCGTTGTGGCGCTCGCCCTGACGTTTATTCTGGCAGCCGTGGTGGTAGCGTCTGAAAACGACGAAGGCTATGCTGGAGTCAGCCTCCAGCGAGCCCGGCTCGGGGCCGAATCGTTTAACAATCTTAAGGCCGATTACCCTGCCGTGAGGGCCTACAAGACAGGACCGCTTGTCACCCGCCTCTACGGCACGGCCTTTGGTAGGGGTTCTTCACCGACCTCTGTAGCCGAGCATTTTCGCCAGACGCAGGCCGGCGTGTTTGGTGTGAACCCGGAAGACCTGGTGTCCGGCCATATTGACAACAGCGAGCTGACCTCCCAGCAGTTGATGTACAATCGGGAGACCGATTCGTACAAATTCACCCTTATATATTATTCTCAGCAGCGGGATGGCGTCCCCATCTTCGGTTCCGAACTGCGTCTGTTAGTTCGCAATGAAGCCGACTTTCCGTTGGTCCTGGCTGTCTCATCCCTGCGTGACATGGGAGACTTCACTGTTGACAGGAGCCTCATCGGAGAACACTCGGTTAGGGCTGAACAGGCAGGGCGGGCCGATGAGCCTGGCTTGACTGATTTCACCCAACAGGAAGCGGTGATCTGGGCTGGGGTTGACAACATTGCGGCCGCTCCCAGAATGGCCGTCAAATTCCGCGGTTACTCTGACTTCCCGCAAGCTTTCCTCTTCGTTGTCGACCCGAATACGGGCGAAATCTTACACAAAGAGGACTTAATCATTTTTGAAGATGTCGTAGGCCGTGTTAGAGGCATGGCGACCCCCGGTCCCAAGGCTATGCAGTGTACCGACGAAATCCTCACGCCGTTTCCATACGCCTATGTTTCAATTGTGGGTGGCAACAGTGCCTATGCTGACAAAAGGAGCGACTTCACCATTTCCAACCCAGGCAGCTCGCCGGTCACGGTTATTTCTCCCGTTGGCGGCCAGTATTTCTGGGTGTATAACTATACCGGCACCGACGTCGTGGAAACGCTGATAGTGATCCCACCGGGACCAGCCAACTTCCTCCACAATGCGCTTAACACGTCCGAAGCTGTCCGGGCACAGATGAACGGGTACGTCAACGCCAACGAGGTACGCGACTGGACCTTGGTCTACAACCCAACCTATCCCGTGATCTATAACCAGACCGACTTCACGGTAAACGTGAATCGCGTCGACGGCTACTGCCCCGGCAACGCCTGGTACAGCGGAAGTTCGATCAACTTCTGTTCCGCTGGTGATGGCTATGCGAACACATCTTTTGCCAGTGTGTCCCAACATGAATACGGACACCACCTGGTCGAGTCGGGGGGTAGTGGGCAGGGGCAGTACGGCGAGGGGATGGCTGACTGCGCCGCCATGTTGATCGCCGACGATCCGGGACTGGGATACGGTTTCTACTATGACCAATGCAATACGCCCCTTCGCAATGCCGATAACACCATGCAGTATCCGTGTGATGGAGAAATCCATTACTGCGGCCAGTTGCTCTCCGGTTGCGTCTGGAGCACCCGCAACGAACTTACTATCACCGAACCGGTCGGCTACCTTGACACCCTCTCCAACCTGACCGTCAACAGCATCCTGCTTCACACCGGCACGCAAATCACTCCGCAGATCACGATTGATTTTTTGACCCTCGATGACGATGACGCCAATCTGGACAACGGCACGCCGCACTACTATGAAATTGACGCTGGTTTCGGCGCTCACAACATGCCGGCTCCGGAACTGGCGCCGCTTATGTTTGAATATCCTAATGGCGTCCCCACAATGCTTCCTCCTTCGGAACCGACAATCTTCCAGGTCGTAGTGTCCGGCCAGTCCGGCGGCACCCCGGTGCCGGGTACCGGCAAGCTGCACTACTCCATTGACGGCGGCTCGGCAACCGAGATCGACATGACTGAGACCTCCCCTAATCACTACGATGCCACCCTCCCCGGCTTGGACTGCTACAGCACCGTTACATTTTATGTCAGCGCCGAAGCTGAAGGCATGGGAACGTTTTACGACCCCGACCCTTCCAATCCTTTCTGGGCGATTGCGGCCACCGATATGACGGTCGTCTTTGAGGATGACTTCGAGACCGACAAAGGCTGGTCGGTGTCGGGGGATGCCTACGACGGCCAGTGGGATCGCGGGGTGCCGGTCGGCGGCGGCGATCGGGGTGATCCACCGACTGATTTCGATGGCTCCGGAAAATGTTATCTGACCGACAACGTCGATGGGGACTCCGATGTTGACGGCGGCACCACCATACTGACCTCGCCGGTATTCGATCTCTCGGCTGGTAACGCTCAGATCCGCTACGCCCGCTGGTACTCCAATAATTTCGGCAACGACCCGTACAACGACGTGTTCGAGATATTCATATCGAATGACAACGGGTCCAACTGGGCGCTTGTCGAAACGGTCGGGCCGGTGCAGCAGGCTTCCGGTGGCTGGTACGAGTACACCTTTTGGGCAGGCGACATTGTCACGCTCACCTCCCAGGTGCGGCTGCGCTTTGACGCCTCCGACCTGAGCGCAGGTTCGGTTATCGAAGCGGCCATCGACGCCGTCACGATCACGACCTATGATTGTGATACTTCCTCGCTGCAAATCATCACCGAGACCCTTCCCGACTGGACGGTTGGCAGCCCATATTCCCAGCAGCTACAGGCCATCGGCGGCACCGGCACACTGACCTGGAGCGACAAGCATGGTGATCTTATTGGAACGGGCTTAACACTTTCTGCCTCAGGTTTGTTGTCCGGAACTCCAAACTCTACCGGTCAGATTTCGTTCACGGCTGAGGTAACGGATGAGGTTTTTCAAACTGACGAAAAAGTTTTTAGCTTTTTCATAAATCCGGTGTTGGCAATTATTACCGATTCCCTTCCCGATTGGACAGTGGGGCTGTCCTACAGCCAGCAATTACAGGCCACTGGCGGCACCGGGACAAGAACCTGGTCGGACAAATACAATGATCTGGCAGGAACGGGTTTGAGTCTTTCCACGACGGGACTGGTATCAGGTGTGCCAAACTCAGCGGGGACTATAAGCTTCACGGCGTACGTGAGCGATGAGGGCGGAGATGACGAGGAAAAGCTCTTCACGTTCACAATAAACCCCGCTATGACTATTACCACGGGTTCACTACCGGCTGGCACCGAGGGCGAGCTATACTCCCAGCAGCTTGAGGCTAGCGGCGGCACGGGCGCCAAAATCTGGAGTGATAAGAATAATAATCTTCAGGGGACCGGGTTGAGCCTTGCCGCAGATGGTCTGCTTTCTGGAACGCCGGTTGACACAGGGACAATCAGTTTCACGGCCCTGGTTGAAGATGCGGTCGGAAGCGCCGATGAAAAGCCGTTTAGCTTTGTTATAGGACCTTCATATATCTGCGGAGACGTTGATGGCAACGGCGTCGGCCCCAATGTGGCCGACCTCACATATCTTGTTGATTACATATTCTTTGGCGGCTCTCCACCGCCTGTTGCGGAAGCGGCTAACGTCGATGGCGAAGGCGGAATTAATGTCGCCGACGTGACCTACCTGGTTGAGTATCTCTTCTTCGACGGCCCCGAACTTAACTGCAACTGACCAGAGAGGACGGAGACACAGGCTAACAAAACAAGATACTCATAACATACTGAGAGGAATTTGGTGATGTTCAAGAAAGTCGTGCTGTCTCTGTTGATCGGTGCCCTGCTTGGTGGCGCCGCGCCGGTGACATCTTCAGCGGATCCACCGAGTAGTTTTGATTTACGTGATGTCGGCGGCGTCAACTACGTGACCGGCGTTAAGAGCCAGCAAGGAGGCACCTGCTGGACGCATGGAGCAATGGCCGCGATGGAGGGCAACCTCCTTATGACCGGCAACTGGGCAACGGCCGGGGAGTCCGGTGAACCCAACCTGGCGGAGTACCACCTCGACTGGTGGAATGGATTCAACGAGCATAACAACGATGACACTGACCCTCCTACCGGTGGGGGGCTTGAGGTGCACCAGGGCGGCGACTACCTGGTGACTTCGGCGTATCTCACCCGAAGTGAGGGCGCCGTGCGGGATATCGACGGGCAATCCTACAGCTCACCCCCGGACAGATACGACACGAGCTACCACTACTATTACACGCGAGACATCGAGTGGTACGTAGCCGAGTTGGACCTCAGCAACATCAACACGATTAAGAACAAGATTATGACCGACGGCGTTGTCGGCACGTGCATGTGCTACAGCAGCTCATTTATGTCCAATTACATCCACTACCAGCCGCCCAGCGATCCCACGGACCCCAACCACGCCATCGGCATTGTGGGCTGGGATGACGCCAAGGTTACGCAGGCCCCGCAGCCCGGCGCCTGGCTTTGCAAGAATAGTTGGGGAAGCGGTTGGGGCTTTGATGGCTACTTCTGGATTTCATACTACGACAAGCACTGCTGCCAACACCCGGAGATGGGCGCCATTTCTTTCCAGGACGTGGAACCGTTGACTTACAGCCACGTCTACTACCACGATTACCACGGCTGGCGTGACACAAAGGATGATTGCACTGAAGCCTTTAACGCCTTCACTGCAACCGACAGCGCCACAGGTGTGGAGGGACTCCAGGCTGTGAGCTTCTTCACTGCCGAGGACGACGTTTCCTACACGGTGAAGATTTACGACCGTTTCGAAGGCGGCGAACTGCTGGATGAACTCTCAACAAAATCCGGCACTATCGACTACAGAGGCTTCCACACTGTGGACATCGAGGCGCCCGTTTACCTTACCCAAGGGGACAGTTTCTATGTTTATCTGGAACTCTCGACGGGCGGTCATCCCTTTGATCGAACCTCCGAGGTTCCGGTCCTGCTGGGCGCGCGGTACCGTGCCCTGGTGGAGTCGGCAGCCAATCCCGGCGAAAGCTATTACCGCAGCGGTTCAGACTGGCTGGATCTTTATAATGCAGGCGACACCACCGCCAACTTCTGCATCAAAGCCCTGAGCTTCGAACGGCTCCCCCTGGACATCCTTTTTCCTGACGGTTTGCCCGAGTACCTCGATCCGGGTGTTCCGACCACGTTCACCGTTCAGATCACGGACGGCAGCGAAACCTATGTGCCGGGCACGGGCCTGCTTCACTATCGCTACGATGGCGGAACATTCCTGACGTCGGCGTTGACGTCAATCGGCGGCAACCTCTACGAGGCGACGCTTCCGTCCGCCGGTTGTGATGCAACGCCAGAATACTACATTAGTGCTCAAGGTGACAGCGGATCCACGGTATCGAATCCGCCCGACGCTCCGACTACCGTTTACACCGCCCTGGTCGGGACGATCGTGACGACAATGGAAGACAACTTTGAAACCGACCAAGGCTGGACGGCGGAGAATCTCGGAGCCAGCAGTGGCGACTGGCAGCGGGGCGTGCCGGTCAACGATCCGGACTGGGATTACGATCCGGCTTCCGACGCCGACGGCAGCGGCCAGTGCTATCTGACGCAGAATGAGATGGGCAACACCGACGTAGACAACGGGGCGGTGCGGTTGATTTCGCCGGTTTTCGACATGTCTCAGGGCGGTACCATCGCCTATGACTACTACCTCTATCTGACCGATGCCAGCGGTGGCGTGGACCGACTGCTGGTGGAAATCAACAACGACGGCGGCGCAGGCGCCTGGACCGAGATCGCCAGGCACGACACTGACGGTGGGTTATACTGGCGTCATTACACGATCGACGAAACCGACATTACCGCGACGGGTATCTCGCTTACGCCGACGATGCGCATGCGATTCACCGCCAACGACGCCGATCCCCAGAACATCGTCGAGGCCGGCATCGATGGTTTCTCGCTATCTATCCTTGTATGTGAGGAGCCAGTTTTGTGCGGCGACGTTGACGGTGACGGCGGCGGTCCGAATGTGGCCGACATCACATATCTTGTTGATTACATATTCTTTGGCGGCTCTCCACCGCCTGTTGCGGAAGCGGCTAACGTCGATGGCGAAGGCGGAATTAATGTCGCCGACGTGACCTATCTGGTTGATTATCTCTTCTTCGATGGCCCGGCGCCGGTGTGTGGACCGATAGAATAAGTGCGTCCAGAATCCATTGCGGATTCCTTACAGAATGTCACGGCCATCCCCGCCTAAGCGGGAGTGGCCGTTTTCCTTTATCGATGTAACCCTCGATGACGGCAACGAGTCGCTTTGAACTTTGGAAGGCGTCACGGCGAATCCCCTTTTTTATACCTGCAAAAGGCTTGACCAGGGGTAAAGAGTTGCTAAATTGTTGTCGATTGTCGTGATTGGAGAAAGGAGGAGTGGCTGAGTGGTCGAAAGCGGCGGTCTTGAAAACCGTTGTACCGCAAGGTACCGTGGGTTCGAATCCTACCTCCTCCGCAGACAAGTCTGATTTTGCGCTTCGCGCCCTCAGGCTGTAATTTTCACTTGAATATCAGAGTTCTACATGTATCCCAAATCCCCCTTCACTTATCGTAACTTGTTGCGCTATAGACTGTTACCGGTAACTGCACAAAACAGAACAGGGGGCAGGCCAGTCGCATCGAAGGAGATTTCCTTTCAATCTGGTAAAATATATGGAGGGTGCCAAAAAAAGTGTTGACCTTATGATTGCTTGTCGATAAATTATGAGGTAATGAACAGTCTCCCTCATTAATCTTTCTCAAGATTTGTACCTTAATGTCAATTCTTGTTAAATCGTTAATTTGGAGACACAAGCGCAATAGTGCGCAATAATCGGTTTATCTTGGCTACGAAATCTCTTTGAGAAAAGGTTCGTCAAAGGATAAACAAGACTGGAGAGTAGAGTGAATATCTACATCGGCAACCTGTCGTTTGAGACGACAGAAGAAAGTCTTCGCCAGGCTTTTGAAGGCTACGGCGAGGTATCAACTGTATCCATCGTCACGGACAGGTACACCGGCAAATCAAGAGGATTTGGGTTCGTGGAGATGGCTTCTAAAGGGGAAGCTCAGGCCGCAATTACTGGTCTAAACGGCCAGGAATTGGACGGGCAGACGCTTAATGTCAACGAGGCTCGCCCTCGCACAGAGAAAGGCGGTGGCGGCCGAGGTGGACGCCGTTACAACTCCTGGTAAGAGGTCCTTACCCCGCTGCTTATAGTGATGGCAGCATCCTGAATGATGAGGGGATTGACACACCGTCAATCCCCTCTTGAATTGTAAACGGCTCACGATACTAAAAGAGGCCAGAATGAAACTGTTTGTAGGCAATTTTCCGTTAGAGGTCACCGAAGAGGAGTTAAAAAAAGCTTTTGAACCGTTTGGTGAAATAGCATCTGTAGTCATTATTAAGGAGAAGTATAGCGATGAATCACGGGGCTTCGGCTTTGTGGAGATGCACTCTCAAACTGAAGCCCAGGACGCGATCGCTGCTCTCAACGGCAAGGAGTGGATGGGACGCGTGCTCAACGTTAATGAGGCTCGCCCCCGCCCTCAGTTCCGTCAAGATGGCTTTAGAAAAGGTGGCGGTCGTCAATACGATTCAAGGAAGCGCGGCGGAAAGCGACGTGATGGAAAACGACGGTCCAGGTGGGGTTTTTGACGAGGGACGCTCGCATGACACAGTTATCGTTGAACCTCACGTAACAGACAAAAAGGTAGGATCACATGGATCCTGCCCTATTTGTGCCGTTATCGCGAGTCCGGCAGCATATGTGGGCGGCAGATGTCCACATCTGCCGTCGTGCGCCTACTTCAGCAGTACCATCTTCCTCGTCTCGACAACCTCTCCGGCCTCAAGGCGGTAGAAGTAGATACCGCTGGCCACCGCCCGGCCGTCAAAGGTGACGCTGTGCCTCCCGGCTTCCATAAACCGATCCACGATGGTGGCAACTTGTTGCCCCATGACATTGTAGACTTCCAGCTTCACATCAGCCGCCACCGGCAAGCTGAAACTGATCTCAGTGGTCGGGTTGAAGGGGTTGGGGAAGTTCTGATGGAGAGCAAACTCAGTCGGAAGGCTCGTCTCTTTTGCCGCGCCGATTGAGACGGCAAGGCCGCGATGATTCATGTCTGACACAATCGCCTCAGTGATCTCAAACTCTCCAGACAGTTCAATGACTCCCTGCGTCCCGGATTCAATGATAGCCTCCCCCTGCAGATCAAGCAGTCCCACTCTTATGCCATTGTCCTGTTCGCCATACAGCAGATCAATTTGATTATCGAGCAAGCTCACTGGAGTTGTCACGCCTGCCCCCTTTAGCTCCAGTTGCAGGCCGCGCAAGGCTACAGGTGAGTTGAGAGCGATGGTGGTAATGCCGTCCTCGAACTTGGCCAAAACTGAAATGTCTGTGCTGATCTTAAGCGCAGCAGCACCGCCGCCGATGCAGCCGCAGACAGGCACAGGACCACTCAGGAATAGATAGTCGACAAGGTAGGTCAGATCAGCTATGTTTATGCCGCAGTCCCCGTTGACATCGGCGGCATTCAACACGCAGGGAGCGGGGCCGCCAAAGAACATGTAATCCACCAAATATGTCAGGTCAGCAACGTTCACACCGCCATTATCGTCAACATCACCCGGCAAGTAGCCGTGAATCTCGGTTGAGTCGCGGTTCGGATCGAAGTAGGCGGTAAGAGCCTGGTTGTTGGTGTCGGAGAACAATAGCGACCGCATAGGGTCCCATGACAGCGCCGTATCCCAGGGGATGTAGTAGTTCGTGGTGCACTCACGAGGAGCGGTGAAGAAGATGTTGAAGACGGTAGTAGTGCCAATAGGGATCGTATACCCCTGAGTGTTGGCCAGGGCCACAAGAACAAAGCCGGAGTCTTCAGACTTGTCGTCAATAATGTTGAAGTCCCAAGCGTGGGTAATGCAACCAGCGGTTGACACGCTGCAAATCTCTACGTTATCTGGAACTTCAATCGGTATGCTCGCACCTTTAATCGGCTGTGTCAGGTTGGTCATCACCGGCTGGACTCCGTACCCAAGCTCGCACTCGTTACACGGCTGAACGGAAACGGAGGGGGTGAGGAGGGAGTCTTTCTGAACGGTAAAGGAATAAACATATGCTTTTCCGGGGCCACTATCGTGATCGTCTCGAGCTCCGATAATAAGATCAGGCAATCCATCATTGTTGATATCTCCCGCGATAGAAACAACACCACCAAATTGATCGTATTCCGTTTCCCCCTCACCGTCGAGTACATGAAGCAGTGCACCATCAACGCCGGAATATATATATACCCGTCCTATCCAATTATCGTACCCGTTCGCTCCAACGACTATATCGTCATAGCCATCATTGTTGATATCTCCCGCACTTGAAACACAACAGCCAAAATAATCCCACTCGTTTTCGCCGGTGAATATTAGATCCGCATCTGCGGCGTTAATTGTGATAGGGAATGATTCAGACCTGCCATAGAAGGCGTATGCGCGTCCTGCGTAATATCCTGCAGTATTATTCCTGAAAGCACCCACAATAAAATCTTCAATGGTATCATTATTAAGATCGCCGGCATCCGATACAGAAGAGCCAAAATGGTCACCTTGACTTTCGGCAATGAAGCTATATAATACACTGCCATCCAAACCGGAATAAACATATGCCGTAGCTGTTCCAGATGGAGCCCAGGCTCCAACGAAAAGATCATCACAAGTATCATTGTTTATGTCGCCGGCATCAGAAACTGAGAATCCGAGTCCTCCACCTACGACTGTGCCGGTGAATATCATATCAGCGTCTGAAGCAGGAACAGTGATGGGAAATGGACCTTCTCCACCATAAAATACATAAGCTCTTCCGGTATTATTCCCTCCCACGTCATTGTTGTAACCCCCGACAATTACATCGGCAAAGCTGTCATTATTGACATCTCCAGCTCCCGAAACACCCCAACCGAAACGGTCAAATTCTGCTTCGCCTGTAAATGTATACATCAATGATGAATCAGCACCTGAACGGACATAGGCAATACCTGCCCCCCAATGGGATGTACCGTGAGATTGAGGGGCGCCAATAATCAGATCGTCATATCCATCATTATTGACATCCCCGGCTCCAGAAACTGCTAAACCCAAGATATCATTATCTGTAGCCCCAGTGAACACGTAAAGTAATGAGGTGTCCATTCCCGAATAGACATAAGCCCTTCCCGCATCAGTCCCTCCAGAGTCGTTCATAGGGGCCCCGATGATTAGATCATCACAACTGTCAGCATTGACATCTCCCGCACCTGAAACAGACATGCCAAACATGTCGCCCAATGCCTCACCAGTGAACTTGTAAAGCAGGGAATCCTCGATTTCGGCAGCTGGTGCCAAATGGAAAAAAACAAGCATAAGCAAGCATGCCGTTACAAACCTGAGTCTCATTTTAGACCTCCTTCTTTAATTCAGAAGTTTTCTACTTTCTGCTTCTAACTTGTAATAGCCCCCAAAGAAGTGATTTGTGGAAAATATTTGCGTTTATTCTCCAGCGGCACGCAATTCGCCCTCGGTCACCCAACCGGAGTCAGTCATGTAGGTCAAGCCGCCTGTCGGCTTGACATTGAAAACTCGATGCGTACATTGTAGCCCTGACCGTCAGGCGGCAGGCCGCGTGACCTACTCGCCGTATTCGCCTTCGAATGTCAGCTTTTTCTGTACTCCCCACCCAGCTTGGTAATACCCTTCTCTCGCGAACCGGTGGATTGATGAATGAGGGTGGTGAAAAGGATCGTCAACAAGGCCATGCTTTACAGGGTTATAATGAGTATAGTCGAGATGTGTGTTCATATCATCCTGATTACGTATGATGTGATCCCAGAATCTTAGTTGCCATATACGACCCGTGTATCCAGTTCGCTTGCGGTAGTTCATGGAAAACGACTGCTTCACTCGTTTCAGTATGTCGGATAAATCAGACGTTAGGGGATCAAGTATCAAGTGAATGTGTTCCGGCAGAATTACCCAGGCAATCAGGTTGAAGTCCACTCTTTTTTTCGTTGCGCTGATGGCTGCTGAGACCAGATCAGCATGCTCAAGAAGTATCGGTCTTCGCGAGTGCGTGACGGAAGTGACAAAATACGTGTTGCCCCTGGAATAGTAGCGACGCAGTTTCGACATAACACCCGGACAACAAGGTAAGCTGTCAGGCCATGTAGGTCAAGCCGCATGTCGGCATGACGCGCAGCCTCATATGTCAAGCGGCAGGCCGCTTGACCTACCGTTCTCCCGCCCGTCGGCGTTCAGGGTTCGAAAGCGGTTGCCGATCACCTCAATTCTAGCAATGTGCCAGTCAAACCAGGGAGTCCATTTTGGAAACAGAATCGCCAGCGCGACCAGCAGCAGCGCTACTAGCAGGGGCACCTGGACTTTGGTCATGCGGCTGTAGCGGTAGGCCTTGCGGACAACAAACTCGCCCATGCAAACCTTCTCGGCGCGGATCACGTTGTGATTTTCAATTACCTCGGTCAGACGTTCTGCTGGAACCAGCCGCAGGTGGCGGCGATTGTACCGCTTCTTCAGTCTCTCCAAGTGCTCCTTAGCAGCGATAAGGTTACCCTCCGGCAGGACGAGATATTTGATGGGTGAGAAAAACGCCCGCTCAACCTTCACACTAAGCGTCTCTTTATTTACTGGAATAAATGCCCCGTCGGGGCTGACGCCGCCGGTGAAGGCGACATCGGAGGCGATGAAGCGCTCCTGGCGCATGATCTCCGGCTTGAGAAGCTGGGTATAGGTCACCAGCCCGACGGCCAGGCCGATAGAGTCGCCGGTGAAAGTGTGGGTGCTGTCACGCCCGGGCGCACCTCCGGCCCTAATAGAAAAATGGGCATGGTAGAAGGCGCTGGCCTTGTCCTTAAAGCTGCTGGCCTTGAATACCTGCCGCACCGCCTCCAGAGAATCGTAAGCGACGCCGATGAACCGGTCGTCAGGTTTGACGATCTGGTTGGCGAAGGTGATTTCGTCGGTCGTGGCTGATTTGCCAAACAGTTCGACTCGGCCTTGCAGAACGCGGAGCCTTCCGCGGTGTTTGTGGATTCCCTCTTTCGCGGGAATGACGGATGTGAGTCGGCCATGATCGCCTTTTTCCACGAACAAGCAGTTGGCCCACTCATGCGAGAGAGTCTCCCTCTCACCCTCCCAGGCATTGAGGATATCCTTAAGGATGTTATACAACGAAGGGCGCTTATCCTTGAATCGGTCGCATGCGATCCTTAAAGCGTTCAGTTCACTCAGATTATCTAAGTCGCTGTATTCATTAGGGATAGCGTTCGCTTCTCCGGCCAGCTTCGCACATAGTTTCACACCCTCTTCAACGCAGCCGACATAAAAGAGCATCTTCGCAAGGCAGATCGTGGTGAGTCGAATCTTGTCCTACGCCTGCGCCCTGGCGTCAGGAGGCGTAGCCTCTTTGACTGATCGGAGGGTGCTCAGAAGCTGCTGAAGCTCCTCCAAAGTCAGGTCATGAAGATTTTCCTCTGAGACGAGATGCAGCAGCAGCGGAATATACTCGTCGAAGTAGCTGCGGTAGGCCTTGTCATCGTGGTGTGTCTCA
>Ga0209986_10001746_pt1 | contig 20583 bp, 22 predicted proteins | sample BlataG_FD_183168 | JGI IMG/M metagenome (GOLD analysis project Ga0209986, IMG submission 183168) | Deep subsurface microbial communities from Black Sea to uncover new lineages of life (NeLLi) - Black_00105 metaG (SPAdes) (version 2) | ecosystem: Environmental > Aquatic > Marine > Oceanic >... | reverse complement strand
AGAGACAGGACATTCAGCGGCTGATGTGGCTAGATATCTTGGAATAGGACGAGCAAATGTTCTTCGTTCGATAAAAAGGGGCTATGAAATCTGAATAAAGCAACAAAAGCACCAGCGTCCCCCATCAGGTCCCCTACAGTAGTTTTGACCCTTATGCCTTGGGCTGGGCGGAAGAAGATCACTACAATGACAGCAAACCATCCATTCCATAACCACCTTCTCCTTGTTTGAGAAAATGGTATAAGAATAGGGCAATTATACGAACGAGAAGGGAATAACAGGAATTATAAGGATGGTTGATGAAAGATATTTGGCGAATGATATTGCTGGATCTATATTACCGGTGGGAATGGTATGGAATTATATCGGTGGAATTGGTATAGAATTAAATCGGTGTTCCCACCGATGTCACTTGCGCTCTGAGCAGAGAAACTTATAATCTAATGGACGTCCCCAAGTCACGTTCCACCTGTGAGAGAAACAAAGAAAGTTTAAAAAGTAAAGAACGTCCCCAAAAATCTTCTTCAGCGGCTGATGTGGCTAGATATCTTGGAATAGGACGAGCAAATGTTCTTCGTTCGATAAAAAGGGGCTATGAAATCTGAATAAAGCAACAAAAGCACCAGCGTCCCCCATCACTGTTAAAAAGAACAAAATGGACTTAGTCAAGCTAGTCAAGGACGTTCCCAGCTTTTCCAGCTTTTCTTAGAGAAACTTATAATCTAATGGACGTCCCCAAGTCACCCTAATCTAATGGACGTCCCCAAGTCACCCTGGGTTGATGGAAAACGAAATCTTCATCACGAGCCAAACAGTAAACCTGTATAGTGAGGGGTGTATGTGAGCCAGCGCTTAAGCTTTCACAATACAGGGAAGGCTGTTAGGGGAAATGCCATGGTCGCCAACCGGACTCGGGTACTGTTCTCAAGGCGAACGCCGCAAATCCGACCGTCCGGGATGAAACGGGGGCTTGCGGAAACGTGAGCTATGGTGGAACTAGGAACCCGCCGCACATACCGAAAGGGTGCGTGTCGGAAACTCTCTGCCTATAGGCTGTGCGCGCCGCACTTCTATCCCGACCCCAAGTCACCCCGGAGGCGCTCAATGGCGTCCCCAAGTCCCACCCCGCCCCATAGAGGAATTGATTGAGTTTGTGGCAGGGCAATTGGGTCTTGAACCAGAGTTGATATGTTCAGGAAGCAGACAAAAAAAATTGCTGAGGCGAGGGCATTGGTTGCATATTTGGCAGTAGAAGAGACAGGGCATTCAGCGGCTGATGTGGCGAGATATCTTGGAATAGGACGAGCAAATGTTCTTCGTTCGATAAAAAGGGGCTATGAAATCTGAATAAAGCAACAAAAGCACCAGCGTCCCCCATCATCCTTGATTGGTTGCATATTTGGCAGTAGAAGACACAGGACATTCAGCGGCTGATGTGGCTAGATATCTTGGAATAGGACGAGCAAATGTTCTTCGTTCGATAAAAAGAGGCTATGAAATCTGAATAAAGCAACAAAAGCACCAACGTCCCCCATCACACCCATCACACCCATCACACATTGCATACTTATATGGGTCATTAATTGTTTGCGGATCAATGTCCACAGCTTACTAATAACGTCTCACGTGACTGCCCCGTGCTCTTTGCCCTATGCCCCGAACCCCATGCTATCTGCAACGCCTTGGCGCTCACTCCGCCAAGGCTGTACGCCGATTTGTCAAGATTAAACTTTTGACCCTAAAGACTCTACAGTTGATCGTTGAGAGCAGGCCGAGACATGTATCGAGAGACACGGTCCGTGAATTCGAAAGTGCTATCCTGTCCTCGAAAAATATTGTAGCTGTTGAGCACCGTTTTGCATTACTAAGCAGGGTCTTTTCGAAAATGTTTAGAAGCCTTCCAAATATTAATTATCCTTCGATTAAAGGGAACGGCGAGTATTTTGTGGTTCTTATGGGTACCGAACTGAAAAAGTGTTTTCCCTATTTTTTGTCTGCGAAATCGAAAAGCGTTTATTTATTTGATGCATGGCCAAAGAACCACCGAATAATTGAAGCCTTTCTTGACCGTTTCGATATTGCTAATGCTTTCTTTTCTTCTTGTCAAGTGGCAGAGATGTTTGCAAAAAAAATGAAATGCAAATGTTTTTGGGTCCCAGAAGGCATAGACGTAAAAGAATATAAGTACAATGAACAAACCAAAAGGGACATTGACGTGATTCAATTCGGAAGAAAATACAACTGGTATCACGAACAAATCGCCCCAGTCCTTAAAAAAAGAAACAAAGTATACCTGTATGCGAAGAAAGAAGGAGAAATCGTTTTCCCAACAAAGAACGGCTTCGTCGATGGACTTAGTCGGTCAAAGATATCAATCTGTTTCCCTTCGAGCATCACTCATCCAGAGAAGTCTGGCGATGTCTCTACGTTGACGGCTAGGTATTTACAGTCAATGGCAGCAAAGTGTCTGGTCGTCGGCATTATGCCCAACGAGATGAGGCAAATATTCGGTTATGATCCAGTGGTGGAGATAGATGAGAGGAATCCAGGAAAGCATCTGTTGAGCATATTGCACGAATATGAAAGATATCTTCCTTTGATTGAAAAGAACTACCGTACGATTAGAGAAGAACATACATGGTCAAAAAGATGGGAAATGATTCGCGATTGCCTGTGGGTATAGAATGCAAAGCCTCAGATGATTTATCTCCTTTGGAGAATGGCTAACAATGGCTCAAATTTGAGATGTCTAGATGCTGGGAATGAAATATGGAATGGATTAAACCGATGGATGACGGTTCAGTGCTGAAAAAAATCGGGCGGGTTAATCCTAGGGAGACAGCAGGGGAGCTTTGTTTTGTTGCATCATAGTATAATTGCTGGAACAAATAGAGCGGGTACAACTTCCCTATTTCGTTATCTTTCTGATCACCCCACGGTCTGCCCGTCTAGAGTGAAGGAAACAGATTTTTTTGTTAAGGAATTGGGGATGACCGATGAGGAGGCGTTGTCCAAATACAGGTTGAATTTTTCTGCATGTCTGGAAAAGGCGCGAGTATGTTTAGAAGCGAGTCCTGCATATATGAGCGAGGGTTACCTTGTTGCGCGGAGAATACACAGAATATTGCCAGCTGCGAGATTGTTGTTCATAGTAAGGGAGCCGGTGGGCAGATTGGTTTCGTATTTTGAGCGGAACAAGCAGACCCAGTTTCATAGGGACGTTGGGGGCTTGGAGCTGAACGAATTCGTCAGACTTGTCGAAATTGGAAGGGAATCGGAGAGAGACGAATGGGAAGACGGAGCACAGAAAAATGCGGTGGTGCAGTATCAAAGAGGACTATATGCGCGATATATTCGGAAGTATCTCGGCCTTTTCCCAAAAGAGAATATTTGCATAGTGTTTTTTGACGATTTGGTTATGGATACAAAGAGTTGTGTTGAGCGAGTCTGCCAATTTCTTGATATTGATAGGGCATTCTACAAAGACTATTTATTTAGGGTAGAAAATAAGACTCGTAGGTATAGATTGAAGTTTTTACAGCCGTTCGGTTCAAGATTGAACCTCAAGTTTGAAACAATGTTGAACCGACTTCCTTTCGTACGCGCTTGGTTTAGGGGGCTGTTGCTGGCGGAGGACAAGAAAAATAAAAAACGCAAACTAGAAGAACCTTTGCGGCAAAGACTGACAAGAGTCTATCGAGCACCCAATATAGAATTTGCAGAGCTATTGGCGGAAGTTTATCCTGAATTGTCACCTCCTTCATGGGTGTTCGATGAGGATAGTCTCTAAAAAGTGGCACCGGATTATGAAAAAAACTTTCGAAGAAGTGCTGTGATGACAAGCAGAGGCCTGTGGAGATTGATGGGTCTGCTGGGAACCTTGAACACTGTTGGTGTCGCGTTTGATTCGACCGTATTTGCAGGGTAAAACCGGATGTCGATAAACAGTATCAAAAGAAATTCGAAATTCATAAGGAATGTGGGAACGATTTTCGGGGGAGTCGCAGTGGCGCGAGCGATGAGTCTCCTGGCGGCACCCATCGTTGCCAGGCTGTTCGACCCGGAGGATTTCGGAGTCGCAGCTTTATTTGTGACGCTGGTTGTCCTCTTAGCACCGATAAGCACGCTGCAATACGAGAGAGCTATAGTTTTGCCGAGGGAAGAGATTCGGGCATTCTGTTTGATTAAACTTGCGGTAGCTATACTGGGAGTTTTTTGTGCTGGGCTATTTGTTACAGTGATTTGTCTCGGTTTTTCGAGTTTGCATTTTTCGTGGATCACCACACTGGGGGCTTGGATTTACGGGCTACCTCCGGCAGTCGCGCTGTTCGGGGTGGGTAAAATATTGAACAGTTGGTACGTGCGAAACAAGCAGTTCAGAATGCTGGCGGCAATGGAGGTGATTCAGGTAATAGGCATGGTTGGAACGCGGATAGGCGCAGGAGTATTAACAGGCTCTTCCATAACAGGCCTCATCTTTGGATATCTGGTAGGCGTCCTTTGTCGGGCGGGGGTACTATTAAAAAAGTTTCCAATAACTGCCTTGCGAAGATCTGACAGATATCCGGCATTGTCCCTTCGTCTGATCGCGAAAGAATACAAAGAGTTTCCCGCCTACGTCACATCATCGAGTCTGGTTAGGATCCTTTCGGAAAGCCTGCCGGTCCTGTTGCTTGCCCATCTGTTTTCACCTACGGTTGTGGGGTTTTATGCTCTGACAAACCGTCTTGTTAAGGGACCTGCCGCGATTGCCCAGAAATCAGTTGGGGAGACCTATTTTCAAAAAGCCGCCGAGATTGCACAACAGGGGAGATCAATACATTCGTCGCTTGCAAAGACTACAAGTGCCCTGCTCGTCATGGGGTTTCCTTTCTGTGTTGTGCTTATGATGTTCGGTGAAGAGGTTTTCGCGTTATTGATGGGTAGTAGATGGACCGCAGCAGGGCGCTACGCAGAAATATTAGCGCCATGGTTTTTAACGCTTTTGCTGGTGAGTCCTGCCAGCTCGGTACACTCGGTTGTCAAAAAGCAAGGCCTTTTGTTTCGTATCGACATCGCAATACTTATTGGACGGGGAGGGGTGTTCGCGGCCGCTTACATGTTGGGTCTTGATCCACCACAAACACTCTATTTGTTTATGGCCATAAGCGTCATAGGTGATTTGGCCGTGATTGTTCAGGGGTTTGTAATAACCCGCCACGGCTCAAGCTAGAATATGAAGAGAGACTGATACCATGCCGACAATTCGTGAATTGGAAAAGCAAGTAGACGCGAGTGTCGCCTTCGGAAAAAAGTGAGTTGAGTTTGATGGGAAGTGTTGAGATCAATGGCTAGTATTGTATATTCGACAATAGTAATTGTCCTTGTATATGATCTATTTTATGTTGTTCCTTGGGCCTTTATTCGAGGGGTTTTCGACATAAGCGATGTCGCTCTAGTTCTGGTATGGCTTGGATTGCCCGTGGCGGTTATGTGGAAAAAACAAATTAAAATTTTGGTTAATCCTATATCGTGGATGGTCATTGCATACCTTTTGCTAGTCGGTGTCCACATAGCATTGGCTGCTATACACTACAACCAGACAATTCTTAATGGCTTCATCGCGGTGAGAGGGCAATTATTTTATTTGTCGTTTTTTGTTTTTTGTCTGCTATTGGATAAAACGAAAAAGACCATTATTTTACTGAATTTGATCACGATTATTGCATTGGTTGTTTTGAGCCTGTCAGTTTTGAATTATTTCGGATTGAGTATTTTTCATCACTGGAGAGTGGAAGGCTGGCATGAGATTCGTTCGGGAATCAGAAGAGCGTACATTCCCGGTATGTCGCTGTTGAACTTTGCACTTTTATGGCAGTTTATTCGCTGGTTGAAAGGGGAGAAAAATAAAAGACATTACTTGGCAGGTTCAACCCTTTTGCTTTTGGCGGGTCATTTTTTTCATCAGAGCCGGGGACAAATCTGGGGGCTGTTAGGAGCCACGGTTGTGATTCTTTTTTTGACTCGAAAGTATCGGCATTTCATTTTAATTTGTTGTGCCGGAATAGTGGCGGCTGGCGTTGCTTCGGTGACGATGGAAGAGAATATAGTATTGAATCCGTTTACCACGACTGTGGACGACTTAAGCAAAGGTGCGGGGACAGTACGAGGTAGATTTGACCAAATAATCACTGACCTTAATGAATTTAGGCAACATCCTTGGGTGGGCAGTGGCTTGATTGCAGTGCGTTTTTCGAAATATGAGTCTGACAGGCGTATGGCAAGGGCGATGGGTGGTAAAGTGAGAAAACAGGACCTCGGCTATACGCACTGGATGAAGATGTATGGGCTAGTTGGCATAATTTGGCTTGCCGGTTTTATCTGGCTGTTGTGGCGACGGGGGAGGTGGGCACTGCGAAGTGCTGAAGAACAACAACGATGTGTAGCGTTGTTTGCCGTGGCCTATCTGGTTTTTGTGATTGTATCGTCAGTTACCCTGAACCATTTTATGATACCGGAACGAATTATCCTACTCTGTTTGACGGCGGCGATTGTTGTTCGGGCCCTACCGATAAAGCCATCTTAACCTTGCAGGGACTTATTGGATAGAATTGGAGTGTAAGAGCAATTCAATGACTTTGACGCGTGGTGACGTGGAACTCTCTGTTATTGTCGTGAGCTGGAATACTCGGGATTTGCTTTGCAGGTGCCTAGCGTCAATGAAGCATTGGCGGAGAAAAATCGCATATGAAATAATAGTGGTTGACAATGGATCGAATGACGGTACTCGAGAGATCCTTGAAAGCAGTTTTGATTCAGTAAGGTTGATAATGAATGAAAAAAACGTCGGTTTTGTGAAAGCCAATAATCAAGGCGCAAAAATTGCTCGTGGACGTTATCTTTTGCTGTTGAACAGTGATACCTATGTCACCGACGACAGCGTCGAAAAAATCGTATCATATATGGACAATAATCCCGATGTTGGAGCGGCTACGGGTTTGGTACTGAACTCTGATGGATCATTTCAACGACCGTTTCGCCGATTCCCGCATCCGCTGGGGGCATTTTTTCGGCATACATTTCGGTTAATCGTAGGTCTTGATACGCCGTTCCATCGTAGATTTCGGATGAAACAGGCAGATGAGGGGGAAATTCACGAGGTCGATTGGCTGTCAGGGGCATACCTTTTTATTCGCAGGGACTCAATTGAAAATGGGAAGGTTTTTGATGAGGATTTTTTTATGTATTACGAGGATACGATGCTGTGTTTTAGGATATGGGAAAAAGGCGGAAGAGTTGTCTACCTCCCAGTGGCGCCCATAATTCATTACGGGGGGGCCAGCGCAAAACAAATCCGGACACATAGTGCCTTTAATAGCTTCAAGGGAAGTGTTATTTACTTCGCAAAAACAAGGGGAAGTAGTACGGCATATCTTTATAGTACCGTCGTTCGATTGGCGTGGGTTGGCTTTTGGGCAGTTTTTTCTGTGCTGCAACTGTTACCCATCAAGAAATTGAGCGAAAAAGCGACCTTGTTTGGAGAACTCTTTGCCTACTCGCGGAATCGATAATATCAGGACGTTGTTTTGAAGGTACTTCATATAGTTTCAGATATGGGGCATGGGGGCGCACAAGACTATTTATGTAATCTTCTCAGATGTTGTCAACGTATGGGGGGTATTGAAAACGAGGTAATCGCTTTATTCTTCAAAGGACCGTTGTGGGAGAGAATTAAAGGTATCGGCATTCCGGCGACTTGCCTGAACCTGAGGGGAGCCTTGGATATTTTTCGCATTGTTCGGTTATGTTGCTGCCTAAGGTTAAGCAAACATGATATAATCCACGTTCACCACTTTAATCCGATAGCGAATGCAATTATTTGTGTTTTGGCAAAAAACAACGTTTTCACGGAACATGGCGGTGCGTTGCTATCGGGCGATTGGAAACCGAAATTGATTTATTGGATTTTCTACAGAAAATATTGTCGTATTATTGCAATATCTAAGGCTATGGCGAAGGTTATGGGAGAAGTCAATTCTAGGGCGATTCGCCGCATAAACGTGGTTTATAATGGGACAGACATTATGGGTGTTGATTCCATGCCTTCCCACAGGGGTTGCGGGCTGCCAAGGCGTTTCAACAACAGCCGCTATCGCGTGGGCATCGTCGGAAGGCTTGTACAACAAAAAGGGCATTCGACGTTTTTGGATACGGCTGCGAGATTGGCTCGCATTAGAGATGACATCGCTTTCCCAATTGTCGGAGATGGACCGTTGCGGAAAGATCTTGAGGCGAAGGCAAAATATTTAAACCTGACGCAAAATGTCTTGTTTTTGGGTTATCGATCCGATGCTATTAGTATTCTAAAGAGGTTTGACGTTTATCTTTTCACATCTTATCAGGAAGGTTTTGGATTAGTCCTGGTTGAGGCGATGGCGGCAGGTGTGCCTATTGTAGCCCTGGATCAACAAGGGGCGGTGCGAGAGATTATTGAAAATGGTGTTGATGGAATTGTAGTGGATAGGAAGGATCCGAATCTGTTGGCTGAGCAGGTAGTACGTCTGATCGAAGACAGTTCACTTCGAAAGCGACTGATATTGAACGCTCGGCAGAAGGTGGAGAAACGATTCTCTATTGAGAAAAACGCTAGCGAGGTATTTGGCATATATTCGGAGTGTTTGGGAAAAAAGTGATTATGTGGGGTGGAAAATACGAAAAGAGGTCGTCTTTCATTCCGGCCCTGCTCGTCGGCGTCATCTGTTTCTTTTCTGTTTGTGAGACATTTGGAAACGAATGGGGAACACATGTTATTTCTGTATCGGAGAAACTGCCACTTCGGTTTATCGAGGATTATGCGACGGAACGTTACGGTGATGCCTGGGACTTCGATGAAGGAGACCTTGACGGCGTTTGTTATCAGGGCGGCGCTAAAAATCTTGTTGTTAAAGAAGGAGAATTACAGTTTTTAACTACCAAAGATTCCGCGCTGGTTTGGGGAAAGGCAGAATTTGAAGGCTGTGGCTTCGGTGACGAGAAAATAGGGACTAACTGGAAGTGGAGGTGGGAGCCATGGGTGGTTAGAGTAAGATTGACGCAGTCTCGGAAGGAGTCGATGTGGTTTGTTGAAGGAGAATACTCTGAGCACGGTTGGAAAAAGACAACAAAAAAAGAGAAGACTATTCTAGGGAAAGGGAGACAAATCATCGAGTTTCGAATGGGGCCTACTCGGGGGACGATATTTTCTTTGAGGTTAGGAACGACCACGCCGGAAAATAGAGTCGCAATTGACTGGATTAAGGTGGAGAGGCCTTGCGGGTCTAGCTTTTTCAGGAAAATGGTTCAGGTGACGGGGTCGCCCACGGATAGCGTTTTTGCGCTTGGTACCAATGTGCATTGTAAAGTCTACATTAATGGGACACTGGTCAACAAATCGGGTGGCAGGTCGCCATTTCAACGACGTGTCAACGTTATTCGAGTTAAGGACGTGTTTCGAAAAGGAAGGAATGTAATTGCCATTGAGAGTCAAGCATATGGCAATTTTTGTCAACTGGGAAAGGAAAACAAAAACTACTTGTTCTTTCAGGGAACAATCCGCACCGTTGAAGGGGATCTCATTAGGGTGACAAGTGATGGATCATGGAAAGGGACTTATAGAACAGAAAAGGGGTGGGAATCATTTAATTATGAAGACGGGGAATGGAGTTACGTTACAGATAAAGGGACATTGGAGGAAAATTTGCTAGATGGGTTTAGCTATAAGGGAAACGGACAATTCAGAGAACCACCTTACATGGGGCGGATCGAAGTCGAACCGCATGACAGAGAGCTGCCCTTTTTTGGGGAATTGGAAAAAGCGCGATTTGGGATTCGGGTGCTTCGGCTTGAAGGCTCGGGATGCGGTGTTGTCAAATTTACCGTTGAACGCCAAGGCGCCGGGAGCTGTATCGAGGATGGCGAGGTACGACTCCGCCGGGATGGCGTCAGTTTCGATTCCGGGATAGTCTCGGTGGATGGTTTGGAGCTAGGACCGTATCGTCTACTCCTTAAGTACTTTGTAGGATCGCAATTGGCAGATGAGCGGTCTTTTGAATTCATTGTGTTTGGGCCGATTATTCAGGCAAAAACGGTCGGGGATAGTCTTGAATCAAGAATGACATTGGAGCCGAGATACGAAATCGATGTTGTAGGCGACTTTAAAAAGGGAAGTTATGCATATGGAGACGGATCCAAAAAGAAAAACACGATGAAGGGCATTCTGCCTTGGATGTCGCCTAGATTGACAAAATATGCTGATGAAACGTTTGTGGAAACTGGTGCAAACAAGGGAGCATGGCTTTCGTTCAAATACCGTTTGGATAACGTTTTAAGACCTCATCTGGTCGAGATTGACTATCCAGATGATCGTGATCGAAACATGGTTGTCGTCGTTGGAGAGGATTCTCTGTATCGCAACCTGAATAACATTGGCGCTGACGGAGGCGTTCGTCGTTCAGTGGCTGGGTTCTATACGGGTGGGGGACTTGAAACGAGTGGGCACAAAAAGGGATTCAAGTTTATGTTTTGGCCGACTCGTAGGGAGGGAACGGTTACGGCTGTCAATTGCGGGCGTTCAGGTCGGGATCGTGCATCGGTAGGTACGATAAAAATATCTGAGGTTTTAGGCGAATTGCCGGCGCTGGAGCAATCGCAGATCCCTTCAAACGTCCTGGTGGGCCCGTTCGTTGAGCGGTTGGATAGGACGACTCCAAGAGTCTTTTATGCAGGGAATCTTGAGGCGAAATTTCCATATGATTTGGTGGACGGGTACTTCGACGGCTACTACGGGGTGTGGTATGAAACAATTGCCAACCTGATACGTTACCTGCGTTTTACCGGACAAAATACGTATTTCGCCGGGATATACATGTACTATGGAGCGTGGTTTCCATCTGAACGATTTCAGGGCAATGCAGGTGATGGAATCGATTATCAAGGGGCCGGATGGGCGGGCGGCGCGATAGAACTGATGGCACGAATGTTTGAAGCCAACAACCTCAATCTGGTGCTGGGAGTCCAGTTCTTTGGTTCCCGTTCATTGATCCGAGAAGACGACGGAAATGGCAAAAACAAAATGGCGGGTGAGCACTCTGTTCGATTTGTATCGGCGAATGGAAAAAGGGTGTACGGCGAAGGGGGCTTCAACTTTCTAATGCCTGAGGTGCGTAATGAAATGCTGGGGCTAGCCGAGGAGATCGCTGACAGGTTTAGTATTTATCCCGCGGTGAAAGGTATTACGTGGATGCGTTTGCCTGAGTTTACCATTGCCAGAAGCGACTGTGGGGCGCAAACTGGTCTTGAGACAGGATACAGCGATTACACGATTGGGTTATTCCAAAGGGAAACCGGTGTGACAGTGCCGGTAGCGGGGAGTGATCCTGAACGGTTTCGTAAGCGATATGAGTGGTTGTTGGGCAATGTACAAGAGCGATGGCTAGCTTGGCGTTGTAAAAAGGTCTATGACCTGGATAGCGATATTTCTCGAAAACTCCGGACAAAACGAAAGGACTGGCGGGTTTGGCGTTTGGCAACCTGGCCCACCCCCGAGTCTATTAGAATATGGAAAAAAGGAGAGATGACCTATCGCGATATCTACCGCTATCAGGGGTTCGATCCAGGCATGTATGAAACCACAACTGGTCCTCGGTTTGTTCCCATTTATGACTTCACTGGAGATCGGATATGGCGTGACAAGCGTGGTGACAATGAAGCGGCTGAACTCGTTTGGAGTTTCAACCGTCAGGGAGGCCAATCCAACGGTTTTCAGGTTGCAGGGGTGTTTGTTCGAGTTGGCTTCATGATTGAAAGACACATCCAGGCGAGTCAGCCGTGGCCATGGAAAAGGCTGAGGGTCGTGGGAAATCCAGCGCCAGTGGAACCGTATTTTTCTGACCAAGCTATCCAATTGCTATCTGGCCACAATCTGGAGGTTGTACCGATTGGATGGAGCGACGGAGGCCATTTTATGGGGCATGCGCAGGAGATTAGGGCCATTGTACGGTACATAGCCCAGCAGGAAAAAACAACGGGCAGGACCCCATAAATGACAGACGATCAAAGAATTCGTGTGATGATAGTCTACCCGGCAGACCCTACGGGCACAATACCTGGGGGAATCGACACTTGTATTAAGGGAATCATACGGTGGGCGCCAGATGACATATCATTTTCAATGATTGGTGTGACAACAGACCGGCGAAAAAGGCAGGTCGGAAAATGGTGTGAGTGTAAACTTGGAAGGCGGACTTTTTCATTTTTTCCGGTTATTGCTTTTGATTGTCCTGAGCGTCAACCAAAAATTCCAGCGACATTGCAGTTCATGGCAGCATTAGCTGTGCGAAGGCTCCAAAATAGACACGACTTGTTGCAGTTTCATCGGATTGAGCCAAGCCTGTGCTTCCTGACAAGCGATGCACCCAAGGTAGCCTTTATCCATCAAAACATGGAAGTACTTTATAACAAGAATTCCGATATCAGGTGGAAATACGCTCCAGGGTTGTATTACAAACTTGAAGACTTGTTGATTCCCCGGTTTGATTCAATAAATGTGGTTCATGAGAAAGCAGTAAATATTTACCAAAAACGGTATCCCTATGCTGCCAGCAAAGTAAGATTCCTGCCGACGTGGATGGACCCGGAAGTGTTTTATCCTTTAAGCCAGGATGAAAGGCAATCCCTTCGACACAGACTTTGCAATCCACTCGGCATCAGCGGTAAGGATAGGCTTCTGGTGTCAGTTGGTCGGCTGGACCGGCAGAAAGATCCTCTGCTCCTTATAGAAAGTTTCGCAGTTTTGGCCAAGTTGGAAACTGGCGTGCATCTTGTGGTCGTTGGAGACGGCGTTTTGCGAGGTGTCGTTAAAAAGAGAATTCAGAAGCACAGGCTTGAAAAACGCGTGACGTTGGCGGGCCTACTGCCAAACGACGGTGTGGCTAATTGGCTCCGAGCAGCAGATATGATGGTTTTGTCGTCCGCCTATGAGGGTATGCCGAGATGCGTAGTGGAGGCAATGGGGTGTGGATTGCCGGTGGCAACCACTGACGTCGGGGAAGTTCGGAGATTGGTGAAATCTGGCATCAATGGTGAAATCGCGGAAGTACGGTCGCCGGATGGATTTGCAAGTGTGATCTGTCGATGCCTTGGTAACCTGGAAAAATACAGTGGTACTCCGTGTTTGGATGCGGCTTCACAATACGTTCCATCCAAGGTGTTGGAGCCAGTCTACGAAACCTATCGACAACTCACCGAGTGTCATTGAAATTCTTGAACATGAAGAACGGTTTTTCGAGTTTGCAGGGACCTGGATTACGCGCCCAGTCGTACTGTCGATCGTTCTGCGAGGATGGATATTTACCTGACTTCTGGAAAAAATGAGCACCGAATGTTGGCTTTTGTTCACATAGAAAAGGCGGCCGGAACTACTTTGATACACATCTTGCGCCGAAATTTGTTTCTCCGATATTGTGATGTTAGACCTTTGTCGAAGTATTCTTCACGAGTCTTTGGGGCACAAGACCTGAAGATGACATTGTGTATTAATCCATTTATTCAGTGTATCGGAGGACATGCTGTGAGGCCCGCCGGAAATCTTGAGGCAGTATGTCTCGGTATACGATACATCACATTGCTTCGGGACCCTGTGAGAAGATATGTCTCCCAATATCGGCAGTGGGTCGAGGTGATGGGTAAAACAATATCTTTCGAGGAGTTTCTTGAAACCGAAGAGGTGGCAAATTTTCAGACAAAAAAGATCGCAGGAGGAGAGGATGTAGCCCTGGCGAAGGATATCCTCTTGAACAGATTTTTGCTTGTTGGATTGGTGGAGCAGTTTGATGAATTCCTGGTGCTCTTGAGTAGAAAGCTTAGGCCAATGGTTTTTGATCCAACGTATCGTACCCAAAATGTGTCGAGAGACAAAAGCACCAGTGATCGAATCGTTAGGCGGCATCATGCCAAGATAGTGAAAAAGAACAAACTGGATATTGAATTGTACGATTTCGTCAAGAAGGAAATTGTGCCAGCCAACATACGTTGGTACGGAAACGGATTCAGTGGTGATGTTGACAGGTTTAAACGAGGTAGGATTACCTCTGCTAGAACGGTAAGAACTTTTTTGGACTACGCTTTTCGCAAGCTGTATGTTGAACCAGTCGGCAGTATGATTAGAATTTTAAACGGCTTGCCCGGAAAGGGCTCGTACTAGGAACTGGGGTAGGTCAATAGAAAGGTTGAACTTATGGCAACATGCCTTTTTTTGTCCTCTTCATGTATTGGCCGGAAAGCGGTTCAGTGAGCAGATGAACAAAACGAACATTTTTGGCTATCAGATAAGCAACAAGGGGTTAATGGGCGATGTTGAATCGGCTTTGAAGTTCATAGCGTCAGGTAGGCGAGCAAAGTATATGGCCTGTGCCAATCCCCATTCATTGGTTGTTGCTGCCAAAGATCCAGCTTTTGAGAAAGCCTTGAAAAAAGCTGATATACTGCTGCCTGATGGCAGCGGCATTCTTATTGCGGGAAAGATTCTCCATCTGCCAATTCGGGAAAAAGTTGCTGGTACGAGTTTTTTTTTGGCACTTTCTCGTGCAGCAAACGCCAAAAGGGGAATGAGCTTTTTTTTTCTCGGATCTTCAGAGCAAGTCCTTGGGTTGATCAGAGAAAGACTAGCGCGTGAGTTTCCAGCCATTGAAATATGCGGAACCTATTCCCCGCCGTTCAAGGCTGAATTCACTGACGAAGAAAACGTGGCGATGGTTCGGGCCATTAATGGGGCCTCCCCTGATGTCCTTTGGGTGGGAATGACCGCTCCGAAACAGGAGAAATGGATATTCAAAAATAGGGCTAAACTGCAAGTTCCATTGATATGCGCTATTGGTGCTGTCTTTGACTTCTATGGTGGAACGAAGAAACGGTCTTCCGACTTTTGGATAAAAATCGGACTGGAGTGGCTGCCAAGGTTCCTCAAGGAGCCGAGGCGGTTGTGGGAAAGGAATTTGAAGTCTACTCCTATCTTTTTAGTCTGGGTGATGAGGGAGAGATTTAGAAGTCTTATCCGAAAGCAATAATTTATTACGACGCAAAGGAAAGGTGTTCAGTCTTATCATGGGAAAGAGTTCTAACGTCAATCCACTCGGAAACTTTGGGGGTTGTATCAAGGTCAGCTTCTATGCTCTTCTGTTGGCAGGAGTCTATTTTTCCACGTTGTCCTGGCTTATTACGCACGACTGGGCAAAGGATGATTTTACTTACTGCTATTTGATTCCACTTATCGCCCTCTACCTCATCTGGGAAAAGAGAGTAAAATTGTCTAGACTGGCGTCTATACAATCATGGAAAGCAATGGTAGGCCTTTGCGGCGGGATTATCTTGTTTTGGCTTGGTGAACTGTCAGGAGAGTTTTTCACGCTCTATATCTCTTTTTGGCTTGCCATTGTAAGCCTTTGCTGGATTCATTTGGGGTGGGAAAAAATAAAGACTATTTGCTTTCCCCTTATTTTTCTCCTGGCCATGTTTCCCCTCCCCAATTTTCTCTACAACAAGGTTTCCGTGAGTCTTAAGCTAATCTCCTCTCAACTGGGCGTTGCCATGATGCAGATCTATGGGATGTCGGCACACAGGGAGGGGAATATCATTGACTTGGGATTTACTCAGTTGCAAGTCGTTGATGCTTGCAGCGGCTTACGTTATCTTATCCCGCTGATAGTGCTGGGCCTTCTGCTGGCTTATTTTTACAGGGCTTCCTTTTGGAAAAAGGCTATAGTTGTTATTTCCACTGTGCCTCTTTCTATTATCACAAACAGCCTTCGTATTGCCATGACCGGCATTCTTTATGAGGTCTGGGGCGCCAAGGTAGCTGAAAGTTTTTTTCATGGGTTTTCCGGGTGGTTTATATTTATGTTTTCGTTGGCTGTTTTGCTCCTTGAAATGTGGGTGTTAAAAAAGGTTTTTCCTGAACGGAAAAGGGCAAAGGGCATAGGGCAAAGGGCAAAAGACACAGAAGCTCAACGCGAAGGTAGGTCTCAAGATGATTCGCCTCCAACCTCTGACCTCCAACCTCCAACCCAAAAAGGCCTGGCAGCCTTTTCCCAGCCTCAGTTTCTTGTAGCTGTCATCCTTCTTAGTGCCACCCTTGCCCTTTCCCAAGGCATTGAGTTTCGGGAGAAGATTCCCATACAGAAATCCTTTGAGCGGTTTCCGTTAACTGTCGGCCGATGGAGCGGAAGACAGCAGAGTATGGAGCAGAAATTCGTTGATACCCTGGATTTAAGTGATTATGCGATTATCGACTATCAGGACGGGCAGGGCAGGGGAGTTAACTTCTATGTGGCCTATTACGAAAGTCAGAGGAAAGGAGAATCAATTCATTCCCCGGCAACATGCCTTCCGGGAAGCGGCTGGATCTTTAGTGAAGCAGGGGAGGCCACGATCCCGGTGCCGAGCAACGAAGGAAGGGCCATGCGGGTAAACCGCGCCTTTATGCAGAAGGCAGGGTATAAACAGCTTTCGTATTACTGGTTCCCGCAGCGGGGCCGGATTCTGACTAATGCGTATCAGTTGAAGATATTTGCCTTCTGGGATGCCCTCACGAAGCAAAGAACAGATGGGGCACTGGTGCGGGTCATTACGCCGGTTTACGAATTTGAGGAACTAAAAGATGCTGAGGCTAGGCTTCAGGCCTTTACCAGGGAGATTGTGCCCGTGCTGGATGATTACATTCCAGGCGGGGACACCGGTCCCCGTCGGAAGAACATATACAGAAGCCCGGTTCCTGATGAATCCTAGGATCCAGGTGCATTTTAGACAGGATTTACGGGATTGGCAGGATGTTTTCTGATTGGTAGGATGAGATGGAGGCCATGTATCTGTCAGTTTTGAAATTGAAATAGGGGAAGTCTATCATGGCTGATTATGCAAAGGTCACGGTTGACAAAAATGCACTATCAAGTCTTCAAGAAAGCATTAGCATTGGCAAGGGAGTGTTGGAAAGAAAGCTCTTGGCTTACCGAAAAAGAATGGAAAGATTTGAGGAAACCAAAGGGATGGATACTGAATCATTCTCAAAGATGTTTGCGAGAGGTGAGCTTGGTGATGACAAGGAATGGTTAGAGTGGGATCATCTTGCCAGCGTTGTAAGTGTCCTGCAAAAGAAAGTGCGTGATCTCGAAAGCCTCAAATATGAATCTTGAAAACAGACTCAGAGATATCCGCATTGCCCTTAAGCTGGCAGACTTACTGGTTTAGTACTGAGGACCATATCGATTACAATGTTCAGTTTTCCTTTCCACCTCGCCCTTCACGCCATGCGAAGAGACAACACTTATGATTTGTTCATTCGGCCAATAACCTTTGTCAAGCCAAATGAGAAAATCGAAGATGCAGAAGAAAGGATGGACGGCTTTGTTAGAGAGATGATGGAGCCTCTTCTTCAGTTTTTCCCGGAAGAGCAGACTCGAAAGCCGGTAAGACGCTGGAAAATTGAAGCAAGCGGTTAAATCTTGTCTTTACCCATTTCCGCTCAAGGCCGTAGGTCCGCCGTCTTTCTGGAGGGTCAAAGATCCGCCGCTGAAAGTCCGCCGTGAGTCTGGCGGATCAGTTTGGAGGGCCGTAGGTCCGCCGCTGAAAGTCCGCCTGCAGTGTGGCGGATTAGTCTGGAGGGCTGTTTTGGGTAAGTTTCGTTACGGTGGTAGTTCTGCTGCGTCTAACCAGTCTTCCAATTCGACATTCAGGTACAGGTTTCTTGTTTTCAATTGGGTCAGGAACTCCCATGGGTTCCACTTCAGTTCTTTACAAACTTCCATTTGGCTCAACTCTTTCCTGACGTATTTGAGCAATAACCGGTCTTGCTTGTCGAGGGAGAATCCTTTCCGTAGAACTTCTCGCAAATAGGCCGAACGATCCAACTTCGACTCCTGAACAAATCGGTCGATCTCATTTAAAAGGTCTTCGGGTATCCTTATGGTTGTTGGTTTTGCCATTTTTCCTCTCCATTAGTGAGACCAACGCATCAGCAATGATCTCAGGTGAATATCTTCCGATCTTGCCGAGCTTTTCAAGGGACTCACGTGCCTTCTTGAATGAAATTTTCTGTAATCTAAACAACTCAACGACGATCTTAGGAGTGACGATAAACGGGACCTTAAAGAACCTTGCGGCCTTGATCGCCTTTCCGTCATCCGTGATAAACAGTGACCTTCCCAGTTTTATCGCCAACAGCAAGGCATCTTCTTCACCCTTGTGAAGCGATACGGGCAGTGTAAGCCTATCACTGCCAGGGCTTTGAACTTTTATTGCTCCCTTTGACGTCAGGTCTGAAATCAAAGCGGCATCCGGATAATTTTTGACCAAATCCTCTGAGGCCACCTCGATGTTCACGGATTTTGGCACAATGACGTCAAACAAGTCGCAGACAATCTCCAGTAAACTACATTTTGCCAATAAAATGAGTGAGCTACTATCAGCCACCATTTTAGCCATTGATCATGACATCCTTTGTACACGTTTTAAATGAATCGTATACCAGAAGCGCTGGATTGTCAAGAAAGTGTTTAGACACTGATTTCACGGCTTGACACGGTAAGATTTAGGTGATTGGGCTAGAGTAATTGAAGATCGTTTAGGTAGGAAGAACGATAAATTTTCCGCCTTTCAAAAGGATGGTGCTAGATTTGCCCGAAGGGCCGGATAATCATTGTGGCGACACGTCGTCGCCGCAATAGTCTGCGTGCGTCTGCGGTTACAAAAAGCCTTTCTGCAAGGCTTCAGGCGTTTACGAGGGAGATTGTGCCCGTGCTGGATGATTACATTCCAGGCAGGGACACCGGTCCCCGTCGGAAGAACATATACAGAAGCCCGGTTCCTGATGAATCCTAGAATCCAGGTGCATTTTAGACAGGATTTACGGGATTTGCAGGATGTTTTTGGGACAAAAGGGGCGCAAAAAGAAAAATGAAACCAAGTGGAGGGGTCTTCATTGTGGAACAAGTAATTGACATTATTGATAAAAAAGGAGGTGGATAAAAGATGCCGGAGACTACGGCTGTGCAAGAGACCCTGGCGGAAGCCGTCACGAAATTCGTAGCCTCCCTTCACCACAAATATCAGGGAATAAAGATAAAGCCGATCTCGAAGTATGAGGATGAAGATTTCACCTTTGAGATTTCCATTCCGAAGGATCTTCCTATTGATCAGGTAGAGGAAACATGCCACATGGAGTGCATCAAAGCTGAAGATGAATATGATCTGTTTATTTTTCCAAAGGTTGTTTATGCTGATTGAGATGGAGAGGGGGTCTGCGTTTGACCCTTGCTATGAGTAATCAACCCCAGCCCCGCCCTTTACCCATTTCCGCTCAAGGTCGAACATTCGGAGGGCCGTAGGTCCGCCGCTGAAAGTCAGCCGTTAGTCTGGCGGATCAGTCTGGAGGGTCGAAGATTCGCCGCTGAAAGTCCGCCTGGAGTGTGGCGGACTGTTTTGGGTAACTTTTGTTTTAGACAGGATTTGCGGGATTTTGCAGGATCTGATCTCGAATTTTTTCCCTTGCTGGCCTCTCGCCGAGGGTGGCTCTACGAGCCGGAGGCCGGCGCGGTTTTTTGCCTTTGTTTCGGAAAGGCAAAAGCAGAACAAATTTCTCTTGATGCGATATTAGCAATCGGATAATCACGCGGGGTGGCTGCCATAATGAGTATTAGTCTTGATTTTGTTCGTTCTGAAATTAGGAATCAGAGCTACGAAATAACACTTCATGCAGACGAAGAGAGAATTTCAGATCAATTGACAATTGCTGAGCTGGAATCTGTTCTTTTGTCCGGGATGATTTTGGAGCAGTATCCTGATGATCAACGGGGTGAGAGTTGTTTGATATTAGGCTTTTCACCTGAAGGAATACCAGTTCATGTTGTTTGTGGAAAAAACTCTCTGGAGCACTTGCTTCTGATCACAGTTTATGTTCCAACAATGCCCAAATGGAAAGATGCGTATACAAGAAACGAATAACGGGGGTGTGTGATGAGAGAATATGGCGATTGTTATTATTGTGGTGGGGCTGTAGAAGAACAGCTCGTAGCTCGTGAAATTCGATGGAAAGGGCGGTTGTTAATATTTGAAGATGTCCCTATGGGCGTTTGTAGTCAATGTGGAGAAAAAGTTCTAAAGCCAGACGTTGCAAAGCGTCTTGACCGGGCTTTGCAGCAAGAAATAGAGCCTGCTAAGACCATTCAGGTTCCTGTATATCAATACGAGTCGTGTGTTGCCTGACAGGGGGAAATAGTAGGGCGTAGACTCCAGGAGTCGGAAGCCGGAAAGGCAAAAAATGAGATATCCTGATTATCCGGTGAATCCTGTCTAATTGTTGAAGATATTTGCCTTTTGGGATGCTCTCACAAAACAAAGAACAGACGGGGCCCTGGTGCGCGTAATTACTCCGGTTTACGAATTTGAGGAACTAAAAGACTTGCCCTGTTAAATAGCTTGAGGCGATAGTGTATTACACATATGTATTGCATAGTACCAAGGATATGGATTTTTATACGGGTTATACTAAGGACCTCAAGCTAAGACCCGCCCTGTTAA
>Ga0209986_10001745_pt1 | contig 20589 bp, 18 predicted proteins | sample BlataG_FD_183168 | JGI IMG/M metagenome (GOLD analysis project Ga0209986, IMG submission 183168) | Deep subsurface microbial communities from Black Sea to uncover new lineages of life (NeLLi) - Black_00105 metaG (SPAdes) (version 2) | ecosystem: Environmental > Aquatic > Marine > Oceanic >... | reverse complement strand
TTGAAGCTAAACCGACAATTGGAAGAACAGAATCAAGCTCCGCTTGCCAACCCGCGCAACGGAGCGGCCGGTTCCCTCAGACAGCTGGACTCATCCATTACTGCCTCCCGCCCGCTTATTTTCTATACCTACGGCATATCCGAGACTACCTTGAAGAGCCTTGACAGACAGAGCATAACAACGGACTTCTTGAAAAACGAAGGCTTTCTTGTCAACGATCACGTTATAAGAGTCCGCGGAGTCACCGGAGTTGAGAGCGAATTTGCCGTTTTGGCTCGCATCCGCTCCGAGTTAGACTACGATATTGACGGCATGGTGATAAAGGTCAACCGGTTTGTCGACCAGGATTTGCTGGGGCAGATATCCCGTGCCCCGCGGTGGGCGGTGGCCTGGAAATTTGCCGCCGAGCAAGCCGAAACCGTTGTCGAGGACGTGGAATTCTCAGTAGGACGCACCGGCGCTGTAACGCCGATAGCCAAACTCAGACCGGTGAAGGTCTCCGGCGTGACTGTGTCTAACGCTTCTTTGCATAATGAAGACGAGTTAAATCGGCTCGATGTTCGCATCGGCGACACCGTAACGGTTCAACGCGCCGGTGACGTCATCCCTGAAGTTGTCGGCACGATAGTTGAACGACGTCCTGAAGATGCAAGGAAAGTCAAGTTTCCCGGCAGATGCCCCTCGTGCGGAGGTCCCCTTGTCCGTCCCGAGGGGGAAGCCGCTCACCGGTGTGTAAACGCCACCTGTCCCGCCCAGGTGGAAGGGAGGTTGTTCCATTTCGCCTCCAAGGGAGGCTTTGACATTGAGGGCTTGGGCGGCAAGTTGGCGCGCCAGTTGATTAAGCAGCTTCTCGTAAAGGACCCGGCGGACTTGTTCTTTGTGACAAAAGAGCAGCTCCTGCCGCTTGAGTTGATGGCCGACAAAAGAGCCCAAAACCTCATTGATGCCATCGACCGTTCACGAGCTACCGAGCTGCCAAAGATCATTTATGCCTTAGGCATTATCGGGGTCGGCGAGGCAGCAGCAAAACTGCTGGCTGAGCAGTTTGGTTCTTTTGAGAAACTTGAGCACGCTTCTGTCAAAGAGCTGGAGCAGATCCAGGGAATAGGACCGGTGATTGCCTGCAATATCCGAGACTTTTTCGACAACGAAGGTAACCGCCGGATGCTGCGGAAAGTGCGTCAGGGCGGCGTTGCCTTTCCGGCTTATAAAAGAACCGTCGCTGGTAGTCTTGCCGGTAAGACCTTTGTCATTACCGGAACTCTCTCCAAACCGCGCATACATTTCAAGAACCTGATCGTACAGCATGGCGGTAAAGTGGCTGGCTCTGTTTCTTCCCTAACCGACTATCTTTTGTGCGGCGTTGATCCCGGCTCCAAGCTCGATAAGGCAAAAAAACTTGGGATCGAGATCATAGACGAGGACAGTTTTTCCCAGTTATTGTCAAATTGATATAAGGCGGGTGGCCCACCGCTTGCCCGTCGCGGGCCGGGCCTTTGACCGGCGGTGGGGTCTCGTGGGCGGAAGATGTCCACCTCTGCTGGGTGACGCGGCACATGTGGACATGTGCCAGCGCACAAGAGTACCCATCTCCTGTTACCGCTATTACTTGAACGGAGCAATATTGAGCGGTAAGCCAACTCTCATGAAGAATCGAGCAAAAGCCTGGGACAAATGCTCTCTATATGGGGGTAGTAGGCGAAGTCTTTGATTGCTTTTTTGTGCAAAAACCTCGAGAAACTCGAAAGGCACGCCAAATACGCTTTTGAAATCGACGACCAAATATTGATTCGCGAAACCACCCTTATCACACCGGCTCAACAAGTGGTTACTCGCAACGTACCCTCTTCTGAGTGCCTCCTTACCCTCCGATCCCCTGAACCAAGTATGCTCATTGGAAAAATCATCCAAAGTGAAGACAGGACACACTAGAACAAGGTCTATTTTCTTCTGTTGCAAATCACAACTCTGGCTCATTATGATTACATCATATTCTACCTTTTCACCCTGAATACTTGTTTCATTCACTTTGTTCGGTTCCATAGGAACTAACACGGGACAGCTAAAGACAAAGTCTCCTTGCAGTAGACGGGTCTTGCTGGAAACCAAATCATACCAAGGGTAATCCGGCACGTTGTTACTTCTCCTTCAATATCCACAACAGATCGTCGCTGTGCACAGAAGCAGGTTTGCCCTTTCGAGTTTTCAAGACCTCAAACACAATCTTGCAACGACTTTTAGGGGGCATCTTAGTAGCTGGATCATGAACCACCATCTCAGCTATGATATCTTCATCGGGTATCTTAGTGGGGTCAAGGATTTCGTCCAGGCAGGACAAAATATGGGTGTCATGCTTAATATCGCGACGAGGATTGACCGACTGAAAATCAAAGTCGAATAGTAGACTTTGCTGCGGGAAGAAAGCACGACCCAAGGGTGCGCACCTCACAGATGTTGGAACGGTGGAAAGAAAAAAGAGAGGGGAGTCCATTAACTCGGGCTGACTCACAAGATTCGAAGTTGACAAGTTGGCGAAGGAGTCATCTACGCATGTTTGTTCGTCAAAAGTTAGCTCAGTCATCACCTAAACCTTTCAAGTAACTCACCTTCGATCATTTTGAAAAACCAGTCGTGGGTTAGTTTATGGGAATCGTCGACCCAAGATTTGATGTCTTCTCGTGACCCCGGAACGTCTTTCCCGAGAGATTGAATCTGCGTTTCCCATATCAAAGCATCTTTGTTGTTCTTTTTCCCTCTAGCAAATCTCAAATGTGCTGAACCTCTCGGCCTTGATGAAGGGAACAAAAACCTAAGGTCAAATCCCAGAGGTAGTCGATCGACACCAGTGTTTTCAAAAAGCTTTTCATGTGCTTTTATCGTTGTTTTCAGATGATCTTTAATGAAGTCGAATACGTTATCGTGGTCGAATTCAAAATCAATGGCGTCGATGTATCTCAGTAGCAATCCCTTAGGCCTAAGTCCTTCTGCTGAATTGGGATACACTTCAAATAGGACATCAAGAAACTTGGAAATCCTGCCCTTGAAATCGCTCCAGAGGTAACCTTCTGTATCGTTCAAAGTGATTATTCCAGGCCCTAATTGGATTAGAGGCCAGCCTTTCTCTGGCTTTCTGAACTGATGCTGAACAACATAGGCCGCAAACTCGTCAGGCATTGTTGCGGCAGGTAATTGCTGGTGGTCTGAATACTCATTACTGACCCTGTCAAAGATTCTACCGATAAGTAGCTTATAATGAGGGTCTACTTGAATTCCAGGTGCCTTTTGATCAAGGCACCAACGTAGCTCAAATATAGCCTCAACTAGAGGTTTATTTCGCAGAACCACATCTGTCATTTCAGGGTCTCCATGAAAGCTAACCTGTTAGTCTCTAAATAGTCTCGGAATAGTTCTGGTAATCTGTACACACAACGGCTCAGAATCCTAGTGAACTATAGTCAAACATTTATACACTTGAAAGCATAATTTCTATCGAAACTTCGGTATCGTTCAAGTTTCTGCTCAATATTATAGGCTCCTACCGCTAAGACAAGCATTAACCACGAGCTTTCAATGCTTTTCTTATTAACTGCTTATTGGCATTTTACATCAAAGTACTACTATTCTGGTGACTAAGCCACGTTTTCATAGACTCTGATGTCATAGGGTTACCTGCACTTAGGGCATACGGGAACCCGGCTTACTGTGGTGTGAGAAGGATTAGACGGGTGACCTGACGTACTTGTTCTATTCCAAACACAGAATTTAAACCCATCTACATCGACGGTGCCGCCCGCCAGGTGGCCTCGAATCAAGCCGTCCCGGTGTGCTGCCGATCCTTTTTCGACTCCGTCTTTTCGCGTAGTGTCGCCTGAGCCGCCGCCAAACGAGCGATCGGCACCCTGTACGGTGAACACGAAACGTAGTCCAGCCCTATCTCGTGGCAGAACGAGATCGAATCCGGGTCACCTCCATGTTCGCCGCAAATGCCGACTTTGAGGTCCGGTCGTGCAGCCCTTCCCCTCTCGGTACCCATCTTGACCAACTGCCCTACGCCACCTTGGTCAAGCGTCACGAACGGATCGTTGGGCAAGATCCCATGCTCAATATAGTACGTCAGGAATTTGCCGGAATCATCGCGAGAAAAGCCCATGGTCATCTGAGTCAAGTCGTTGGTTCCAAAACTGAAGAAGTCCGCTTCGGCGGCTATCTCATCGGCAGTAAGAGCGGCGCGGGGGATTTCAACCATCGTGCCGATCAGGTACGGCAGGTCCTTGACCTTGTACTTCGCCATCACCTCCTTGGCTACTCGCTGAACCACCTCTTTCTGATTTCGGAACTCATTGACATGCCCGACCAGAGGAATCATGATCTCAGGAAAGACTTTCTTCTTGTCTTTGGTCAGCTCACAGGCCGCCTGCATTATCGCCCGCACCTGCATTTCAGTAATCTCCGGGTACACAATACCCAACCGACAGCCGCGATGGCCAAGCATCGGATTGAGTTCGGTCAATTCGTCAATGCGCTGAATCACCTTGTTCAATTTGGCCAGGTCTTCTTCGTAGTCTTCGCTTTTAGGATCCAGCTCTTCAATCTTTGCCTGGATTTCATCTTTTCGGGGCAGGAATTCATGCAGCGGGGGATCGAGCGTCCGAATAGTCACCGGCAGTCCTTTCATGACTTCAAAGATTTTTTTGAAGTCTTTTTTCTGAAAGGCGATCAGCTTTTCCAGGGCGGCCTGCCGTTCCTCTGCAGAGTCGGCCAGAATCATCTCCTGCACGATAGGAACCCTGTCTTCGGCGAAGAACATGTGCTCGGTGCGACACAGCCCAATACCCTCGGCTCCAAACTTCAAGGCCTGGACCGCGTCGTGAGGAGTGTCGGCGTTGGTGCGTATCTTGAGCCGGCGCGTCTCGTCAGCCCACTCCATAAACTGGGAGAACTCCCCGGACAATTCCGGTTCAATGGTCGGAACTTCGCCAAGAATAACCTCACCGACGGAACCGTTAAGGGTAATAACTTCACCTTCCTTGATAATGAGCTTGCCGATCTGAAACTGCTTTTTGGCGGCATTGACACGAACTGCCTCGACCCCAGCGACACAGCACTTGCCCATACCGCGGGCTACCACGGCGGCGTGTGACGTCATCCCTCCGCGCGCGGTCAAAATGCCCACCGCCGCATTCATCCCTTCGATATCATCCGGATTGGTCTCCTCCCGCACCAGTATAGCCGGCTTCTTGGCACCATGTTCTACTACATCGTCGGAAGTGAAGTAAACCTTTCCTGAAACTGCTCCGGGGGAAGCGGGCAGGCCCTTGGCAATGACTTCGTATTTGGCGTTAGGATCCAGCCTGGGGTGCAGCAGGTGATCGAGCTGCTGTGGTTCTATGCGCTTTAGCGCTTCCTCCTTGGTGATCAACTTCTCATGGGCCATATCAACGGCAATCTTGATCGCGGCTTGAACAGTGCGCTTGCCGTTACGAGTCTGGAGCATGTACAGTTTGTTTTCCTGGATGGTGAACTCAAAATCCTGAACATCGCGGTAGTGCTTCTCCAGGCGGGTTGTGATGCCTTTGAGCTGCTTGTACATGGCGGACATCTCCTGCGCCAACTGGCTGATCGGCTGAGGCGTGCGGATGCCGGAAACGACATCCTCGCCCTGCGCATTTACAAGATATTCCCCATAAAACTCCTTTTCACCGGTAGCGGGATTGCGGGTAAAGCCAACCCCCGTGGCGGAATGATTGCCCAGATTCCCATACACCATTGCCTGAACATTGACCGCCGTCCCCAGATCGGTGGGGATGTCGTGCATCCGCCGGTAGGAAATGGCGCGCGGGGTGTTCCAGCTGCGAAAAACGGCATCGCGGGCCATGCGAATCTGCGTGTAAGGATCATCGGGAAACTCTTCGCCGGATTTCCTTTTGATGATTTGCTTATATTTCTTGATAATCGCTCTGAGGTCGTTTTCCTGAAGGGAGCTGTCCTGTTTGATACGGCGCTCGGCCTTCTTGTTGGTGATAACGCTCTCAAATACCTCCTTGTCAATGCCCAGAACGACGTTACCGAACATGGATATAAACCGCCGATAATTGTCAAGCACGAAGCGCATGCTGCCGGTCTTGGCGGCCAGCCCTTCAACAGTCTCAGGATTAAGACCAAGATTGAGGATGGTGTCCATCATGCCGGGCATGGAGAACTTCGATCCGGAGCGCACCGAGACCAGAAGGGGATCAGAGGAATCCCCGAATTTCTTCCCGGTTGCCTTCTCAATCATGGCCATATGCTTTTCAAGCTCCCGGTCTATTGCGGGCGGTACTTTCAGGGAATTTTCGTAATACAGACGGCACACCTCAGTGGTGAGAGTAAAACCAGGCGGAACCGGAATTCCAGCTCTGCTCATCTCGGCCAGATTGGCCCCTTTCCCGCCCAAAAGATCTCTCATGGAGGCGTCACCGTGGGCCTTGCCGGAACCGAAAAAATAGTAATAACGCGGGGCGGTAGAACTCCTTGGGGATGTCGTCTTTGTCGTTTTGAGCCGAGCCTTTTTGGCCGGCTTTCTGGTAACCGGCTTTTTCGAACCGGCCGCTTTTCTGACAGACATACTTTTTCCCTCTTGGTTAAATCAATTACCAAAAACCTGGGGCGAATTTACTAAAAAAAGGAGCGCCAGGCAATCTAAAAGCCCCCCTGTAAAGAAGATAATTTCCCCCTCGCCTCCATTTTAGTGAGCCGTCTAACTACATGGTAAAGAAACGCTCCCCTTTGATGATTTTTTCCAGAATCCGGATTGTTTTCTCAACCGGTGCGTGCATGATATCGGCGGTATTGAACGTCGAGCGCACCGCCTCACGGGGGGCTGCCTGGCCGGTTTTTCCTGGCCCACTGCGGAGCTTTTTCTTGTGCGTCAGGTTATACTGACGCTGGTACTCTTTGGCCTTCTCCTTGTGCATCTGATAGTAGCGTCGTTGGTACTCACGGCGCGCTTCCGCATTAGAGAGTTTGCCTTTCTTCTTGCCCTTTTCCTTAAGCGCCCGTCGCGACGCTGTGGTCGCCTTGGCGGGGGTGGACTTTTTTGGCCGAGCCATCTCTCCTACCTCACTTTCCCTGTCCTTCATGCTGGCTTCTTCTCACCTGCTTGTCAAGCAGCTTGCCATTGCCTTACTCCTTCTACGTGACGATAGGAAAACTTTGCTGTATGTCAAGTGTTTTTTTCAATAATTTGAAAAATAATTTTTGTAACGGTAGAGAACGTAAAGAGTTAGTAAAAGTGGTTTTTTTTATAATCTTAGTTATTGATATAAGAGCTAATTATGAGGAAGATTTCCTGATCAGCTAACCCTATATTAATCAAGTAACAAACCGAAAAACTGCTTGAGGGCTACATACAGCGAGTAAAATGGTGGTGCCTATCTCAGTGGCAATGCTGTTATGTTCCGTCATGGCATACTCAAGTGTGGCCCGGCTCCGTTCCGGCGAGCCCTGCCAGCCCAGACGGGTATGACCCGACGGAACATACTATTCCCCTTACGGAGGTGATTTACCTCCTGATGAATAGAAGTGTCTACCTACTATCCGACGAGGCTATTAAGCCTTCTGTCTTGCGAACCTGACTAATTCGACCGCAACGTACGCCGCAATGCCCATGATCATCAACCAGAAGACAGCAAGGAACCAACCGCTGTGGTTTGGGTTGGAGGCATCAAAGGCCGCCTCTCCCCAGAAACCCAGCCCTTGAATTCGGTTGATGAACAGGGAAATCCGTCCCATAACGGTGTATCCGAAGGAGGCTCCGAAGCCGATCATCAGAATCCAGATTCCGAATTTTGCCACACCGCCAAAGGCCCCGGTATGGGCTTTGGAGAAAAAGAAATAGAACAGGCCGGCGATAGCTCCAGCGAAAATGATCACCTGCGAGTAACCGGAGGTAACGTCCAGGAAGTCTTGTCCCCAGAAGTTTCCCCAGTTGATCACACCGGCCATGGAGGCATAAAGCTGCTTATTCACCCTGTTTGCCATCTCAAGCGGAACGGCAAGACCGGCTGCGATGCCGATATAAAGGGCGATCGGCCAGCGGGAAATCCAGGCATAGTTGCGAGAGAACCGGGTCCACATCATAGCCCCGAGGATAGCCGGGATCCAGTACCACGGCTTGGACGAATTTAACCACAGAAAATACCAGTCGCCGTCAGACAACCTCTGAAACAGAAGGGGAACAAGGGCGTTGTGCCACAGAATTATGACAAAGTAGCCGGCGGAAACACCTACTACAAGATGTTCGGCAATTTTATAAAAGGGGTTGTCCTTGTATAGGAACGAAAACGTTGCCAGCGTTAAAAAGGCTCCAAAGGTAGTCCATAGAAAAGTGCCAAAATCCATAAAAGGTTACCTCCCTTGCCTCTTCTTTTCGCTCCGACTCATAAAGTAGCCGACATTGCCCATCAGGATAAATAAGATTATCACCAGGTGAGCGTATACCTGGATGCGCATTCCGTCCTTGGCTAACCCCGGATTGTCTGCCAGCTCTTCATACTGGGCGGCGCCATAAAGACCGGCCATGAGACCGAAGATCTGCCTGGAATTCAAAAAGGGATAATAATCGGCCCCCATAACGCCGGTCAGCCCGAGCGCCAGCGGGAAATAAAATCTTCCCTGGCCATAGGCGATCCAGGCATCGGCGATGTTCCCAGCCTCTATGGCAATCACACCTGACACCTGGTCATAGTTTTGGACCCCTTGCATCATGGGTAAAGAATCAAGTGGAGTACCGTAGTAGTCGGTGGGAAATGGCAGACGAAAATTCTGTCCCATTCCCAGTATGACCAGCTGGAAGTAAGGCTTGTAACCCAGGAAAGCGTAGTCGATGCCGTTGCGGATCTCCCGGCCCTTGTAGTGTACGCCGTTGTATTCCCGATCCATCTTGACCGAGTCGGCTATGTCAAAGATGGCCTGCTCGGCCATGCCCGGCCCGTTCTGTGACAGGGCCGTGATTATCACCTTCAGGTTCTTCCGGAAACAATGCTCCATCACGGCGTAGCACATGGGATGAAGCTCGGCCAGAGCATTTGGGTCGTAGTCAATGGCAATAAACACAATCTCGTCCGGCTTGAGAGTGTCGATGAATTCATGAATTGTCTTGACCTCATTCTCAACTCTGATGGGTATCTGGAAATCGATGATATATGTAATCACACAGACCGCTGCAAGGAACAGAAACACCCACCGCCGATCAAGCGACATCATCCTATCAAATATATTCATTCCAGCTCCTCCTCAACCTTTACCCATGTACCCGCGTTCGATACCGAGAATGATCTTCAGCGCCGTGGCTACCATCCCCAGACCGATGCCAATGATAATCGCTCTTTTGGCCGCCAGGTTGGGCACGTTCAAAAGCCAGGAAGCCGCGTCGGCAACATATGGTCCGATAGGCCCCATGTATGGGTTGAATCTCAACATGACAACCAGCGCCGCCACCAAAAGCAGGGAGGCCAGGACATTACGGGCCCGGAACGCCCGGTAGGCGGCCGACGCAATGAAAAACGCCAGCAGGGCAAACATCGTGGACTGTATGGGTATCAGGATGTAATCAAAGAAGTTCCGAAACATCGGATTGGACAACCCCTCGGCAGTCATGAAGTGAAATCCTAAAGAACCGTCCCGGTACCCGGTAAAACCAAACAAGATCATCAAGAACAAGCCCGCTATAGTTATGATGGGATACCCCCAGTTGGCCTTACGGGCTTTTATTTTAGCAACAGAAACACGGATCAACGACCATATTCCCAGCGCCAGGGCAAAAATCCCGATGATATAGATCCAGTCAAGGAGAAACTCATAGATCCATTCGGAACTTTCATGAGGCACGAAATACTGAAAGATCATGAAGACGCCGAAGATGAAAACGAGCGCGAGTGGAATTTGCCTTCTCATCTATCTTGTCCTCCTAACTAGTCACACTAAACAGGTTGATGAATGCCGTCCAGTCTAAACTGGCCGCAAGCAGCCCCAACGCAGCCAGGATTATCACGGCCGCCTTGGCGTAGTCCTGAGCCTTTAACGATCCGAGAAGGATTGGTTCTCGTCCGAGATACGCTGAAGCAGCATACAGTTCCTCTCCAATGAGAGTGTAGTCGCAGGCGACTATGAAGAAGGGAAGCTGGGCGACTTGATCGGTCCCGGCAATCTGAATCGAGCCGGCCAGAGCCCCGGTCTCGGCCAGGATCAACGACTCAGCAAAGAACACTCCCATGTACATATTGGTGGCGGGAAGCTCACGGAGCATGGTACCGTTAACCGCCGCCACGTACGCGAACTGGGACTGGGTGACAAAGTAGACAATATCTTCGTAGTAGTCATCGGGACGGCCGGCATCGAGATAGGCCGCCTTCACTGTCTCCTGCGCCACGGTCATGACGATGGGGTCGTAGCACGGGACAATAAGCTTGGTCTGGTATTCGGCAACCCGTTTGGCCACGCGTCCTAAGATCGTGAAGGAGGCTATAGTTCCGATGTCCGCGGCGGTTCCCAGACCGAGCACGTACAGTATCGGCTTGCCCATCTCTGTGGCTCGTCCGATAGCATCATCGACGGCTTCAATCCCCGCTAGAGGCCGAACATAGAGTTCAGCTCCTCTCCTAGCCCTGGTAACAAATAATATGGTCAGTAAACAAAATACCAACACGGCCACAAAGACCGGTATTCTTCCAGTATTGAACAACTGCCCGTACGACTGTACCGGACCAACTATTTCCGAAGATGCACGGATCGCCGGATCGGCCGTGACAGCGTCGACGCGGTAGTAATAGTCGGTGTGATCCGCCATATAGTCGTGCGATTTCCTCTCCTTCACGCCGACATCCTTGAAGTTCGCCTGGCCGGATAAAGCCGTTCCAACTTTGCGCCACTCCCCTTGCTCGGGGTAGGACGTGTGCGCCTGAGGGATTTCATCGATGGCTTGCTTTCTCCATTGGCGCAACTGCTTGAGTTGCTCCTCGTATTCAGGAAGCAAACGCTTGCTGGCTGCTATCGTATCTTCATAGAATTGAGTAGAATCGACAAAGATTACTATCACAAGCTTGGGTTTTTTCCTCTTTCGGTATTCTTTCAGGCGCTTTTCCGCTCGTGGCAGAAAAGTCCGCAACTCTGCGATGTAAGCTTCCGTTTGTTCCAGGCTATCCTGTATTGATTGAAGCGTGTCCATGAAAAACGGCACCCAGCGAAATATCTCGTATGAGAGCACCGAGTTCTGCCCGGCGCCATCATCGGCAGATAACTCCCATCTCAGCGTAATGGAGTGGCCGTGGTCGTTTTCGCCGTCCTTTGCTGTGAGCATTGACACCGGCGCCGGCGGCAAGATCGAATCCACCTGCACAGTGTCCACCGGGGCCGCATCCTCCTGGGCGGCTGACAGAGTGAAAGCGCAAAAGATAAAGAGCAAAATTACAAGTGACTTATGCTTCATACTATTCTCCCTAACTATGCCGGTATGCCTCTAACTTATCAAATTCAACCAATCCCTGAAAAGAAACGTAATGCGCCCCACCAGCAGGGATATACGACCCATGACGGTGTACCCAAACGAGGCGCCAAAGGTAATCATTAAAATCCAGATGCCAACCCGTGAAGCGGCGCCAAAGGCGCCTTTGTGCTCCTTGGAAAAGAAAAAGTAAATGATGCCACAGATGACACCAAGGAAAATAACCCAGTTGCCCACGATGGCGACAAACTGTCCCGAGGCGGAAAGACTGAAATTGGAGACAAAGTGCCCTACCCCCTGCCAGCCCACAAGCAGCGGCACAAACGTCGCTGACACTTGCTCAACAAAGTCCGACCTCAAATAGCGGACAAAATTCAACCCGGCGAAGGTGCCCACAATAAAAGCCAACGGCCACCGGGCAAACCAACCGTACTTGCTCGATAGCCGCATCAGAAGCATTATCCCCAGGATGACCGGTATAAAATAGACGAAGTTGTACGAGCCCGGTTGGTACGGGACCTGGAAAAACTCTGAAAGACTGCGCGAAAGTCGGGGAATCAGGTTGCCGACTATGGTCGTCCAAAAACCCATTGACATCCAGAAGGCAGCCGAGATTCCCACAAACAGATGCTCGGCGAATTTATAAAAGGGGTTGTCTTTATAAAGGAAAGAGAGTATCGCCAGGGTCAAGAAGGCCGAAAAGGTCACCTTCAGGCCGCCGATCAGGTAGTGCTCCTGGACCGACGCTAAGGATGTTGACCTGAGAATCCAACTCAGGATGAACAGCCCGAAGACCGCCGCCATGACAATAATTGTCGAGCGTCTCATTGTATCCTCTCCCGCCGGCGACTGATAAAGTAGGAGATGTTTCCGATGACGATGAAAGCCATGACGACCATATGCGCCAGAGTCTGTGGCCCCATCATCCGTAAACCCGGAGTGCCCCTCTCTTTCAAATGAGGATACCACTTCACGAGCTCCGACTCATATTCCGCCGCCCCCTTGACGCCTCCCAGCAGACCCAGCAGTTGTTTGGGATAATACGGGTATAATTGTGGAGCCACGACAGCCGCTACACCGGCGGCCATAGGTACATTGACGCGGTCGCCAATATAGAGGACCCACTCTTTGACACCGGGTTTCCCGCCGCCAATTGCAATGATCAGATCCAGGTCTTTACAGGATTTGACATCGTCAAAGATACTGGTGCTATCAAGGGGAACACCGTTGACGTCAGTGGGAAACATCATTCTGAAATCGGTCACGATGATATTCAGCACGTTCTCGTTGCCGGCCTTGAAGCCAAGATTGATGTAATCCACTCCGTCCAGCTTATCAGGGTACTCTCCCCTTACGACCCTTTCCAGCGATTGCGTTAACAGCGCTTGCCCGGTAGCCCATAGCGTCATAAAGATCACCTTGTGCCCTTTCTCCAGGCAATGTCTCGAAAAGGCGTCGGCCATCGGCTGCACTTCGGGAGCCATAGCCGGGTCAAAATCGAAGGCGAGGAGCACCTTGGAACCGGCCGGTGACGACTCAACTTTATCGAACACTCTTTTAACTATCAGAGTCGCTCGTTCCTGAAAGGTGATCGGGAAAAGAATCGGGGCGGCCACGGCAATAAAGATAAAAAGGAACACAATGCGTCGGTCAACCTCTTTGGCCCTCAGCGAGCGGATGAGTATCCACAGCAAACCGCCGCCAATGACCAGAAGTGAAATCACCCTGCCGATGTCGGAGAGCGCCACTAACGGTATGCTGAAAGCAGTGTCAAGCACTCTCATCCCCTAAATACGTGCGTTCTATTCCAAGAATAAGGCGCAACGACATTGAGATAACACCCAGCCCAATACCGATCATGATAGCCCGCTGCCCCGCCAGGTTGGGGGAATTCATTATCCAGATAGCCATATTAGGCACCTGAAGCACCGAGAATGATTCCGGTATCCAGGCGGTCAACATCATCCCAAAGGGTGTGCGTCCCAATAAAATGACAAAAGCGGCTATCAGCAGAATCGTTGCTTCCCGGTTCTTGGCGCGAAAGGCCCGGTAAGAGGCCGAAGCGACAAAAAAGGCCAGCAGGGCATACATGGTCGATTGCAACGGGAGAAATACATAAGTAAAGATCTCTTGCAGTAACGCGCCCTCGGTTGTGGGCGAGGCGGCTATACCCCCGGGGTTGCCGATCTTAAGCAGACCGGCCGCGAGCATGATAATAAAACCGCCCAGGGTGACGATTGAAAACCCCCAGTCCTTTTTCCGGCGGCGGAGCTTGTTGATGTGTATGCGCATAAGATTGCCGCCGCCCAGGAAAAAAGCAAAGACCGCAATAACGTCGAAAAACAGCGAACAGGTCTGCTCCAATCCCTCCAGCGGGGGGATAAAGAATGAGAAGATCATGATCATTCCGATGAGGAAGGTGATGATTAAAGGTACCTGGCGCTTCATGTCAGTCTACTTCGTCGAGAATATTTCCGTAAGCCCTGTTGTTATGTTCTGTATCCACTCTACATCCCAGGAGTCGCCGATCGTTACCGTCAGAATCCCGATTAGTATAGCTGCCATCGCGATGGCCTTGCCCACATCCTGCCCTTTCAGCGACCCCATCTGTTTCGGCTCGCCCGACAAATATGCGGAGGCGGCGAACAGTTCCTCTCCAATCAATGTAAAATCACAAGCGGCGATAAAGAAAGGAAGCTGGGCCGGTCGTGCCGTGCCCGCAATTTGTATAGCGCCGACGGAGTTGCCCGTTTCCGCAAGGATTAACGACTCGGCAAAGAACGCCCCCAGCAAAAAGACCGTCGCCGGCCTCTCGCGCACCATGATGCCGTCGACAGCGGCCACGTAGCCGAACTGCTCGTCCGTGATGTAGGTGACCATATCATCGCTGTAGGCATCCGGTCGACCGGCGGCCTGGTAAGAGGCCTTGATCGTCTCGCGGCCGGCCGTCATGACGAGTGAGCGGGAGACCGGCATGAATATCTTGGTATCATAATCAGCAATTATCCGCGCGATGCGGCCCAGGATCGTAAGAGCGGCAAGGGTTTGCACGTCGTCCATGTCCAGAATACCGGGGATAAACAGGATGGGCCGTCCCATCTCAGTGGCTCGGCCAATCGCCTCATCGACTGCTTCCAGACCGGCAATTTTTCTTACAAAGAGCTTCTTTCCTCGGCGGGCGGTCTCAATGAAATAAATCACCGCCCCTCCCAACACCAGCGCCATGATCAACACGTTGAGCAACTCATAATTGAGCCATTCCCTTTGGGGCTCAATCGGGGCGGTCCTGACGGAGGGAGTCTCGGCATTGCTTGAAAGGGCCGAGACGAAGTAACTGTAAAGTTTTCCCCTCTCAACACTCTGGTCGTTATAGGCATTTGAGCCGGGGGCAAGCTCGGTGATCATCTGCGGCTCACCATCATCTTCAAGGCGGTAGACCTTGTAGCCGATCACTTTGCCGTCGACCAGTTGATCGTCAATAGACGGCACCCATGACAGTTCAATCATTTCGCCGTCGTCATACTTGTGGTCGGCGGCAATAAGCGAGGTAACGGGCGCTGCGACGATCTGCTCCGAGTCGGGCACAATCGGTGTGCCCTCAATGTTTGTCTGCCCCACTTCCGTTTGGGCCAACACGATACACGGTAACAGGAAAAACGTGAAGAGAATTAATAACATTGCAGGGTGTGAAGGGCGCGATGTGGTCGGGTGAGAAGGCACTACTTTATCATTCCCAGCCAGTCGCCAAAGAGGAAATCTATACGTCCAATCAACAGCGACATACGGCTCATGACAGTATAACCGAAGGAAGCGCCGAACGTTATCATCAAAAAGAAGATACCCACCCTGGCGGCTCCCCCGAACGCCCCCCTATGCTCCTTGGAAAAGAAGAAATAGATAAGGCCGGTAAAGGTGCCCACCGCCACGACGATATTGCCGACAATGACAAACAGAGAAGCGCTGTAATCTGCTCCGAATAAGGGCGTAACGGTATTCTGTATCTGAACCATCACAAAGGAAGCAAAATAGTTGATCAGCCATAGTCCGGCGGTGGCTCCCACGATAAAAGCCAACGGCCAGCGGGAGATCCAGCCGACCTTGGGCAAAAGCCGCATGAGCATCAACAGACCCAGCACGCCGCCGACAATCAGCCAGTAGTCTGGTTCCACGCCGGCAATCAGCTCACCTGCTTCGTTCAATCTTTTGTGCGGAAAGACACCGATCCAGAACTTTGAGTAGAAGTTGTCCCAGAAGTAAACGACCACAAAGTAGCCGGCTGAGATTCCGACATAGATGGCCTCAGTTAGCTTGTACCAGGGGTTATCTTTATATAAAAACGAGAAAATCCCCAGCGTCAGGAAACCTCCCAGCCACAGTGCAAAATGCTCCATACGCGCCTGTCTCCTCCTGCCCTACCTCTTGAGACCCGTTTTGCGCTTGCTCCTGAAGAAAGCGACATTACCGATGATGATGAAAGCAATGACAATCACATGGGCAAACGACTGCGAAATCATGAACTTAGTCCCTTTGCCTATCCATTTGGTCAGGAACTCGAATTCGGCGGCGCCGACCATCCCACCCAGCAACCCGACAAGCTGGCCGGCCCGCATGAAAGGATACATCTGCGGCGCCTGCACAGCCGTATTGCCGGCGCCCAGGGTGACGCCGTAACGGTCAACCGCAATCTGAACCCATTCACGGGTCCCGGGAAAACCGGAAGAGAGATTAAAACAATAATCTATGTTGGAAAAGTTCTTGACGTTCTTGACCAGTGGGATTTGCTCATATGGTGTGCCACGGTAGTCGGTTGGAAACATCGACCTGAAATCAGAACCCATCCGCTGAATAACGAACTCATACCCTGCTTGAAACCCAAGATTAACATAGTCCTCGCCATACTTGAGGTTTTTGGATTTGATCTTTTCATCGCTGAGGACTTTCTCAATTGCTAGGTTCGCCTGCATCGGTCCCTGGGGCCACAGCCCCATCATAATGACCTTCAAATCATGCTCAAAGCAGTAATAGAGAAACGCTTCCGCCATCGGCTGAAGCTCCGGCGCCGAGGGTGGGTCATAATCGAACGAGACCAGCACCTTTGAGCCTTCAGGTAGTTCTTCGAGAGTATTATAGACGGCCTCAACTTCAGGAGAGATTGTAATCTTTTGAGAAAGGGTCATAAAAAGCGGCAGAGCCACGGCAATTCCGACATACAAAAAAACAATCCGGCGCTCAACAAGGCGCCCTCTAATGGTGAGAATAAGAATCCACAGCAGTGAAAGGGCGACCAAGAGAATCACGATGAGGGATACTGTGGTAGAGAACCGTACCGCTTCCCATCCTAAGACTTTCCCGATGTAAAATATGAGAGAAAAGGCAAAAATCATTGCCAGGGCCAGGATTTCTTTTGCTTTTGTACTCACCGCGCGCTCCTCACTCTCCTGCCAGGTGTGCGCGCTCGATGCCGAGAATCACTCGCAAGGACGTGGAAACAATCCCCAGCGCAATACCGATCATTATAGCCCGTTGCCCGGCGGTCTGCGGAAAAGTCATGATCCAACTGGCCAGATTGGAAAGACGAGCTCCTTCCGGCATGAAGCCGCTAATGATGTCACCAACCGGGACTCGACCTATCATAACGAAAAAGGCTGCCAGCAAGAGAAGGGTGGCTTCAAAATTGCGCGCCCTAAACGCGCGATATGAGGCCGAGGCCACAAAAAATCCCAAAATGGCAAACATAGTTGAAGAACACGGGGTATACACATACACGTAAAGCCAGTCGAACCATGTGCCCGGCTCCCGAAAACCCTCCCCCTCGGATAGGCCAATGACCGTTATCAGCAAAAAGGAAACGATTATGACGACCGCATAGCCCCAGCCTGGTTTCTTTTTGATCACTTTCTGGATGGAAATCTTCATGAGGTTAAGCGCCCCCAGTACTATAGCACAGGCCAGGATAATCGCGAACCAGTCAGAAAACCAGTGACTCATTCTGTTAAACGGAAAATGAGGAATAAAGTACTGGATGACAAACACGCCGCCCACGATTCCTGTGATAAAAAGAGGTATTGTTCTACGCATAGTTAATCAATCACCGAAAACAAGGTTGAAAAACTCCAGATGCCAAACGTCTCCAAAATGATGCCGATCAGTATGGCAACCAAAATCACCGCCTTGCCCATGTCCTGCCCTTTTAGCGAACCAAGCAGCTTCGGCTCTCTTGAAAGATAAGCCGAGGCCACAAACAGTTCTTCACCGATCAGCGTGAAGTCACAGGAAGCTATGAAAAAGGGAAGCTGGGCCGGGGCCGCCGTTCCGGCAATCTGGATGGCTCCGGAGGCGTTACCGGTTTCGGCCAGAATCAACGATTCGGCAAAAAACTCGCCCATGAAAAATATCGTGGCTGGTTTTTCACGTACTACCATACCGTCAATGGCGGCGGCGTAACCAAACTGGTCATCAGTCAGGTAATGCACCTGATCTTCGTGGAAGGTATCGGGGCGACCAACTTTGGAGTGGGCTTCTTTGACGACTTCCTTGGCCGTAACCATAACCAGCGATCGGCAAACGGGTACTTCCAGCCAGGTCTCATGTCGGGCAGCCAGTTCCGCTACCTTCCCCAAAATGGTAATGCTGGCAATCGTCTGCATGTTGTCCATGTCAGAGATGCCAGGAATATAGAAAATCTTTTTTCCCATCTCCGTGGCGCGACCGACGGCTTCTTCCACCGCTTCAAGACCAGCAATCTTGCGGATGAACAACTCTTTCCCTGCTCTCGCTTGAGTTATGAAATAAATGATAAAAACACACAGCAGGATGACGCCGACCAACGCGTTCACCCGCTGTCGGTCAAACCACTGCGCCGCTGACCGCACTGGCCCGGCAGGTAACGATTCCGTTGCCGCTTTCCAGACAACCTCATTATTCTGGGTTAAGCTGTTAACCGCAACTACCTTATAGAAATAGCTGACGCTGTCTTCAGTGTTGCCATCGGTGAACGTGGTAGCACCTGCGGTCGCATCGCCGAGCTCGGTGAACTCGCCCGGTTGACCGTCGATGGCTTCTGCTCTCAGAATTCTATACTGCTTGACTTTTCCGTCGGGGACATCGTCGGGAGATATGTCCCATTGGACATCAATTGAGCCACCGGCATCGTTGGGCGCGTCGCTGACCCTGACATTTGTGGGGGGCAGGGGATAATATTCGGGTGGAATGCTGTCCGGAGTAACCAACAAGCTGTCGGCCTCAGCCAGCTCATCCTGAGCCAGCGCTGACAGTGAAAACAGGGAGAACAATATGGCAAGCAGAAAGCAGCCAAAACCGGCAGTGAAACGGGTGGACATAGAAGGATAATATCTCAAGTTCCCTTATCCTTGGTCTTTCTCAAGCACCTGCCTATCCCGGACATCAGAGAGGGGATCTTTACAGGCAGATTAGCGAGACTATCTATTCACTCGTCAGAACATCAGCTAATCCGGCAAACCTTATCCAGAACCGGAACAATAGCGCCCAATCTATAGGCCCTGTTACTGCAAGTCAAGCGAAAAAACTCCGCTGTTTTTCATCTGGCTTCCGATATTATCCTTCTTTCAAGAAGCTATACGTTTTCTTGCCTTTCTTTGAAAACCTGAACAATCTTTTATTCGTTACCTTAGACATTATTTCATTCTCTTTCATGTGGTGGTCGCTGAAGGATAGAAGCCCATTTGATTTCAATACTCGATGTAGTTCTTCCAGAATCATGTCGGGTTCGCTCAAGTTGTGAAATGTATCGTATAGTAGAATTACATCTATGCTATTGTCAGGTAATCCTGTTTTGCAATGGGAACAAATCGTTTCCACATTCGTCAGCTGCTTTCTTGAGATGATTCTCTGAATTCTTTGAATTGCGAGCGGATGTATATCCAGAGCATAGACTTTACCCGATCTACTTACTAATTCTTCCGCGGCAGTGATATAACTCCCGGGACCACAACCATAATCAACCACATGGAACCCCTCTTTAATCCCTATCTCCTGAAGGATTTTTCTGCGGGGAAAAAGAAGATCGCGAAACTTGTAAGTGAAAGCCATAACTCTGAAATGAAAACTTGGTTCTGGCTTATCCAAAATAACCTCACTCTAGTGTAGTGTTTCAGAAATAACTTAGCAAAACATGTTGACCTAACTGATTGACTGTCATGATCATAGCTCTTCGCCAATAGTATTAGTATTTAAGAGACACTACACTAGTGACATCGGCAGCTGTTTCAGTATCGTTTTCACTCACCAAATATCACTGCCTGGAACGTCTGGATCAGGGCATCAGGTAACTTGTACACATTAGTGGGCAAGCCTGCTTTACGGCAGGTCTGTTGGAGGAACTGGGTCTTGTTCCAGCCATTTTCTGTGGCCACTTGAGGTAATAACAGCCCTCGCCTGTCTCCCATCGAAATCATCAGCCCGTCACGGCCGACCTCAATCTCATCCGGTGACTTAACCTCCTGAAGCGGAGTGAGGACAGAAATCTCGATGTGCAGCTGGGGCAGTTCATCAGGCTGCACGGGACGAAACCGGCGATCAGCCACCGCCGCCTGCACGGCGCAGATTGACACCGTCTTGTACAATGGCTCCCGGGCAATGGTATGTCCGATACAACCTCTGAGCATGCCCTCCTTTTTCAGAGTGACAAAGGCCGCCCCGGGCTGGCGCAGATTGTCGAAGACTTCAAACTCGGGAAGGGAACCCTCGGCCAGGTAGTGTTCGATGGACTGCCGCGCGATTGTCAACAGTTGCTTTTTCTCAACATCCGACAGGTGGAACTCTGATGGTAATTCTCTCTCAGTCGTTGAGCTTTCGGAACTTGTTCCTGCTGAGTCAGCCTTCCTGCCATTAGATTTGTATATCACCGCTGCAACATAGCTGACCACTGACGTCTTATCACCCGAGATGTCGCCGGAGTCACCATAGCGCAGGATTTTCACTCTGTCGGCTCCTTTGGCAATGGCCGCTTTCATCACCGCCACTGTCGGGCCACCGCCACATAATTCCACCTGGCCGCTTTGCAGATATTTCTGCAGCAGCGCTGCATCTAACTTCTCCAAGCAGTCGATACCAAGAGAGTCCATTTTCCA
>Ga0209986_10001744_pt1 | contig 20590 bp, 16 predicted proteins | sample BlataG_FD_183168 | JGI IMG/M metagenome (GOLD analysis project Ga0209986, IMG submission 183168) | Deep subsurface microbial communities from Black Sea to uncover new lineages of life (NeLLi) - Black_00105 metaG (SPAdes) (version 2) | ecosystem: Environmental > Aquatic > Marine > Oceanic >... | reverse complement strand
AGCGACGTATTTCACCTCGGAGGGGATAGAGTCAACGAAAATGCCGGTGGCGATGCCTCCTGCTGCCTGAACGGCGAACTCCCCCCAGAACCATTCGGGCTCATTGTCGCCTATGATGCACACCACATCCCCGCGTTTCAGGCCAAGGCTGATCAGGCCGAGCGAGAACCATTTCACCTTCTCGTAACAGTCCTTCCAGCTGTACCTTTGCCAGACACCACGGTTCTTCATGCACATGGCCGTTCTCTCGCCCCATCTCTCGTGGTTGTTCTTGATAAGCTGGGGAATTGTGTCACTGCCCGTCATACGAGCTTCATGTCTATCCATGGTGCTCATCTTGATTGCGTCACCTTTTCTCAGATATCCTTTGCCTTGACTGCGCCTAAAAGCGCAACAAAAAAAGCCTCCCGCCTGGGAGGCCTTTTGCTCTGGTTGTTCTCTTCCTGCTTTTCCTTGCTAGGTCAATGCGCTCCCAGGCCCACCGGGGGGCCGGCTAAACTCGAAAACGAAGAAAAAGAAGCGAAAGCAACTGGCCTGATTACGCATTTCGACCTTCACAAGCTAGCAGCGTACCACAAGCGTCAAAGCTTGTCAAGGCCGTGTACTCGCCCACTACATTAGTGACACATCCCTTTTCTTTCAAGGTCGTAGGGATAGACCTTTAGGTCTGTCCGCTTCGGACAGGTCTTCAGACCTGTCCCTACATTTGCCCTTTCTGTCTACCTCCCTTGTCATTGCGAGGAGCGTCAGCGACAAAGCAATCCAGGTGGAAAGGTGAAAATGAGATTGCTTCGCGGAGTTCACCCTGAGCTGCACCTCAGATTCTTCGCTCCGCTCAGAATGACAGGGGGCGAAGGGCTCGCAATGACGTGGAAACAAGCATAACAGATTCTGAATAAGTATCACCCATCTATCTGAACGAGCTCAGGCCGCAGGTAGCGATAAATCATCTATGGGTGAGGAGTAATCGCGAAAATTGTGATTATACCCTTAGAAGGGCCGTAATACCAAAAGACTCTATAGGATGCGGGTGTCTTCTGTTCTGCATATGCCTCAAAAACCTTTTCCCCATTTGGGCCTTGGAAACTCATATATTCAGGGGCCTGGAGGCTACTATGCCGAGGATTCGTTGCTAGGAAGCTGAGGGTCTTCTTGACAGATTTATAACGTTTCTTTTGAGATGCATCACCCTTAAGCAGGTTATAAGTCTCACTTGCCTCTGCCGTCCATTGTAATTCAAACAAAAACGCTTGACCTTATAGGGCGTCAAGGTCAACTTTTGACACCCTGTCTTGTGCAGCATCGGAAAGGCCCCGCATTACCGAAGAGAGAGCCTTTGGGTTATTGAATAGCCATATCTCTGAAGCAGGGATGGTTAACTGGGGGTCTAGTACAATCTGCCCAATGGTATTTTTGTATATATGATAGCTGACACCTTCTTGTATTTGAACGCCTTGCAGAACCACGCGCCTTTTAGCATCTGGTTTTATACCATCAGCTATCTTTTCGAAAACTGTATCTTTTATTACCATATCCATACCCTATACTCTATTAGGGCGATATTGTATCATCGGTGGGATGGTTTGTCAAGTGGGATATTCCCACTTTTGTGCTACATAACATTATGTCCAAACTGACCCGCTACCCAACTGGCACATGGGCGGTGGAAAAAAAAGGAGAGGCATTACCGCGGGACGGAACCCTTTGGATGGCCTCTCATCGTGATTCTAGCAAAAGAATAGCAAACGTATCGCCTGTTGTCAAAAGGCGCTTGTTACAGGCCTTTATGTTCTATCATTGTGTCACCGCGTAGGTGTTCTCGAGAAACGAACTCCGCCACACCGGTGAGCTCAAGCGCCGCTTCAAATGCCAGGCCTGTGCCAAGTGGCTAGGCAAAGCCTTCTAACGCCACCGGGGGGTGCGCATCCGTCACCACGCGCGCAGCGCCCTGAATCGTTTCACCACAAAAACAAACCATGTCCCTCCACCCCCCACCACGTTGTATTGTAGACCATACCCTTAAGACTTCGACACACCAATATCCCCAGCACCCCCGAAGAAGTCCCACGCCTCACCCATAATGAGCGCAATGGCACCTATCAGACTTTGACAAGCACGAATGGACGGTCTATCATGTCGTGGCGGAGCTTCCGAACATATGTTAGGAACAAAGCACACATAGCGATGGCATGCCTAGAATATTCGACAACATAGAACAACACCTACTGCCGGCACTCAGAGAGACCCTGGCAGTCTCCGAGCGTGCCGATTTTTGTGTCGGCTACTTCAATCTGCGAGGTTGGGGGCAACTCCATGAATTCATAGAGAACTGGAGTGGTGGAACCGATAGCTGTTGCCGTTTGCTGGTTGGAATGCAGAAGCTCCCTGAACAGGAATTAAGAGAATCTCTCAGCCTCTCGGCTGAGGGCAGGGCAATTGACGCTCAGAAGGTAGTCCAGCTCAAGAAACAATTGGCTGACGAATTCCGCAAGCAGCTTATGGTTGGTGCACCCACCAATGAACACGAAGCGGCTCTGCAACACTTGGCCAGCCAAATCAAAGCTACAAAAGTCATAGTCAAGCTATTTCTAAGACACCCGCTTCATGCTAAGCTCTATCTCCTATATCGTCAGGATTACAATAATCCGATCTCAGCCTATCTCGGCAGCAGTAATCTAACACTAGCCGGCCTGTCTAAGCAAGGTGAGTTGAATGTAGATGTTCTCGAACATGACGCCTGCCAAAAGCTGGAGAAATGGTTCAACGACCGCTGGGATGACAAATGGTGTCTGGATATTTCACAAGAGCTCGTAGAGATCATCGAAGAGAGTTGGGCGCGAACGGATGCACTCCCACCCTATTACATCTATCTCAAGATAGCATATCATCTTGCACAGGAGGCACGTGCAGGCCTTACGGAATTCAAGCTCCCCGCTGATTTCCAGAACAAGCTCTGGGATTTCCAGGCAGCCGCTGTCAAGATAGCAGCCCACCACCTCCACAAGCGGGGCGGAGTCCTTATCGGCGATGTTGTTGGTTTAGGCAAAACACTGATGGGAACAGCCGTCGCCAGGATCTTTGAGGACGATTTTGGACTGGAAACCCTAGTCATGTGCCCAAAGAACTTGGTGCCCATGTGGGAGAAATATGTGCATGACTATAGGCTAAGGGGAAAGGTTCTATCAGTGAGCCGAGCCCTGACTGACTTACCGAAATTAAGACGATACCGGCTTATCATAATAGACGAGAGCCAGAACCTTAGAAATAGAGAGGGAAGAAGATACAGAGCAATTCAGGAGTACATAGCAGAGAACGAAAGCCGGTGCATCCTCTTGTCTGCAACGCCATATAATAAAAGCTACCTGGACTTATCATCCCAGCTCCGCCTATTTGTGCCCGAACACCATGATTTGGGCATGAGACCAGAGCACCTGATTCGCGACATCGGTGAAACTGAATTCATCCGCAAACACCAGGCACCTTTGCGCTCTCTGGCGGCTTTTGAAAAGAGTGAGTACCCCGATGACTGGCGTGAACTTATGCGCCTTTATCTCGTCAGACGCACCCGAACTTTCATTATGGAAAACTACGCCTTCTCCGATAACGGTCGCAAATACCTTCTTTTCGAGGATGGCACGCGATCTTACTTCCCTGAGCGCATACCCCAAACATTGAAATTCGACCTCGATGAAGGGAAGCCAACCGACCAGTATGCTCGATTATATTCTGACCGCGTGGTTGATATAATCAACGCCCTCTCACTTCCCCGCTACGGATTGGGCAACTACACAGCTAAAAATGCTGAACAGTTAGCCGCACCTGAAGAAAAGAAGCAGTTGGACAATTTGTCCCGGGCTGGCAAGCGGCTGATGGGCTTCTGCAGAACCAACCTGTTCAAGCGGCTGGAAAGTAGTGGCCAGGCTTTCCTGCAATCCGTAGACCGGCACATACTCCGAAATTATGTCTATATTCACGCCATCGACAATGACCTACCCATTCCCATCGGCACTCAGGCTGCAGAACTTCTGGACGCCAGTGCCAACGATGAAGATGCTGACTCCCCTGAACTCATACAGGCCGTTATGGACTACGACGTTGAAACCGACGAGGAGAACGACTCCCAACATGAGAAGGCTTCAACCCATCCATACACCGAGCAATGGTATATGGAGCGCGCCAGACAGTTGTATCACACGTATAGTGGCCCTCAAAAGAAGCGTTTCAGGTGGCTACGCCCAGAGCTGTTTACGCACGACCTCCGTAACGGCCTGACCGACGATGCCCAAAGTCTACTCAGCATCTTGGACAAGTTTGGTGAGTGGGATCCTCAGTATGATACCAAGCTGACCAAACTGCACCGCTTGCTTACCAAGGAGCACCCCAAGGAGAAAGTGCTCGTCTTTACACAATTTGCCGATACAGTTCGCTATCTAACCGACCAGCTCAAAGCCCATAAGATTGACATGCTCGAAGGAGTCACCGGACAATCTCCAGACCCAACCCGTATCGCCTGGCGATTCAGCCCATACAGCAACGAGCAGACTGTTGCCTCCGACAGAGAGCTCCGAGTCCTTATTGCCACCGACGTCCTCAGCGAAGGTCAAAACCTTCAGGATTGCGCCATAGTCGTCAATTATGACTTACCCTGGGCTCTTATTCGTCTAGTTCAACGCGTCGGCCGCGTGGACAGAATAGGGCAAAAAGCAGAACACATATCCTGTTATTCATTTCTTCCCGCGGAGGGACTCGAGAGGATTATTCGCCTCCGATCCCGCGTTAAACAGCGTCTAACGGAGAGTGGTGAAGTTCTCGGCTCCGATGAACAATTCTTTGAAGACGACCTCAATAATCAGGTGCTTAGGGACCTGTACACCGAGCAGTCCGGCATCATAGATGGTGATTTCGATAGTGAAGTCGACCTAGCTTCCTATGCTTACCAAATATGGCGTAACGCAACTAACAACGACCCCTCGCTGGAGAAAAAGATAGCTGACCTCCCCGATGTGGTCTATTCAACCAGAGAACACATTGCTACGGAACAGAAGCCAGAGGGAGTTCTCGTATATATGAAGACCGCAGATGGAAATGATTCGCTAGCCTGGATAGATAAGCACGGCAAGAGCGTAACGCAATCCCAACTGGCTGTTCTGCGCGCAGCTGAATGCGCCCCTGAAACACCCGCCATACCCAGAAATCCTCGTCACCACGAACTTGTGAGGCAAGGTGTCGAGCACATGATACAGCAAGAAAAGGCAGTCGGCGGTCAGTTGGGTCGTCCATCCGGCGCCAGGTACAGGACGTACGACCGTTTGAAGCGTTACTACGATGAATTGAAAAAGCACGAACCGCTATTTGCCAGCGATGAACTTGTCAGAGCCATTGATGACATCTACAAATATCCCCTCCGCGTTTCAGCAACTGATACATTGAATCGCCAGCTAAGGTCGGGCATCTCTGACGCCGACCTTGCCAGGCTGGTTATCTCACTCCGCAACGAGGACCGTCTGAGCCTGATTCATGAGGGAGAAGAGCCTCACGAACCAAGAATAATCTGCTCCCTCGGCCTCTTCGAGAAAGAGTCATGAATATCGATACCAATAGAGTTCGTGGTTGTCTAAGGCGATTCGATTTCGATAGCCTCTTTGTAGAAGAGCTTAACTGGAATATTTGCAGAAACCGTCCTGTTGATGTAGACATCGATGGGCAGGCTTTTAAGCTCACCCCATTTGCCGAGCAGGGCGGCATGGTAATCTATCTAGCAGGGTCATCAGAAGATGGCAACATTCCGCCATCAAATCTCCGCAGGATCATCGAGCGTAGGATAATGCAACAAACCCATGAACATATCATTATCTTTGTTGATGATACAAGGACAAAGTCAGTTTGGCAGTGGGTCAGTCGGCAATCAGGCAAGCAAACTGCAGCCAGAGAGCATACCTACTACAAGGGCCAGCCAGGAGATTCCCTCCTCCAAAAGTTGGCAGGCATAGCTTTCAGCATCGACGACCTTGATGAAGAAGGAAAGGTGGCAATAACAGAGGTTACCGGACGTGTTGCCAAGGCGTTTGACGTTGAGAAAGTTACCAGACGCTTCTACGATGAATTTAAGACAGAGCATAGTAATTTTTCCAACTTCCTCAAAGGGTTGGAGGGCCAGGATGACCTCGGCTGGTACACATCTGTTATGCTTGACCGTCTTATGTTCATCTACTTCATTCAAAAGAAAGGCTTTCTGGATGGTGACATTCAGTACCTCGCCAACAAACTCAAAGAATCGAAAGCTAGAGGAGCCAACCAGTTTTATCGCAAGTTTCTAATTCGGCTGTTTTTCGAGGGTTTTGCCAAAGAGGAAAAGGACCGCCCACCAGATGTCAATCAGTTACTAGGTCATGTGCCATATCTGAACGGCGGTCTGTTTTTGCCACATCAACTGGAGCTAGCCTACAGAGATAACATAGACATCAGCAACGCTGCCTTCGAAAGGCTTTTCGCCTTCTTTGACCGCTATAGCTGGCATCTGGACTACCGTCCCCAGCGGGCTGACAACGAGATTGACCCCGACGTGCTGGGCTACATCTTCGAAAAGTACATCAACCAGAAACAGATGGGCGCCTATTACACCAAGGAAGACATCACCGATTACATCTCCAAGAACACCATTATTCCTTTTCTATTCGACAAGCTTGAAACGATGCACTACGACGAGCTTCACCCCCTCCCCATGGCGGATGTGGAGCCATACATCTATAAAGCAGTGAAGCAGGAAGACTATCTACCTACGGAAACTGACCGTGAATATGAAGCGAGGCAGAAGCGTTATCACCAGATAAAAGAAGACTTCGCCGCCGGCAAAATCGCAAATATCAACGACCTGATTACGTACAACCTTGACATCCGCAAGTTTGCTGAAGACTGGGCGCGGGGAATTAAAGACCCGGTTACGCTCCGCGCCTTTTACTTTCACTGCCTCACCAAAGTAACCATCCTCGACCCGGCAGCAGGTAGCGGTGCCTTTCTCTTTGCAGCGCTCAATCTTCTGGAGCCGCTATATGAGATTTGCCTGGACAGGATGGAGGAGCTGAGTAGACCTAAGTATGAAGACTTTGACAGGGAACTAGAACGGATAAATCAACATCCCAACCGCAAGTATTTTGTTTTCAAAAGCATAATCGTCAATAACTTATTCGGTGTTGATATCATGGAGGAGGCAGTGGAAATCTGCAAACTTCGCCTTTTCCTGAAGCTGGTAGCTCAGGTTGATGATGTAGAGAAGATTGAGCCATTACCGGATATAGACTTTAACATCCGTGCTGGCAATACGCTGGTAGGATATGTCAACCACGAAGAGATCACGAAAGCCAAGACCACAAAATTGGACCTTAGCGGAGCTCTGAAGGGGATCGAGGAGAAGATAAAAGGCGCCGACCGCGCGCTCCAGAATTTCAGGGAAATGCAAATCAGGTTTGGTGTTCCAGCATCGCAGCTTGCCCAGGCAAAAGGTACCGCGCTCGACAGACTAGGCGAAATTCAACAAGAACTAGACAAAGACCTGGCCGCCTTCTACGGCGCTACGGATACCCCGCAATTTACTCAAACACATCAGCCCTTCCACTGGTTTGTCGAGTTCTACGGCATCATGAAAGATGGTGGCTTCGACGTGATTATCGGCAATCCCCCCTATGTAGAGTACACCAAGGTCAAAGACACTTACAGAGTCCGCGGCTGTCAGACAGAGAGTTGTGGCAATTTGTATGCTTTTATGGTGGAACGGTCATATGATTTGCTGCGACTAAATGGCCGGTTTGGGATGATTGTCCCCGTCAGCATCGCCTCTTCAGATAGGATGTCGCCCATCCGCGCACGCACATTGACTTGTTGCTCAACGGTTTGGATGAGTCACTTTGCAATTAGGCCTCAGCCACTTTTTGCCGATATTATGCAGCGCAACACCGTAATAATCACCCAGACCGGGAAAGAGCAGTACACCAAGCTATTCTCGACGAACTACCTGCGCTGGACTGCATCTGAGCGTGATTTCCTTTTCAAACGACTGCGGTTTGCCGAGGTATCCGGTTTACTCCCAGCAGATGATGTAATTCCAAAAGTTGCAACTGATAGCGAGGCTAACATTCTGAAAGCTATGATAGACAATTCCGCCACGCGCGTAGGTAAACTGCAAAACACGTGCTCCGAACTACTATTCTTCCACGACAGTGGAGAATCATATTGGACGAAAGCACTGCTGGAGAAGCCCCCAGCCTACAGAAACGGTCTGCGTGTTGAACCATCGCAGTGGTTTACTATAGGAATACCTCTCAAAGATAAGCCCTTTTTGTACCTTCTACTTAACTCTAATCTGCTTTATTGGCTTTGGACCGTCTACACGGACTGCCGACATATGACTCAAGGATTCATAAGAAGTCTTGCTTTGCCTTCCGACCGGACTACCGACCCCGAATTGGTTGACAGGCTTACTCAGGCTTACGCAGAAAACACTAGGCTGTTTGAGAAGCGACCAGGCTACAAATCACCAGAGATAAAGGTCCAAAACTTCAAGTCTCTCATAGACGAAATTGACCGTGTCCTGGCGAAACATTACGGTTTCACAGAAGAAGAGCTCGATTTTATCATTAACTACGACATCAAGTACCGGATGGGTAAGGATAATGATGAGGAAGAAGAGGATTAAGAGTAGGCCCTCAGTATACAAAATGTCTGCGAGAAGGAGCTAACTTATGATTAGTGCAACAAAAGACAAACTAAGATCTTACTTTGGGGGAGATGTGGAGTATATCATCCCATATTTTCAGCGGCCATACGTTTGGGAAGAGGATAACTGGGTGAGTTTCTGGGAAAATATCCTGCAAATATATAGTCATCATAAAGAAGGTAAGGATAAAGATAGAGAGCACTTTATTGGAACACTAATACTGAAGCAGAAAAAGGCAGAGGAACTTGGACAAAATGCGTACGTTTTAATTGATGGTCAGCAGCGCCTAACAACAGTGTCTATATTGTTAAGGTGTTTCTATGACTCATGCAAAGGAAATCTGCCAAAACTGAAGGAGCAGATTAATCGTCTACTTATACTTGAGAATGCAAAGGGTGAAAAGTTCATAAAAATTAGGAACTGCAGAAATGACTTGCCATATTTCACGGCGGTTATTCAAGACGGTAAAAACGCCGACCTTCCAAATCAAGATCATAGAATACTAAGGGCATATAACTATTTCAAGGAACAAGTTCAATCATTCTCTGATGACGAGATTGATATATTTATAAAGATAATACTTGAAAAAGTACCGGTAATCAGCATGCTGCTATCAGATGATGATGATGAGCAAGTCATATTTGACACTATTAATTCATTGGGTGTGAAGCTGACAACAGCTGAACTGCTCAAGAATCACATATTCAAAGATAAAGAGCTGGAGCACTTATACACTACCTTGTGGGAACCGGTGTTCGAGGCTAATGAGCTGACAATTGAATTTTGGGACAAGGACAAAACAGCGGGTAGAACAATTAGGAATAACATAGAAGTGCTTTTATATTGTTATTTGATAATTACAACTCAAAAGGAAATACAGCTGGACAGCTTATATAAGGAATATAAGAATTGGCTCAAAGACCAATCAATCGATGAAAAAAATAGGTTCCTGATCGACCTTAAGCAATATGCAGAGTATTTTGCTGACTTACCGGAAGGCCAGCAGCTCAACGAAATATCTTACTCTGAAGATGAGAAGCGTTTCTTTCATATCATAGAGAATCTTTCAATTACGACGGCCTACCCATTGATACTGTTTATATATAGGGAAGTCACCAATGAAAACGAAAGAAAACGCATATTGAAGTTGCTTGAAAGTTATTTAGTAAGAAGAAATATTTGCCGTTTGACAACTAAGAATTATAATAACATCTTTATTTCGATTATCAAGAAGCTGATGAAACAAAGAGATGATGGGGAAAGAATATCAGTGGATAGCATAAGAGGCATTTTGTCATCCTTTACAGAAGAAACAAACAGGTTTCCCGATGACGCTGACCTCAAGGCAGCATTCAAAGAATCGGTGCTGAGTAACCAGAATGCAAGGGAGCTCTTATATCTGATCGCCCTGTATGAAAAGATGTCACCATTAGCAGATGTCGTCAAGTTGAGTTCATTAAATTATTCAGTCGAGCATATGATGCCTGTGAAATGGCAGGCAAACTGGCCAATTGCTGATGTTGATGACCAAAAGAGAGCAGCAAGGGATAAAGCACTAAAAACACTGGGTAACTTGACTCTGGTCACAAAAAGGCTTAATAGTAAGTTATCCAATGATGCCTGGGACGCGAAGAAAAAGACGTTGCGGCAATATTCGAGCTTAGAAATTACGACGGACTACCTGGACGGTGGTATTTGGGATGAAATACGTATAGACTCACGCGCTGGAGACTTAGCCGAGTTGGCAGTCAAAATGTGGGGCCTCCTTTGAGGAGATATCGCATTTTGTCACCTTGGACCCGTCAAGTCCAATAGTGTTTTTACGCAGCTCGGTCCGCATTCTTGCCAACATTTTGCTAACCAACTGCTCAGCACGCCCCAGCACCACATGCCGCGCCACATACGAAATCAACTTCAGCGCTCCGACCACAGCGATACTGTGATATTTTGACAACCTGTGCTTTATCAGTTATACTTATGGGGAATAGTACAACTCTAATGGAAAAGTGGGACAAAATGGCAATTGTAAAAACATCGCTAAAGGGACAAATCCTGATACCGAAGGAAATCCGAAGAAGATTAGGCTTAAAGGCCGGGCAGAAGGTGAGCCTGAAATTAATTGGCGACGAAAAGATGGAACTCACCCCAGTTCCGCGGGAGCCGGTGGAAGCCTTCTGCGGTATGTTCCAAGAGGGCTCCTCACTCACCAAAGCATTACTCAAAGACCGGAAGCAGGAACTGATGCATGAAAAAAGCAAGGTTGCTTGACTCCTTTGCTCTCCTGGCATACTTGAAAAAGGAGAAGGACTACCAGAAGGTCAAAGAGATCCTTGCTTCCCATCAGAACGGTAACGAAGACCTTTTGATGAATGAAATCAACGTGGGGGAGGTCTACTATATCCTGGCTCGGGAGCGCTCACTTGATGCCGCGGAATACTTCCTGCACGACATTCTCCAGGCTCTTGACATAAAGGCAGTCCCTAACTCTTTGCCTGATGTCATAGAGGCAGCAAGAATTAAGGCCCAATTTCCCATCCCCTACGCCGATTCCTTCGCTGTTGCCACCGCTGTTAAATATGGTGCCACTCTGGTCACGGGAGACCTGGATTTCAAGAAGGTACAGCACTTGATAGACATCGACTGGCTGACATAGCGGGGTGCGCTGTCTTGTGCAGGATATTCATCGCCCGCGTGGCCATGATTTTGGGAGTAGTCACCCAAAAGGGGAGCTACTAAGCACTGAACACTGAATCCTAAACATGAGGAAATTTAGATTTGGGATTTTGACTTTGTCTACCGGGCGACTGGCAGGGAAGCTCGACCGACGGTCTCTTTCTTTCAGCCAGTGTAGTGCGACCTTTTAAGGTCGCTTGGTGGCGTTATGGGCGAGGCTTTAGCCTCGCACTACATGTTTAAGCCGCTGGAGATATGTCTCCCTTTTAAGGTCGCCTGGTGGGGTTCTGGGCGAGGCTAAAGCCTCGCACTACATGTTTGAGCCACTGGAGATATGTCTTTGGAGAGAGACTCAGAGACCGGCTTTAGACAAGGGGAATGGTTGTGCCTGTGGCTTTGGCTATGAGCTTTCCCGCTTGATTGGTCACCGTCATTTCAGAGATACAGACTCGCCGGCCGGTTTTCACTACCCGGCACTCGGCGGTGAGCTCGTCCTCCACGTCAGCGCTGGCAACAAAGTGGATGTTGAACTGCGAGGCCACGTTGGGCGTGATTACCGAGTTGGTACCGTAGGCAAATGCCTGGTCAGCCAGCGACATGATGACCCCACCGAAGACCATGCCGTTGAAATTGACGTATTCGGGCTTCAGCTTCATCGACACCCTGGCGTAGCCCTCGGACAACTCGACCAATCTCATATTGAGAAATGAGGCGATGGGCTCGGCCTCGGCTTTTGCCCTCAGTGCCGCCACATTTTCAGAAGCGCTGCTCTCTTGCCGTGACATCTCGCTCAGTGTTCCTCAGTATCAGTCTCGCCTGCCCCTGGCAGCTTGCCCTAACGCAGGTTGGATTCACGGGCAGCTTTTTCAAAGCCAGCCAGAGAACCTTCCAATGTCCTGTCGTTAACGCAGTATGAGAGCCGGAAATATCCCGGAGACCCGAACCCACGACCCGGCACCGTCAACACGTTCCACTGCCGCAGTTCTTCCACAAAAGCAACTTCGTCTTCAAGTGGAGATTTGGGAAACATATAGAAAGCCCCCTGGGGCTTCACCACCGAGTAGCCCATTTCGACGAGATGGCTGTACAGGAAATCCCTCTTCTTCTGGTACTCATCCACCGACACGGTCACCTGCTGGAGACTGCGCACGGCGTGCTGCATCAGGGCGGGAGCGTTCACAAACCCGAGGGTCCGGTTGCAAAAGATGAAGCCGCCTATTAGCTCTTCCCGCTGGCTACATTCGGGGTGCAGGGCAATGTAGCCGACGCGCTCGCCGGGCAGCGCCAGGTCCTTGGAGTGGGAGGTGGCAACAATAGTGTGACGGTGGTGGTGAAAAACCGGAGGGTATTTCACGCCGTCGTATATGATCTTGCGATAGGCCTCGTCGCTGATGAGGAAGATCCGGGTCCCGTATTGAGACTCTTTCTTCTGGAGCAGGTTGCCGACCTGATGTATTAAGTCCTCGCTGTAGACAGCACCCGTTGGGTTATTTGGTGAATTGATTATCACTGCCTTGGTATTGGCGGTGATAGCAGCTTCGAGAGCATCGAGCCTGGGCACAAATTGCTCGTCCGTGGGTACGACCCTGGTAAGCCCGCCGTGGTTGTCTATGTAGTTGCGGAACTCCAGGAAGTAAGGGGCGAACACGATGACCTCTTCCCCTGGATTGAGTATCGTTTTCAATACCACGTTCATCGCCCCGGCAGCGCCACAGGTCATGACAATACTGTCCAGCGTGAACTCCATGCTTGTCTCTGATGAGAGTTGCGCCGCCACAGCGGCCCTTGTTTCCGGATAACCGGCATTCGGCATGTATCTGTGCATCCCGGGCACGGGATACTCTACCAGCCTCTTCAATTCTGCCTGAAACTCAGGTGGGGGTTCCATAATAGGGTTACCCAGAGAAAGGTCGAATACGTTCTCCTCGCCGAAGCGTTGCTTGAGAGCGGCTCCCTCCTCGAACATCTTCCTGATCCACGACCCCTCTGCCATACGTGCCCGGACGTTATCCGACATTGACATTCGAGGTTTCCTTTCTACCCTGCTCGAAGGCGGTCATGTTGATTTGCAGGATTCTGGACGGCAAGCGCTGCGAAATACAGTCTTTCCAGAGGTCAACATCGATAGGCAAGAAAGACGACACGCATCCCAGCATAAACATGTTGAGCGCCCGAACGTCGCCCAGCTCCGCGGCCCTGCCGGTTCCGTTGGTAAAACAAACGCGGTTTGTCTGCCGCCTAAGGATATCGCCTACCTCTTCGTCGGTGGGGTACCGGGCAGTTCCCATGCTGACGGACAGGGGAGGCATGGCGTGGTTATTGACAATTGCCAGGCCCCCGGGACTGAGGAAGTGAGCCCACCTGGCGGCTTCCAGCTTCTCGAAAGCGACCAGCATGTCGACTTCGCCTTCCTTGATTAGAGGGGATGAGACCTGGCCGGCGAGCCGGACGTGACTCAGGACGCTGCCGCCACGTTGTGCCATGCCAAGCGTGTCTGTTTTCTTGACATCGTATCCTGCGGTTAGAGCCACCTCGCCCAGTATGTCACTCGCCAGGATGATACCCTGGCCGCCCACGCCTACCATGAGTAGGTCTTGCTTGTTCATTTCGGTGTCTCCGCTGCGGCAGCAGACAGCGGGCCTATCGCCTTCTTGGGGCAGAGTTGCTCACAGATAGTGCAGGCATCGCCGGCGCACAAAGCGGCATCGATGTAGAGCTGCCCATCGAGCTTCTGAATGGCGGGACACCCGAGCCTGAGACAGATACCGCAGTCGTCGCACTTGTCCATATCAACGGCTCTGGGCCCGGACCGCGTTTGAAGGCGCACGGCGCAAGTGCCGCGGACGATGATAACGGAAAGCTCAGGGCTGTCCAGGGAACTCCTGACGGCCGCCCTCAGAGCTTTCATATCGAAGGCGTCTATTACCTTGATATCGTTGACCCCGATGCCCCGTACCAACCGCTCCAGCTCTACCGGCTGTGTCTTCTTGCCCTGCGCCGAGATGCCAGTCCCGGGGTGGTCCTGATGGCCCGTCATGGCCGTCGTGCCGTTATCGAGGATTACAATCGTTATCTGGCCCCCGTTGTAGACGCCGTTCACCACGCTAGTAATGCCGGAGTGGAGAAACGTAGAATCGCCGATAACCGCTATAACCTTGGTTCCAACGCCGGCCTTCTCCATTCCCAGGGCTTTGCCGATGCTGGCGCCCATACAGGCAGTCGTGTCCATGGCGCTGAGCGGGGGGTAGGTAGCCAGAGTGTAGCAGCCGATATCTCCAGTAATGATTAGCTTTGATTCGCCCTGTGCTTTGCCGCTCGAGTCCAGCAATTTCGAGCGCTGTCCCATGGTGTTGAGCACAAAGAACAGGCCGGTATGCGGGCAGCCCGGGCACAGCAGAGGAGGACGCCGCGGTAGCCCCTGGGGAAGGTCTACCTGCCGACTCTGCGAGGGCTCATCCAGCAGCCCGGCACGGCGCCCGGCTTCTTCGACAATGCCTGAATTCAATTCGCCCGCCCTGGGGATGAACTCCTTGCCGATGACCTCTATCCCCATAGCCTGGATGTTTTCCTGAAGAAATGGGTCGAGTTCCTCCACCACCATTACCCTGTCTACCTTATCGGCGAACTCGAGGAGCACATTGCGCGGTAGGGGATACGTCATGCCGAGCTTGAGGAACGAGGCCCTGGGGAAGGCCTCCCTGGCGTACTGGTAGGCGACACCGCTGGTCACCACGCCTAGATGACGCTCGCCCCACAGTACCTGATTGTGCGGGAACGTCTCGGCATAGGCTGCCAGCTTAACCAGGCGGTCCTCTATCAAAGGATGCCTGAGCCTGGCGTGGACTGGCAGCATTACATATTTCTGCACGTCGTGCTTGAAGCCTGGTTGCCTGGCCGGCGCGACTCTCTTCCTGTTCACTTCCACCAGCGACTTGGAGTGGGAAATACGAGTGGTGGTATATACCAGCACGGGCGTATCGAATTCCTCGCTCATGTCATAAGCAACCGCCATCAGGTCGTAGGCCTCTTGACTATCAGCCGGCTCCAGCATGGGTATTTTGGCGAGCCTGGCATAATGCCGGTCGTCCTGCTCGTTCTGCGAGCTGTGTATACCGGGGTCGCCAGCGCAAACAACAACCATCCCTCCGTCGATCCCGGTCGTCGCGGCAGCCATGAAAGGGTCCATCGCCACGTTCAGCCCCACCTGCTTCAAAGACACCAGCGTTCTGGCGCCGGCATAGGCTGCCCCCAGCCCCACCTCCATCGCTACCTTCTCATTCGTTGACCACTCCGCATACACATCATCAAACTGGGCTATGGATTCCAGTATCTCGGTGCTTGGGGTGCCAGGATAGGCTGCGGCCACCGTCACGCCGGCGTGATAGGCCCCGAGGGCCAGGGCTTCATTCCCGGAAAGCAGTTTCTTCATTTGGCTGATCGCACAGCACGTACTAAGGACATAGGCTCCGGGCTAACATGCTGCGCCTGTTCACTCCGTTGTTTACCACGATTGATTCGAGTTGAGATATCAACCTGACGACCGATTGACAGTTTATTGTAGAGGAAAGCGCGGGCGAATTCAATGGAATCTCTATGGTTCCTAATCCGTGAGTCGAGCTTCGAAAAAGTCATCTCCTGGGTGACCTCAAGCCGCACGACATAGACGCACAGTTCTATCGGCATTACGATCGTCCGCCTCGTCAGGAATACCGTCCAGCCGAGTCGGCGATTGAGTAGCTGCCCTGTTCTCACGGCGTCTTTTGCCTTATCCAACCTTGAGCCATCCTGACCAGCAGTTTGACTTCCCCTGGCTAGACTTGTATGCTAGAGCGACATTGAAATTACCTCAGGAGCATAATATGAAAATACTTCTCGTGTATCCAAAGTATCCAGAGACATTCTGGAGCTTTAAGCATGCTTTGAAGTTCATTTCCAAGAAGGCGGCTTTCCCTCCCCTGGGCTTGCTGACCGTGGCAGCGATGCTTCCAAAGCAGTGGGAGAAGAAGCTTATCGACATGAACACAACAAGCTTGAGCGACAGCGACATTGAATGGGCTGACTATGTTTTCATTAGCGCTATGGCGGTGCAAAAAGATTCAGTGAGAAGCGTCATCGAGAGCTGCCAGAGATTGGGTGCCAGGATCGTTGCTGGTGGCCCTCTCTTTACTATGGAATACCACGAGTTTGATGGAGTAGACCATTTCGTGCTGAATGAGGCCGAGATTACACTTCCCACCTTTCTGGAAGACTTGAAGAATGGGCAGGCGGCGCACGTTTACGCATCTGACGAATGGCCAGACATAGAGACGACTCCTGTACCATCCTGGGAGCTTGTTGACATGAGAGAATACTCCTCAATGACTGTTCAATACTCCCGAGGTTGCCCTTTTAACTGTGAATTCTGTGACATTGTCGTGCTCAATGGCCACATGCCGAGAACAAAGGACAAAGAGCAGCTGCTGAGGGAGCTCGACGCACTGTATGCTCGAGGTTGGCGAAGCAGCGTCTTCATTGTGGACGACAACTTCATAGGGAACAAGAGGAAACTGAAGGCGGAAATCCTGCCGGCGATAATCGAGTGGATGAAAGAGAAGAGTTCCCCTTTCTGGCTTTTCACTGAGGCATCTGTCAATCTCGCCGACGATGAAGAGCTCATGCGCTTAATGGTGGAAGCAAACTTCAGCATGGTATTTGTCGGCATTGAGACTCCAAACGAAGAGAGCCTGGCCGAGTGCGGCAAGCTTCAGAACACGGGACGCGATTTGGTGGCTTCCGTCAGGAAACTTCAGAACTACGGCTTGCGGGTGGATGGAGGGTTTATTGTGGGGTTTGATAGTGATCCCCATGCGATCTTCGAAAATCAGATCAGTTTCATTCAAAGAAGCGGAATTGTTACGGCGATGGTGGGCTTGCTGAACGCCCCTCCAGGTACCAGACTATACCGGCGTCTGAAGGGTGAGAATCGTTTGCTCAGGGAGTTCTCTGGAGACAACACAGACTGCTCGATGAACTTCATTCCCAGAATGGACTATGAGATCCTTATCAGGGGCTACAGGAGAATCATAGATACCATCTATGCACCCAAACAGTATTACGAACGGATAACAACATTCCTGAAAGAATACAAACCGCGAGTACGAAATGTCGCTCGCCCCCAGTTTAGCTACCTTGTAGCATTCGCCAAATCAATCTGGTTCTTGGGACTCAGAGAAAGAGGGAGAAGGTATTACTGGAGGCTTCTTGCCTGGACATTGGTGAAACGTCCGCGATCCTTTCCAATGTCAGTAACCCTTGCGATCTACGGATTCCACTTTCGCAAGGTTGCGGAGGGCTACACTGAGGTCTCTGGTTGAGGCAATGCTTGAAGGTTGTGGCGAAACAAGCAACCTCTTCAGGGGGCGTGTCGTATGACCTGCCGTCAAGAAATGCACCGACCAATACCGCAGGCACAAGCGTGGCAACCACAACAGCCAGCAGCAAGGAGTAGCAAGCAGTGAGCACAACTCGAGATGAGGAGCTTCTATCCCTTTTCCCCGACGTGAAAGACAACGGTGAGTTAGAGTCGGATGAGGCCCTGGGCACCGAGTCGGAGGTTGAGTCAGACGGGCTTCGCGGGAGTAATTGGAGTACCTCTGACGAGGAGGAGCCAGAAGAAGATGCGGCGAGGATATCCCCTGCCCGGCAAGGCGAGGAGGCTGCTGAGCTTGAAGACGAGTGGGCGGGTAAACCACGGACGGGAGCCAGGTCTGCACTTGCGGTTGATGTGGAACCCGCCGTGCCTGAAATAGCTGATGATTCAATTCGTATGTATCTCCATGAGATCGGGAGGTTCTCGCTGCTGACCGCGAATGAGGAGAAGGTACTAGCCAGCAGAATAGATGTGGCCAAATATCTAGAGAGGATTGAACAGCTTTACCTCCACCGCCATGGTGAGTACCCTTCAGTGGTTCATGTAGTCATCTATTTGCTTCGTCACTTGCTCGCTGCCCGGCCGATAGTCGACATCCTTGCCAGGCGACTTGAGCTTGCTGCTAAAGATGGGTTTGCGGAGAGAATCCGTGACCCCAAACTGAGGGCGGCGATCGATGGGGTGCTCGACCAAGAACTGGTAAAGGCCATTGCCGAAGCCAGTGGTACGAGCATTCCCGAAGTTGAACTGCCACCCGCTAGTGACGGTGTAATGGATCCTGATGCCCAAAGGATCTTAGAAGCTGCGCGAAGCTTGATAGACTTTTCAATAGATAGTCGGCTTTTGCCTGCAGAATTGCTGGCGACTATAGGAGATGAAACTTCCTGGAGCCAGCTGGAGTCTTTGGTGGCCGAGCCTGTTAATCCCGAATTCCTTTCCGAGCTTGATTCCATGAGCCAGCAGATCAGAGCTCATTTCGGCAAGGTGAAAAGAGCAGCGAGGGAATCGGAAAAACACCTCACAGAGGCAAATCTGCGGCTGGTGGTCAGCGTTGCCAAGAAATATGTTGGCCACGCAATGCCACTCCTCGACCTGATTCAGGAGGGGAATATGGGCCTGGTTCGCGCTGTGGAGAAATTCGACTACAGGAGAGGTTACAAGTTCAGCACCTATGCCACTTGGTGGATTAGACAAGCCGTTACCCGGTCCATAGCCGATCAGTCCCGTACTATTCGTGTCCCGGTACATATGGTGGAGACTATCAGTCGGCTATTCAAAACCGCTCGCCGTCTAGCTCAAGAGCTTGGACGCGAACCGAGTTACGAAGAAATCGGTGAAGGCATGGAAATCTCTTCAGACAGAGTAAGGGAAATCCTGAAGCTGTCTCAAGTGCCGATATCCCTGGAGCTGCCTATCGGTGAAGAGGAAGACAGCCACCTCGGTGATTTTATTGAAGATCGAGCTAGTTTGCCGCCGGCCGATGCTGCCTCGCGAGAGCTGCTCAAGTTGCAGCTCAACACAGTACTTTCTGAACTCACCGACAGAGAGAAAAGAGTCATAACGCTTAGATTCGGCTTGCACGACGGACGAGCGCGAACCCTGGAGGAAGTGGGCAGGGAGTTTGCTGTAACCCGAGAGCGTATCCGCCAGATCGAAGCTAAGGCAATACGAAAGCTGCGCCATCCCAGCCGAAGCCGAAGGCTTAAAGACTACTTGGAGTGAACTGCGGTGGCCATGAAGAACAGCTTCATGCTTATTGGAGGCGTTGACTCAGGCCAAGGTGGCTTCGTTGTCACAGGTACCAGAGCAACCTCACCCTGGCCCGAATTGTTGTAGTCAAAAAGGGGCAAGGTTTGAAGATAGCTTGAAGCTTCATTGTGTTCTTGAGGCTGACACCATCGCCTGAGCTAGGGCCGTAAGACTACCAGCTTCATTGGTGCCACAAACGCATCTGACCAAGCGCCCTGGTTGTCCTGAACCTTGAGAGTAATCGTATGCTTTCCCGCTGATAGCGTTGAGGTCTCAAAGCTCGCCAGGGTGCTCAAGTCCCCATCTATGCTCGATTGCCATCTATAAGAGACTACCTGGCCATCAGGGTCAATACCGTGGCCAGTGAAGCTCACCGTTTCCCCAAAAGAAGACTTGACAGGCCGTATCGTATCCATATAGGCAGTCGGCGGCTCATTGGTGGGCGTGCAGTTAAGAGTTACCATCAATATCACCAAGATTGTGAATATTAGTTTTCTCATATCCTTACATCCCAAGGGAGCCCCAAATTATGTGGTATATAATACTACGCTATCTGCAACCGCCACTGCAAATCCCAGCAGGCAAATCAAGGGAATGCCCCCAGTGCCCTTGTTTCGGCTTCCCAACTCCCCTGAGCCGAACCCATACTGCTTCTGACACTATTTCACGTGTGCCGCCTTGAATATAGTCCTGCCCTCCTGCTTTGTCAACAGCCTGAAGTGTGCAGATGAACCGGTGCGTGTGCAATTACCGTGGCGTGTATCAAAGAGATTTGCGAGTGTGTGTTCAACCGGCAAATAATGGCCGCTAAGGAAGCAATCGGGACATCAGGCGCGACTTGTGGGAGCATTCTGATATCTGTGGAGCCAGCGGTCAGATTCGAACTGACGACCGGCGGTTTACGAAAAGGTGGCTTGTCAAACCTCCCCGAGTTGAAGCTAAAATCGCCCCAGCCCGGCTGTCATGACCTGCAGTTTTCTCACCATCGAGGAGCCAAATCAAGAGAATCATAGAGGAAATTCGGAGAGAAATCAACGCGGACTGAGCAA
>Ga0209986_10001743_pt1 | contig 20592 bp, 22 predicted proteins | sample BlataG_FD_183168 | JGI IMG/M metagenome (GOLD analysis project Ga0209986, IMG submission 183168) | Deep subsurface microbial communities from Black Sea to uncover new lineages of life (NeLLi) - Black_00105 metaG (SPAdes) (version 2) | ecosystem: Environmental > Aquatic > Marine > Oceanic >... | reverse complement strand
CGCTCAAAAAAAACCAGAAACGACCTCTACAGTTTTTAGAGGATGCCATCATAGCTTTTTATCGAAAGCAGCCTCCACCCTCAATCGCTCCATCTCTAGGCATTTAAGCCTATAGGTGAACATTTACGATTTTGTGAATTTATTTTTCGCGAGTGGTATAACATCCATCCTAGTTAAGAGAGTTCATTAATTACCGCTCAATTTAGTATTTCCTAGGTTGAAAACCCAAGTTGCTACCCATCTTTCCTCTATGCTGGCAGTGCTATTAATCTACTGAGCTTCTCTCGTCTTCCATATGCTCGTAGCATCCACAACTTTCCCTTTTTCGGAAATCAAAACAGCTCCATAAAAGATCTCATTGCCAAAGGCAAAGCTCAACAAATGTAGAGGCAGAAAAAAATAAATTAGAATTCTTATAAAAATCACTCCCAAACTATCTAAAAGCTGGTAAATATTTGAATTACTACCGACGACAAAAAGGAGATCTTTTTCTTTGAAACATAGCCGTTCTGAAAATAAAAAAGCACCTAGAGTTTTAACCCTAAGTGCTTCAGTTACATAGTCTCCGGATGCAAGATTCGAACTTGCGACCAATGGATTAACAGTCTCCTGAACTCCAACTCTCAACAACATTCCACAAAAGATAACAACAACAGAATTAAAAGGTTAAGAACTTTCTTTCAGTTGATCTGAAAATTCCGAATTAATCCGTTTCCTTATATAGCCCCGCATAATTCATGTGTTAAGAATTTAACTCATTTATTTTCAGAGGTCTAGAAAATTTTTGCGGAGATTAACCTCGTCTATTCTCCGCACAAAAAGCCTGATTTTGCGGAGATTAGCCTTGCTTCTACAGTAACACTTTGTTAGAATCAAAATTAAAAGAGCTGCTGATTAATTTTTTCGAGGGCTTTTGGCCGAAGATTCGGAGGAATGAATTGACTAGAGCCTCCTAAACGCATTATGGAATCTATCTATGTATATCCACGAACTTAACAACTGGCCTAAATTTTCTTGGGATCCTGAAATCCTATCAGAGCTACTGATTCAGCTTCGCCTCCAACAAGGAAAACTCATCGGAGGAATGGAAGCCATTGGGTTTAATGACCGAGATGAAACCGTCTTGAGCACTCTGACTCAAGACGTCGTAAAATCCAGTGAAATTGAAGGGGAAATTTTAGATAAAACTTTGGTTCGTTCGTCGGTTGCCCGTCATTTAGGCATGGAGTCTGCTGCCATAAATAAAAAAGATAAACAGATCGATGGGATCGTGGAGATGATGTTAGATGCAACTCAACATTTCGAAAAGCCCCTAAGCAAAGAGAGACTATTCAAATGGCATACATTTTTATTTCCCGATGCGCATAATGGGATTTCAAAGATCCGTGTTGGAAGCTGGCGCGGTGGGATCGTCCAAGTTGTCTCGGGTCAGATAGGAGATGAAAAAGTTCACTTTGAAGCTCCACTGGCAGATCGAGTCGACTTCGAAATGAAACTTTTTTTAAATTGGTTCAACAACGAATCAAAAATGGATCTCGTTTTAAAAGCAGCAATAGCTCATCTCTGGTTCGTTACGATTCACCCCTTCGATGATGGCAATGGTCGTATTGGGCGCGCAATCGGTGATTTACTCTTAGCTCGTTCTGAAAATAGCCCCCATCGTTTCTACAGCTTATCGGCACAAATTCAATTGGAGAGAAAAGAATATTACGCAATTTTAGAGCAAACTCAAAAGGGCGATCTGAATATTACCTGTTGGATTGAATGGTTTTTCAATTGTTTGAAAAGAGCGATAAAAAATGCCTTATCCACACTTGAAAAAATTGTTACTAAAGCTGATTTCTGGAATTCGATCGTCGATGTCAACTTGAATGAGAGACAAAAGAAAATCATCAATCGCATTTTAGACGGCTTTGTAGGGAACCTCACTTCCTCAAAATGGGCGATAATAACGAAATGTTCTCAAGATACAGCCTACCGCGACATTCTCGAACTCATCGAGCTTGGAATATTGAAAAAAAATCCCAAGGGAGGCCGAAGCACAAACTATTCGCTCATTTTTCCACCTGATCGGGATTAATGCTTGTTTTTCGCTAGTTCTGGTTCCCTGAGACTAAGACCACCTCAACACTTGAACTCGCTATACAACTCCGGATGCTAGTTTCGAACTAGCGTCCAGTTGCAGTGTTCATAGACACGAAACGAGGAGAGGATGAAAAAATTGAGAGAACACCAACGCTGTGAAAAACCAATTCTTTACGTGGGATGTGTATTACGCGCTAGCTCCGTTCATCAACATCTTCTGGATTGGATTAGAAAAGGTGCTCACCAAATCTCTTTTCGATTGTAGAAAAGCTCCAGTTACTGAGCACACTTCGACTTTTTGACTGGAGTTAGTTATCAGAATACGCTCTTTTGAAAAATGCTAAATTGTAGTCCCAATCATTTTTTTATGGTGCAATTTTAGCAACATGGTGCAATTATGGCAAAAAAAGTTTCTACGAAAGGGTAAAGGACCATCGGTTAGATACATTTTAGCTTAAAAAAAACCCACTCATTATGAGTGGGTTAAAAACTCCGGATGCAAGATTCGAACTTGCGACCAATGGATTAACAGTCTCCAGCATTCCAACTCTCAACAACATTCCACAAATCTTAACAACAATAGAATTAAAAAGTTAAGGCCTTTCTTCGTGTTGCCAGAAGTTGCATAAAATTGCTGGTTATTGCGAGCCAGTGGGAAAAAATTGGGAAAAACCAGACTTCATTTTTTTTATAGCAACCCTAATCAAGAAAATACTTCAAAAAATAGAGCTCACCGTCAATTTCATCATGCACATCATAGTAAAATTTTGAATACAGCCAAGAAATAGCTTTACTCTCTTTGTTTTTATATAAAGCATATTATATAATGCTTATTAATCAAGGAGGAAATATGCAATCTTGTTTAAATTCTATATATCCAGGTTGCCAATGGATGTCTTCTTTTACATCTAGTTCTGGTACATCACCTCAAACTACGAGTAGCCTAAATGTAAGAGTCTCCACACCTGGATTTTCAGTTTCTAGTGCCCTTATGGATTTAATCACCCTTATTCCAAGGGCGATATATTCAACGAGCAGGACTTTGCTAGTCCTTCCTCTATTCGGACTTGCAAGCCTTTTCCATACCAGCTCTTTTTCTGATCCAAAGAAGATCACAAACAAAAAAATCCCCATTATTTTAATACATGGGAGTGGGTCCAATCAACGTCAGTGGGAGATTTTTCGGAGATTTTTGGGGAGTGAAAAATGTGGTCATATCTTTTCTTTTAATCTGAACGAGAGGGCTTTTGTTAATGATAGCAAAACCATTGAAGAGTATGCCAAATCAAGGTTAGTCCCTAAAATTGAATCCCTCAAAAAAAGATACCTTGAAGAAGCCCACCTTAATTTGAATGAAGTAATTTTGGTTGGACATTCGATGGGAGGAATGGTTGCTGGAGAATATGCAGTAAACCATGGTTCAGAGGTTGCTGTCAAAGCGATTGTATCTCTTAATACCCCTTGGAAAGGATCCTGGCTTGCTGACCTAATATATCATCCTTCAGATAAACCAGGGGGATCATTTACAACAAGTAATCAATCAAGCCAAATGCTTCGTGAAAAACTGATTCAAAGAGAAAGAAAGGGATCTCTTAAACTTTTTACTGTTTCCAGTACCCTTGACCCCATAGTCAGACCTTCTTCAAGCTCCTTGGATCTCCACCCAGAAAATCAAATAGTCTCAACCGTCCAGGATCATTACTCAGCAATGATTGACCCCTGGCTGACGAGGAGGATCAGGGAAAAGTGGATTATCCCTATCTCATCTGGCAATCTTCCCTCAGTATCTCTTAGACAACAACTAATCCATTCTATTCAAATATTTTTAAACCTTTAAGTGTTTTTAAATCATTAATTGTTAAGAGAATTGAAGTCTCTTTTTGAAGATAAACTAGGCGCTCTCCCCAAAAACTCATCTTACTAGAAGAGCCTTCTAAAGATCAAGAAAGTTCTGAAATAGTTAAATTACTAATACGCACGGCAATTATCCTCATCTAAATTTTACCAAAAAAAAAGCACCTGGGGTTTTAACCCTAGGTGCTACAGGACTCCGGATGCAAGATTCGAACTTGCGACCAATGGATTAACAGTCCACTGCTCTACCGCTGAGCTAATCCGGAATAATCTGTCATTTTATGGCAAATGGAGTTTTAATGTAAATAGGTTAGCGTTGGAGTATTCAATGAAAATTTATTTGGTAAGGCATGGTGAAGCCGTTTCTTCAGATATAGATCCTGAGAACCCACTTAGCCCTCAAGGGGCTGAAAATGTTGAGAAAATCGCCCGGCATCTGGGAGAGAGGAGCTTTCCTATTGAGCGGATTTTGCATAGTCAGAAGCTCCGAGCAAAGCAAACGGCCCAAATCATGTTGAAATATATTGCTCCCGAAGCTCTATTAGTTGAACACCCTCAAATGGCTCCCAATGATCCGATTGAATCAGCCTTTGTCCAAGCTGCAGCTGGAGATGGCGATAGCATGATGGTGGGACATCTCCCCTATTTGCAGAGCCTCTTGGGTCATATGGTCGCGGGAAATGACCATATGGATCTGGTCCAATTTAACGTGGGAACCACAGTCTGCGTGTCTTCGGTAAATGGCAGTTGGATCATCGATTGGGTTTTAGGCCTGGATCAGATCTAAGCAAACCTATGGAGGAAGCTCAGAAACCCTCTGTTATCAAAAAATTGACGGACTTCAGAATCTAGTTTTCGTTCGATATCTCGGGGAAGAGGACCATTATGACTAACCTGTCCTGATCCTAAAAAAACTTTATTTTTCAGGCCTTTTTCACTATGCAATATATTCGCTAGAGATGCACTGCTAGGTATGACCCCGTCATTTAGTCTTTGACTGGAATTTTTTATATCAAAAGGATCATGTTGAACAATGATCTGCTTGATATCAAGTTGACTCAATTTTTTTGCCGCTGTTACACTATCTAATTCCATTCCTACTAAGTAAAAGATAGGTTTAACTACAAAACTGATAAGCTTACTAGCAATATCAGAAAGCCTACTAAAGGTTCGGTCTGAAATTACCAGATATTTTATTTCTTTGCTCTGCCCTTGAGAAAAATCATGTTGCAAAATCGCTTCACTCATCATCCCTCCGCCAAGAGACAATCCATGAAGTGCAATATGCGTTGCTTGAACTTGTTCTTCCAAAAACTGAAGACCAGCTTCAAAGCCCGCTCCTAGTTGATAACGAGTCGGCCAGCCGCCACTTTGCCCTACTGATGGACCGTTGATAAGTAGTGTATTGCTGCCTTTTTTGTAATTAGTCCTAGGAAGATCATCGTAAACCATTTCCATAGACATTCCATTTCCAAGTGCATGAAGAGTCCATTTGCCATTATCAATTGTACTTTTATGACCTATCATAACTGCATCATATTGAATACCCGATTTACAAATAGTAATCTTTTTACTAGAATAGCCATCATTTTTTAATCGATCCAGAGACTCCGAATTTTGTGATATATTCTTTTTTCCTGTAGAAAGAGAAATTAGCGCGGCGGGATATGCCAAATATCCAATAGCAATAGCAGCAACTTTGAGAGGTAATAAAGGTAATAAGATTGAAGCATTGGCTAATCGAAAGCCTTTTTCAGTAAGACTTGTACGAGCATGATAAGCATCCATTTCTTTCCAAGAATTTTCTCTTTGCTCAGTTGTTATCACTGAAGAACTTGCTGTAGTACACATTTTAACTCCTTAAATTCATGCTTAGTTTATTAAGATTATAATTAAAACTCATTTTTTTGCCTACTTAAAAAAAAACTTTACACTGTGCTTTTTTCCACAAACCTTTTATTGTTAGGGTCTTATAAACGAACATCATTTTTGACATGAGAACTGACCACCCTTTTTCCCCACAAAGCAATTTGCAAACACCCTCTCAGATCAGGTATAATTTTGGCTGTGGAAGAAATTTTTGGATACATCGACTCGATCCTTTTTTCTGATGATGAAAAGGGTTTCATGATCGCCAAGGTCAAAGAGCCTAAGAAGCGAGAAGTAACGGCTGTATTGGGCGTCATGCCTGGTGTTCATGTTGGCGAGAATATCCGCTGTCAGGGCAAGTGGAAGAATCATCCTAAATTCGGGGCTCAATTTGAGGTTCTCTCTTTTACTTCTGAGGCGCCAACCGATGTCGTAGGGATCCAGCGGTATCTCGAGTCGGGGATGATCAAGGGTATTGGGCCTGCTTATGCTGAGCGGATTGTCAAAAAATTTGGTAAAGAGACGCTTGATGTGATCGATGGCAAGCCGGCGAAGTTGCTCACGATCCCAGGGATCGGAGAGAAGCGAGTCGAGATTATCGTTCGTTGCTGGCAAGAGCAGCGAGAAATCCGCAATGTGATGATCTTCTTAAGAGGCAATGGCGTTGCCCCTTCTTTTGCGCAAAAAATTTACAAGAAATATGGCGATGAGAGCATCGAGAAGATGCGCGAAAATCCTTACCGGATCGCAGGCGAAATCCGGGGTGTTGGATTTAAGAGCGCCGACAAGATTGCACAGAATTTAGGCATAGCTATTGATGCTCCACAGAGAATTCAAAGTGGCATTCAGCATGTGCTTTGGGAGCTTTCTGGTGAAGGGCATGTCTGCTATCCAAAAGATGCTTTAATGGAAGAGGCTGAGAAGATTTTAGAGGTGGAGTCTCTTCAGATTTTGAAAGAGCTACACGTTTTGCAAGAAGAAGGTGAAGTGGTCGAGGAGGAAGGAGCTGTCTGGATCAAACCACTCTACTTATCTGAGGTGGGCATCGCAAGGGAGATGAGCCGCCTGAAGACCTCTCCCTGCGCACTAAGAGATGTAGATATAAAAAAGGCTTTGCAATGGGTGCAAGAAAAGCTTCGCATTCAGCTTGCAGATCAGCAACGAGAAGGTGTGGGTAAGGCCGTATCAGAAAAGATGATGATCCTCACCGGGGGACCTGGAACGGGAAAGAGTACGATCACCAACGCGATTTTGCGCATCTTAGAAAAGCTGACAAAGAAGATCCTTCTGGCAGCGCCAACGGGAAGAGCTGCCAAGCGCATGAGCGAGATCACGAGGCGCAAAGCTTTTACCATCCACAGCATCTTGGAGATGGATTTCACGAAAGGGGGCTTTAAGAAAAATAGAGAAAATCCTCTTGGCTGTGAGCTCCTTATCATCGACGAAGCGAGTATGATTGATACTCATCTGATGTATAGCCTTCTAAAAGCTATTCCCAGCAATGCACGTGTGATTTTTGTAGGTGATATTGATCAGCTCCCAAGTGTGGGCCCTGGCAACGTGCTTCGCGATATGATCGGATCTGAAACTCTTTGTGTGGTCCGGCTAAATGAGATTTTTCGCCAAGCTAGGGGATCGCATATTATTACCAATGCCCACAAGATCAATCAGGGGGAATTCCCCTATTTGGGCGGCGATCGCGATTTCCGCTTTTATGAAGGGGAAACACCCGAGGATATCCAGAGAATCTTGACCGGTCTAGTATCAAGAGAGCTTTCCGAATTTGATAAAAGGGGGGATGTCCAAATCCTCTGTCCCATGAAACGAGGGATCATCGGCACAGAAAATCTCAATCAGGTAATGCAAGATCTTCTCAACCCTAGCGGGCAACCACTTCTGCGTATGGGGAAGCGATTTCACTCAGGAGACAAGGTGATGCAGATCCGCAACAACTACGATAAAGGGGTTTTTAATGGAGATGTGGGCTATATTTCCGAGATCGATGTGTCCGAGCAAACGCTTAATGTGGATTACTATGGAAAAAATGTTGAGTACGACTTTTCCGATCTAGACGAGCTCGTCTTAGCTTATGCAGTGTCCATCCACAAGTATCAGGGCAGTGAATGTCCTTGCGTGATCATCCCGATCCATACGACTCATTTCAAGCTTTTGCATCGGAACTTGCTCTATACAGGCATCACAAGGGGGAAAAAACGGGTGATTCTTGTCGGGACAAAGAAAGCGATTGCGATTGCAGTAAACACTGAAGAGGTGCGTAAGCGGCATTCAGGTCTAATGAAGTTTATGAAATCCTATCGCCCGCCGCAGCAGTATCAAGATGAAGCATCTCTATCCCTTTTTCCAGCCCCGCAACAATAATCATCCCCTGGCTTTCAACTCCCATGAGTTTGGCCGGTTTCAAGTTTGCAACAACAACAACTTTCTTGCCGACAAGCACTTGAGGGTCTTCATAATACTGCTTTATACCTGAGACGATTGTTCTTTTAGCAAAGCCAACATCAACGGTGAGTTTGAGGAGTTTTTTGGATTTAGGGACCAGTTCTACTTCTAGAATTTGGGCTACACGCAGATCAATTTTCAGAAAGGTATCAAATTCGATTTCTTCTTTGGGAGGCGCCGCGGCTGTTTCGGTCTCGTTGAGGACTTTTTTCAGCTCTTCTTCCTCTTTTGCAATTATCGTATCTTCGACTTTCTTAAAAAGTGTCTCGGGCTCTTTGAATTTAGTTTCTGAGGCGATATTTTCATCCATGATCTGACTCCAATTTTGTTTAGCTAGCTCTGTCTCAAAACCAATAAGCTCCCAAAGTTTTTGTGCACTTTCTGGGATAATGGGAGATGAAACAAGCGCGAGTGCTTTGAGGCATTCTACACACATACCGATAGTACTGAGCATCTCTTCTCGGGTACTGGGATCTTTAGCTAAGACCCATGGCTTTTTTGCATCAAAGTAGACGTTTCCAGCTGTTGCAAGCTCCATGATTCCCTGAACGGCACGTCTTAAGTGGAATGTAGCGTATGACTCTTTGATCTTGAGGACGAGTGATTTGATTTTTTCGAGGAAATCTTTGTCTTCATTAGATATCTTTGGCATTTTGCCTGAGCAGTGTTTCTGAGCAAAAACTAGGGTCCGGTTTGCCAAATTGCCATATTTACCTAGAAGCTCAGCGTTGCAGCGCATTTGAAAGTCTTTCCAGGTGAATTCAGAATCCTGCGTTTCGGGAGCATTGGCAGCTAAGGTGTAACGGATCTGATCAGGTGTGAATTCTAAAAAGAATCGCTCAAAATCGATGGTCCACCCATCGGATTTACTAAATTGTTTCCCCTCTAAATTGAGGAATTCGTTTGCGGGCACTTCATCGACGAGCTTAAAAGGTTGATTTTGTCCCATTGTCATCGCAGGGAAAAAAACACTGTGAAAAGGAATGTTATCTTTGCCGATAAAATGGACGAGTTTAGTATTAGGATCACACCAATAATCCTTCCAGGCGTCTTTCTCACCAATCTTTTCTGCCCACTCTTTAGATGCTGAGATGTATCCGATAGGAGCATCAAACCAAACATAAAAAACTTTTCCTTCAGTCCCCTCTAAAGGGATGGGAACGCCCCACTTCGAATCACGCGTGATAGCGCGAGGACGAAGTTCATCGATATAGCCTTTGGCAAAATTGACCACATTGGGCTTCCATTTCTTTTGATCGATCCACACCTGTAGCTTTTCTTTGAATTTATCGAAAAGAAGGAACCAATGTTTGGTCGGCTTTAGGATCAAAGGAGCTCCAGAAATTTTAGAGCGCGGACTTTTTAAATCCGTAGCTTCATAGCTCGCTCCGCATTTTTGGCATTCGTCTCCCCTCGCCTTTTCAAATCCGCACTTGGGACACGTTCCGACTACATAGCGATCGGCGAGGAAGCGTTTGTCTTTTTCCGAATAGAGCTGATCTGTTACCTTTTCTTCAATATAGCCACCTGCCAAAAGATCCAGGAAATATTGCTGAACGGTTTCGACGTGCCCTGGCCATGTGGTACGAGAATAGTGATCAAAGGAAAATTCTAGCTTTTCAAAAAAGGCCTTATTGATTGCATGGAAGATGTCGACATGCTCTTTGGGCGATCGCTTAGCAATTTCTGCATTGATCGTGATCGGCACACCATATTCATCAGAGCCACAGACATAGAGGACATCGGCCCCCAAAAGTCTTTGGAACCTGGCATAGCAATCCCCGGGAAGGTACGCACCTGCAATATGCCCAAAATGCAAAGGGCCATTGGCATAAGGAAGTGCTGAAGTGATCAGAATCTTATCTTTGCTCATGCGAAGAATGATTGTACTCGTGGGCTTTACGCTCGATCTCATCGATCTCTCTTAGCTCATCGATGTAACTAGGATCGGGATGCTTCTTTATATCGCGAATAATCTCGCGAAGCTGTATTTCTCTTCCTGAATGGATGTAATAGCGCCCTAGCTTGATTGCAAAGTGGGCAAGTTCGAAACTACTACTGCAAATATTTTTTAGAGCTTCATTCGTCATAGCTTCTGCCATTGATTCTCTCCGTTTTGTGTTCTTCTGCTATAAATATACTGCGCAAAATTTCGTATGCGCGATGTAAGTTGTCATTGGTAATGACATAATCGTAATGACCTGCCATTTCAATTTCATGCTCAGCTCTTTTGAGCCTTTCTTCAATATGCTCTTCTTTTTCGGTTTTTCGGTTAAAAAGCCTTGAGCGGAGCTCTCCCATAGAGGGGGGCTGGATAAAAATGAAAACAGCACCGGTCTTTTGTTTTTTTAGCTGCTGCGCTCCTTCCGTGTCGATCACGAGGATCACATGCTCACCAGACAAGAGATTCTTTTCCACACTCGATCTTAGGGTGCCATAATGATTACCAAAGACCTCGGCATGCTCAAGCAGCTCTCCTGTCTCAACTTTTTCGCTAAACTCTTTCTTCTGGATGAAGTGGTAATCGACATCTTCGATCTCCCCTTTCCTGGGAGGACGAGTTGTACAAGAAATACTCTCCTTCACGCATGGAAACTCATCAATGAGCATACGGGCCAGAGTCGTTTTACCTGTTCCGGCCGGTGCGCTGATCACAAAAATCAGTCCTTTTTTGAGATTTCCGAGGATCCTTTCCATTATTCTATATTTTGCACCTGTTCACGAATCTTTTCCAGCTCAGCTTTTGAATCGATCACTTTTTTTGTAACAGAAAGGATGGCCGTTTTAGAGCCTATTGTGTTGATTTCGCGAAGCATTTCTTGATTAAGAAAATCGAGTGTCCTTCCAATACTATTTTCTTTGGAGACAAGCAGATCTTCCATTTGTTTAAAATGCGATTTCAACCTAGTAATTTCTTCTGTGACATCGACCTTTTCGCTGAAGAGGGCGATTTCCCTTAAAATCCTCTCATCAGCCTCGGCTTCCTCAAAGAGGTCTTTCAAACGAGAAGACAACTTCTCGCGATAATTTTCTGGGCTTTTATCGCTCTCTTTTTCGATGAAGGCAAGATTTGCAATGAGTTTTTTTAATCTTTTGGTGACATCTACGGCGAGGGCTTTCCCTTCGGTCTCTTTCATTTTAATGAGACCATTTAGAGCTTTTTCAAGCGTTTTTTTCAGCTCTGCTGCAGTTTTAGGTGAAATCTCTTCTTCTATGGAGCTTCTTTCCATTTGCTGCAAAAGAAAGGGAAGGGTGATCTCTTCTGTAGAGAGTTTTAGCTCTTTTGCCGTTTTGGTGTATTCACTTTTGAGTTTTTTCAGTCTAGGGAGAGAAACCAAAGCATCTTTTGCTTTAACGCAATGAATCTTCACTGAGACTTTTCCTCGATGAACAACTTTGGTTATTGCCTTGCGGATCTCCATATCAAGGGAGAGTAGTTCTCTACTCAAATGGGAGTGGATATCGAGCACTTTTCGATTGACCGAGTGCAACTCTACCGTCCAAGTAAGGCCGTCAAGCTCTTTACTCTTTGCCTGTGCGTACCCTGTCATACTTCTAGTCATTCTTACATCTCCCAAAGCTCTTTCGGTGAATAGGGGTAAGGCCATGAGCATCAATGGCTGCTAGATGCTCTTTGGTCCCATAACCTTTATGATTTTTAAAGCCATACTCTGGATAAAGATCATGATATCCAAGCATTATATGATCTCGCGTTACTTTTGCAAGGATCGATGCGGCGCTAATTACCTGTGCCTTTTGATCCCCATCTATTACAGCTTCAATTGGGACATCCGTGTCGAACGTGTGACAACCATCTACAAGTATAAACTGCGCTGCTCTATCAAGTTGAAGATAAGCCCTTCGCATCGCCACTAAGGTAGCATTGTGGATATTGAGCGTATCTATTTCAATCGCTTCCACAATCCCAATGCCGAAGTGAATGTCGGGATGCAAGATGATATCTTGGTAGAGGCTGTAGCGCAGTTCACTAGTCAGTTTCTTGCTATCATTAACACCTCGAAGCTCAAAGCCTGGGGGTAAAATACAAGCTCCAGCAACAAGCGGACCTGCTAATGGGCCTCTTCCAGCTTCATCTACGCCTGCGATAACTTCAAATCCTAAATTGCGGATCTCTTCTTCAATATGTCGAAGGCGCTTTAAGCGGAAGGTCTCTTTTCGCTTTGCACCGAGGGCCCGCAATTTACTCTTCTTTTGTTTCGTGCTTTTCTTCTTGCTTCTCTTCTTTGGGAGCAGCGGCCACTGGAGCTACTGTCTTCAAAATGCGCTCTTGGATCTTCGCTTTCTTACCAACTACGCCACGCAGATGGTAGAGTTTTCCTCTACGCACTTTCCCATGCTTGATTACTTCGATCTTCGAAACGCGAGGGCTGTGGATAGGGAACATTCTCTCCATCGCAGACCCATAAGCCACGCGATAGACCAAAATGCTCTCTGAGATTCCTTTTCCTCTACGCCCAATTACAGTTCCAGTATATACCTGGATCCGCTCTTTTGCTCCTTCAATGATACGATAGTTGATGCTGATCGTATCTCCTACTTTGAAGTCGGGAAGATCGCTTTTAAGCTGCTCCGCTTCAATACTTTCAATCAGTTGGTTCATCGTTTGCTCCTATTAATTCTGGTCGGACTTGCCGAGTTAACTTTTCACTTTGGCTCATGCGCCATTTGTCAATTTCTCTGTGGTTCCCACTGCTAAGTATTTCAGGAACCCGCATCCCCTCAAATTCTTCGGGGCGGGTGTACTGTGGGCCTTCTAGCAATCCCTCTTGGAAAGAATCTAGAGCCGCAGCTTGCTCGTTACCAAGTACGTCGGGTACAAAGCGGATGATTGCATCGGTTAATACCATCGCAGGCAGACAACCGCTGGTCAGGACAAAATCCCCAATGCTAATCACTTCGTCTACTTCGCTATCTATCACTCGCTGATCAACTCCTTCATAATGGCCACAGAGCAAAATCAAATGGGACTTTTTCGCAAGTCTCTCGCATTTTTTTGCCTTTAATACTTCGCCTTGTGGAGAGAGGTAGACCACATGGGAATCCTCTTGCCTCACCTTGCGAATGGCCCGGATGCAGGGACCTGGCGTCATCAACATGCCTGGGCCGCCCCCATAAGGACGATCGTCTACACGATTATGCTTATCTTGTGCAAAATCTCGAATGTCGATTAATTCGATCGAGATCAATCCCCGCTCTTTCGCCTTCTTGATCATGCTCACATCGAAAGGTCCAGTGAAGCATGCAGGGAAGAGCGAGAGAATCGTAATTTTCATTACTTTGCAGGCGCTGTTACTTTCTTGCGGCTCGCTCTTTTTTGAGCTGCAATTTTCACTTTCTTCGCTTCACGTTTCTCATTCCACTGCTTGATAACACTAGGTGCTACGCGCGCAATAAGATTTTTTGCATCTTCGGACATTTCTGCACCGAGATTGAGCCAATGAAGAGCTTTTTCTTCATTCACTTTTGCATTATTTTCTGCCATAAAGGGATCATACCATCCCAAGTTATCCAGATACTTCCCATCACGCTTGACATGTGTATCACAAGCCACTAAGCGGTAGGTCTGGCGATTGGCACGCCCTTGTTGGCGCAAGCGAATTTTCACTGCCATAACATCTCCTTTGACATTTTCATATCGGCCATCGATCCCATTTTTGGCATCGACTTGCACAATTTTTTCAGTTTTTTAAATCCTTTAACGAGGCGATTCACATCATCGATGTTGGTTCCACTACCCTTTGCGATACGTCGACGCCGGCTAGGGACCAGCTCGACCGTTTCTCCACGCTCAGAGCTTGTCATCGATTGGATGATGGCCTCGGTTTTTTGAAACTCTTTTTCTGAGATATCTAAATCTCCTAGATTGGACATCCCGGGAACCATTTTGAGCAGACTTTTGAAAGAGCCCATTTTCTTCATCATGCCCATTTGCTTGAGGTAGTCGTTGTAGGTGAAGGAGGCCTTGCGGAGTTTCTTCTCAAGTTTTTCACTTTCTTCTTCACTGAAGTGCTCTTCAGCTTTTTTTACGAGATTGACCACATCGCCCATACCAAGGACCCGGTCGGCCATCGATTGAGGGTTGAAGACTTGGATATCATCAATATGTTCTCCAATACCTTCAAATTTCAGAGGCTTCTTTGTTACCTCGGTGATTGAAATAGCCGCTCCTGCTCTTGCCGAGCCATCAAGCATCGTTAAAACAGAACCAGTGATACCCAGAGCTACGTCAAATTCTTGAGCTGTTTTGACCGCATCCTGTCCCGTCGTCGCATTAGCAACAAAAAGGATCTCTTGAGGGTCGAGTGCTTTTTTCAAGTCTTTGAGCTCATTCATCAAAGGAGCATCAATATGCAAACGCCCTGCCGTATCAACGATCAGAACATCATACCCTTCCTTGCGAGCTCTTGATAACGCTTCTTTCGCCACCTTAAGGGGTTTCTTCTCATCGTCTAGAGCTACGACATCGGTCTCACTTTGAGCGCAAATACGTTTAAGCTGGAGTACAGCAGCAGGTCTCTGCAGATCGCAAGCAGCTACTAGAACTTTTTTATTCTGTTTCTTCAGGTGAGCGGCGAGTTTGGCCGTCATAGTCGTCTTACCAGCCCCTTGCAATCCACACATTAGAATAATGGAGGGGGAGCCTGTCAGCTTAAGACTGGGCTCATCTGATCCCATCAGACTAATCAGCTCTTCGTGCACAACTTTAATGAATTGCTGATCGGGCTTGACCGACTTTACGACATCATCGCCAAGGACCTTTTCTTTCACCCTTTTGACAAATTGCGAAGCAACGGAATAGTTCACATCGGCATCTAGCAGAGCTAAGCGTACCTTGCGGACAGCATCCGATAGATTCTCCTCTGTCAGCTGCTTCTTGCCAGCAAGAGAGGAAAAAAGTTGAGAGAATTTATTAGCAACCGAATCAAACATAATTAATTCACTGCATTATAGGGGAATTTTGCTTGGTTTTCAAGGAAAAGAAACGGGTGTGCCCTGCCCAGTCCTTTTCTACAGCAGAATCTACCCAGAAATCACTGGAAAAAATTTTAATAAGACCTTCCCCTTGACCTGTACCGATCTCAAAAAAAACCTTAGCCCCAGGCGCCAAAATCAAGGGAAGCTCAGCTGCTAGGCGCTCATAGAACTCATATCCCGTCGGACCAGAAACTAAAGCCATCTTCGGCTCAAAACCTCGCACACTTGCTTCGAGCTGACCATATTCAGCCTCGGTCACGTAAGGAGGATTACACATCACTAAGTCAAATTTCTCCCCTCTCACAGGTTCTGTCAAATCTCCTTTTAACCAGGCCACATCAGGTCCATTTTGCCTAGCCACGCAAAGGGCCTCTTCAGAAAGATCTACTCCAACCACTTCGATTTCAGGATGGGCTTTTTTAAGACCTACGGCCAAACACCCAGATCCCGTGCACAAATCTAAAGCCTTTTTTTCTGTCCCCTCTAACCTTTTACAGATTAGATCGAGAAGAATTTCTGTTTCCCCTCGGGGAATCAAAACATCTGGAGTAATTTTGAGTTTAGCATCAAAAAACTCGACCTCACCTAAAATATATTCCATAGGCTCGCCTTTGATGGCTCTCTTAAGAGCCGCTCGAAAAGGGACCAACTCCTCCTCAACGAGAGGACGGTCAAAATGCATATAGAGCTCGATCCGCTGCTTTTTCAAAAAATGAGCTAATAGAGTTTCGGCCACAAGACGAGGTCGCGCGATCTTGTGCTGAGTGAGAAACTGCGTAGAGAGTTCTAAAACAGATTTGCAATTTTTCATCACGACTGCGCAAGTTTTTCTTGGTAAAAGTGAGCAACGAGAGGCTCGGTGATCTCGTCTAAATCTCCTTCCATCACCCGATCAAGCTTATAAAGGGTGAGATCAATCCGGTGGTCGGAAACTCTATTTTGAGAATAATTGTAAGTGCGGATCCGTTCTGAGCGGTCGCCTGTGCCGACCTGCGATTGGCGGAGCTCTGAGCGCTCCTTTTCCGCTTTCTTACGCTGCTCTTCCACAATTTTTGCAGAGAGTAGGCGCATCGCCTTATCCCGATTTTTATGCTGAGATTTTTCTTGCTGGCAATAAGCGACAGTGCCTGTCGGAATGTGTGTTATTCGGACCGCTGAGTCGGTCGTGTTCACGTGCTGACCACCAGCTCCTGATGCGCGATAAGTATCAATTTTTAGATCTTTCTCATCGAGATCGATCGCCTCTTCTTCATCGGGCTCCATCAAAACGGCTACGGTAACTGCTGAAGTGTGGACGCGTCCTTGCGTTTCGGTTTCAGGGACCCTTTGTACTCGATGAGTTCCCGCTTCATACTGAAGAAGTCTATGGGCATTGGGCCCAGAAAGGACCATAATGTATTCCTTAAACCCTCCAGCCTCTGATTCTGTAAAAGAAAGGGCTTCGGATTTCCACCCGCTTTTTGCAGCATAGAGCTGGTACATCCGGACCACATCTCCCACAAAAAGGGCGGCTTCGTCCCCACCAGTTCCAGCGCGGACTTCCATAATCGTATTGCGAGAATCATTGGGATCTGGAGGAACAAGAAGTGTTTCGATTTTATTGCGTGCTTCTGGGAGCTGTTTTTCTAAAGAGTCGACTTCTTCTTTGAGCATAGCAAGAAGCTCTTCATCTACCTCGACCTCGATGAGCTCCTTGTTTTCACGCAGCTGCTTCTCGATTTTTTGCAAATGAAGCCACGCTTCACTGATCTGACCCAAATAGGAGTGTTCTTGAGTAAGCTCTCTATAAACTTTTTGATCTGAAAGCGTATCGGGGCGACCCAGAAGCGTTTCCACCTCAGAGAGTCGCTCAATTAGCTTTGCAACACGCTGCTTCATTTATTTTTTAGGAGTAGTCTTTTTAGCTACTTTTTTCTTAGCAGGAGCCTTCTTCTTCTCTTCTTTTTTCTCTTCGGCTTTGGCAACTATTTTTGCGCTTTCTTCTTTTTTCTTGGCATAGCGCTTACGGAACTTATCGACACGACCTTCCGTATCAACAAATTGTGTGCTACCTGTAAAGAATGGATGAGAAGCCGAAGAAATAGCGACGCGATAGACGGGATATTCCTTCCCCTCAAATTTCTCTGTTCCCTCAGGCTTTAGAGTAGAACCGCAGACAAACTTCGTTCCAGTAGAGGAATCGACAAAGAGGATGTCTTGATAATCGGGGTGACCTTCTTTTTTCATTGGAGCTCCAAAAAGTGTTTACAATAACCGTTAACTATAACTCAATAGGGGTTTATTCACAACTCCTTCCTATGCTTTAGGACTCACTATCTTGAGCCAAGAAAGCCATCCGGGCGGTTCGAAGACCTTCGAGGACCCCCTCCTCATATCGAAAAAAGGGGTGATTTTCTAATTCAGGGAAGTCATTAGGCTGCATCACGTCGTCTCGAGTAATATTAGGTATAATTTTTTCTGCCATTTTAAATACCCGCTCTTCTTGCTGGGCAACCAGCTCATCAAACAATGATTCAGACATTCTGCTTTCTCCTCTCCCGAAAAAATTTCTGTAAAAGAGCCCTGGACTCTTCTTCACATACCCCTCCAAGAACCTCTACCTGATGAATAGGATGAGGGCGCGACAGAACATCAAAGACCGTGCCATTCGCGCCATGGCGCAGGTCTGGAGCGCCGTAAACCAAGCGCTGAACACGGAACAAAGCCATAGCTCCTGCACACATCGAACAGGGTTCTAAAGTACAATATAACTGTGTATTTTCCAATCGCCAGTTGCCTAGAATTCTTGCCCCTTCTTGCAGACAAAGTAGCTCGGCATGAGCAGAAGCATCTTTTTTCTGCTCAACAAGATTGTGGGCCTTTGCTATAATGTCACCATTGAAAACAAGCACACAACCGATGGGAACCTCCCCTATTGCAAAAGCTTTTTTTGCTTCGAGAAGGGCTTCTCGCATAAAATTTTCATCATCTACATGCACTGTTTTTGTCGCTTGTGTATAATTGAAAAGCTATGCTATCATGAAGTTTTGCATTTGACAAGGTGTAAGCAAATTTCAAATTGTCATTGAAATGAAAAGTGAAAACGTTTACAATAAAGTTTACTTGCACAATTGATTTAGTATCCAAAGGAGATCTTTAAATGTCACTCGATAAAGGCACGAAAGAAGAAATTACCAAGAAGTATCAGCTACACGAGAAGGATACGGGTTCTGCAGACGTTCAAATTGCAATTTTAACTGAGCGAATTGCTGAGCTAACAGAACATTTGAAACTCGCCCCTAAAGACCACGGTTCTCGCCTGGCCCTACTCAAGCTTGTTGGGCAACGCCGAAAACTATTGGATTATCTGAATTCAACAGATACAAAGCGTTACCAAAATTTGATTGTACGACTCAGCCTGCGAAAATAAACACAATCTTAACTCCGTCTTTAAAAAGGCAGGCTGATAGCCTGCCTTTTGTTTTGCCCGTAAACTTTTTTCCTGTTATGCTTTTTCAAACGATTGGCGCGATAGAATGCCCAGTTCTTTAGATCAAACCACTTGGTCTACCGAAGTGGACAATTTATCCGCCTTCGAAAATCAAAGGAATTTTATGAATAAAGAATCAATGAGCGTATCGATCGGCGGAAGAGAAATCAGCTTCGAGACCGGAAAGATCGCACGACAAGCCAACGGCTCAGTTATCCTGCGCTCTGGCGACACAATGCTTATGGCCACAGCCTGTGCCTCAGAAACCCCTCTTCAAGATGTCGATTTTCTCCCTCTAAGAGTCGATTACCAAGAAAAATTTTCCTCTACAGGAAAAACCCTCGGAGGCTACCTAAAGAGAGAGGGCAGACCCACACAAAGAGAAATTTTGACTTGTCGCTTGATCGACCGGCCCTTGCGCCCCCTATTTCAAAAAGGCTGGTTCCACGAAACTCAACTCCTTTCTTATGTCCTATCTTATGACGGGGTCCACACTCCAGAACCTTTAGCCATTTGCGCGCTTTCAGCGGCCCTTGTCATCTCTGACATCCCTCTCATTAAGCCCGTTGGCGCCGTTCAAGTAGGTCTTATTGGAGACAAACTCATTATCAACCCTACTTTCCAAGAGATGGAAGAATCTAGCCTCGACCTTTTGCTCGCAGGTACAGAAGATGCCATCCTCATGATCGAAGGCTACGCTGACTTCCTTACTGAGGAACAAGTCCTTGAAGCTGTAGAAGAAGGACACAAAGCTATCCAGAAGATCTGCCTAGCGTTAAGCGAGTGGCAGAACCTCGTTGGAAAAGATAAACGACTCGATACCTTGCGACTTCCGTCCGAAGATATCCTCAAGGACGTGGAAAGTTTCTCTTCTAAGGATCTAGAGCAAGCCGTTCGGATCGTGGCCAAGCAAGAGCGCGATGAAAAAATCAGCTCCATCAATACAGATCTTCTGGCTAAATACTGCTCAGAAGAGACTGAGGCCATCCACCCTAAAAACGAAGTCTTGGCAGCATTTAAGAAATCGCAAGCCCGCGCAATGCGCGATATGATCCTCAAAGAAAACGTCCGCTCTGACGGTCGTCAAACTGATCAAGTCCGTCCTATCTCCATAGACATGACCTATCTTCCTCGCACCCACGGAAGCGCAGTCTTTACACGTGGAGAAACCCAAGCGATTGCCGTTGCAACACTTGGTGGCGACACTATGGCACAACGCTTTGAGAGCTTAAATGGAGATGGTGGACACCGCTTTTACTTGCAGTACTCCTTCCCTCCTTTCTCAGTTGGAGAAGTAGGAAGAGTGGGCCCTCCAGGACGAAGAGAAATCGGACACGGGAAACTCGCTGAGCGCTCTCTAGCAGCATCCCTCCCTTCCCCTGACGACTTCCCTTACGTCATTCGCCTAGAGTCAAACGTTACAGAGTCCAATGGATCTTCCTCTATGGCTTCTGTCTGCGGAGGCTGCTTGGCCATGATGGATGCAGGGATCCCCCTCAAACACCCGATCGCGGGTATTGCTATGGGCCTCATCCTCGAAGGTGAGAAATACGCTATCCTATCAGACATCCTTGGTGCAGAAGATGCGCTAGGTGATATGGACTTTAAAATCGCTGGAAATGCTTCTGGCATCACCGCCTTCCAGCTAGATATCAAGATTGAAGGGATCACTCCCCAAATCATGAAAGCAGCGCTTTCTCAAGCCAAACAAGGCCGTCTGCACATTCTGCAGAAAATGATGGAAGCTTGTCCAAAACCAAGAGAGCAGCTCTCAGCCCATGCGCCTCGAATCGAGACCGTCAAGGTCAAACCGAGTAAAATCGGCATGGTCATTGGGCCGGGAGGCAAACAAATCCGTG
>Ga0209986_10001742_pt1 | contig 20595 bp, 23 predicted proteins | sample BlataG_FD_183168 | JGI IMG/M metagenome (GOLD analysis project Ga0209986, IMG submission 183168) | Deep subsurface microbial communities from Black Sea to uncover new lineages of life (NeLLi) - Black_00105 metaG (SPAdes) (version 2) | ecosystem: Environmental > Aquatic > Marine > Oceanic >... | reverse complement strand
TGGTGGCCATCATAGTCGCACCCAGGTTGGAGAACTTCACCCCTGCCCCCGGCAGTGAGCATGTTCCTTCCACGGCCCGCATCAGCCTAAGCTTTTACCAACCGATCTCTACACCATTTCGCTCGATGGGAGTGAGACGACCCGGCTTATTGAGACGCCTTTGGGGGTGATCGATTACACGCTGAGCTACAACAGAAATCGTATTATCTACGCCGAGGCGCGCGAGGACGGCGGCAGTAACTTGTGCTTACTCGATCTAACCAGTGGGAAACAGCGTCTGGTTTATACATGCCCCGAGAGAGTCCTGTGCCAGGCGTTGGAGCTCGAGCCGGAGGGGGATATCTGCCACAATGTATCCCTTAGTGCAGGTTATCGGGGCAACCGGCTAGGGGGAATTACGCGAGATCAGGTTGCCGTATAATGGTAAATGCTGGATTGCTCGGCGAAGGAGGGGCCATGGCAAATCGCGTATACCTGCCGCTAAAGACGATTGAAGGTCGCCCTCTTGTGCATAAGTTCTACCGTCAAAATGGAGATGCTAAAGGCTTGTTGGTGGCTTTTCCTGGTGGGAATTACGGCATGGACGGTCCGATGTTGTATTACCCAAGCGAGCTACTAGGAGTTGCCGGGTGGGACACGCTTGCTCTGACCTATGGCTTTCAATTGTCGATGGAACCCTTTTCTATGGATGCGATTCCCGGCCTGTTAGAAGAATGTCGCGCAGCGGTTGGGGTGGTCATGGAAGATAGGGAGTATCCGCGGCTCGGTCTGATAGGAAAATCGCTCGGCGCAGCCGTAGTGGCGCTCCTTTGTCAGACGGAACTCTATCTAGCTGAAGCTCGCGCAGCTTACTTAACACCTCCGTTGGGCATGCCGTTCTTCGATCCGATCTTTAGCCAGACAAACCAGCCGGCATACCTTGCGCTAGGCACTCGGGATCGTTTTTACGACCCCCAGGTGCTGGAATCTCTTCAGGAAGCCCGTTTTTTCGAATTGACAGTGATCGAGGGTGCCGATCATAGTATGAATGTGGCAGGTGATCTGGATGCTTCACTCGAGGCGGTGAAGAGGGTGGTGGGTGAAGCAGTGGCGTTTATAAAAGGAGATTAGGGATCGGGGATTAGGGATCAGGAGAGATGTCTTAGATGATAGATTATAGCGACACCATGAACGGCAAGATCTGTATGGTGACCGGCGCCACTTCAGGCGTCGGCAGGGAAACGGCTCGATCCTTGGCGCAGGGTGGGGGAACAGTGATTCTGGTAGGTCGCAACCCTGAGAAGGGTACCGCTGCAAGCGAAGAGATTAAGCGTGAGACTCACAATCCCAAAGTCGAATTCATGCGTGCGGACTTGTCGGTGCAGCGCGAGATCCGCCAATTGGTAGAGGAGTTCAAGAGCCAGTACGATCGCCTGGACATGCTAGTGAACAACGCAGGGGCTTTTTTCCTGTGGCGCCAGGAGAGCGTGGACGGTATCGAAATGACATTCGCTCTCAATCATCTGGGATACTTCCTGCTGACCAACCTACTCCTCGATACGCTGATAGCCAGTGCACCTGCTCGCATTATCAATGTCTCCTCCGGTTCGCATGAAGGAGAGACGATTAATTTTGACAACCTTCAGGGCAAGCGCAGATATAGTGGCTTCCGAGCATATGGGCAGTCCAAGCTGGCTAATATCTTATTCACCTATGAACTGGCGCGACGATTGGATGGGACGGGGGTTACGGTGAACGCCCTTCATCCAGGGTTCGTTGCAACTAGCATCGGCACCAACAATGGGTGGATTGTACGTGCCATTCGGCCGCTTATGAATCTGTTCGCGATTAGCGTGGAGCAGGGTGCGCAGACGAGCATCTACCTGGCGACCTCACCGACAGTAGAAGGGGTAACTGGAAAATATTTTTTCAAGTGTGAAGTCGTTCGGTCTTCTGATGCGTCTTACGACCTCGCGGCTGCTGAGCGACTGTGGCAGGTGAGTACGGAGATGACTGGTACTATTCCCTAATCCCTTCCCTCTGCTATAATTGCCCTGCCGCTTGGATCGGAACACGACCGAGACGGCAGGACAAAAGTATGTTTCGCTGTCCCGCCCTCGGCCCGGGCGGGTTCTACTTTCTCGGGCTGTCAAGCATCTCACTCGTAGGAGGAGATAGCAGTGTCTGCTTCCAATTACCCCCAAAACCGGAACAGGGTCACAACCCTCACCTTGCAGCGCAAGAAGGCGCAGGGTCAGCCGATCACCATGCTCACAGCTTACGAGTACGCCACCGCCCTGGCAATTGACCGCGCCGGCTTGGATTCGATCCTGGTGGGTGATTCGCTAGGGATGGTTGTGTTGGGCTATGAGACCACCCTGCCGGTGACCATGGATGATATGATCCACCACTGCAAGGCGGTGGCCCGCGGTGCTCGATATGCCCTGTTGATCGGCGACATGCCCTTCATGTCCTATCAGGCTTCAGTGGAAGAGGCGGTGCGTAATGCTGGTCGCTTCCTACAGGAGGGCGGCATGGACGCCGTCAAATTAGAGGGCGGACGAGAGCGTCTACCGGCGATCGAGGCGATCGTCGGAGCTGGTATACCAGTGCAAGGGCACCTAGGTCTGACCCCTCAGTCCGTACACCAATTGGGAGGCTTCCGGGCTCAGGGAAAGACGGCCCCCGCCGCTCGTCGACTAGTTGAGGACGCGATGGCGTTGCAGGAGGCCGGCTGTTTCTCACTGGTGCTGGAGACGATCCCGGCTCGTCTGGCGCGGTTGGTGAGCGAACGCCTGGAGATTCCCACCATCGGCATCGGCGCCGGCGCCGGTTGCGACGGACAGGTTTTGGTCACCCACGACCTACTGGGTCTGTTCGACCGCTTCACGCCGCGCTTCGTAAAAAAGTACGCTGACCTGCATAACGAGATGGCCCAGGCATTTGCAGCTTTCAAGGCTGACATAGAGAATGGCGTCTTTCCGGCTGAGGAGCATAGCCTTGATATGCCAGATGTGGAGTGGGAGAAGTTGATAGAGGAGCTTGGTGAGTAGGGATCAGGGATTAGGGATTGGGGATTCGGCATATATCCTGATCCCTGATTCCCAATCCCTTCTTCCTGTCTTTTATATTTCCATAAGGTTGCATATTCCATGTCTCGACAACCAATCCTAATTGTTGGTACCGGCGCTATGGCCTGCCTGTTCGGCGCTCGTCTGGCGCCGCATGCAGATGTCACCCTGCTTGGTACTTGGCCTGACGGGGTGGCTGCACTACAGGACGGAGGGGTGTGTTTGATCGAGGGAGACGGTTCTGAGCGAGCCTATCCGGTACGCGCCACTTCTGCTCCTACGCAGTGCGCCGATACCCGATATGCACTGGTTCTGGTCAAGTCCTGGCAGACGGCGCGCGCCGCCCGCCAATTAGCTGCCTGCCTGGTCCCAGACGGGGTCGCGCTCACACTGCAGAATGGGCTGGGTAACCTGGAGCAGCTTCAGGAGGCGTTGGGGGAAGAACGGGCGGCTCTCGGAGTGACGACCGTTGGCGCCACTTTGCTGGGTCCGGGGCGGGTGCGCGCTGGCGGTGTCGGACCTACGTACCTCGCCTCCCACCCACGCCTCCTTCCACTAGCTGAGATGCTGCGCCAAGCCGGCTTCGAGGTAAAGACCGCCGAGGATCTAGAGAGTCTGGTCTGGGGGAAACTGGCGATCAACGCCGCCATTAACCCTCTAACCGCCCTATTGGGGATCCCCAATGGTGAACTGCTCGCTCGTCCGCATGCCCTAGCGCTGATGGCGGAGGCTGCTGAAGAGACCGCTGCTGTAGCTGCCGCCCGCGGCGTACGCATGCCGCACGCCGAGCCAGGAGCAACCGCCATCGAGGTGGCAGGGCGTACGGCCAGCAACCATTCTTCGATGCTCCAGGATATTCAACGCGGCGCTCCAACTGAGATCGATGCCATCTGTGGCGCCATCGCCCTGGAGGGAGAGTCCCTTGGCGTGCCAACACCGGTCAACAGAACTCTCTGGCATCTGGTTCGAGCCCTGGCTTTGCCTGCCTCTAGAGATGAAACATGAAGGTCGTGACCACCCTGGCTGAGTTGGGTGATGTCCGGGCTACGTTGCCCAACCCTTTCGGATTGGTGCCGACGATGGGTTACTTGCACCAGGGTCATCTATCGCTTGTACGCCGGGCGCGAGCAGAGTGCGCCAGCGTCGGTGTTACCATTTATATCAACCCCACCCAGTTTGGTGCAAATGATGACTTGGACAACTACCCACGTGATTTTGATCGCGACCTTCGTCTGCTCGAAGCCGAGGGCGTTGACCTGGTGTGGGCGCCGACTGATGAAGATATGTACCCTCCAGACTTCCAGACCTGGGTGGAGGTCGAGGCCCTTACCCGACCGCTGGAGGGAACACATCGTCCGGGCCACTTTCGTGGTGTCACAACCGTTGTCACCAAGCTGTTCAACGCCACCCAACCTGACAAGGCTTACTTTGGTCAAAAAGATACTCAGCAGGCGGTCGTGATTCGACGCATGGTGCAGGATTTGAACTTTCCGCTGAAGGTTGTGGTTTGCCCCACCGTGCGCGAACCGGATGGTCTGGCGATGTCCAGTCGCAACTCCTACCTCGATCCGCAGCAAAGGGAGGCGGCTACCGTCCTCTACCGGGCACTGACCGCTGCAAACCAGGCCTTTAGTGCTGGTGAGCGCAAGGCTGAGGTCCTACGGCATATTATGTCTGAAGTGCTCTCGACCGAGTCTCTCGCCCTGGCGCAATACATCTCCGTCGCCGACCCTGACACGTTAACGGAACTTACCGGGACGGTGGAATGTGCGTTGCTCTCGATGGCGGTTTATATGGGTAAAACAAGGTTGATTGATAATATAGTTGTGGGGGATAAGGGATCAGGGATTAGGGATTGGTAGGTATTCTGATCCCTGATCCCCAATCCCTAATCACTGTTTTTCAACAAGAGGTTTCCCATGTTACTTACTATTGATATTGGCAACACCAACATCACTCTCGGCCTGTATCGCGACCAGGAATTGGTGGTGGCGTGGCGGCTAGCAACCGATCATGAGCGCATGCAGGACGAGTATGGCCTTCAGATGCTTGGCCTGCTACGGCATGCTGGCTTTGGTCCGGAGGATGTTCATGGCGTTGCCCTGGCCTCGGTAGTGCCTCCGCTAACCGGTATCTTTTTGCAGGCCTGCGACAACTACATAGGTCAAAAGGTGTTGGTGGTTGACGCGGGGGTCAAGACCGGTGTATGCATTCGCTATGAGGATCCCAAAGCTGTGGGCGCTGACCGGGTGGTAGATGCTGCCGCAGTGCAGCATCTCTATGGTGGCCCTGCCTGCGTGGTAGACTTTGGCACCGCCACCACCTTCGACGCCATCTCCGCTGAAGGTGATTATCTTGGTGGCGCGATCGCCCCCGGCATTGGGATCGCCGCCGAAGCCCTTTTCCACCGTACGGCAAAATTACCCCGTGTAGAGCTGGCTCACCCACCATCGGCCATCGGTCGCAACACCGTCCATTCCATGCAATCCGGTCTGTTGTTCGGCTACGTTGGGCTGGTGGAGGGGATGGTTGCTCGTTTCCGAGCCGAATTAGGCCCTGAAATGAAGGTGATTGGTACTGGAGGCTTGGCGGAGATCATCGCTGCCGAGACGGAGGTCATTCAAATCCTGGCTCCCTGGCTCACATTGGAGGGGCTGCGAATCATTTGGGATATGAACCAATAAGGTGCGATCTTATAAGGAGATCTACTTACACTGCCCTCTCCCATGACGGAGGGGGCATTCCGTTGTGAGAATCAGCAATTACGGTATCAATCAGATTAGATGCTGGATCAGACCTTCAAACAGGCGCGTCGGTTTATGGATGAAAATTAACATGGCGGCCATTTTTCGTGAGCTTATTTCCTTTCAGTGAAAACAAAGGTGGACTTCTCAGGATGGATGAGATAAAAGCCAAGAGCGATCGGCAGAACGTGGCCAGTAAGGTCGGTGTACCGGCCCAGGACACCCAGATCAAGCCTGCCGGGTTATTCTACCTAACGATCGTTTACATCATATGGGGAAGCACCTACCTGGCCATTCGTGTTGCCGTGCGCGGGGGGTCGGGGTTCCCGCCGTTCACCATGGGGATGATGCGCTTAATGCTGGCCGGGGTGTTGCTGTTGCTCTGGGCAATACTGCGACGGCAGCCAATTCGACCTTCAAGGGAGGAGATCTTCATACTTGCCAGTTCAGGATTGCTATTATGGACGGGCGGCAATGGCTTGATAATGTGGGCCGAGCAGCGAGCCGACTCCGGGTTGGCCGCCCTGATCGTCGCCTCCGTTCCCATCTGGACGGCGCTGATCGAAAACTTGCTAGACCGGCATGTTCCTTCTCCGCGGCTGGTTCTCGCGCTGCTGGTTGGGTTTGCTGGAATTGGGGTGCTGAGTGCGCCCACGCTGCATTCCGGGACGAGGGCGGACGCATTGGCAGTCGTTGCCCTGATGGGCGCCTCGGCCAGTTGGGCTATTGGCTCGGTGCTGCAGAGCCGGCGGCCGGTGAAATTGTCACCGCCGGTGAGTGCGAGCTACCAGTCCCTCGTCGGCGGGATGGGGCTTGCCCTATTGATGATCGTCTTCCGTGAACCGAGACCAACCCCGGTACTTGAGGCCTGGGTTGCCTGGGGTTACTTGGTGGTATTTGGTTCGTTGCTTGCTTTCACATCCTATGTGCAGACGCTTCGCCTGCTGCCGATCAATTTAGCCATGACCTATGCCTACGTCAATCCGGTGATTGCGGTGATATTGGGAACGGTGATCTTAGGGGAGCCGATCACCGCCTGGACGATCAGCGGAGCCGTGATGGTGATTCTCGGAGTTGCTGGTGTTTTCCGTGATCGCTATCTACGGAACAAGCACGGGTCGTAGCCCACCTTGGGAATTGGCAAAGCCAGTACGCCAGGCAAGAACTGGGGAAACCCACTCCGAAAACTGGATCAAAAAAAAGTGGCTTGTGGTGTAGAATTCAGTGCTTCCCTAGCTATTTAGACTTGTTAGCTGTCGGTCTATGGAAAGCCGCGCTATTGTGTTTAGCCTGAAAGGGTGTGTTTGGGAGAAAATCAGATGAAGAAAGATAAACACATCGATTGGCCTTACTTTTCCGGGTTAATACTCATCCCGGTGGTTGTCGTTGCATTTTTGTTCATTATCTCGGTTGTCCAAGGTCTGTTCCGTTATGATCCGGCATATTTCACTGAGGAGTACCGCGCTCGCTATGACACGCCGGGCTCTGTGGCGGTCGACCTCGAGCGAGCACTACAGGACGGTGATGAGAATTTAATGGAGGAACTTCTAGGCACACGCCATAGTCCCAAAACTATGCCGGCTCGACCAGATTTGGTCCTCACAGTTATGATCAGCTCGAGTGATAAATATTTCCATTACTTGTATTTCGAAACTAAGAGCTACGAACGTGATATGCGGTACGTCAAGGAGAGGGATGGCCGATTTATCGCTTCGGAGACGGATCTTTACTTCTACATGGATAGCGGACAATGGCGGAAGTTAGCCGGCCCTCTGGCGGCTATATGGTGGATCCTTGTAATTGTGTTCACTACAGCGGTGTATGTTTATCGGCGTATGGCAGCCGTCCGTAAGAGCATGTTTGGCTGACGGGTTATCCGGGGGATTCTCCACCCGGCTGAAATTATTTGACTTGGGTTACATCCCTAGCTGAGAGAAGTGCTCCGCCCTAATCTCAAACAACCCGGCGGCTTCGGAACGAAAGGTGTGGCAATTGCAGGTGATATTCCCGGGAGCTTTAAGCTCCCGGGAAAATTAGTTAAAACAGGCTATAGATCCACAGGTTTAGGGGTTGACCACGATTAAGATCGCCGCCTCCCCGCGTATGTCTGGGTTATAGTAGTCATAGGCGTTACTGGCCGGTGCCTGAGCGGTGATGGGGAATTTCGCCTGCAGGCGGTAGCTGAATGTCAGCGAGTGCTCGTGACTCAAGTTGCTGATGTAGATCAAGATCTGCCGCCCGGTGAGTTCGTAGCGCTCGATGGTTGGGAACTCGTAGTCCTCGGGCACATCCTCGTAGCGGTTCACCAGGGCGTTCAGATCCTCTGCCACCACGACGAAACCTGGGGGAATGCCCAGGTCGATTAACGCCCACTCCGCTCGGCCTGTATCGTTCATTGTCACGACTACGTCGACCTGTACTGTGTCATTTACCGTAAGTTCGGTGCGATCGTAGGTCAGATCGATGGTGAGCAGGTCAGGCGCTGAGACGGCTTGGAGCGCAACAACCTCTTTCCATGGCAGGTAGTAAGCGCCGCTGATCTGGTACATGAGGTTATCTTCCCCTTGCCATCGGCGATGATGAATTCGATCGACCTTGACGGCCTGCTCAAGCCGATCCTCACCTAGGGTTGAGGAGGTTTCGACGATCAATTTTTGGGCAGGGTCGAGGTCGGCCGGAACAGTGAAGGAGACATCTACTACGCCTCGAGCGTTGGTAGTGCCCTGGTATAGGGATATCGCCTTTCCTCCCTCCACGGGTTGCATCAGGACCTCCACGGGGCATTGGAGATCGGTTCCTGGTCGCTCACATCGCGCACCACGACCCGCATAGCGGCTTGGCTACCGGGGACGTAGCGCGTTTGTCCAAGAACAATGGTCTCCATCTGGCTAACCCGCTCGGGGAGATGCGAATAATGATTTATCAGGACTCATAAGCCCCCTGTTCCGACCAGCAATGCGAGGAGTATCAAAGCAACTAACTTGCTTTTGTTAGACATAAATGACCTCCACGGGGATCGTTGCTACTTTATAAGGCGCTGGCATGCACCTGATAGTTCCCGCGCGAGTAGATAATGGTATTGATCGAGTTACGCCTGGTGGCTTTGCCTCACTATTGACCAATATCCCACCGATGGTCTATGGCGCACATCCTTAGCTTGGCGTAATATGAAGTAGTTATGGATATTGGTGCGGGAGACATGTGCAACCCCGGTTGGATATTTCCAACGCCCATCTTTGCTCGCTTTATGGATCATTGCTAGGAGGGAGGAAAAATGCGTATTACTAAAAAATCTCAGATCCGTGTTTCATTTGAGGATGGATGGATCGAAAAGAAGTTCCTTATCTTGGGAACCTGCCTGACCCTGGTGGTCTTTTCCAGCCTGGCATGCAGCCTGACTGGGCTGGGCGAGGACAGTTCCCTGGAAGAAACCAAAATAGCACTCGGCGTTCAAGCGACGACCATGGCGATGCAGGAGGAGAGGCTCACCCAGCAGGCGGGTTCGCCGCCAGATGAGGTCACCTCTCCGTCGGAGCCGCCGACTGAGGTCGCTCCTCCGACGCAGCCCCCTCCATCGCCTCCTACACCGACAGAGACACATGTCCCTACCGAGGAGCCCACAGTTGATACCCAGGCGCCGGTAGAGGGGAGCTTGGTCCGGGCTCCCTATGACCCTGCCGCCGGTTGGGGGACGGGGCACGATTATGATACGTTCGACGGCTCCACCGGAAAGTTTCCTGCAAGTTCGGCGGGCGAGGCCGTATCGTGGTACGCCGACGGTAGATATCACATCAGTTTCACCTCACGCGGTCGCTGGACGTGGTACTGGACCTTTTTAGATGCATCGAATTTCTACGCTGACATTGTGGTGATCAATGGAGACAAGTGTGTTGAGGGCGACAGCGCAGGGCTGATCTTCCGGGGCGATCAAGCCCAGGATTGGGGCTTGATGTTCGGCATTAGCTGTGGGGGTGATTATTTCATCGGTATTACCGCCGCTTCCGGCGCGGTAGGGCCGGTTTGCTCCTTTGATGGCGCGAACTTCGAATGCGTGAACAGAAAGTTCAGCTTCAGCGATCTCATCGATACGGGTCCCAGCGCGATCAACCGCATCGGCGTGATGGCTCAGGGATATGATTTCGACTTCTACATTAACGGGCGTTGGGTGGATGACATCTCGGCATGGGCGCTTGCTCCCATTATGGAAAGGGGAAATCTCGCCTTATATCTGGGCACTGCACAGAAACCTGACGCGAGGGTAAGTTTCGAGGACTTCAGCATTTGGTATGTACCATAAGTCAATCATTAGATAAGGTCGCGTAGGCTGTGAGTTAATGTTGTCTCATCTAATGGTGCTAATGGCTCTAATCACGTGATTTGGGATGTACGGGATTACCTTGGAGCAGCCGGATGGCTGCTCCTGCTGGTTAAATACCTTAATCAACAGTTACTACTCAGTCTGTCATTGCGAGGAACGAAGTGACGAAGCAATCTCCACCGTTGCTTACATGTTGAAGGCATGAGATTGCTTCGCGGAGCCGAAGGTCCTGAGGTATCGAAGGGCTCGCAATGACATCAAAAAGCCTTTTCGTGAGTAGAACTGCCTATTTCCGGCCGATGCCTGAGCAGTTACAATCAACAGCATAAGAGTGAAGAAGTGATTGGGCAAAGTGGATGTAGAATATTGAAGAGACATGCAGCCACGAATGTGCGAAATGGCTGGCGGTGTCGGTGAACGTCCTGGTTCAGGCAAGGGTCGATAAGTTTGTGTATTGACAGTAGCTGTACGTAGGTGAAAACGGTACAATCAGTACGGAATAAACGGAGCCCAGGAGCTGAGGCGTCTAGGCACCCGATCAAATGGTGCCAAGGCCCTTGGCGCTCTGGTGCCAAAACGCCGAGGCCTAATAATATGAACACTTTACCCACAAACTCCATCTTCAAGGATCGTCAGATACTACTTGGCATTACTGGTTCTATCGCGGCTTACAAAGCCGCCGATCTGGCCTCCAAACTAACTCAAGCCGGAGTGCAGGTGAGCGTTATCCTGACCGAAGCGGCACAGCAGTTCGTCACTCCGCTGACCTTTCAGTCGGTCACTGGGCTTCGGGCGTATACGGATACCGACTTGTGGGGCAGCGAAGCTCACGTGTTGCATATCGGCTTAGCCGAGGGTGCTGACCTGCTGGTCATAGCTCCGGCCACGGCCAACACCATCGCCAAGCTGGCACATGGCCAGGCCGACTCCCTGCTCACAATAACCGCTCTAGCCATTCGCTGCCCGCTGATGATTGCACCGGCGATGGACATGGGAATGTTCGAGCACACCGCCACTCAGGTGAATCTGGCAATGCTTGAGGAACGAGGGGCGATCGTGGTCGGCCCTGCCGAGGGGCGTATGGCTTCCGGCTTGATTGGTAAAGGTCGCATGGTTGAACCAGAGGAGCTTATGGGTCACATCCGGTTGACCCTGGGGAGAGAGGGGCCGCTCGCTGAGCGGGTGGTTGTGGTCACCGCCGGTGGCACGCATGAACCCATTGACCCGGTGCGGGTAGTGGCCAACCGTTCCTCCGGCAAGCAGGGTTTCGCCCTGGCGCAGTCGGCGCTCGATCGTGGTGCTGACGTGACGCTCATCGCTGGGCCTGTCCACCTGCCGACGCCGGTAGGGGCTAAGCGATTAGACGTGGAGACTGCGGTCGAGATGCGCGACGCCGTAATGACCGCTGTAGAAGGGGCTGACGCGCTGCTCATGGCCGCCGCGGTGGCCGACTTCCGCCCGGTGCTGACTGCTGCAGAGAAAATCAAGCGGCGGGATGGTGTGCCGGAGGTGCAATTCGAGCCGACCGACGACATCTTGGGATTGGTGACTGAAAAGCGGAGCGAGACCAGCCATCCAACGGTCGTTGTCGGGTTCGCCGCTGAGAGCCAGGACCTGCTTGAAAACGCACGGGCGAAACTCGAGGAGAAGGGTTTGACGTTGATTGTCGCCAATGACATTAACGCGCCTGATGCCGGCTTCGCCGTGGACACCAACCGGGTCACCCTGATCGATGCGCAGGGCGAGGTCAAAGAGCTGCCGCTGATGAGCAAGACGGAGGTGGCGGAGGTGGTAATGGAGCGGGTGGTTGCGTTGTTGGGTAATGGGGATTAGGAGAGGGGGAATGGGATTGGGGATTGGTTTTACCAACGCGCATTTATAGTCAGTGGGTAACTACTCACCCTCCCGCAGGTTTAGATGTTGTTTTTACATGGAATCACGTCTCGACCGGATATTCAAACTAATTAATGCTATCAGTCATAACCTGCGGGAGGGTAGGCTGAGTAGTCACGTCAGTGGTATGTAATAGGTATAAAGGCCGGCGGATATGACGGAAAAGCTAAAAGGGAAATTGCTTATTGGTACCCAGGGCTTTTCCTTCTCTGACTGGGTCGGACCTTTCTATCCTGTAGGCACTAATAGGAGAGCGTATCTGGATGAGTATGCTCTTCGTTTGCCAATCGTCGAGATCGACTCTACTTTTTATGGCGTTCCGCGGGCGACGACTGTTCAGGGTTGGTGTGAGCGAACGCCAGAGCTCTTTAAATTCGCCGCAAAATTCCCCAAGCTGATCACTCACGAGAAGAAGCTCGATCGCGCCCAAGGTGACGCAGAGGCTTTTATCGGTGTCATGCAGGCTCTAGGTGACAAGTTAGCTGCGCTCATTCTGCAGTTCGCTTATGATTTCACCCCGGACCACTTTGACCGGTTAGATGATTTCTTAGGAGCTCTTCCCGAAGGTCCGCGGTACGCGGTTGAGGTCCGTAATCGTGCCTGGCTCACAGCCAATCTAGCTGAGATGCTCTCAAATCACAACGCCGCCCTGGTGCTTCAAGACCTGCACTATATGCCCAAGCTCGACTGGATCACAGCCGATTTCACTGTTATCCGATGGTTGGGCCGGCGCAAGGATATCGAGCATTTTGACCGCATCCAGATCGACCGCACACAGGAACTCGAGATATGGGCTGAGCGGGTACAACGCTTCCTTGAGGATGGTGTCGATGTCTACGGCTTCTTCAACAACCATTATGCTGGTTTTAGCCCGGGAAGTGTCGGTCAGTTCGCGGCCATGTTGGATGTAAAACTAGGCGCGCCTATGGAAGGCAGCTATGTCACCGGTCAAATTAGACTGGAGTTGGATGATGACTAAGATCGAGGCGGCGCTTACTGATCTACCTTCAGACCCTGAGCCAGGTCCTGTGTTAGGGGTCGTCACCCGCGCCCTCGAGCGCCTAGGTGGTGATCCTGAATACCTGGCCGGGATGCGGATGGCAGTCCCCGACGCGGGAGAGCTTTATGGGGTCAAGATGCCCGTACTGCGCAAGATAGCGGGCAAGATAGTAGGCGCCTATAAGAAAGAAAGTGATGCCCTGCGAGCGATCGCGATTGAGAGCTGGGGTCGAGGCAGTCGTGAGCACCAGTTGGTGGCACTCTTTATATTAGCCAGGGTCAAACTTGCACCGGCGGAACGTTGGGAGTTGGGCGTCCGTTTCCTGCCCGATGTGAACAACTGGGAGAGCTGCGACCAGCTATGCGCCGCGCTGTTGGGGGAGGCTTTGGCCAAGGATCCCAGTTATATGGATGTGATTGAGGATTGGGTGGAAGATGAGAACTTCTGGGTTCGCCGGGCGTCACTGGTGGCGCCGGTCTACCTGCGCCGGGCGAAATATTCGGAGCAGGTGGCGCTCGACATCGACCGGCGGACGCTGGCCATTTGCGACGCCCTGTTGAATGACCAGGAAAAATATATCCGCAAGGCGGTCGATTGGTCTGTTCGAGAAGTGATAAAGCGGCGCTACGATCTGGGTCGGGAGTGGCTGTTCACCCAGGCTGATTCCGAACTCTCCCGGACCGCACGCTCCACGCTCAAACTGGCGGCCAAGAAGCTCGCTGAGCACGACCAGGCAATCTTCTTGAACTCGCTTGGGGGTTGAGAACCTTTTTTAGACCGACGTACCTAATTCAGCAGTGTTCCGCTGGCGATTAAAATTGCAGCTGAGAATGCGAAGACCACCTTCGTGGTCTTTGTACTAGTCGGCGCAGGCCTGTCCTGAGCTCAGTCGAAGGGCCGACTTTGCCGAATGTTGGTGCAGTTTTAACTGCGGCAAAGATCACCAGGATATAACTGCTTCTAAATGTCGCCTCGTCCGTCTGCCAGGGGCAAGTATGGGGACGTCGAGATAACTCGTGAAATCCAGCCTGGCCATGCTGCTTGAACCGGTTGATCCACCTGTATGCGGTGTTTCTGGAAATCCCAAACCGCTCAGCAAGATCGGTAACGGAGTAGTAGTTGAGCAGGCAGTCTTCGAGGAATCTTTGTCTCTGTTCGCTCACGGTGACACCTTTCCAAGGCATGGGCGTACCTCCTCTGGGAGAAAGTGTCACCCATGTCTTGAGAATATGTGTTACCTGTGTTGTGAGAATTTTTTGTAACCTATGTCCCGGAGCGGTTCATATCTAATGACACGAATATCAACTCGCGAGTTCATGATCTAATCTATTTCGACATGCGTGATTGCTAGGATTTCAGGAGCATAGAATGTCAGTTGCTTCGCATCAGGAAATTCTTCTAAAATTCCCACCGCTACCAACTGATCAACATATTTCCTGGCTGTCGGAAATGATACTTCGTAATCCCCTACAATATCCGTGACCCTTATTGCTGGAAAGTTGAAGAGGCTATCTGATATAGAGCTCAATCTGGAACTTCCCCCAATTCCTGCAATCCTTCTCCTGTAATCATCGACTAAATCACGTAGTTGTGCACATCGTTTACGCGACTCTTCTGATTCAATAATTACCCCTTTTAAACAATACTCTATCCAACCTTCCCAATTTCCATCTGTGCTTATACCTAAGAGATTATCTTGGTACTCAGCTTTTGTAGATGCAAAGTAGCTGCTCATATACAGCCATTGTCCGGAAAGTTGAGACCATTTCTCAATAAGGATTGAAAGCAATAATCTACCGACCCTTCCATTTCCATCTCTAAATGGATGGATGGCTTCAAATTGATAATGAAATATAAATGGGTCAACCAGCGGGTCACATATGATGCCAGAATGGAGTGACTTCTCAAATTGATCCAAACAAATCATCATACGATCCGGAGGAGGAGGGATAAACCGTGGAGGGTCACCGATTTGAACAGGTAATCTTCGGAATTCTCCAGGTTCGCGATTTCTTCCTCTGACACCTTCCATTAGGACTCTATGCAGTTCTCTTATTAATCTAAGGGATAGCGGTGGTTCTTCTCTCAATTCCTCGTGCAATCTTAAAGCTCTTTTATAATTTGACACCTCTCTGAACTCGTTCGCTGGATCAGTGTCTGACGAAGGTAGTTTTGGCTCAACTTCAAATAACAATTGCTCTCGAACTGGTGTTATAGTCCCCTCTAGCCAAGAAGATTGTTGTGCTTCCCTATCCCTAAGAGGATTCATAAGTAATTCTGGATTCGGGAGATATTTACCGACCTCATCTAATCTTGCCAGAGCCACTGAAGCATCTTTTAATAATGGCCACAGATTAGTAGGCCATGACCATTTTGGTGGCAATGGGTCAGGTATGAATGAATGCGTTGCTCCAGGTATCTCTGTGATTTCAATCAATTGACCCGTCTTGTTTGGCCCAAATTTCTCAATATTCATTAATCACCCTCGTTTTACTCACTGAATTCTGCTTATATATACCAGGAGCTAAACCCATTATACTCTATATTAAATATATTTAGCAATTATTTTAATGCATAGGGGGCCATTAAAGATATCTTTAATCAAGAGTAACTACTCAGGCGGGTAACGAAACGAACACAGGCAAATATGGAGTACCAACCAGGGCGAATCTAAGAACATCCAAAACGCTTTGTTTATTCTTGCGTGCGGTTGAGATATAACCACGGACCAGGCAGAATGTATCAACACCTTCGGTGGTGCGGATACAGCCAGATTATTGAAGGATACCGCCAGCGGAAGCGGTGAGCCGATTCGCTTCTGAATCTCATGCGCTCTCGAGGACGTCGCCTGAAACTCGAGAGGCTTGCCCATGGCGTTTTGGAATAACGCCAGGTCGAACAGGACTTGAGCCAGGGTGTATTGGTCATCAGTTTGTTCCAACAGCTTCACTGCTTTGGTCGCCAAACGTTCCGCCTCCTGGATATCCCCGCCAGATCCATAAATAGCGCGCGCTCTCAGGCGGAGACAGGTGGCCCGGCGCAGCCGGCTGCTTCGGCGGGAGAGCAGGCGTTCCGCTTCCTCGACCGCCTGAAACACCTGGTCATAGCGCCCGCGTTGGAGCGCGATCAGGCCCTGAACATTCCAAGTCCGCGCCAACATGATCTTGTTCGGTTTGCCCGTATCGAGGATCTCGAAAGCTCGCTGCAGAGCTATGTCGGCCGCGTCCAGATCGCTTTTATCACTGTAGGCCGTTGCCAGGTAGAGGAACAGCCCGGGCGTGTAGGCCCCGGTCTCATCAAACCGACTGGCCCACGACTCCAGTGTATGGGTGCGACCAAGTTCATGTAATCGCGATGCGTGTTTCTCCGCCAGGGCGGCGGCGCGATTCATCTTGCCGGCATAGAAGTAAAGCTCGACTGCGTCTTCCGGTGAACCGTGAGACGCGAGGTAAGCAGCCGCCCGGGAACGGAGCGACCGCAGGCGCCGGAAATCGCGGCTGCATAACATGTCGTTCAAGAACTGACGGAAAAGGGGATGGTATTCGTATGTCCTGGGGCTTTGATCGGTAGCGGTGACGAACAGCCCCATACGCACCAGGCGGGTCAGATATCGCTGGCTATCTTCTTGCTGGAGCACATGATCGCATCCGGCGGCGGTCATGATGGGCAACACCGAGGATTCGAGCATGAACTGGCACAGGTCATCCGGTTGATGGGTGAAGACAACCGATGCCAGGTACTCATACACCATCGGTCGCGTTCTCTGCGCCAACGCACCCGAGCTACTCCTTAAGAGCGTGGCCGAGAGCAGCACGCCAGAGATCCAACCCTGCGTTTCCTCCAACAAACGATCGACTTCGTCGTCAGTAAGGTCAACCCCCACCTGTTGGTGGGTTATCGAGATCAGCTCATCGCGGGTAAGCGCCAGGTCGTGCAGGCTGATGCCGGCCATGTCGCCGTCGATGACTAGCTTAGCCAGCGACAACTCGGGCAACTCTCGCCCGGCGATAAGTAGGGTCATGTGAGAGGGCTGCTCGGTGAGCAGGGCGTCGAGAAAGGTCATCACCGGCTGGGAGGGGTTGACCAGTTGCACGTCGTCGAGAGCGATAACGAATGACTCGCTGATTCTGGCCTCGATAAGTTCGACGAAGGCCCGAGCTAAGGCCTCGGGCGAGGAACTGGACAGGGCTTCCAGATCTAGCTGACCTCGCAGGCGGCGGAATCGCTTCTGCAAAGATGACGCAAGTACGCTCGCCAAGCGCATCACGTCCTGATCGGCCTCGGTCAATCGAACCCAGCGCCCCTCAAACAGGCAGTTCGGTGTGGGCGTTAAAATCTGCCAATAATATGCTTTTACCGTACCTCGGAGGGGCGATGATGACGATGAGCTTACGCGGGAGGTTGGCGTGGATACTGTCTACCAGACGTTCCCGATGGATCTTCGATCGGTCGAACGCTAGGGGAGTTATGGCGTGCTTGAAGAGTGAAGTCAGGGGTGACATGGATCTACCGATTCAAAGATAAAAGGAAAAGTACCTAACGAATTCTTACCCTCTAGTGGGAAGGTGACACTGGGCGCGTAAACATGCCGCGCATTGGTCAGGTGCTGTATGCAAATAATTAGCGGCACTCGGATGTTGGGTGATGTGAGGTTGGTAGTCGCTCCTTGATTGTACGATCGGTTGCCTTAGCTAGCCACTAGCTATTCTAGATGACGGTAAGCAAGGGTGCAAGCGGCTCATACCTTATTTTGAAGCCTGCACGGAAAACAAAAAGGGCGCCGAGGCGCCCTTTTCTCACTATCGTCAATGCGATCTAGCCTTTGGCTGCCGCCTCGACTACCGCCTTAAAAGCCTTGGGATCGCGCACCGCCAGGTCGGCGAGCATCTTGCGGTTGAGGCGAATGCCGGACGTCTTCAGGTCGTGGATCAGCCGGCTATAAGTAGTGCCGTTTTGGCGAGATGCGGCGTTGATGCGGGCGATCCACAGCCGGCGTAAATCGCGCTTGCGGGTACGGCGATCGCGGTAGGCGTACCAAAGACTCTTGAGCATAGCCTCGTTGGCCCGACGGTAAAGCCGGTGCCGTGTGCCGTACATACCTTTGGTCAGTTTGAGGACTTTTTTATGTCGGTAGCGGGTGATGGTTCCGCCCTTAACTCTTGTCACAGTTCACACTCCTGCGAGCCCCTGGGTGTCGTTCATCCCGCGAGCAGAGCGAGACGGGGCCGTTCGCCGTTCGCCCCTGACGTACTTACAGGGGTCCCGCGCCGTAGGTACCTGAAGGGTGTAGACGGGAGATCATGCGTACCTGCCGGTCGCAACAATTTAATGATCGGTTACGATGACTTACCACTGCGGGCGTTAGGGTTGGCCCTGTATTTGCTCATGTAGGGGGCCAATCGACGGATGCGCTTGCTCATACCCTTTCCCTTGACCGGGATCATCTTGGTGAACAGCCGCTTGGTGCGTTTGGAGGTGCGACGTCGCAGGTGGCTCTGGCCGCCCTTGGTGCGCACAAGCTTGCCCGAGCCGGTCAGTCGGAAGCGTTTGGCGGTGGCTTTGTGCGTCTTGAGCTTATACTTGCCTTTTTTGTTTGCTTTACGAGGCACAATCATACTCCTTCTACTTCGTCGAAACACCTGCGTTGCCGTGCTGCTATGAGGCTGTTCGAGAGACAATCCCCCGCGGACGATCATGCTATCCGCGGGGACGGTTTTACCTATGGTGTTACCGTCAATGCAATCGTCAGTTTTTCTTCAGCGGCGTCAGCATCATGAACATCGTGCGCCCTTCCATTTTGGGCGACTGCTCAATCTTGCTGACGTCCGATAGCTCCTCGGCGATTTTTTTAAGATCCTCCAGGGCGATCTCTGGATAAGTGATTTCCCGACCGCGAAAGCGGATGCGGGCCAGGACTTTCTTGCCCTCCAGCAACCAGCGACGCGCGTTGCGGATCTTGAAGGATCGATGGTGTTCTGAGGTTTTCGGTCGTAGACGGATCTCTTTGACCTCAACCCTAGTTTGCGCCTTGCGGGCCTCGCGTTCCTTCTTAGCCCTCTCGTACAGAAATTTTCCGTAATCGAGCACCCGACATACGGGCGGAGCGGCGTTTGGAGCCACTTCGACCAGGTCGAGTTCGGCATCCTGGGCGATTTGGAGCGCTTCCTCGATTGGCACAACCCCAACGTTCTTGCCGTCGGGGCCAATCAGGCGAACCTCACTTGCTCGAATGGATCGATTAATTTTATAGTCTGATGCGCTGATCTTCTGCTCCTCTATTTATCGCACGGAGATCGCCCAGCGCGCGCCCGAGCGGCCGTAAGGCAGGCGGATCATACCACGAGAAGGATCGAGTCGTCAAACGCGCGATGGATTAGGGGTTTATTTTGGATCTCGGTGGGCAAGCCGGGTGAAAGGGTGTACTGGGTCGCCTCAATGGCGGGCATGGCGTTCCAGAGGCACGCCGCCGGGCAACCAATCGACTGCCCGGCGGCATGAGGTGATTTAATGGGTGTGGATGGTGTTGTTTAAGGCTGGCTTCCAGGCCCCCGGTTGTCATCAGTGGAACTATCTGGGTCGTGGTGTTTACCTTGAGTGGCTTGAGGTGTGCAGTCACCGGCTAAATCATCGCCCTTACCGCATCCGCCAACCGTGTCGGATCCGTTCGATCCGCCTGCCTTACGGCTCCTCTGGTTGTTCAGGGGCTGTCTCGGGTCGGTTGGCGCCTTGCCGCATGCGGAATGTGGCCGGGTCGGTAAGTGCGCCCTCGGCGATGGTGCGCATTTGAACCATGTTCTGCTGAGCTAGCTCCAGTCCTTCTCCAGCCGCCGCTGGTGCATTTTGGCGGACCTGTTCCATCAACTGGATTTGCGTCTGGGTCATTGTTCGTATCTGCTGCATGGTTTGCAGAAGAGCACCATCATCCAGTTGAGCCGCGCGGTTGATGGCTTGATGCAAGTGTTCCTGTAGTCGATTTGTCACCCGGTTTGGCGTCGGGAGTCCTTCCTCGGCCAGCGCGGCGATTTCAGCGATGCGCTTGGCGGTTAGTTCAAGTAGCAGGTCGATCTCGGCTTGATGATTGGTGGTGAGAGATAGTCGTAAATCCTCGGTGAGAAGTTTCACTGGATACAACATATCGGAGGGTAAGCTGGCTTGGGCCGCGTAGGTCGTGGCCCCGACTCCCCCTAGGGCAACAACTAGAGCCAATACGATGCGGGCAAGAGTTAACATGGGTGAACGCTCCTTTAGAAACAAATTTATCCACCCATTAAGACGGCGTTTAGGTGCAATGGATACGGGTTTGAGCATTTGTCGCGCCTGTCGCAGGAAAGCCCGTCTGCCGCCTGCAGCTTTATCTTGGTCGCGCGGCGGAATGTCACGCAGCGGTTCAAGCGCTTCAAGGGTGGCGAGATACGGATCGAGCTCACCCTGCGGGTCGTGACCGCCAGCTAAGTAGCGGGAAAGGGCTGCCTCAAGCCGTTGTTTGAAATCGCTCATCCTGTCTTCTCCAATTGATCCTGATCCGGCTCAAGCATCCGGTGCAGCGCGTTCAGCGCGCGGTGCTGTAGAGACTTCACCGCCCCGACCGGT
>Ga0209986_10001741_pt1 | contig 20597 bp, 12 predicted proteins | sample BlataG_FD_183168 | JGI IMG/M metagenome (GOLD analysis project Ga0209986, IMG submission 183168) | Deep subsurface microbial communities from Black Sea to uncover new lineages of life (NeLLi) - Black_00105 metaG (SPAdes) (version 2) | ecosystem: Environmental > Aquatic > Marine > Oceanic >... | reverse complement strand
TGTCGCTTGACACAGGTTTAGGGGGGCTCTGGCCATCCACATCTGTGAGAGTGCTGTCCTGGCCACATCATCTCTGAGGTCCCCTTCTGTAATCAACAATGCAGCATGTTTATGAGGATCATAATGGTAGATACCCGCCTTTAATCCTTTCACGCCATTATCACCAACTACCGCATAGAGATCCATAGGGTATAAAGCCCCACCAGACGGGGCCGACCGTTTGTAGCCCCTATGCTCGGTGATACCCTGTGCAGCCCAGAAAATCTGTGAGAGCTGTTCCAGGGTTAAAGGTTTTGATAGATATGACCGAATGGTTCTACGATGTTTAATGGCCTCCTCGACGGAGACCTCTCCTTTTAATATGGGTTTGGGTAGGTTCATTTGGCGCTCCTTCCCAGTCGTGCCATCTACCTTTCTGGCCATGGCATTCCTGATAGAGAAAAAAGGCATAAGAAAAAATGCCATCAGATAATTGGTAATCTTTTTTAAGATCTCTCTTCTTGTGAGAGTTCCGGGACGATGGTGAAATATTGACATTTAATCCTCGCTTACAATGCTTCCAACTCTCACTCTCAGCCAAGTCTTTAGGATATGATCTTTAAAATTTCCTTCCAAATTAATTCGCTATGATTATCAGAGCGCCCTCGTATTACCGCTTTACTTACGGCAGAGGAACATAACCTGTCCTGAGCAAAATGTGTGCGTGATTGGTCATAAGAGCCCAGGCGAAACATGGTGTTTTTGTTTCCGTCAATACGTTTTTCAATCTGTTTAAAAAATTTGAATAATCCTGTGAGTCCTTAAAAATCACCTTGCGTTCGATACCGCGTATGATGATGTGATGCAGGGCTCCAGGCGCATCTATACGAGCTTTTCTTGGCATGCTATTCTTATGACACACACTTCTTTAAATGTCAATATTTCACCATCGTTATATTCTCAAAACTTCTTGACATTGTTGCCTTTTCCGTTAATCATATGTTATCAATTAATCTTTTCGTAAAAAGACAAAAATGGCGACTTTCAAAGTAGGCAGAAATGCACCATGTCCATGTGGCAGTGGGAAAAAATATAAAAAGTGTTGTGGATTCGGCAGGAGAGACAGAGTATCACCAATTGAATCGCAAAGCTTTCGAATGGAAATTTTTCGGAAAATTGCTTACTCTGGAAGTATTGGCGAACAACGTAAGAAATTTTGCGAAGCTTTTATAGGCCAAAGAAAAAAACAGATTGAAGAAACTATAATACTACAAAAGCAAAAAGCAAAAGAATTAAACGAAGAGATTCAATGTCATAAAGGGTGTTATTACTGTTGCGCTCAACATATTGGAGGCTCTCTTCAAGAAAGTGAGATAATTGTTTATTATCTTTACCATAACGAGGATGCTTTCAATATGTTTATCGAACAATATCCAGCTTGGAGAGAAGCAGTTCGAATAAACGAAAATCTATTTCAAGCAATAGGGACTGCATTTACTCGAATGGCTTCTTCAGGGTTTAATCATAAGCATCGTGAAATGAGTCAACAATTGGGCAACCTATATTTTGCACAAAATATTTTTTGTCCATTTCTGAATAATCATGAATGCTTAATATATGATGTCAGGCCAAAAGTCTGTTCAGCGTTAGTGTCTACCTCAAATCCAGGATGGTGTGATTCTTCAAACGATAATAAACCTGAATTGATTACATTGGATTTAGATATAGATGAACCCCGGTATTTTTATGGCCCTCAAGATAAACAGGTTTATGCAACCATTCCACTGCTAGTTTATGAGATTATTAATGGTAGTTATTTTTATTTGTCAGATATTCCCGGGTTTGAGGGCATCGAAAGGGACGCTTTCAGTGATAAAGAGGTATCTGGGGCTATTAAATTATTAAAAGGCTGATTACTTTTTTCAAGACATCTGGAAATCAAAGCTTCAATTTAAATTGCCTCAGTAAAAAACAAAAGGGCGGAACCGAACCCTTATTCAAGAAATCACAGCGTCGCCTGCTTTGGGAGCAGGAAATCGGGGGTTCAAAGCCTCTCGCCCCGACCACCCTTTTAAAACGAAAACAGGGAGTTCTTGCGAACTACCGTTTTTATTTTTGTTAAGGCGTGAATGGCTTAAATGGACAGACAATTGGGGTTATCTTGACAAGAATGTTGACAAGTTGTTGAGCCACCCAGTGCTTGGCTGACGGTCATGAGGTCTTCGGCTTTACGCTGATCAACTCTAACACGAGCGTTCCGATGGTGAAATATTGACATTTAATCCTTGTTTGCGATGCTGCTAACTCTCAGGCAAGCTTTTATGATATGATTTTTAAAATTTCCTTCCAAATTAATTCGCTATGATTATCAGAGCGCCCTCGTACTACCGCTTTCTTAGAGTCCATTCAGAAATGGTAGATTTTGGTTCAGGACAAGGCCCGAGCGAATTTTCAACCACCCCAGTACGATCTTCCGGACCTACGGGGCAGGCAGGCATAGTGGGCTATTCCGAGGATTGAAAATGAGCGAGAACGCCGTCCCGGGTCGAAAGATGCCGTTTCTGAATGGACACTACATATGGCAGAGGAACATAACCGGCCCTGAGCAAAAAATGTGTGCGTGATTGGTCATAAGAGCCCAGGCGAAACATGGAGTTTTTGTTTCCGTCAAGACGTTTCTCAAACGGTTTAAAAAATTTGAATAATCCTGTGAGTCCTTAAAAATGACCTTCCGTTCGATACCGCGTATAATGATGTGATGCAGGGCTCCAGACGCATCTACGCGAGCTTTCCTTGGCATGCTATTCTTATGGTACAAACCCCTTTAAATGTCAATATTCCACCATCGGATATTCCCCAAGATGATCGAGATTCCGTTCTCTCCTTGATTCATGGTGGACGTGGTTTCAGGACAGCCTGGGATGAAAGAGATAGGGAACTCGCTCCGCACGAAAACTAGAACCATTGATTGATCTACAAGGGCAGGACTATTTTTGTTTGTCGGTATCTCCCAAAAAAATGGGAACCAAAGTCAAATTTCCTCGAATTGCCCTTGTTTGATCTGATAAACAGGGATGTTTTTGTCCTGTTCCTTGAATACAGATATTGTCTCCGGATGGCAGGTAAAGAAGAGAATCTGATGGATTCCGGCCAGTTCAAGGATGGCACTGGCTGCATAACCGGAGCGGTTGGCATCAAAGTTGACCAGTATGTCGTCCATAATGGCAGGGGGGACTTCGCTGTTTTCAGCCTGATTGGTCATGTATCCGAAACGCAGCGCCAGAAACAGCTGCTCGGCGGTGGCCCTGCTCAGCTGATCCGGTCTTTTCTGGATGCCGTGACGGGTCATTACTTCTATGCTCTGCTTTCCAAGGGGGGCTATAATATTCTGATATTCACCACCGGTGAATGTATTGAAATAACTGGCTGCCTCCTGAATAACCCTGGGTTGATGTTCTTTTTCAAATCGTTCTCTGGCGCTGGTTATCAGATATCGGGCAATGGCATTTGTCCCCCATTTTCTGGCATCAGTCAGGATTTCTTCTTTTGTCTTTTCCTCTTCTGCCCTTAAACGGGAGATGTCCTCTGATGAGGCCAGATTTTCCAGTTTGTTTTTGGTTTCAGCCAACTCGTCTCTGGCGGCTTCAAGGTTTTTGTCAGTCTCCCGGATTTCCTGCTGCAGTCTCCGTAGTTCGCTGTCAAGTTCTTCCCTGGTACACTGTTTCAGTTCTTGTTTCAGTTTTTCCAGATCTCTTTCCCCTGATATTATTTTGATGTTTCTGGAGGCACCTTCAATTTCTTGGAGGATATCCCTTCTTTTTTGATATAACTCCCCTCTTTTTCTGAATTCCTCTTCGTCATCAGCTTCACCTTCTTGCAACAGTTTTTTAAGCTCCAGCCTTTTCTCCCCAATCTCCTGTTTCAGGGATTCGATTTCATTTTTCAGACCGGCTAACTGCTCCTGGATAGTGCCTTTTTTGGTCCGGCCGGTTTTGCTGTCCTCATATTCCTGGTATAGAAGCTTAATCTCTGAGACAAGATTGTTTTTATCAGGTTGAGGTTTACCCGATATGGAAAAAACCTCTCCTACCAGGTCAAGATATTTCTGGATTTCGTTTTGCTTAAGCCCTATGTCCTGTTCCAGTGCCCTTCTGGTATCGACAAGCCGGATGCATTCATTGATGGTCTCCATGGCGCGCAATGCGGTCTCCGGAGATATTTCAGGGTCCAAACCGGCCTTGGAGAGCCAGACGCGCCATTCCTCAGCCGTCCGGGTCTGCTGTGTCCCTGCGTTCTCCAGACGGTCTTTTGCCTTCTGTTGTTTTTCTTCGACCGTTTTTCGGATTTTCTTTTTTTCCTCAAGCGTTCTAACTGCCAGGTCCCGCTCCTGTCTCTGCTTATCCAGATTCCTGGTCTGTTCCAGGAACAGGTCAACGGCTGAAAGCAGGTCAGCAGGGTCATCCGTGGTCTTTTCAGCCAGCTCCGGTACCAGGCTGACCAGGCTGAGATATTCCGCTTTGGCCTGTTCCATTTCCCTGATTCGTTCTTTAATATCTCCCACCGCGTTTATCATGGTCTTTATCCTGTCCACTTTGGCAAAAATCAGGGATACTGTGCGGGGATTGGTGCCGGTTCTCAGGGCCAAACCGGCCAGGTGTTTTTCCCATTTGTCCTGCAGGAGCCTGCGGGCATTTTCCTGAGACTCCAGGGTTTCTGTCAACTGCGTGATGGTTTCTATGGCCCGGGTTTCCTGTTCCTTGATTTTGTTTAGCTCTTCCTTTGACCTGGTTTTTTCATCAAAACGGATCAATTCTTCCTCAAGCTGTTTTTCCATGGGATACAGCTTTTCTATTTCAATATCACCTGCAATACTCAGTCTGCCTGAGATCTCTTCAGCCTGACTCTCCATGCCGGCAAGCTGATCATCCAGATCATCCAGCAGCTCCTCGAGTTCCCGGATCTCTTTTTTCTCTCTCGATTGGTTGTTGAGGCCTTGGCGGGCGAGTCTGTTTTCAGCCGTTTTGTTAATAATAAACATACAAGCCGCCAGAATCACTAAAGCTCCACCAATAAGGCCGCCCTCCAGGGGTCGTTGAAAAATAACCAGTCCAGCAACTACGGCCACCCCGAGGAGAAAAACCACTATGGAAAAAACTTTCAGAAATCCGGTCGTTGAATTGGAAAGGACGGATAGAGATTTCTGAATCAAGGCCTGTTTATCAGAAAGCCGTTCATTCTGATTTCTGATCCGTTCTTCTATCAGCTCCTTTTTGTTCAGGATATCTTTCAGGTTTTTAAGGTCGTCCTTTCTGTCAGTATATTCCTCCCGATTTTTCAACGAAGGATCAGGAATGGCGTTGTGTTTTTTTTGGTGCTCTTTCAGCTCTTTCTTTACACCGGCCAGGCCGGACTGCGCGATTTCCAGCCTGTTTTTTGTTTCATTAATCTCCGAGTTCAGTCTGTTCTGTTTCTGTTCAAATTCCTGAATTTTCTCCTGAGCCGGCACAGAACAGTCAAAAGACTCAACTTCAGGGACTCCCCAGTCCGGGTCTATCTCACCGACAGCCTGATCCAGGGTATCTGTACCGCTCTTTAGTTCCTTTTTTCTCTTAGGCAGATCCCTGACAAGTGAGGCAAACTGGTCTCTACCGTTTTGAATAGCCTGAAGTGTTTTCTTGGCAACCTGATCTTTCAGTTCCCGGTATTTGTTCAGTTCCTTGGCCGCGTTTTCCTTTTCACGCCGGGCAGCATCAAGTTCTCCACTGATCTGATTCAGGGCATCCTTTGCTTTTTCCTGTTCCGATGTTATTTTCTGAAGGGCAGACTGATGCTGCCGGATGCTGTTCTGGGTGAACAGGGAACGATCCATTCCGCAAACCTTCTCTTCAGTCCAGTCCTTGCCCAGGATTTCCAGGGATCGACGGATCTCCCCTTTTTTCTGTTCCAGGTTCTGTTGATTACCGGATACTTCATCAACATTGGATAGATAAATCGTAAGATTCTCTTTTAATTCGTTAATTTTAGATTCCTGATCTAAAAGGAGTCCATTAATTTTCAGACTATGTTCTTGTCTTAGCAGGTCTGTTTGATTCTTTTCTTCCTTGATCAGCGATTTTTCCAGGTTTTCCAGGTTTTTCTCCAGATCACTCATCTTGCTCAAACCGTCGGCCGGAAAAACAGAGACTGTATCGGCGAGATTCCCTAACTTATCTTCCGCTTCCTGGAGAACAATCCACTGATCCCAGAGTTTGAGATAGTTGCTTATTCTGGTCTGATCTTTCCGGAAGACCTCTCCCTCCTGCTGAAACCGGCTGATCGTTTCACCCAGCTTCTGACGCTGGTCTACCAGGCCTTCATATTCCTTGATTCCGTCAGCGGCATGGCGCAACTCTTTTTGAACTTCCTCCAGACGGGCCAGACGGGTATTGATAACAGGTTTACTGCCTCCCGGCTTAAACAGACCGGCCAGATTTTTGTCCAGTTTTTTCATGCTCTCCGGAATAGCCATCAATGAAACTCCGGCCCCGGCTCCGTAAAGGGCTCCCCTTACATCCTCATCATTCAGGGAATCAAATGTCTGAAGTTCTGCCAGACTGAAAGCATAGACATTTTTATAGACAGCTTTTGAAAAACCCCCGAGAAGATGTTTGAGTTCTGCTTCACCACCGCTGGTGTCATCGCTGGTAAAGAGCAGGTTTATCGGGCCTCCTTTTTTACCGGCTTTTCGATCAATTACAATATCACCCCTCGCAGCCGTGGAAACAATCAAACGACCGCCATGCTGCCCACCCCTTAAAGGTTCGTAGGAATTCTCAGTTGTCCTGCCATCCGGAAAACCGAAAAGAATGGCCCTGATAAACCCCAACATAGTCGATTTTCCGGCCTCATTGTCACCTGCAAAAAGAATCAGTCCGTCCGGCATATCTTCCAGCGAAACATCATAAAAGAGACCGAATCCATCTACTATTATACTTTTGATTCTCATAGCCTAGAGATCACCCTCCAGCATCTGGAAGCACAAAAGTTCAGCTGATTTAAGCATCCGGCTGATTTCGTTATCCGTAATATCCTGCAGATGCTTTGACGCCCGCCTGTTCTTAAACAGTTCTTCCAGTCCTTCCTCCACCAGGCGTTTACGGCCTTCTTCAGTATCAGATAACTCTTGGCTGATTCTCAGTACCTGGCCTAAGAAATCCTTGGCTTCACGTCGTTTTTTTAGGTCAATTTCCGGTCTGCATTCGAATATCAAATCCTGAACCCAGACAAAGGGACTTTTTGCCTCATAACTGTCCCTGGTGTGCTCAAGCAATTCCTGAAGAGCATTTTCTCTGCTTAATTCATTGAAAAGCGGGCCCTGGCCGGTGAGGGAGATCCTGCAGATAAGAGACCGGGACCCTGCTTTTTTTGAAAAATCTTCAATGCAGCCGGAAAGTGCGTTCTCAAGCTGATCCAGCGTGTCCAACCCGTCAATAGCCAGAAATCCCCAAAACCATCGTATTTCGTCCAGTTCATGGAATTCAAGGCTGGTGACCCGGTTGTTATCGTCCACCTGAACCAGATAACAGCCCCGTTCGTTCTGTTCCCTGATATTTCGTCCCTGGGTGTTCCCGGGATAGACCACATAAGGGTCATTATGCAGAATTTTTCTTTCGTGAACATGCCCCAGGGCCCAGTAGTCCAGACCGGTTTTGATGAGGTCCTGCAGCTCGCAGGGGGCATAGGCCTCGTGCCCGGTGTCTTTTCCCACATTACAGTGCAGGAGTCCTATCTGAAACAGGTCGGGATCCTGAGACTCGAATTTTTTTGCCAGGTTGGTTGTTATGTTTCTGTTTTCGTGGCTGATGCCTGATATCAGGGCAACCGGTGAGTTGTTGACTTTGAAAGGGATGGTTTTAACCTTGCGGTAGCTGAAAACGTGAACCCCTTCAGGCCAGTCAATTGACCTGGAGTGCCCCTTGAAAGGATCGTGATTTCCGTGAACAACAAAGGCCTGGATATTGTTGTCCACCAGTCTTTGCAGTCCATCCCGGAAACGCAGCTGTGCCCGGAGGCTGCGGTCAGCCCCGTCATATATATCACCGGCGATCAAAAGGAACTGTACCTGTTTTTCGATACACAGATCAATCAATGAGTTGTAGACTTCAAAGGTAGCTAAATGAAGGGAACCGGCAATGGCAGGTGATTTAGCTGTTACCCCCCTAAAGGGACTGTCCAGATGAAGGTCGGCAGCATGAACAAAAGAAAAAGACATTGAAAATTCCCATGATCTGATTAGTGAAGTGATAAGAATTCCCTTTTTGAGCTCGGAATAAGGGAAAATTTAAAGTTGTGTGCCGTAGCAGGAAGCATTCCAATATGTAGTAGGGCCGGATATCAAGCAGCAACCATACTGCTGCGGCAAACGACGACTTGGATTCAGATACCGGATACCGGTCGTATTGTCAAGAAGGCATTTTTCTCCAAACCGGCTGAAATGTTGGGATTTTGGGCATAGGAAGCCTGACTGCCCGAGTGTGGTTTTTAAAAATGGGCCGTGCCCCAAAGCCTAAGAGAGTTTGGTTCGGTATTTGAAACCGGAAAAAAGAGCGGGTTATAATTTAATAGCGCAACATAATCCAGTGAAAACACTTATTATTTTTCTTATTAATCACTGATCAAGGTTTGACCCCGATCCCAATGTAATTTCTCAATGAAATTGTTGTATGATTGTCGAAACATCCTCTCAAGTGCAAGATAATAAGTATCTAAAATGAGAAAAAGAAATGCTGGAATAATTGTTTGTGTTTGTGACCCACTGTTGTGCCCCCTGTTTATCTAACTACATCAATGGATTATTTCAAAACTGTAATGCTGGGTGTCGCGTCTTGACGGGCTGTTGCCCAAATCGATTTTTAACACTCTTGATGAGTTTTCCATATTTTGCCAATGTATATCCTATTGAAATTATTACAACCGAATTCTCTCTTTTGATGAGTTATATGCAATTTTGTCTGATAATTGGATTTGGGCAACAGCCCGTTGAATAGTGAATCAAGTGCTACTATTCACTTCAAGACGCGACATCAGTCACACTCCCAATTTATCTGGTTCTGTCAAGAATGAAGACCGGGCTTTATTTTTACACGATTTGTAGCATTCATGACGTTAATTCCATTACCGCCAAAAAGGCAGAATTCCTCCAGTCAAAGTATAATCTTATGAGCACCAAACCTTCTACTGAAAATAGAAACTTATAATCTAAGGGGCGGAAGTCCATACATGCGCAAGACCGGCCAGCTCCCGCAGCTTTTTACGAATTGGTTTTGCATGATAATGTGTCATATATTTATAATATTATCAACATCCTAAGCCGACAACTGATTTACAAGTGGACGCAAGCCCCCCCGGGACATGAGTACGGCCCCCTTTTCACTTCCTCAGTCTTTTCACCCTTTTAAAGTGATATTTTGCGTATTTCCTTCGTTATCTCAATTACATTGATAATATTCGAAACTGACCGTCGCTTATGCTGATACCCCAAGTATATCTACCTTCCCCGCCTTGAAAATGATATACACAAATTTCCGGATACGCATTTGGCTGATATTCTGTTCCCAATTTGAACACAGTTGATGCTTGAGCCCCAATAAACAAGTGAACCTTTTCCACATGTTCGTAACCTTGGCGGCTACGTAAGTTGCGGATCGCATCATGCACGGTTCGTAGAATGCTTTTCAGCTTTTCATCACTGCTGATTGCATCTGTTCTTGGTCCTGCGTTATGAAGACGAACCCATACAATCTTGTCTTTTAGGGAAGCTGGAATCTGTGATTCAGCAATATTTATAGTAAATGGCAGTACAAAGGCTATGTCGGCACCGATAAGCCCTTGAGGGTATGTTATAGTAACACGCTCACCATCATCTAATTCATCAAGCATATGCCACTTTTGCTCGAATCGATTATAGTCCATGACGCGTTGATTTTGTCGCGTGGAAAGCCTGACTCCAGCAGCATACAGCAGGGGTACCGGAGCTAATCCGGCAAACACAATGTACGGAGCCTCAAGGTTCATTGACAGAATTTTTTCATCAAACATCTGGCCAAACATCTCTATATGTTTTAGAGCCTTTTCAGTGTCTTGATTATGCGTGTCTAAAGATAGATGCGTGACCTCTCCATAGCGGTACTTTGGCGGCAAATCTTTAGTTGGTGGCTGATCGTGCATTCCAGACAATCCACGTAGATACACTAAGCATGAGGATCGTGTTTTTCGAACTCTTCGTACGCCCCAAATTCCCAATAAAACACCAACAACAGATAATACTACCCCTGTGTAAGTAACTGTCTCGGGGCCGAAATTCAGTGTAAAAGATGCAGGCAAGATCTTTGGTCTAATTTCGAGTGTAACCGCTAGCCACCACAACCCACCTGGGGCCATAAGGCCCACACCCAAGGTCACCGGTAGCCGCGCGAAGCCTACAATTGGATCAACAGACCGATATTTGAGCCATTGATTCCAGAACTGCCAAAATAATTTGATTATTTTTTCATTCATCAAAATCCCTCAGCAACATTAACAGATTTTGCGAGTTCATGAAACTGTGCATTCCTGTCGCCTTGCCATACCCGAATTTGTTGCGTACCTATAATCATAAAAACGAGAAAATCCCGCACATAGTCTCCATGAAAAAGAGTCTTTCGCCAATCTTCAAAATCCACGCTTGACGGAGTTGGAACAGGTTCGTAATGTGTATGCCAGAGACCTATTAGTGTTTCCGTTCTATCTGAATCACACCATACTTTATAAACAAGTCGATTATGCTTATTGGATCTGAAGAAAAAACTGCGAAACCTTTTATCCCATCTGGTAGGTTCGGTAATCTGGTCCACAACCAGATGATCCTCCCCAAATAGATGATGTCCTATCAAAAGACCGCCTGCCTCTTTATTTCTTTTTTTCGTTTGGCGATAAGCTAATAATCGTTCAACAGCTTTGTCGAGAACAATCAATTTGCGGCCGTTATTCAGCGTATATGCCAGACGCATTATCCCCTTCCTCCACATATAGGGCAACTGCGCTGCATAAAGCCGATCTCGATATATTTAACATCCTCAGTTATAGCTCTGTGATACCAATCACTTGTTCTCAACCCTGCGCTTCTGGCTCCAGTGTCATCCCCTATCCAAAAGCGATAGACACTCGATTGATCTTTCAGAATATGTTCCAATACCAACTCAGTAGCGAGCGTAGCGGTTTTTATTGAATCCAGAGCTGAAAACGGTGTGAAGGCTCCACCGCAGCCGGTCAAATCCTTGGTTACATTTTGATATGGCTCTAAAAAGTCACACTTGCGAAATGGCCCTTGCCCGCTGTTTTCCAACAGACACTCAAAACATCCTGCTGAATTCCCATTAACAAGAAGGGCGTGTCCTCCAATGCTACATGCTTCCAGCCAGCAATACACAACCGGTATTGGATTGGATAATTCGACAATTTCCTGATTCATCTCCCTCATACCAGTGAAATCGGCAGTGGCATCGACCATAATTTGCACATGCTTCCAACCCTCCTCCTTGAACCAGACTTCCCTTTTCACCGGCTTTGATACTGCTTCAATATAGGGTAGTCGCCACCTTAGATGCTTGGCCATGGCATCGGCTTTATTATCACCTATTGCAGCACCCCCAAGAACATGCCGGTAAATATTATCCTCGCTGAACTTATCATCATCTACAATTACTATTTTCCCTACTCCTGACAGCGCAAGCTGTTCCACAACCCTTGAGCCAACAGCGCCGCTCCCAATTACAGCAACCGTAATATCCCGTAAAAGCGAATGAGCTCCACCACGTTCAAGAAGATATTCTTCATAATGTCTTTTAATAGAAAGGGGCGTTACCTTCCATCCCTTTTCGTCAGCATCCCCAAAAAAGGTGTGTTTTGAGGAACCAGTGACAGCCACACCCAAAAGCGCTAACTCACCAGAAGGTCGGGGCTGAGAAAAAAGGAAAAGCTCTTTATGTTGCTGTACCTTGTGTTTTTTTCTTTTTTTTTGCTTGGTTAATTCTGATTTTAGTTGCTTTCTGTTTGAAGTGGCAACATAGTTTAGCAACCCACGCACATATGGTGGCGTGAGTTGTGAATCAGGTGAGGGCGGTAACATTTCCTTCTCAAGGGGAATATACCAAGCATTCAAAGATGGTAGGTTCTTTAGCCCGGATGTAAATCCGTAATCTTTGGGAAGAGAACCCTGATAAAATGCAACGGGAATATGCTTATGTTGTGATTTCGGATCACAGAGTGCCTTGATACGCTCAGGTTCCCGGTTTGGATTGAAAAAACACAATACTGTTTTGCAATCAGGCAATGAAACCCAATACCCCTCAAACTCATTGTGAAGATCTGTCAGGTTCCGGTCTAAACTTTCAGCAAGTACCTCAAACGCCATATTTAGAGCTTTATGTAATACCGCCTCCGGCTGGTTTACGTCAATAAACGTGCCGGCACCTCTGGAGGTATAACAGACTTCTCCCTTGTAATTCACATGATTATGGAAATCGTGTTGTTCGGGGTTAGATAGGTGGACATAAGGTAGCTCACTCGGAAATTCTTTAGGTTCACTGATGATGAGTTCGTACTCAAGGTCGCCAATTTGAGCGGTAGCGACAAAAGCCCTTGAGAGTTGAATCTGAAGACATAAAATTCTGCCAGGCAAATTGTGGAGGGCTATTTCCGCAACGGAAACGATGTTTGGATGTGCCTTGAGCGAGGTTTCAAAGTTAAACCGTTTCACATCATGCGCTCCCTCCTGCGGGGGCGAACCCAGCCGTAGCTGCTATTTTAGCTGTATCCTTTCTCTCAGGAACGGGAAACTCCTCGCCAAACTGCTTTTGCAGGAGCTTACAGGCTTCATCTTCAAGGTCTTCGTTATCTGCATTCCTCAAAGCATCTCGAAGTTCTTCAAGTTTTTCCTTGAAGGTCTGCATATGGGTTTCGGTCATCTTGTCATTAAGGTCAGTATACGGTTCAACGGGCAGGTCGATAGTCAACCAACCGTAAACATCAAAATTGTTCAGCATGGCTTCTACCAAAGAAAACAGAGCGCTCAAATCCTTATCCTCGCCGGTAAAAGCATCCCTTTCCGGGCGGAACCAATAGTAGGCAGCGCAAGTGAGGCCAATACTAAAAGGTTTTCCGGAAATCAATTTTTTACCACGCCACCGTTTAAGGTAACGAATACATCTGCGCATTTGTGCTCTATCATTATCATCATTAAGATGGTTTTTGATTTTATCGATTAAACCCTTTGGATCGGACTTTTCGTAGTAACTATTCTCTGAATCAGAAAATTCTTTGCCTTTGGCAAGGTCTAAAATCTCTTCACCTGATCGTTTGACGTAGATGGCTAGATCCACATGATAATCAACTTCCTCATTTTTGATATATTCCACGGTAACGCAGGATCGTCTGATGCGTATGGACCTGTTTCCGTGAGTAAGGGCATTCTTAACAATTTTTTTTAGTTCGACAGAATTATCATAATCATCACTCGTGCAATCGAACACTATCCCAACATCAATGTCGTAATTACCGTCCTTTGGGTAAGTTCCGGTATGCATTGCGTAGCTGCCTTGATCGAATTTTTCAAAGGTGGGCGCATTATCATCAATATTTTCTTTAAGGTTTTTTACCAGAATATCCCGTTTGTCACGCAAGGTTTGGGCTTCATCGAAGTTGCCGAGCTTAATCTTATCGTGAAATTCGAGGAAATATTTTTGCAGATTAGGCATTAAGTTTCTCCTTTTTTGTTAGAATCAATTTTTTGCTAAGCAGTAAATCAGAAGCGTTTGATGCTGCCTTTGGATGGATTCGTATCGAATTAGACATAAGTAGCTCATTTCAAAGTTACAACATTATAAAAAAATAAGTCCGCTGATGTGAATTGTCAAGGGGCAAAGGCACAATTTATTGTGAGATAGCAGGCAAAAAACACAATATGTGGTATAGAAGTGTAAATGGCCGCCATCGTCAGTAGGCGGTGAAACATTAATACGTTTTTGGGGGCTATGTTTGACCCTTTCTTCTCTTTTGTTATTAGTTATTTTCCTTTTCGCTCTCTGGTTGATGATTCAATATATTCGTTCAGAATTTAAGAGTTTAGAGCGCTGGCTATTTCCTTTTACTCTTCCTATCCGGCCTTTGTGTCAATGCCGATCCAGCAACACTTTTAGCTTTTTTTGAGGTTTTCTTACTTTTTAAGAGTTTAGAAGCAATTTTACCGATTCTTTTAGAAGTTCTTTCGTTTTTTGCCATTTCCTCACCTCCCGAATTAGTTTTAAACGGTCTCCATAGTGTATCTGCTTTTTCTATGATTGCCTTGGTATTATAAACGATGGCAGGTAACACTTAATATTGATTTATATCTTTTTCAGGAGGTTCTGGCTCAAAAGCCGGATAGTGATTACATCCTGGCTAACGTTGAAAAGGCGGGCTAAGTCAGAAATGGATTTGGTATGGTTCAACGAGCGTTTTAATGATTCCAAAGGCACAAGTAATTCTCCAGAAAATTCATCTGCTTCCCTATTGCAAATTTTTATCTCTTCGAGCGGCAATTCAAACTCCGGCGGATGCTTTAATAGATAATGTCCTAACTCATGGCCCAATGAAAATCTTTGTCTGTGCTCATGATGGTTTTTATTGAGCCCAATCAGCATATTGTCAGGATAGATAATAGCCGAATGGTGATCGGCCATACTATCGAGATTCTCAATATGAAATCCAAGGTATTTGGCTATATCTATGATCGGCACTTCATACTCAATTTTGGGTCCAATTGCGCTTTTGAATCTTTCCAATAAATTTCGCGCATGATTTCTTGCAAAGCCAACCCTTTTTTTCTCATAGATTTGTTCAATCATTCCAGTTTTTCCTGAAGCTTTTTCAAATAGTTTTCGATCTCTGGATCGGATGCTGTCTCAGCTTTCCTATCATTTGACTTAAGGATTAGTTCCTTCAATGCCCTATCCATATCTCCTATTTTAGATTCCGGCATCCTATGTCTATCGTCATATCTTGCAGACGCCTTGCCAAGCTGAGGCTGTATCTTAAATAGCTGGTACGATTTTCTGATTAACGCTATCGCGATTTGTGCTCTTAGATCAATTGAGCGTATAAAACGTGCCATCTCATTTAAGGTGAAATCTAAAGGTGAAATCCGATCATCTTGCAGCAGCATCAGCTTTTTTGGGTCTATTTGTGCTTTTGTAGCTAAATCCGGTGTATCTGATTTTTCCTTGATTCTTATAAGCTTGAGATACTCTCCAATCGAATTGAGTTTTTCAGGGCTTTGAAGCCTCTTTTTGGTTTCTTTCAACTCCTTTTGTCTCTTTTCCAATTTTGCTATGGTTTTCTTCCTAACAGCATTGGGAATTTCTATTTCTGGGTTGTTATCTATTAAATAATCTATGATCCTATCATCTGGGGGCAATTCTCCCATTTTGATCAAAGATTTCAGTAAAACATCCATTTTATCCTTTTTCTGTTCCATAATGGATCACGCACCTTCCGTTTCTATAAGATACTTTTCCAATCTTTTCTTCAGTCGGCTGTAGTAGACTCTTACATGTCCGAAAGGGATTCCAACCCATTCTGCGATTTCTCGATGGGAATATCCGTCAGCACACGCATGTAATATTATTTGATTCTTCTCATCAAGACCGTTTGAGAATTCCCTCACTTTCTGCGCCAATGTATGCTCTTCAAGTTTTGGTGAGAAGTAGTTGTGAAAGATTTTTCGGTCCAATTCTAACTGAACACCGCTTAGTGTTCCGTTGTGAGTCCCGGAAGAATCGTTGTCTAAGGATTGAAACTGAATATGCTTAGCTATTGTGCCCTCTTTTTTCAGATGATCAATGCACATTCGGCTGAAAACGGTAAAGACCCAGTTTTTAAAACTCTTCTCCGACTTTAATTGAAAGGAATCAATTTTCTCAATAACACGCATAAATGTATCATCAATAATCTCGAGTAAATCGTAGTCATTTAAGGTCTTAAACTGCCTTCGTCCCCAGTAATAAAGTCGATCTTGGTAATTCCCAACCAAATGTGTAATTCCCAGAGAGCTGTCCCTTTTCAACTCATCAACAATTAATGAATCCTGAATTTTCAAATTAGGCCCTCAACATAAATAACGTCTTTAGGTTACAATAGAGCTGTGATGATCGGATAATCGAAGCGTTTGATTTGCACTAAACCTTATAGAATTTTAAAACCTCAACAAATCCACTCTCCTTTCAATAATTGCCACTTCACTCTGGCACTACCTCCAGTTGAGGCTCATGGGCATCGCGAGGTCGGCTGGTGGTGGAGCGGGTATCGTTGAGTAAGGCCGATCGGTTTGTCATATCATCATAGCATCAGTCACTTAAGAGTTCAGCAGCGTGGCGAGACCGGAACCACCTCCTGTATCTATGGGTTGCGCACCAATTTTGATAAGGTTTTTATTGTAATCACTGTCAAATGTATAAATCGGTTTTTGCCAGGAGATAATCTGCCGGCAAAGTTCTTCGGTTTTGCTGGATAGTTCGGCATGGGCTACGAAAATAACGGCAGACAAGGCCGCAACAAATAGATTGCGGTAATGGGATGTCTTAGCGGAAACACGTCGTTGATTTTCATCAAATGGGGAGAGAAAAAGCAGCCGCCCGTCTTTCAGGAGCTTTTTATATTCTTTATTTATCCGCATGTTGTTGATACTTTTTGCAGGGCAGACGATGACGGGCTGGGTGCCTCGTAAAAGTATTGTGAGGCATTCACGTTCCATGGGCGAATGGAATCCGCTGATAACTGTCATGCAGGCATCCCTTAAAATTTGCGCAATGTCATAGGTTTTTACTATCAGATCGCCCGGGCATTTTGTCGAGCAAAAAAAGGCTGTTGAGTTATGGTGGAGGATGTCGAGGTTTCCTATGGCTGTGATCGTGTCAGGAGCGTCCTTGCCCAGGTGCTGTTTCAACGCTGATGGATAATTCGGGTCGTTTTTCTTCAGGCTAATTGTATCCATCTCTCAGCCTAATCCCATTCGATACTTGATGTCGTAGTTGATGATGAAGTCGAGTTCTTCATCGGTGAGGCCATAGTGCTTTGCCAAAGACAAATCTATTAAGTCAATTATCGGTTTAGCTGCTTTTACGTCAAAGTTTGTCTCAGTGGTTTCAATAATATCACCTGACCGGACACGCTCATATGCTGAATTATAATATTCTTGGAAAAGCTTATTCGCTAACATTTGAAACAACTCATCGTCAAGCTTTGAAAAATCGAAAACTGGCAACAAATCTACTTCACGAGACACAACATCCATGCAATTTGAATTTGTAATCCAGTACCAATAGAATAGCTGGCTGTTCAACAGATATAAGGTTTTATATTTGTGTTGATCGAGTACATTAATGCCCTTGTAATGCGAAGACAATTTTTCAAACAAAGCCTTTCTCCAATATCTGCCGCCAGAGTGATAGTATATGATGTTTGCCTTATAGCCATAAAATTTGTTCAGATATATTGATGCATCATGCATTTTTTTAAGGATTCCCTTCTCGATTAGGGTGCCTATTTTAGGAAAGATGTTTGAATGTCTGTCTGGTATATCTAAACGTGTGTAATGTAAAATATCGAATATCTCATTGCGGTTCCCTTTCGGCCCATCGTACCATCGAATATAAGTGGTTGAGAATGAACTAGAGTGGGTAGGTCCTTGAGAGATCGTGGTTATTGTCAAATTCATATCAACGCCCACAAATAGTTTGCCAGGTCTAGTTGCATAGTGAGAATGCCAAATGTACTGGCAACTACTCTTATATAACTCCTGAAGTTGTTTCATGCCAGAAGTGGAAACAGATGCAATAGGCATTATCATGCTGAAGCGACCTTTGTTGCCCAACAATTGAAGAGATCGTTCAACAACATAAGCATATAAATTACCTGTACCATAAGTATAAAAAACTTTTTTTAGTATTTCGTAATCTTTAGATACGTTATAATAGCGAACATACGGCGGATTCCCAATAATCACATCAAACCCGCCTTCATTAATAATCCCATAAAACTCGCTGAACCAGTGAAAAGGCTGGTGGCTTTCACGCCATTTGGCGAACTCCTTGTTGTATTTCTTCTCGGAAGTCACACTGTTTTGGCGAATATCATACTCCGATGCCAGGTAACGATCCAGTTCATCTGAAAGGAGCTTCAACCTGCTGCTGAGTTCCTCTTTGGCGTCAGAAAAACCCTTTGAATCCATTCCGAAACCTGTCTGCATCTGCCGAAAATCCTTGAATGCCTTGTCAGCAATATCAGCTTTTTCCTCTATTTGTTTCAGAGCATCAATTTTTTCGCCAAACATAAGGGTTTGTTGTTTTTGAAGACCTGCTTTAGATGTAGTAATTGCCTCCCTGACTTCATCCTTGTTTGCAAAACCGACTAAAGTGTTTCCCGCCCGGATATTAAAATCAATGTCCGGCAACGGCTCGATCTTATCAACACTATCAACCTGGGCAACCAGTTTAAGAAATAGGCGAAGCTTGCAGATTTCTGTTGCTTCCTCCATGATGTCCACACCATACAGGTTGCTTAGTATGATCGATTTGAGGATGAAATAGCGGCGGTTCGGGTGCTCCTCTATTCGCTCAAGGATTTTCTTGAAATCACCGAATTTGTCGGAGCGGTGTTTCTGCCCCGAGCTTTCCAGTTCATCTAAAAAGACCTGCATCCGGTCAAGGCATGCCTCGTAAAGAGGTTCAAGTATGTTAAGCGCGGCAAAGAGAAAAGCTCCTGAACCACAGGTCGGGTCCAAAACGCTCATCCCTGGTTGAAACTGCTCATTCGACTTTTCCGGTATCCGGCCTGCTATGGTGTAGTAAATGGCGCGGAGCAGCTCCGGGCCTTCACAGTTTTCAATCACATCCTGGGCAAACTGGCGAATGTCTAAATTATAAGTGATAAGATCGTTGATTGAATTGATCTCACCGTTTGAGAGTTTGCCATAGACTTCTTCGTAGCGCTGCCGCCGGGCCACCACCTCCCGCCAGATTTCAGTAGGCAGGGCATATTTCGAAGCCGCAGGCTTGTTCCATTCTGTGCGCTTTGAAACATTCTTTATCCCGACATCGATTTCTTCGGGCAGGTCTGATTTTACTCCTGTTTTTAAAGCATCATAGATATACCGGTCAGGATCCTCTTTGAGCAGTCGCCATGCAGACTGCTCTCCTTCAAAGGCAATTTTGCATTTCTTTTGGGACTGATCAAAGAGAAATGGGATGATGGTGTTTTTGCTGATATACTCTGTGATATCCTCTTTGGTGTAATACGCGCCCATCTGTTTCTGGTTGATGTATTTTTCAAAGATATAGCCAAGGACATCCGGGTTGATTTCATTATCAGCCCTGAGCCGGCGTTCATCAAGATGCCATTGGTACTGCTCAAAAAATGCAAAGAGATTTTCAAATGCCGCATCTTCGATCTGAATTTCTTTGCCGTGAAGTTTTTCAATCTGGTGCCTTTGAAAAAGACCTCCGTCAAGATAAGGCACCTTGCCCAAAAGCCTGTTTGTTTCCAGACTGCGGTCTTCCTCTTTTTTGGCAAAGCCCTCAAAAAAGAGGGGGCAGAGGAAATTCCTGTAATACCCGTTATTGCTGTGTTCTTTGCTTTTGCGCAGGCAGTCCCTCAGGTAATCTGTATTATTATCGAGAAAGCCCTTTTTCTGGATGAAATAGATGAACATGAGGCGGTTTAACATGACGGATACATACCACCTCTGAAACTTTTCTTCGGGAATGCCCTGCAGGAATTTTAAAAACTTTTCGTGCTCCGTCTTGAATCGATCGTAGAACTTCTTTGTGACTTTTTCTACATCAAATGCCTTTCTGGCACGTCTGCCCACTTCAATAATGGTCAGTTGCCCCTCTTCATCAAGGCTGAATGCCAGATTGTCGATCTTCTGGATAAGCAAATCGCCGGACTGGCCTGCATAATAGGTGTGCTCACGGCATTGAGCAGGCTTGCCGGGCTGCCGTTTCACCCATTGCCAGACCTGCCTGGTCTTATCTGCATTGAGATAAATGATCAGATGCTCGTGATGGGATTTTGTGACCTGTCGTTCGATCTTTCGCCGAATTGAGTAATCAGGAATTGACTTGTCTCTTAACGGCTCACACAGAAAGACGACCATGCCGCGTTTTTCTGCAATAGCACTAACTGCGAAGTTCTGACCGTCAACCGGGATGTCAAGGGTAGTGGTATAATGATCCCATCCTAACTCTTCGATAAACAGAGTTTTGAAGTCAAACTTCCGAAGGAGCCTTCGGGTTCGTTCAAAGTTAAGAGGCATACTCCTGAAATGGTTTCCTTATGTTATAGGTTCTTTTCCACCAGACCCAATGAACAGATGATTTTCGGTTCACGGACTTCCCCATCCTCTTTATGAATGAGACAGAGGCGGTCTTCTTCTCTGAGCGCAATAACCAGTTGGGCTAAAGCCATATTCGATATGCCACTTCGAAGCTGGCGGTTTAAGGTGTCTATAGCGGATCGGCGCAAAGGATAACGGTAGATATCGTCTATTGCGCTAAGCAATTCCCTTG
>Ga0209986_10001740_pt1 | contig 20626 bp, 18 predicted proteins | sample BlataG_FD_183168 | JGI IMG/M metagenome (GOLD analysis project Ga0209986, IMG submission 183168) | Deep subsurface microbial communities from Black Sea to uncover new lineages of life (NeLLi) - Black_00105 metaG (SPAdes) (version 2) | ecosystem: Environmental > Aquatic > Marine > Oceanic >... | reverse complement strand
CACTATAGCCCTCCTAACACCGAAAAAATAGAAGAACTCTACAAGATAGAAGCCTAAGCCCTATATGCGTTGAGCCAGCGACATAGCGAAATGTCCCCGGGTATTCAATATCGGTGAGATGCTGAGCTTATTTCACTGCTAAAGAGCGCTTAACATCAGGATAGAAATAATCTGCCTGCTTGGTGCAAGCCTGCCAGCTCTACATGGTTCGCATCCTTTCAAGGTTGGTGTGCCGACTGGAGAGCTAATCGTGATGTGTAAAACTCGCCACCGTTTCTCTTATCTATGATCGGGGTGAGAGGATTTGAACCTCTGACCACCTGAACCCCATTCAGGTGCGCTACCAGGCTGCGCTACACCCCGTCGCCTTGCCCAGAACAATATGCTATCATAACAAAGCTAATGCAACAATCACCAGCGAGGATGTGACTATTGGGCAAGAAGCAGGTAACAACCATACGAGTCCCTACAAAACGCCAGGAGGCAAAATGGCAGCGGCAGAAGCGCATTCGTCGCATGATAATAATCGCTAGCACTATCTTCTTAGTCGGCATTATCAGCTATGCAGCCTACGGATATTATTACCAAAGCAAGCCCTTCAGCGAGAAAGTGATCACCGTAAATAATGTTTCCTTTAATATGAGATATTATGTAAACATGCTCGATGCCCAGACCAAACTGGAAGAAGTGGAACCAGATAGCATATACCTCTACAGCAATGCGGTTGCTCGATATATTGAAGATACCGAAGTAATAAGGCAAGGAGCGAAAGACCTCAATATAACAGTAAGTCAAGAAGAGGTAGAGGAAACGATCAAGGAGCAACAATGGCCTACGGGCAAAGTTTATCAAGATATAGTGGAGTTTCTGCTATTACGGGAAAGATTTGTAGAATATCTTGATTCTCAGTTGCCGGATGAAATGCTACAGGCAAACACCCAGGTGATCTTCGTGGAGAGCGAACAGGTGGCTAACAACGTGATAGACCAGGCTGAGAAAGGTGAAAACTTTACCGAGCTGGTCAGGGAATTCTCTTACGATAACATAACTAAACAGTATGATGGCAATTTAGGCTGGCTTCCCCTGGAATTAATGTCGCCAACTATGGCAGAGACCTTTAATCTTACCCCCGGCAAAATAAGCCAGCCCATCTACGATAATTCAACCAACAAAAGCGTTGGCTACTGGTTGATAAAGGTTAGTGAAAAAGACCCCGAGAAAGGGATAAATGTTAGTGCCATGCTATTAGGCAGCGAGCAAGAAACTGTGGAAATCAAGACTGAACTGGATGCAGAAGGTAATTTTAGCGAACTTGCAAAGAACTACTCCCAGCACAGCAGCAAATATAAAGGTGGTGAGCTTGGCTGGTTCAAGGCGAATGAGACAAATGACTTCAGTGATGAGTTCGACGAAGTCGCTTTCCAGCTCTCTGTAGATGAAGTGAGTGAACCGGTCAAGGACGAAACTGTTAACACTGAAGGAGGCTATTGGGTAGTCAAAGTTCTGGATAAACAACAGCGAGAGCTGGACGACAATGTCCGGGAAGTGCTAAAAAATAAACTCTACTTTGAGTGGCTTGAACAACAAAGAGAAAATAGCACTATTGAGAATAAACTTGATGCCACGAGGATGGCCTGGGCTGTAGCGGAAGTTATTAAAGGAAGATAAATATGCAGACAAAGCAAGAAGTAAACATTGGCTTGTTAGGTCTTGGAGTTGTAGGCAGTGGCGTAGCTCATGTTCTGCTGGAGAAGAAGGATAGTCTGGCTGAGCAATCAGGGGGACCTCTGATATTAAGGAAGGTGGCGGAAAAACGCTCTGTAGAATTTGAACCTGGATTACTGACCCGGAATGCCGAGGAAATATTGAATGATCCACAAATAGACATAGTCATCGAGGTTATTGGTGGAGAACATCCCGCTACAGAATACATCAGGCAAGCTATCACCAATGGAAAGCATGTGGTTACCGCCAATAAGGAAGTAATTGCTAAACATGGGTATGAGCTATTTTCGCTGGCTAAAAAAGTCAACGTTGAGCTTCGCTATGAAGCAAGTGTAGGCAGCGGCATACCGCTCATTTCCTCTTTCCAGCAAGGTTTGGCAGCCAATGATATCTCAGCCATTTATGCCATCCTCAACGGCACCACTAACTACATCCTGACCAGAATGGCGCAAGAAAAACTGGACTTCCCCGCGGCTTTAAAACAAGCCCAGGAATTGGGTTATGCCGAGGCCGACCCTTCAAATGACATTGAGGGGATAGATACAGTCTATAAACTAGCCATCCTGGCTAACTTAGCTTTCCATACCAAGCTAGACCCCCAGGAGATACACCATGAGGGGATTTCACACCTTGCTACTGAAGATTTCCTTTATGCTGAGGAATTCGGTTATGTGATAAAGCTCCTGGCAATCGCTAAGCGATACGAGAACACTATCGAGGCACGGGTGCACCCTGTTTTTCTGCCCAGGGATTCTCAATTGGCTAAAGTAGATGGTGTTTATAACGCCATTCAAGCAGAAGGAGACCTTGCTGGCAAATTGCTCTTCTACGGAGAAGGAGCAGGAGGAATGCGAGCCTCCAGTGCTATTGTTGCCGATGTATTGACCATAGCTAGAAATAAGCGTTTGGGGATAATTGCCACCCCAGAAGCAAGGATAAATCAAGGGCTAATCATCAAGCCAATGACAGATGTGGAGACACGGTATTACTTCAGGCTGGATGTGGCTGACCGTCCTGGAGTCTTAGCACAAATCTCCAAGGTCCTGGGGGATAATTCCATCAGTATTTCATCGGTGATCCAGAAAGAGAGCGCCCGAGCAACTCAGGCTGCCGAGATAGTCATCATGACCTACCCGGCCAGGGAAAATGCAGTGCAAAAAGCTGTCGAACAATTAAAATTGGTGACTGTGGTAAACGAAGTGAGTAACTTTATCAGGGTTGAGGAATGAAGCAAGGTGTTCTCACTAGATACCACCACCTGTTGCCCATCACCCCGGCTACCCCTATAGTCACACTTGGCGAGGGAGACACCCCCCTGGTAAGGTCTCGAACACTGGAGAAAGAACTTGGATGTGGGGAACTCCATTTTAAATTGGAAGGATGCAATCCCACGGGTTCATTTAAAGACCGCGGCATGGTGGTAGCAGTAGCCAAGGCAGCGGAGAGTGGCAGCTCCACCATTATTTGTGCTTCCACCGGCAATACCAGTGCTTCAGCGACTGCCTATGGAACCCGCTTTGGAATGAGGACTATCGTTGTCATCCCTAAAGGGAAAATAGCTATGGGAAAGCTAGCTCAAGCCATTGTTTACGGCGCCCAGATAGTGAGCATAAGAGGCAACTTCGACCAAGCGCTGCAAATAGTCCGTTCCCTGACCGAAAAACACCCCGTTACCCTGGTTAACTCGCTCAATCCAAATCGCATCGAAGGTCAGAAAACAGCTTCATTCGAAATCATCGATGATCTGGGGGATGCTCCAGATTACCTGTTCATTCCTGTCGGCAATGCCGGGAACATAACCGCTTACTGGAAGGGATTCAAAGAATACCACCGCATTGGCAAGGCAAGCCATACCCCAAAGATGATGGGCTTTCAAGCTGCTGGCGCCGCACCCATAGTTCAGGGCAAACCGGTTAAATACCCCAAGACTATCGCCACTGCTATCCGCATTGGCAACCCTGCCAGCTGGGAGAAAGCAACGGCAGCAAGAGATGAATCTGGCGGCATCATAGACTTGGTGACCGACGATGAGATTTTGAACGCTTATAGATTATTAGCAATCAAGGAAGGCGTTTTCGGCGAACCGGCGTCAGCCGCCTCGGTAGCGGGACTCATCAAGCTGGCAAAGAAGCAGAATTTCTCAGATAAGAAAATAGTTTGTATTATCACCGGAACAGGATTAAAAGACCCCAATGTGCCCCGTCGATATGCTCAACCACCAACAGAACTGGCCGCCAACCTGAGTATAGTGGAAGATTTTTTGTTCAAGGACTAAAAATCTACAGGGCAATTCACCGGCTATCCCCTTTCGATTCCTCTTTGTTTCCTGTCCTGGCCTTGCCTTTATCGGGTGCTTCCTTTTCTCCTCTTCTATTATCAGTGACATAGAATCCACTACCCTTAAAAATTATCGGCACTGGGGAAAATAGCCGCTTTGCCTTGGCTCCGCAGCGAGTGCAAAAAACGGGCGAATTATTATCACTGAACTTCAGTTTAACCTCGAATCTAAATTTACACTGCGGACATTGATATTCATACGTAGGCAATATACTCACTCTCCTTTTACAGTCACATGCTTAATTTTCAAGCTATTTAGAATTAGCTAGCTTCCGCCTAAAGGGCATTGTTGGTGGCTTTTATATATAGGCATAATCAACCTGTTATACTAGCAATTTAATTAGCAATCTGCAACAATGACTGCTAATTATTTTAGCTTGTACTAGAGTAAAATTCAAATTTCTCAGCCAAAATGGATTATAATGATTCCCAAAAATGAAGGAGACCCAGCTATGGAGAAAACAGCCACAGAAGGCATCGGCAAATTCAGTCATCATTATCCTAAATTGGCAGCTATAGTCACTGCTAGTTTTGAAGAGAAAGACAATGCCATGACTGCAGCATGGCATAGTTCGATCTCCATCAATCCTCCTATTTACGGCGTCTCTATCTCCCCCAAAAGGTTTACCTACCAGCTTATCAGCCAAAGCAAGGAATTCGGCATTAATTTCATCCCTTTTGAAAAAGCTCATTTGGCTGCCTCTCTTGGTGGCAGTTCAGGACAAAAGATAGACAAGTTCCAGAAGCTTAACATCTCAAAAGAGAAGCCGCTAAAAACCAGCGTTCCTTTGTTGAAGGACGCCTATGCTTCCTACGAATGCAAGCTTTTAGATAGCAAAATTTATGGCGACCATGTTTGGGTAGTCGGTGAGATTGTCGCTGTACACTTCCAAGAGGGAATATTCACCGAAAACGAAATACTTGACTTGACCAAGGTAAAGCCGCTTCTTTACCTCGGCTCTGAGTTCTATGTCACCGCAGACGAAGATAGCGTAAATTTCATAAAGAGGGGGATTTGAAATGATTGATAAGGATAGGATCAAAACGGCAACGGCTTCCATAATCGAGGCTATCGGGCAAGACTTATCAACGGAAAGTATAAAGGATACCCCTCAGCGTGTTGCCGATATGTATGCAGAACTTTTCTCGGGATTAGATATTGACCCTAAGGTTGAACTAGCCACAGGCTTTGAGGAAGGTCACCATGAAATGGTGATCTTAAAAGATATCCCCTTTTACTCCATGTGCGAACATCATCTACTTCCTTTCTACGGTGTAGCCCATGTAGGCTATGTTCCCAAGCTAAATGGCAAGGTGGTGGGGATAAGCAAGCTGGCAAGAGTGGTGGAAATAATTGCCAGGCGTCCCCAAGTCCAGGAAAGAATGACAAGGCAGATTGCTGATACCATTTTCGAAGCTCTTCAACCGGACGGCGTGGGAGTAATCATTCAAGCAGAGCATTTATGCATGATAATGAGGGGTATTAAGAAACCGGGGAGTACCGTAATAACCTCAGCGGTAAGGGGAAGTTTTCACAGCAAAACGGTCACCCGCTCTGAGTTCCTGTCCTTAATCCAGAGGAGGTAACCAATTCGCCATCACGCCCCTTTATTGTCATTGCGAGCCCTCCTTTATTGTCTGCGAGCCCTTTTTTACCTGTCATTGCGAGCCCTCCTTTATTGTCATTGCGAGCCGAAGGCGTGGCAATCTCAGAAAAACCAAACTCTAAATACTAAATCCGAAATACTAAACAATATCAAATGACCAAAACTCCAATCACCAAAACGGTTTTGAGCTTTGAATTTGGATATTAGGATTTGTTTAGGGTTTAGAGTTTAGAATTTAGGATTTCACCCCCGGGGATTGCCGAGCTTGTTCCGAGTAAAACGAGGAATCCCGCTCCTCGCAATGACATCTCCATGCTGTTTATTCATGACGAAGCGCTTCAATAGGGTCGAGACGTGCTGCGCGGAATGCCGGATAAATACCGGAGGCAAGTCCAACAAACAGCGATACCCCCACTGCCAGCACAACAACATCTCCAGGAAGCATCGCCGGGAAAGGGAATCCAAGATTTCCCGCTACAACAGAGGCGCCTTTGATTGCAATCCACCCCAAACCTACCCCTATAGCACCACCAATGACACTCAGCACGGCAGCTTCAGTGAGGAATTGAACTAGAATATCACGGCGCTTCGCCCCTACGGCCTTCCTAAGACCAATTTCTCTGGTGCGCTCTACCACAGAGACGAGCATGATGTTCATGATTCCTATGCCACTAACAAGCAGGGAAATGGCAGCTATGGCGCTAAGGATAATGTAGAATACTCCTTGTATCTCGCCGAAAATGCGAGCTACAGCCTCCATACTCATCACAGTGAAGTCATCGTCTTCTCCTGGCCTGATATGATGGCGCTGCCGCAAGATGCGAGTAATTTCCTCTTTTGCAGAATCTACCTTATCTTCGCTTATTGCCTGGACACCGATAACATGAATAGTGTGTCCGATACTGCCCGCTTGCTGAGCAAATAGGGTCGATTGCACCGTAGATAAGGGAGCAAATATCATCAAGTCCTCCATTCCAAAGGCACCTCCTTTGGTTTCCAATACGCCGATGACATTGAACTGTCGTCCGTTCATTCTTATAGTTTGACCAACGGGAGACATTAAGCCAAACAATTCCTCAGCCAAATGGTTTCCCAGGACCACCACCCTTGCCCTTCCTGCATAGTCGTTATCATCGATAAATCTGCCCTGGGCTACCTCAAGGTTATTGACTTGCTGGTATTCTGGTGTTACCCCGGCAATCCTGGTTCCCATATTTTCTGCCCCGGCTTTTACCTGGGCGGAAGTTTGTATCGCTGGTGCTACCAGAGCTACCGAAGGAGCATCACGGGGGTCAGCAATCGCTTCAGCATCCTCTAAAGTCAATGTTTGGGCACTTCCCATGGGACCACCTAGGCCCATCATGGCAGAAGATGCGCCAGGGAGAACATACACGAGATTAGCTCCCAATGCCGCAAACTGTTCGCTCGTCACAGCTTGGTCTATTTTGCCCAAAGATATCACGGAGACGACTGCAGCTACTCCAATTAAGATACCCAATATGCTCAATCCTGAACGTAGTTTGTGAGCAGATAGAACACGTAAGGCAGTAACGATAGAATCCCTTATTCTCACGCTATCTTTTCGATTTTGCCATCTCGCATTTCAATGGTACGTTGCGTATAAGCAGTGATATCACGCTCGTGCGTCACCAAGACGATGGTCATCCCTTGCTCATTCAGCTTCTGAAAAATGAGCATGATTTCCCTGCTAGTCTGGGTATCAAGATTGCCAGTGGGCTCATCGGCTAGAATAAGAGCGGGATTGTTTATTAACGCTCGAGCAATGGCTACCCTCTGCTGTTCACCACCAGCAAGCTCACTAGGTTTGTGATGAGAACGACGAGCTAGACCCACAGATTCAAGAGCCTGTAACGCCCTCTGCCGCCGATTTCCAGCACCACCATAAATAAGCGGCAACTCCACATTGTCTAAAGCCGTGGTTCTAGGCAACAGATTAAAGCTCTGGAAAATAAACCCTATCTTTTTGTTTCTTATTTCAGCTAATTTATTATCGCTAAGCTTGCTTACTTCGATTTCCTCCAGGCGATATTGGCCTGAAGTTGGTTTATCAAGGCACCCCATAATATTCATCAGTGTGGATTTACCCGAGCCTGATGATCCTATAATGGATATCATGTCCCCCTGCTCAATGCGTAAGTCTATCCCATTGAGGGCAACAACCTCTGTTTCCCCCATCTTGTACACTTTGGTTATGTTATCAAGCTCGATCATCTAACCCCTAAAACATGAAGGGAAGTTGTGATGCCTGAGGCAAAACCACCTCCTCCCCCTCTTCTAACCCAGACAAAACCTCGGCGTATATCCCATCGCTCAAACCTATGCTAATTTGCCTTTTCTCAATTTGTTCATCAGTGACCACCTCCACGAAGGGGTTTTCCCAACTACCTTGAATAGCCCGATTTGGTATCAACAACACATCGTTGTGCTGCTCAATGATAATCTCAGCGGTGGCACTCATGCCATCTTTAAGCTCTTCATCAGGATTCTCCAGAGTTATCGTGGTTTTATAAAACACCACTCCCATTTCTGTAGTGCTCTCTGGAGAGATGAAAGTTATCCTGCCCTTCACTTCTTTATCAGGCAAAGCATCCAAAATAACAATCGCTTCCTGCCCTAGCTTCACCCTGGGAACATCTATTTCATCAATCACGCCATTCATTTTTATCTCGCTCGGGTCAATTAAACTGATCGCTGGATTAGCGTATGTCATCGCTGAAAGTTGCTGTCCTTCCTTTATGTAGACAGCAGCCACAACACCATCAAAGGAAGCGGTGATTATCGTCTTATCCAGCTCGGCTTGAGCTTGGTCAAGCTGTAGTTCAACCATTTTGACCGATAAAGGTAATGACCATACTCTGGATTTCGATTTTTCCTTCGCCTTGTCCAGACTTTGCTCCACCTGTTCCAGCAGTAACTGCGCTTCGTCAATTTTGCCTTCATCTAAGAGCCCTTGCGCTTCCTCCAGGTCGTCTTTAGCTTCATCCAGAGCCAGCCATATTCCCGGCACATCTCTGGCATGAGTATAGGAATAATAAGGATAAATCGTTTGCTCCAGATCAAGCTCAGCCATTGCCACACTTGCCTCCAGGCTGGGAGCATCGAGTTTAGCTAAAGTTTCCCCCTCCACCACCCTATCACCTTCCTCCACCATTATCGCCTCAACCATCCCTGAAGTGCCAAACGAGAGGTCTACTTTGCGTGGCATCTCCAGGTTTCCACTGACATCAACACTTATCACCAAATCGCCTCGCATAGTCTCGGCAGTTTCTTGAACCTCGTTTCCCGAATCGCCACAGCCAGTGAAAAACACACTCACCAGACAAATTACGGTTACCACAATTAGCCATTTCTTCATTTTTTCTTTACCTCTTTCTTCTTTCTACTTTATAAGTTTATTTTGTTATATCTTCCTCTTGTAATCAGCAAAATGGCTGATTTGGGGCTCATACTTTAGTATGATTACGCCTTTTGGCAAACTGCTCATTACAACAGCAATTTGAAACGCAAAATAGGAAAATTTGTTTAGTCAGTTTTTTCTTCCTTCTCAATCAGTCCATCTTTTAGATAAATAATTCTCTCCAGATACTTTTTGTCTTCCGGTTCGTGAGTAATCATAACAATAGTTTGGCCTAACTCCTTGTTTAATTTGGTCAAGAGCTTAAAGATTGTTTCTGCTGATTTGCTATCCAAATTAGCACAGGGCTCATCAGCAAATAATACCTTAGGGTTATTAACTAAAGCTCGGGCTATCCCCACTCGCTGTTGTTCTCCTCCCGAAAGCTCATGAGGAAGATGATGTAATCTGTGCCCCAATTCCACCATTTCTAAACACTCCCTAGCAGCTTTTTTATAATCCTTTTTATTTTTGCTACTAGCCCATGAGAGCAGATAAACATTTTCTACCACAGTCAATTCTGGTATAAGAGTGTATTCCTGGAAAATATAACCCAGTTTCTCCAATCTGAATTGCTTTTTCTCGGAATCGGATAATTTAAGAACATCGACACCGCCAATAAGAATTTTCCCACTGGTTGGGTTATCTAGCAAACCAAGCTGATGAAGCAGGGTTGATTTACCAGCTCCGCTTCGACCCATTATGCCTAAGATCCCTCCACTTTCAACTTCAAAAGTTATTCCTTTAAGAGCTTCTACTGGCACTTTGCCCGGATAAACCTTTTTTAGATTTTCAACTTTCACCATCTTGAATTTACCTTCCCCAAATTGCTTTTAAGATATTCTCTCGGGTAGTTTGCCAAGAAGGGATAAAGCCGGCGATAATAGCGACAACAAATAGAATTAGGCTGTTAATAATCAACAGTTGTTTAGTCATGACTAAACTAACAAAGCCTAAAGGAAACTCTAGAGGATGACTGGCAAAATAAGGTATGAGTAAGAACTGGACTGCCACCACTCCTAATCCTATTCCTAAAGTGGCGTAAAATAAAGCCTGTAGAACATAAGAATTAATAATTGTCCCCTTTCCTATGCCAAGGGCTTTTAAAATGCCAATTTGCTTTCTTTTATGACTAACATCAATAAAGATAATAACATAGAAAACCAAAGCGGCTACGATTAAGAGAAATCCGGTAATCAGCAATCTAATTTTACCAAGGCTTTCAGTTATACCCGACACCATACCCATATAATCTGTCCAAGGATGAATCTTCTCTTCTATTAATCCCATTCTTCTAAGTTCTTGAATGTATCTTTCCTCTTGACCAACTTGCTCAACTTTAACCAGGATTTCTGAAGCTCTATTATGCACCCCTAAAACAGACTCCATCTCCTTTTCTGTAATAAAAGTCTGTATATCAGCAAAAGCCCAGCCTGTGCCAAATATTCCCTTTACCTCATAATCTCTTTGAACGCCGTTATTGAAAGTCAGTGTTATCTCATCGCCTATTTTCACCCCTTCCAGAGACTTTAGCGGAAGTTCGGCTCCATATCCACCGGAGATCTCTCTGCCTAAAACAATCTTCTGGCGGTCCGATTCGTCCAAATATTCACCAGCTACCATGTTCTGATGAATTTTAGTCACTCTTATTTCCTGTTCAGGGTCTATAGAATCCACCAAACACTGAGTAGTTTTTACATCTTCGCCATCTTTATTTTCATCATAAGTAACTGTTGCTGAAACAATATAATGGCATGCACTACCTATTACTCCGGGAATATTATTAATTCTTTCCTGCAATAAAGGCGCCCTTATAATGTAGTCCTCATCTTCTCCCGGTTCGATAATTATGTTTGCGAACGTATTCTCCACCGTTTGCCTGTTCATTGCCTCTGTTAGACCAAGTAAAAGGGAAGGAGTAAAGCCAAGAAGAATAAAAATCATAATCATAATCATAATAAGCGCAGCTGAGATGCTCTTCCTGCCTCTGATTATGGACTTGTAAGCTAAAAAGAGAGAAATCCTTAGATTTTTTAACATAGCATTTGAAACTTTTTCATCACTCAAGGTGAAAGCAGGATAGTCTGCGCTAGTCAGCCTCCATTTTAGAAAAGAAATATGCTCCCAATCCTGCCAGTGTTATTGATAATACCAGAAGAACTGCAAAGTCAAGCCATAAAGGAAAGGCAGCGCCACCAACAAGCGCACCCCTCAACCCATCCACTCCATACATAAGCGGGTTAATATACATTATATATCTAATTCCTGCTGGCATATCTTGCAAAGGAAAGAAGGCGCCAGACAGGAAGAATATCGGCATTATTACTAAGTTCATTATGGACATGAAACCTTGAGTGTCAGCCAGCTTCGTGGCAATAATCAAGCCCAGCCCGGTGAAGGTAGCACAGGTGAGAATCATAAACACAATTGACAGAAAGAAGCCCGAGATGCCGGATATTTTCACTCCCATAGCCATGGCTATTGCCACAATAATGAGAGCTTGCACTAAAGCTATGGTCATACCTCCCAGGCTCCTACCCAATATAATTGAGAATCGGTTAACTGGAGCCACCAATACCTCTTTGAGGAAGCCAAATTCCTTATCCCAGATGACAGACACTCCTGATATCGTAGCGGAAAATAATAGAGTCATACCCACTATCCCCGGAGCTAAGAAGTCAAGGTAATTCATTCCCCCCGGTTTAAAACCGGGGATGAAGCTTAGTGGCAATCCAAGAAAGGCGAGGAAAAGAAAGGGCATCAATATTGAGCTGGCAACTCGAGATTTCGCCCTTAAGAATCTCTTTATCTGCCTCAGCCACATGGTGTAAATGGGCAATGGGTCTATAAATTTGGTAACTCTTATTGCCTCCATCTCTTTACTTCCTTTTTCCAGCCATTCTTGTTTCCCAGAGTCCTTTTACGCTTCCTTCATCTTCTCTTATCTCACTCCCGGTATAGTATAGGAAAGCATCCTCTAAGCTTGGCTGGCGTAAGTCAATAGCTGTTATCACAAATCCATGCTCATTGGCAAGTTCAACAAGCTCGAGCACCCTTTCTTCACCACCTTCAACGCTCAGTTCCAGCAGACTATTGCGCCATTCAATTTCCTTTATCCAGTCAATTCCCCGGAGTAAACCCGCCAAATCATCACTTCTTTCATTGGCTAGCTGTAGCGAAATCAAACTAATGCCCACTACTTCCTTCAACTTCCCTGGCGTATCCACCACTGCTATTTTGCCCTGGTCTATGATAGCTACTCGATGACAGAGATGATCTGCCTCTTCTATATAATGGGTGGTAAGGATGATAGTTATGCCTTCTTGTTCATTTAGCGTTCTGATGTAGTCCCATAGATTCCTTCTTGTTTGTATGTCTAAGCCCAAGGTCGGCTCATCTAGAAACAGTACTTCAGGGTGGTTCATAAATCCACGGGCAACTTCAAATCTGCGTTGCATACCACCTGACAAGTCTCCGACTTTGATATCCTCCTTACCCTTTAATTCCATTAAGTTGAGCACCTCCGCTATCCTTTCTCCCCTTGTCTTCCTGCCCATGTGGTACATCCTGCCGTGGAAATCCAGGTTTTCTCTGCCGGTAAGAAATTTATCGATGCAGGAGTCCTGGAACACAATGCCAATGCATTCCCTGATGCTATCCCTCTCGCGTGTAACATCGTAGCCACAAACCTTAACCGAACCTGAGGTAGGATTCAGGATAGTGCACAACACCTTCGTAATGGTCGTCTTGCCAGCGCCATTAGGGCCAAGGAAGCCAAAGACCTCACCTGCTTTGACATTCAAGGTAACATGGTCTACAGCTACGAGCCCATCAAATTCTTTGGTAAGGTCCTCAATTTCTATCACGTTATTCATGATTTTTGTCTTCCAGCTTTCTGCCTGCATAGTGCAAGAAGGCATCTTCCAAGCTGGGTTTATGTTGACTAATGGATGAAATGGCAAATCCATGCTCTCGGGATAACCTTACTATCTCAGGTATCCTTGTCCCCTCACTACCTACCCTTAACTCCAACCAACCATCACGTTGATTAACCTCTTTGACCCAATTTACCTCCTTCAGCAACTTTGCCAGCTCATCTGCACCCTGGAGAAGCTTAACGGAGAGCAAGCTATCACCAAGGGAGTTCTTTAACCCTCCAGGAGTATCAGTCACCAGTATTTTCCCTTGCTCCAGAATAGCTACTCTATCACAGAGATAATCAGCTTCTTCCACATAATGGGTGGTTAGTAATATAGTGGTACCTGATTCTCTATTTAGTTTCTTCGCGTAATCCCATAGCATCCTTCTTGTCTGCACATCCAAGCCTAAAGTTGGCTCATCCAAAAACAAAATTCTGGGCTGATTCAGCATCGCCCTGGCTATCTCCAGCCTGCGTTGCATACCACCAGAGTAATGCTTCACCAACATGTTTTGCTTGGTTTTCAACCCTACCAACTCCAAGGCTCGGGATATCCTTTCTTCTCTCGTTTTTTTGGGAATGTGATACATCCGAGCATGAAAATCAAGGTTTTCCCTGCCAGTCAAATCAACATCCAGACTTAGCTCCTCAAAGACTACAGCGATGGATTGCCGAATCTTGCTCCCATCCCGGGTGATATCATATCCAGATACGGTGGCCGTCCCAGAAGTAGGAGTGCGCGCCGTAGCCAACATCATGATAGTAGTTGTCTTGCCCGCTCCGTTAGCACCAAGAAAGCCAAAAATCTCCCCTTCCTCAACCTCAAATGAGATATGGTCCACAGCAACAAGATGACCAAATATTTTGGTTAAATCTCTAACTTCGATTGCTTTCATTCTCTGTATCAATATCAGCGAGTTTCAGTTTCCTTCACAAGCTTAGCAACCTCAGTAATTCGGCGGCTCATGACGTTAAGCAATTCTTCCACTGCCTCAACTTTGACAAAGGTAAGCCCCCTACCTCGAAACTGGTTGAACACCAAAAGCTTGGTGCCGACATCTATGCCCAGTTCTCTTCGAGCCTCTACCGGAATTACCAACTGTCCTCGAGGTCCGACTACTGTGGAGCCAAAACATTTACCTATTATGCCCTTATCCTCGTGTTCCATACTTCCCTCCCGTACTGAGCTAAATCCGCATTGTATGACTTTTCTTACTATTCTGTCAAAGGATTGTACCCATCTATATGAAATGAAGCAGACGACACTTATTCAGGGTACACTTACATAGGGCATGACTTTCTCTGGTTAGCAATAGTTTCCTCAACTTCAGCCGCGGGTACATTTAAGCGGCACAAGATGTGTCGCACAATTTCTAGGCCGGCCTCAGTTTCAGGTCGAACTATTCCAGAAACACCCCTGGTCTGCAAAAACTTGAACTCGGAATCATTATGAGCGCGAGCAATTACTTCCAGGCTTGGATTAACTTGCCGAGCATAATCAAGAGCGAGCCTTACTGCCACAGGATCGGCCATAGCAAGTGCCAGAACAGCAGCGTCTTTAATCCCTGCCTCATGGAGCACATTCGGGTTACCTGCATCCCCATAAATACAAGGAATTTCCCTCTCCTTCAGTTCAGATATGGTTTTGGGGTCAAGGTCAGCAACTACATACGGGATAGCCAACTGACTAAGAATCCGAGCAATGGTACCACCTACACGACCATACCCACAAATGATTACATGATTGCTCAAACTTGAGGTCCCTGCAGCAAGCTGTTCCTCACCTCTTCCGGCAACTTGCATTGCTGCCCTTCGTCTGACACAGATTTTGGAGGTCAAAGCAAAAACAAATGGTGTGAGTAATATGGTGATGATAGCACTGCCAAGTATCATGGAATAGGCATATCCAGTAATTACTCCCACCCCCAAGCCTAATTCTGCTAGAACAAAACTAAACTCGCCGACCTGTATCATACCTGCACCCACCAGTGGCGCTGTTTTACCCCGATAGCCAAATATATAAGTAATACCGGAGCAAATAGCAAACTTCACTAAGATAATAGCTGCAACCAAGACCAGCAAAGAAGTAATATTAGCTGCCAGAAAGTGCAAATCTATAAGCATGCCAACTGATACAAAGAAGAGCGCAGCAAACAAATCACGCAATGGCACTATGTCACCAAGTGCTTGATGGGCGAAGTCCGACTGACTAACCATAAGACCTATGGCAAAGGCACCTAAAGCGGCAGATAAACCAAAGTAGTAAGCAGCAAAAGCACCCCCTAAGCACAATCCGGCGACAGAGATGACAAATAGCTCCCTGGATTGTCGCAGGGCTACGCGCCTCAACAAACGGGGTATCAGCCAGATGCCAACAACCAACACCAGAGCAATGAAGGCTGCAGCTTTGAGAAAAGCTACACTCAACGCAGGTAATAAACTTCCACTATCTGTTCCCAGCACCGGTAGGATAAACATGGCGCAGGCAGCCGCAATATCCTGGAATAACAGGATGCCTATCATCACGCGGCCATGCGGTGAGGTTGCCTCACCTCTGTCAAACAACATTCCAAGCACTACCATGGTGCTGCTCAGAGAAATCAAAAAACCAAAGACAATTGCTTCGCGAAGGCCCTGCCCCAATAGATACATAGCAGCAAACATTCCCAGGGTAGTCGTTACTACTATCTGACCAATGCCACCAAAAATGGCTATATTTCTTATCCGTTTCAGTTCATGGAAGGAGAACTGAATACCTAAAGTAAAAAGGAGCAGCACAACGCCAATAGTAGCTAGAATCTCTATGTTATGAGTGCTCTGAATCAAACCCAGGGCATAAGGGCCGATAACAATACCGGCAACGGCATAGCCCAGAATTGCAGGCTGCTTTAGCAATCTGGCAATTAAACCACCACCTAACGCAGCCCCAAGAACTATCGCCAGATCGAGTATCAATCCGGACTCTTCCATCGCTCTTTAGGAACTCCCGGTGTTATTCCCAGCCGATATCATATTACTCCGCCTCGGGTTTAGCTTCCGCGATTTTTGGGGTTGTTCATTCACCCATGATTTGAAGCACCAGCTCCCGCGACCTGGAGCGGTTATCGAAATCAATAAACACTATTTGCTGCCAGGTACCCAAAGTTAGTCTCTTGCCTGCAAAAGGTATCGTGAGCGAAGCTCCAAGCATAGAAGCTCGCACATGGGAATGCCCGTTGCCATCACCCCAGGTTTTGTTATGTTCGTAAGGCATATTCTGAGGTATCACCCTATCCCACATATCTTTGAAATCGCCAAGAAGCCTGGACTCATATTCAATGGTGGTAATCCCGGCTGTTGAGCCGGATATGAACAAGGTTACTGCACCATTGTTTACTTCCGATTGCTTTACCTCATCTGCTACCTGCGCAGTTATATCGATGAAGTCGCAACTACCTTTGGTTTTAAATGTGATGCTTTTAGTGACTACAGTCATATTCTTACCTCCTGCCATAGAATATCGTTCAACTCAAACACCGGGCCGTCACGGCATACCTGTTTTAAGCCATGCCTGGTATTTATGGTGCAGCTACGACAAGCCCCAATTCCACATCCCATTCTCACCTCCAGGGAAACCTGGCATCTGAGATTGCTTCGCTTTTCACCCTCTCCTTTCGATGGAGAGGGATTAAGGGTGAGGGACATCGCTTCATACATATCCAGAGGACCACAAGCACATATCTGGTCAGCCCAATTCAAAAAATCAGGCAGGATGTCGGTTACCATGCCCTTCCTGCCCAGGGTGCCATCCTCGGTAACAGGGATGAACTGAACCTTCTCAGGCAAAAGTGAGAGATTGCCTCGCTGCCCCTTCGCTATGCTCAGGGCTTTGGCTCGCAATGAGGGAAAGGGATAAATCTGAGCAGCGGTGCTCGCTCCGTGAATTAAGGTTACCTGATATTGAGGCGCAGCATATTGAGCCAGGAAGATAAGCGGCGCAATGCCGATGCCACCACCCACCAGCAGCAAATTCTTCGAATTCGACGCAATGTCGAATCCCTTACCCAATGGTCCAAGAACATCTATCTTGTTACCCGCTTGCTGTTGTGACAACCAAAAGGTACCTTCGCCAACTACTTTGAACAAAATGGCAATCCCACCCTCACCTAAATCCTCTCCCGTCGAGGGAGAGGACAAAAATGAGACCTGATGAACACTGAAAGGACGACGCAATATCAATTCTTCACAGCACACCGTAATGAATTGCCCCGGTTGAGCATGAGAAGCAATATCAGGCGCTTCAAGCCACATGAGATACACGCCTGGCATGACCTCCACATTAGAAGTTATAGTGCACAAGGACTGCTTCATGTTAAATGCTAAATCCTAAATTCGAATTTCTAAACTCTAAACAAATTCAAAATCTCAATGCTCTAAATTCAAAACCACTTTGGGTCATTTGGATTTTGGGTTTTGATATTGTTTGGGATTTCGTGCTTTGGATTTCGGATTTCCTCTTAGATATTCCCTCATCGGCTGAACGTTGAAAGTCTTGCCGGCACCACTCATCGCTTCCACAACTACGCGGGCGGTATCCAGCGAAGTAAAGCAAGGTATTCTTTTTTCCGCAGCGGCACGCCGTATATCAAATCCATCCCTCAAGGGAAGCCGACCTCCAGTGACAGTGTTAATAACCCCAACCACGGAATTATCCTGAATAACATCAATAACGTTGGGATGCCCTTCATTTAATTTTTTAGTCACCATTTTTACCGGGAGACCCGCTGCTTCAATCATAGCTGCAGTCCCTTCGGTGGCATAAAGTCCATAGTGAAGCGAGTGCAACCTCTCGATTAAAGGCTGTGATTCAGTTTTATCCCCATCCGCAATGCTCAGTAATAAACCACCCTCACCAGGCAACATCAACCCGGCAGCCAGAAGTGCCTTGACCAGGGCAGCATCAAAGGTGTAATCAACACCCATCACTTCACCGGTGGATTTCATCTCAGGTCCAAGATAATTATCCACCCCGATCAGCTTGGACATGGAGAAAACGGGAGCCTTTATACCTATCAATTTTTGCTTCTTCCACAATCCCCCGTTATAACCCTGCTCAGCAAGACTAATGCCAGCCATCACCTTGATGGCAATTCGCACCAAGGGAACACCGGTCACCTTGGAAATGAAAGGCACAGTTCTGCTGGCCCTGGGATTTACCTCAAAGACATATACTGAAGAACGCCCGTCCTCCCTCATGATGAGCATCTGAACATTCATCAAGCCTTTAACCTGCAGTCCTAACCCAATCCTGGTGGTGTAATCCACCATAGTGTTTACTTCCTCCTCGGTTAAATTGACTCCGGGATAAATAGCCACGGCATCGCCACTGTGCACACCAGCCCGTTCAATATGCTCCATGATACCCGGAATAAGCACCTCCTTCCCATCACTGACAGCGTCCACCTCAACTTCCTTGCCCTGCAAGTACTTATCGATAAGGACAGGATGTTGACTATTCAGCTCTAAAGCCATGGTTAGATAGCGAATTAGCTCAGTTTCATTGTGCACGATTTCCATAGCTCTGCCACCGAGGACATAGCTGGGACGCACCAGCAACGGATAGCCGAGAGAGTTAGCTACATGCAGTGCTTCCTCAATAGAGAGCACACCGGCTCCTGGCGGCTGAAGAATACCCAACCTGTCCAGAAAGTCTTCAAAGCGATGACGGTCTTCAGCTATGTCTATTGCTTCAGCACCGGAACCGAGTATCGGTGAATTACTGCGTACCAGTGGCTCAACCATGTTGAGGGCTGTCTGCCCGCCAAACTGAACAATAGAGGGTGGGGCAAACTCACCTTCATTTTCAAGTATGTCTCGAATGCTTTCCTCATCCAGAGCTTCAAAATAAAGGCGGTCGCTGGTATCAAAATCAGTGGAGACTGTTTCTGGATTAGAATTAACCAAGATGCTCTTTATCCCAACTCCCTGAAGCGCCCAGGCAGCATGAACGCAACAATAATCAAACTCAATCCCCTGTCCAATCCGTATCGGCCCACTGCCGATAACTAAAGCTTTCCTGCCCTTTAATGGCTCAGCTTCATTTTCTTTCTCATATGTGCTGTAAAAATAAGGGGTTTCGGCATCAAATTCGCCAGCGCAGGTATCCACCATCTTATACACCGGGCGAATATCCCATTGATGGCGAATTTGCCTCACCTGTTCTGGCAATCTATCAGCTAGCGTGCCGACTTGTTCATCAGAGAAACCAAGCCGCTTTGCCTCCCGGAGAAGCTCGGGAGTCAATGGTTCAGAAAGAAGCCGCTTTTCCATCCCAACGATATTTTGAAGCTTGTAGATAAACCAGGGGTCTATTCCAGTGCGCTGACAGAGCTCCTCAAGCGTAGCTTCCCTTCTCAGCACTGCCATAATCGCCCATATTCTCAGGTCATTGGGGTGAAGCGGGTAGGAAGTAGACCCTTCCCCCTTCCCCCAATCACGATCCTCCCAAAGTAGGGTTCGCTTACCAAATTCCAGAGAGCGTACCGCCTTCTGGAGAGCAGCTTCAAAACATCTCCCAATAGCCATCACTTCACCGGTGGCTTTCATCTGGATGCCAACCTCTCTATCACCCAAAGCAAATTTATCGAAAGGCCATCTTGGAACTTTGACCACACAATAATCAAGAGCAGGCTCAAAGGATGCCATCGTCTTACCGGTAACCCTGTTAGGTATCTCATCAAGCCTTTTCCCTATAGCTACCTTGGCAGCCACTCGGGCAATGGGGTAGCCAGTGGCCTTACTGGCAAGAGCCGAGCTACGACTGACACGCGGGTTGACTTCAATCACATAATACTCGCTCTTGGTAACTTCTTTCTGGTCTGGAGCCCACTTTTCGGCAACTATCGGATGAGGGGTAAGGGCAAACTGTATGTTACAGCCACCTTCAACACCCAAAGCCCTTATAATGTTAATGCTCGCCGACCTGAGCATCTGGTATTCCTTATCGGTAAGCGTCTGACTGGGAGCTACTACAATGCTGTCCCCAGTGTGCACACCCATAGGGTCAATGTTCTCCATGTTACAGATAGTAACGCAGTTATCAGCGGCATCACGCATAACCTCATATTCAATCTCCTTCCAGCCAAGGAGACACCGCTCCACCAGGACTTCGTGGCTCATGCTATTCTCCAGCCCATTGGCAACTACTTTCTCAAGCTGTTCCATAGTGTAGGCAACGCCGCCACCAGTCCCACCTAAAGTATAAGAAGGACGGACAATGAGCGGTAAACCAATGGATTTCGCCAATTCCTTAGCTTCTTCAACCGATTTTACTGTAGCGCTCTGCGGCACAGGCTCACCAATATCGATGAGAAGCTGTTTAAATAACGACCTCTCCTCAGCCTTCTTTATCGTTTCCACCGGTGTCCCCAAAAGCCTTACATTATATTTATCAACTATACCGGCATCAGCTAACTCTACCGCGAGGTTAAGCCCTGTCTGCCCACCAAGGGTGGGCAGCAGTCCATCGGGACGCTCCCTTTCAATTACACGAGCCAAGACTTCCACAGTAAGCGGCTCAATATAGACGATGTCGGCAATGCCTTCGTCGGTCATGATAGTAGCCGGGTTCGAGTTCACCAGAAC
>Ga0209986_10001739_pt1 | contig 20628 bp, 21 predicted proteins | sample BlataG_FD_183168 | JGI IMG/M metagenome (GOLD analysis project Ga0209986, IMG submission 183168) | Deep subsurface microbial communities from Black Sea to uncover new lineages of life (NeLLi) - Black_00105 metaG (SPAdes) (version 2) | ecosystem: Environmental > Aquatic > Marine > Oceanic >... | reverse complement strand
CACCGGCATCATTCAATAGCGGCACAAGAGCACTCAGCATTTCTGCGACACCGCCTCCATAATATGTTGAATTGATATGCACGATAGATTTACCACAGAGCTGCCGGGCTGATTTAAAGATTTCAAAAATTACTTCTTGATCAACGATCTTTGCGTAATCATCTATTCGGTAAGCCACGGAAATTTCCTCCTTTGATCATTGCTCTCAACAATGTCCTAACTGCTGAAGAATCATCAATACTGTAACGTGCTTCTGATACTCCGTGCCCAACTCTAATTGAATAAGCACTTTTGGGCAGTACTGAAAAGATATCTTCATCAGTCCAATCATCACCTATCGCCAATATAAAATCCCACTTTTTGCTTTTAATCCACTTTAATGCTGCACGTCCCTTGTTTATACCAGAGTTTTTTATCTCTATTACTTTGCTTCCCTCGAGAACACCCAAGTTAAGGTTACCAGTAAGGTATCTCAGGGTTTCTTTTAGTTCACCGGATCTGATCAGTGCCAATTTGGAGTCGGCTTTACGATAATGCCAGACAAGTGAATATTCTTTTTCTTCAATAAACGAACCCGGGGTTCTGTCAACAAAAACTTCAAGTATTGGTTTGATCTGCGTCTTCCATTTGTTTTCCAATCGCTCAATCATCTCCCATTTTTGACTTTGATCTTTTAACCAGATACCATGTTCGGCAATCAGATTAATCTTCTGGGAATTGAACCATTTGTCGAGTGTATCCCGGCGACGTCCGCTTACAATTACCAGTACGTTTCTTTGTTCGCTTGTCAATTTACGTAAGATTTTATTGATTTCTGCATCAGGGCTAGCGTCATCAGGATTTTCACTGAAAGATGTTAGGGTACCGTCGTAATCGAGCAATATTAGTCGATCCTTGCTCTTTGCGTAATCTCTGATAAGGGCGCGCGTGATGCTGGGAGTCAGTTTGCTAATGTGTGAGTCTGCTTGCAGTTGCTTTATATGGTGTAGTCTTTCCATAAAATCGTGTGTCCATCGTTCGATGCTGTACCGTTGTAAACGTTTTTGCATTACTGTATTACGACGTATCTGTTCTTCACTTGACATCTCTAACGCCTGCTTGATTGCCTCCGCTATTTGCTCTTTATTATTAGGATTGACGATAAATGCCTCACCTAGTTCGCGGGCAGCTCCAGCCATTTCACTGAGTATCAGAACGCCGGTTGCATCGGGTTTACTTGCAATATATTCTTTTGCGATTAGGTTCATGCCATCGCGCAAGGGCGTGATAAGTGCGACATCTCCAATTGAGTAAAGGGGGACCAATTTGTCAAAAGGTATGAGGCGATACAAATACCATATCGGTACCCAGCCTATGTCACCATACTTACCATTGATTCTACTGATTAGCTCATCGACGTGTTTTTTTAGTGCGGCGTACTGCTCAACACCAGTACGCGATGGTACTGCAACGAGGATGAAGGTTACCTTTTTCTTGTATTCGGGGTTTTTTTCCAAGAAAAGATCAAAGGCTTCCAACCTTTCCGCAATACCTTTTGTGTAATCCAAGCGATCGATACTGACGATTATCTTACGATCGCCCAGTCTTTTTCGTATTCTTATTGTCTCTTTGTGAACGGATGTATTGCCGTTCGCCTGATTAAATCTATTGTAATCTATCCCCATGGGAAAAGCATCGACCATGACCTTACGCTGAACTGTATTTATTTGTCCTAATGTATATTCATAGCCGAGGAGACGACGGGTACTTTCGGCAAAATGATGAACATAATCATGCGTGTGAAATCCAATGAGGTCAGCGCCTAAAAGACCTTCGATTATTTCAGTGCGACTAGGCAGGAGTCGGAAAATCTCGGAGGATGGAAATGGGATGTGTAAAAAGAAACCTATGGTCGCATTAGGATTTTTCTGGCGCAAGAGCTTTGGTAATAGCATAAGTTGATAATCATGGATCCAGATTCTATCGCCCGGCTTGGCGATAGCACTTACTGTTTCACAAAACTGTTCATTGACCCGTTTGTATGCCTTCCAGAATCTTTTTTCGTAGACAGCATGCTCAGTAAAATAGTGGAATAACGGCCAGATGACTTTGTTACAAAAGCCGTGGTAATAGTTTTCAACATCATAGGGTGATAAGAAGACAGGGTGACAATTTTTGGCAGCCAATTTTCTTTTTACTATTCTTTTCTCCGTTGCATCCTTGCCGACAACATACCCTGGCCAACCGATCCACAGGCTCTTGTGTGATTTGTGGAAAGTGTCAAGACCAGTCGCAAGACCGCCAACACTGGAGTGCAACTTCAGACTGCTTCCCCTTTTAGTTACGGTAACGGGAAGTCGGTTTGAGACAATTAGTAGTTTAGCCATGATAATGTACTCATTGAAATAATACTCAGTTTATACTATTAATCAAGGAAATCTAACATGCTCCAGTTACACCTGCTTGTTCAGAGGAGTTATGGTTGTCTAATATTCTTTCAATTGCTGCCAGATTTGTTTAAGTACCGCCGTTGTATTATTGTCTATATGCATGGTTAGAGGTACACCTGCGACTATTGATTCAATGACTGATTCATCGTATGGTATTTGCCCGAGGATTGGCGTTTCAGTATTGTGACACAGATCCGAAATTTTTTCAGTGTTATTTATGTTAATATCGTACTTGTTTATTACACAGGTGGCCTTGATACCAAGGCTATTAGCAAGTTTTAATACCCGTGTCATGTCATGGATCCCTGAGAGAGTTGGTTCAGTGACAATTAATGCAATATCAACACCCGTGAGTGATGCGATAACTGGACACCCAATACCGGGTGGTCCGTCAATTATTACATATTCCAGATTGTTTTTTTGCGCGATTGCCTGAGCTTCTTTTCTAACGGTGGTTACAAGCATCCCAGAGTTCTCTTCAGCAATACCTAATTTCGCATGGACCATGGTACCGAATTGCGTTTCTGAAATAAACCATTGTCCTGCTTCATGTTTGGTCATGAATATGGCACTTACTGGGCAAACATGTGTGCAGACTGCGCAGCCTTCGCATGAAATCGTATCTATTTTGAATTGAGACTCATCGTTTTTCAAGATTGCATTGTACTTACACGCCTCAACGCACTCGCCACAGCTCGTGCATTTCTCCTGATCAATAACTGCTTTTGGTAATCCAGTGAAGATCTCAGTTTGTTTTATTTCGGGGTGGAGCAAGAGGTGGAGGTCAGCAGCATCAACATCACAGTCTGCAATGACACTTTTATTGGCGAGGACTGCTAAACATGCGGCGACAACGGTTTTTCCAGTACCACCTTTTCCACTAATCACCAGGATTTGCTTCACGCATTGCTCACAATTTCTTCATGAAGTTTTGAGAATGCAGTTTTGTATTGAGAACTGACTTCGAGCAGGGGGATTCCTTTGGAATAGGCAACGGCAATCTCTCTATCCAGAGGGATGCGCATCAGTATAGGGATGTGTTCTTTTCTGCAATAATCTTCTGTTTTTTTATCGCCCACGCCGTCACGGTTGATTACGACCCCAAATCGCAGGTTCAATACCCGGAGCGTATCAACGGCAAGTATCAAGTCATTTAAGCCAAAAGGTGTTGGTTCAGTTACCAAAACAGTATAATCAGAGCCTTTAACTGCTTCGATCACTGGACACGAAGTTCCTGGAGGAACATCTATAATAGTGAATTGGTCAAATAATAACTGGTTATTTGTCTGTTTATTTATTTCTTCCTGTTTACCAGTTATTTTACATCTTTGTGCTTCTTCTTCAGTTTCTCCATTTCTCCGTTTCACCGTTTCACCGAATGCCTTTTGTTTTATTTCTTTAATGAGTGGTGGTGCCATTGGTTCTCCAATGTTCAATTCGCCGTGGATAAATTTAATTGTGCCTGCATTTCCTATTTCTAAAACGCCGATCTCCTTACTTTTTTCTGATAATGCATTTTCTGGACAAAGGAGTGTACAACCGCCACAACCATGGCACAGATCTTCGAAGATAAGGACCTGTTTTGTATTTTTAATAACGGCTATTGCGTTGTACACACAGATATCAGCACATTTGCCGCAGTATGTGCATTTTTTTGTATCAACTACTGGAATCTGAATACCGACTGATATGGTTTTGTTTATTTTCGGCTTCAAGAAAATCGCTGCATTGGGTTCTTCCACATCGCAATCGAGAAATTGAATTGGAGGATGGTTATGTTTGTGAGATAACCAAAGCGCATAACTGGTCGCAATTATTGTCTTACCAGTGCCGCCTTTTCCGCTTGCAAATGAAATTATCATTCTATCTGAATGATTTTACCAACCCCAATATTCAGGAAATTGTCTTTGTACTCATTGACGAACAGCTCTTGGCAACGATCGCCACTACAATGACATGGTCCGGCATTTACAACTTTCAATCGTCTGAATTGGGCAATGATATTTTTCAGATCAGAGTCTGTATGACCCCCTAAATGAAAGCCGCCAAATACCATATTGATTTCTTGATTAAAGCGCTTTTGTACGCTTTCGATAATATTGACAATCCCGGGATGTGCACATCCCGTAATAATTACCAGCCCTTTTTGAGTTTCGATAATGAGCGATTGTTCTTTTGTAGTTGTACCAAGTGTGCCACTGGTGTGAATGTGAGAACATAGCTTTTCAGCAGTATGATTCTCAATGAGGTGCGCACCATTTGATCGGACAATATCCTTAACGCCATTTGAGAATGATGGTAACATGTAGACATCAACATTGGATTTTTTTTCTAAGAAGTTTTGCAGACCGCCAGTATGATCCCAATGGTCATGGGATATGACTATTCCATCAATCTTCTCAGGATCGATTTTGAGCATTTCCATATTTTTGAGTAAAATCCCACCATCACCGCCGGTATCAAATAAAATGGTTTCTTCAAGACCCTCAATAAGACAAGAAAACCCCCAGGCAGTTTTTAGCTCTGGATTATGGGGATAATTGTCAAAAATGATTGTTATTTTCATTTTTTTTCATCTCTGTATTATTTTTAATGCCTACCCCAATTCTATTTATTAGCCTCTTTTGCAGACGCCGTCATCTGAGCATGGTGGGGTATCACATCGTTCGGTTCTGCCGCAACATGTAGTTCCTTTGGGATGCGAGTTTCCCATTATAACTGCACCGGGTGCTGAAATTTGTTTAGTTAATTTTTTTGAACCACAATGTTTACATACCGGGGTTTCTTTATCATCTTTGCTCTTTAGAATTATTTCAGTTATTTTATTGCAATCTTTACATTTATATTCGTAAATGGGCATAAGTGTTCCTAATTGCTTTAAAGTGGACAGGTACCTGTAGGGCAGCTTGAGCTACCGGTAGATGAGGATTCACCCATCTTTACAGCAAAGGCTGCAAACTGTTTTTCCAGATTTTTGCTGCCGCATTTTTTGCATTTTGGCTTTTCTGATTTGTTCAACATTAAAAAGTCAAAAACTTCACCACAGTCTTTGCACTTATATGTGAATATTGGCATATACACCTCCTTGAATAAGGATACCAGGCTATTAGGATATCAGGGAATCAGGACATTATTTGATTTTCTTACCCTGATATTCTGGTGTTCTGATAACCACACCCTGATAATCTGATTTCCTGATGTCCTTTATTCAGTTACTGTCTTGTCATTTTTGCGCCGCATTTAGGACAAGTCATTTGATTGCAAGGGGTACTTGCTTGATGGGGCATATTTGCACCACATGAAGGGCAAACACAGCTGCCGCCGGGTCCTAATGCGCGACCACCCATTCTGCCACGGCCTTGGCCTTTTCCTCTTCCTAAACCTCGTCCTGTTCCTGGTCCTTGTCCACGTGGACCTGTTCCATCACCTCTTGGCATATTCGACCTCCTTACGTCGGTAAATGCCTAAACACCTAAAGTTACTCCTGTGTTCTTTTAGGTATTTAGGCGTTTTGCCTATCTGTCTCAGGTAGAGACTTTTAGGTATTTTCATTATCATCATGTTCGCATTTACCCAGTGCTCGTTCACAAAGCGATGCACCGCCTTCAAGTGTACCATTGAGAATTCTTTCTATGACGCCGTTAATATCACCAGTTATTCCAAGTACTTTTTCGATATTATGTTGATCGAAAAGGCCTTGGGCTTTCATGCCCATACCCCCGGCGATTATACACTCAATTCCTTTTTCAGCGAAATATTGCGGAAGAAAACCAGGCGAGTGGCCGGGATTTTCTATAACCTCTTTGTTTTTAAGCTTGCCATTTTCAACATCAAGGATTGTAAAATGTGGGCATCGACCAAAATGAGCGGATACCTGATCTTGGTCAGTTGAAATAACTATTTTCATTTGCACTCCTTATTTGCTATTGTGCAGAATTTTGTCGACAATTTCAGCAAATGCCTTGGATGCATCAGATTCAGGTTGGTGAATTATGAAGGGTTTGCCGTCATCACCCAACTCGACTATTTTTGGGTCTATTGGAATTCTTCCCAAAAAAGGTACGCCAAGTTCTTCTGCTATTTTTTCTCCGCCACCTTTTTTGAAAAGATTTATTTGTCCACCACAGTGGGGGCATACCATGCCGCTCATGTTCTCTATGATTCCGTGTATTTTCAGATTTAGCTTTTTTGCGAAATTCACTGCTTTTCTGGAGTCAAGAAGAGAAACCTCTTGTGGTGTTGTTACGATTATTGCACCAGTTGCAGGTATCAATTGGGCAATTGAAAGTGGTTCATCTCCAGTCCCTGGCGGTGAATCGATAACCAACCAGTCAAGATTACCCCAGATTACATCGCCGAGGAATTGCTGGATAACTTTCATTTTTAAAGGTCCGCGCCAAATAACTGGAGTTGCGGTGTCTTGTAAGAGAAAAGCCATTGATACCAGCGCGAGGTTTTTCGTAATTGCAACTGGTAGTATGCGGTTATTACCGGCAGATTCTAATCGTTTTTCTTCAACGCCGAGCATCTTTGCTAAGTTTGGACCATGTATGTCAACATCCAATAGACCGATGTTAAGTTGTTTTTCACTGAAAGCAAAAGCAAGGTTTGCGGCAACAGTGCTCTTTCCGACCCCACCTTTGCCTGAAAAAACAAGTAATCTATTCTTGATGTTGTTCAATGTTTCTGCAATTTTCTTATCATCTTCAGTCTTTTTTTCCTGTATCATTTTTCCTTTATCAGATTATACTACTTTATTTTTTGTTTTCAAGCTCTTTTATTCTTTTGCTTATGGTTTCGAGTTGCTGTTTCAGATAATTTGCCTGCTGCTTAAGCATTTGCAATTCCTGCTCTGGGTTTGGTTGGGGAAAACCAGGTTGTGACATTGGTGGTTGCTGCATTGGTTCTGATCCATAGTTCATGCTGCCGCGTCCCATTCCGCCACCCATGCCCATTCCAAAACCAGGACCTTGTGAGGTACCATATCCCATTCCATAATGCGACCCTACATTTGGTCCAGTTATTGGATTGAGCTGACCTGATTTATAACGCTCTATTGCCTCACTTACTGTTCCTGCAACACCGGTGATGACCTTAGTCCCGGCTGCCTGTAGGGTTTGAAACGCATTTGGACCGCAGCTTCCAGTGAGCACCACTTCAACCCCTTTATTTGCAACCAATTGGGCAGATTGAATCCCTGCACCGCCCATAGCATTAACATTAGGGTTTTCAATTGCCTCAAACTGCATTGTATCGGTGTCAACAATCAAAAAATATGGTGTGCGACCAAATCTCGGATCTACATTGGAATTTAAGTCAGTTCCGGCAGATGTAATGGCTATTTTCATATTATCTCCTTATGTTTTATTTGTTTTACTCGATTCTATTTCCTTAATTCTTTTTCTTATGCCCTCAAGTTCATCCTCTAATATTTCTGTCTGTCCTTTGAGCATGTCCAGTTCATTCGCCGGGTATGCATTGGCATCATAATAGGAATTGTATTGTGGATAACCAGCAGGATAAGGGGATGCATAATTAGGATAATTGGGGATAGTCGATGCATACTGATTCGTATTAGGTGTAGCCCACCACCATCTTGGCAACCAGGGGAAATTCCTGCAATAAGGATAGGGATTACCCCAACCACGACCCCAGCCTCGCCCAAAACCTCTTCCAAAGCCAAATGGCATGATTACCTCCTTTTATTTATTGACTATCACCACCCCCAACCACGGAACCAACGACCTCTACCACGGCCACGCCCGAATCCTCTTCCAAACCCATATGGCGGGGCATAGGGAGTCCCGGCATATGGCGTGGGATACGATTGTCCATAATATCCTGAGCCTGGATATTCATAACCATAACCCTGATATGCATTAGGATAACCCTGATACGCATTAGGATAACCCTGATACGCATTAGGATAACCATAACGACCTCTACCTCGGCCAAATCCAGGAATTGGGTTAGCAAATCCTGGAGTCGGATAACCTGCACAGAGTCCTGCTGCGCGTCCAGTCATTGGTCCAAGACCCATAGGACCAGTTCTATCTCCACCTGGCATAATAGCCTCCTTTTAATTATTCTAAGTGCAATATCCGTGCCAGTACGTGCATATTGCAAAGGATATAGGACAGATGGTGAATTTGCCGTAATATCGGTGCTTTTATAGTTTGCTTAAAGTAAATTCCTACTATCATTGGGTTATTGTATTTGCTTTTTTTGTTTCAATATTGTAACATCGTACTAGCATTGAATTTCCCTTGAAATATAGGTTGTTTTTAGTTTAATAATTGAAACAACATACTTCATATATGAAACATTAATTGCTCTGCTCAACAGGTTGACCGAGAATACCGGAATTTAGCCTTTAGGCTTTCACAAATAAACAAAAGGTCTTGAAATTTCATTGTTCTTTTTGCGCGAGACAAGCTGTCCTGCACCATGGTGTAGCATCTCTACTATATTTCCACAAACTTCGCATTTATAGATTTGCAATCTTTTGGTCATTTCATATCTCCTTTTCAACCAGAGGTTGAATCCATGGTCCACAACAGCAGTAGCAAGCTACTGCACTCCAAAACCCAATCCGCCTCTAATATGACTATCATTGTCTAATCAGAACACCCATTATTATTTTATCGTCCTTTTGATCTCTGATAATTTTACAAAGTGTCTCCGTTCTTCTTCTATGATGCCATCAATTGTTTTCCTCTGATTCTCAGGGACAAGATTTTTTATTTCCTGATAATACAGGATAGAATCTAATTCTGCATTCATTGCATAGTCAAGCGCAGCGTTTATATCTTTGATATTTGCTATGTCTTCATCGAATTTTTTCTGGGTGAAGATAATTTTATCTGCATATGCGCGCAAATAGGCAAAATACTCTCCTGGAAAAGTCTCAAATGGTTCATGTTTTTCGATTTTTGAGACCATTTCTTCATATGTCTTTTTATGTTTTACCTCCTCGTCTGCAAGATAAGAGAATAATTCTTTTACCTTTGTCTCATTAAATTTTTGAGCCATCTGGCGATAGAATTTTTCGCCATTATCTTCTATCCGTATTGCAAACTGAAATATTTCACCTGGTTCGAATAAACTCATTTTACCCTCCTTTAAACGACATTGTGTTCCTTATGTTTATTTATATAAACACCTACTGACAATATAAAGTCCATAACTTATTTTCCAGAGTGCTTTCTTATTCATCGACGAGGTTACCAGTTTTCGCCTAACAATTCAAAATATTCCCTTGGATGTGCACAGGCTGGGCACTTTTCTGGTGGTTCAGTGCCCTCATGAATATACCCACAATTCCTGCAGCGCCATTTAATTGGTTTATCACGCTTGAAAACTCTGTTATTTTTAATATTTTCGAGTAGTTCAAGATAACGCTTTTCATGTTGTTTTTCAGCTATTGCAATTGCCCTAAAGACTGCTGCAATTTCTGCAAACCCTTCTTCATCAGCTATTTTAGCAAACTCAGGATACATAGTGGTATGCTCATGATTTTCACCATCAGCGGCTGCCTTGAGATTGTCTACTGTTTTACCAATTACACCGGCAGGGAATGCAGCTTGGATCTTTGCTTCACCGCCTTCCATGAATTTGAATAATCGTTTTGCATGTTCTTTCTCATTATCTGCAGTTTCAGTAAATATTCCAGAGATCTGTTCATAACCTTCTTTTTTTGCCTGTGAGGCAAAATAGTTATAGCGATTTCTCGCCTGTGATTCTCCGGCAAACGCAGTCAAGAGATTTTTTTCTGTTTTTGTTCCTTTCAAACTTTTCATGATTTACCTCCTTTTATCAGCCAGAGGCTGAAGAAGTTCGTTTCCACAGTTCTCTTCTATGTGGGAAAGCCCTTCTGGACTTGATATTCGCGGGCAGCCCGCCCCGCTTCGCAAGGCGAGGTCGGGGAAGCCGCTCCCACTTTTATCCTCTGATAATCTGGTATCCATTACTAAAATACCTGTTCCACGGCTTTTACTTCAGGAATTTTTTCTTTTAATCTTTTCTCAATAGCCATCTTAAGAGTAAGGGTGCTCATTGGACAGCCAGCACACGCACCGGTCAGCTTCACCTTTACAATGCCATCTTCAGTAACATCTACTAATTCAACATCACCGCCATCTGCCTGCAAACCTGGTCTAATTTCATCCAGGACCTTTTCGACCTTATCTTTCATGGTTTCCTCCTTAATATATGTTAAACACCTAAATACCTAAAAATTTTTACTGGAGTAGAGCCTTTCCCTCGATATCGAGTCTCGGGACGAGATGCAGGCTCGCCCCGTGAAATACACGACACAGTATTGAACGTAGTAATAATCTTATCGTTGAATTTATATTTATGCTTCTTCATAAGTTCTTTGTTATTTCACAGGGCTCGTAAGACATAACGGGCGTAAACGCCCTACTCCAGATAATTAACAAATTCTCTAATTCACCGATCAACCAATTCTCCGACTTAACGGGACTAAAGCCCCTACTTCTATTCATCATCTATCCTCTTATTTTTTTCGCTCTTAAGACAATCTTTACACAGACCTTTGAAGTATCCGTGTACTTCTTCAACCTTATGACCATGCGTTTGTTTTTTTTCTGCAATAGGACATTTAATATCAATATCTGTTATTCTGCCGCATTTTTTACAGAGAAAGTGGTGATGGCAAGAAGTATTAAAATCATATCTGATTTCTGTTCCAGTAATAGTTACAGCAGATACCAATCCTTTTTCCAAAAAGGCATTTAGCGTATTGTAGATAGTCGTCATCGACATTGCCGGTATGTTTTTGGAGAGAGCTTCATAAATCATTTCCACAGTGGGGTGGCTATTCATATGTTTATTCAGGTATTCGAGAACCTTTATACGCTGATATGTCGGTTTCAAGTCTATTTTCGTCAAGATATTTCTCAATCTTTGCATACATGTATTAATAATCATAATTTATGTCCTGAACGTTTTTCTTAATTTGAACTCCTGTTTTTTGCCTTTGTTCCATTGTTTTACTGGTCGGAGGTAGCCTACTACACGCGAGTAAATTTCAGATTCCAAGCCACATTTCGGACACTTACTATGTTCTCCGGATAAATAACCATGACTCGGGCAAACACTAAAGGTAGGCGTAAAAGTCAAATAGGGCAGATGAAAGTTTTCGCAGATTTTGCGGACTAAGACCTTGATTGTATTATGGTCGTTAACGCTTTCACCGGCGAAAATGTGCAAGACTACTCCGCCGGTATATTTTGTTTGAATCTCATCTTGCAATTCAATGGCTTCGAAAATATCATCCGTAAAATTTACTGGCAGTTGCGTGGAATTTGTGTAGAACGGTTCAGCGCCCCTTTTGTATTCTTCTTCGTTTGCACAGATGATCTGAGGATATTTTGTTTTGTCGTACTTTGCTAACCGATAGGCGGTGCCTTCAGCAGGCGTTGCTTCAAGATTGTAATTATCGCCAGTCTCCTTTTGAAACTCTATTAATTTATTCCTCATAAAATCCAAGATCCTTAACGTAAATGTTTGGGATTTTTTCGTAGCGATATTTTCTCCAAGCAGGTTCAGGCAAGCCTCATTCATTCCGATTAATCCAATTGTTGAAAAGTGATTTTTCCAGTATTCATTGAAACGTTTTTTAACATTTCTTAAATAGAATTTTGCATACGGATAGAGATCTTTCTCGGTGAATCTTTCAAGGACTTTTCTTTTTATTTCTAAGCTTTCTTTCGCTATGGTCATTAGTTTTTCCAATCTTTCTATAAACTCATTTTCATTCTTGGATAAATACCCAAGTTTTGGCATATTGACCGTAACTACACCGATTGATCCGGTTAAGGGGTTAGAACCAAAAAGTGAACCACCTCTTTTTGTTAGTTCTCTATTGTCTATTCTCAGACGGCAGCACATTGATCTTGCGTCTTCTGGTTTCATATCGGAATTTATGAAATTGGAGAAATAAGGTACTCCATACTTGGCAGTCATCTGCCACAGTCCATTTAAATCAGGATTATCCCAATTGAAATCTTTAGTGATATTATAAGTAGGTATTGGGAACGTAAACACTCTGCCTTTTGCGTCACCCTCCATCATTACCTCAAAAAGGGCTTTATTGAATGTATTCATTTCTTCCTGGAAATCTTTATAGGTTACGCCTTGTACTTTGCCTCCAATAACAACACCCTGGTCAGTATAGTATTTGGGAGCGGTTAAATCCAATGTAATGTTAGTGAATGGGGACTGGAAACCAACCCTGGTAGGTACATTTACATTGAAAATAAATTCCTGTAAGGCTTGTTTCACTTCCGTATAATTTAGTTTATCATATCTTATAAATGGCGCCAGGAGTGTATCCAAATTGGAGAATGCCTGAGCACCAGCAGCTTCACCCTGTAGAGTGTAGAAGAAATTAACCACTTGTCCCAATGCACTTCTGAAATGTTTGGCTGGTGAACTCTCTACCTTTCCTATTACACCTTTGAATCCTTGTACCAAGAGGTCATATAAGTCCCATCCAACGCAGTAAACAGACAGGATATTCAAATCATGAATATGAAAATCGCCGTTGGTGTCAGCTTCTCTTATCTCAGCGGGATAGATTTTATTCAACCAATATACTTTACTGACCTCTGAAGAAATATAATTGTTCAATCCCTGCAATGAGAACGTCATATTGCTATTCTCATTAACCTGCCAGTCAATTTGTTCCAAATACTGGTCTACTATATTAACATTTGCCTTAGCAGTAATTTCTCTGATTCGGGTATGCTGATCCCGATAAATAATATAAGCCCTGGCTGTCTTGCGGTAAGGAGAAGACAATAAAATTTCTTCAACAGCATCCTGAATGCCTTCAACTGTTGGTATCTTGTGGGTAATTGCTTGCTGAGCCAGATTTAGAACCTTGAGAGTGAGTTTTTTTGCAATTTCCGTATCGAATTCACTGGTTGCTTCACCTGCTTTAGCAATCGCATCGGTAATTTTTTGAGCATTAAAATTTACTACTCTACCATCTCTTTTTTTTATCTTTTTGAACACACCATCCTCCCTTTATTGATATATCTGATAAATTAGAGAAGAATCTCCATTTGTTCATGCCATTTTTTAATACCTTGCTTTTTGTAATCATTTTAAATATGTAATCATTATAATTAAAAACCAACATTTGTCAAGGCTTAATTTAAGAAAGTATTGCAACGGTTTGCGATAAGCAAGGATGAAAGAATCATCCAAAATTTCGAAAAATTTTAATACTCAAATCGTCTTTGTTGCCCGATTCATCGGGTATTGTTTGATAAATCAAACGACTACAGTTTGTTTAACCTTTTGTAGTTGCCCGATTCATCGGGCATTTTGTTGTTTAATACTATATTTCTTCATTTTCCGCCAGAGCGTAATACGGGAGATTTTTAGTATTTTTGCAGTTTTTTCTCGGTCCCAATGATTTCTTTTTAGTGCCTCAAGGATGACTTCCTTTTCTATTTCATCTATAGGATTTTCTTTTGTTAATAATTCATCTATCAAAGCACTTGATTTTTGTTTAATATCTTCAGGCAAATGTCTTGTTTGAATTGTTCTTCCTGAACAATGTATAAATGCATGTTCAATCGCATGTTCGAGCTGTCGAACATTGCCTGGCCAAGGATAATCAATAAGGATGTCCATTGCATCCTGAGACAGCTGAGAAATAGCTTTACCGAATTTCTCGTTGAAAACAGTGATGAAATGATTCACAAGCATCGGTATGTCACCAGATCGAGCACGTAGTGGTGGTAAGGGTACAGGTAACACATTTATGCGGTAGTAGAGATCCTGACGAAAGGTCCCTTGGGCAATTGATTTCTGGAGATCGCGGTTTGTTGCAGCTATCATTCTGACGTCAACCTTTATGGTTCTTATACCACCAAGAGGTTCGAAGGTTTGTTCTTCAATAACCCTAAGTAATTTTGCTTGAATAGACAATGGGATATTGCCGATCTCATCGAGAAATATCGTACCTTTGTCAGCAAGTTGAAATTTACCCGGTTTGTCAGCACGCGCATCCGTAAAAGCGCCTTTCATATAGCCAAAAAGCTCACTCTCTATTAATGTCTCTGGTATCGCTGAACAATCTATCTTAACAAATGGTTTGTGTTTTCTTGGTGAATTATGGTGAATTGCACGCGCCACCAGTTCCTTACCAGTTCCTGTTTCACCGGTGATCAAGACAGTTGTGTTTATCGGACTTATTGTTTCCAAGAGACTATATACCTTCTGCATTTTCTTATTTTTACCAATGATCTTCTCGTAGCTGTATTTCTCGTGTAATTCCTCAGCGAGTTTTTTGAATATAGAGAGATCCCTAAAGGTTTCGACCCCGCCAATTATATTGTCTTGCTCATCTATTAACAGAGCAGTGTTCACACTGATCGGCACAATTTTACCTTGGGCATTGATGATTTCAATCCCATAATCGTAAATAGGCATCTTTGTTGCCATTGTTTTTCTTAAAGGACAATCAGTTTTGCATGTTTTGCTTCTCATGATCTCATGACATTGTTTACCAAGGACATCTTCTACTCGGTTACCAGTGATTATTTCAGCAGCAGGATTAAAGCTCGTTATGCGCCATTCATTATCAACAGTCAATACTCCATCTGCAATAGAATTGAGAATGGCAATGAGTCGGGTATTTTCCGTGTATAATTCTGCATGCAGTTTATATACCTCTTCAATGTCGCGGAAATTTATAATTACCCCTACTATTTCGCCTTTAACATCTTTAAGTGGTGTTGCATTTATTGAAATGGTAATTGACTTGTTTTCAATATTGTTGATTTTAGTCCTGATATTAGTGAGTGATTTGCCATTTTCTAAGACCCCGTCTATAGGTGATTTATGAGCATCCAGTTCACTGTTGAATACCTCGTTGAAGCTCTTGCCAGTGACATCGATTGCAAGAAAACCGGTGATCCTTTCTGCACCTTTAGAAAAGCTTACTATCTTGAAGTTCTTATCAATCGCAATAACACCATCAGAAAAGGAATCGAGAATATTTTCGATATTATTTAATAACATGTCAGTAAAGAAGGCTTAAGAAGGCTGAGAAAGGGCATAAGAGGGTTCATATTATAGCGTACTTGTGAACAACAGAATTCCTAACAATGTGAGCAGCAATGCACCAATTATAGAAAGTGTTGTTTGCAAAATCGTATTCATCTTTGGTCTGTTGATAATAAATTTTGTTACCCCCTTTTTTGCCAGAATCGTTGAAACGCCAACAAGAGAGATAGTAGTTGCCATTCCTAACGCCATGCACAGGGTGCTGATAATACCAATCCCCAGAATGCCCATTGAAATTGAAAACAATAGTACAATCACAGCACCAGTACAGGGGATTATACCAACAGCAATAGCAAAGGGGATTATGCTTTTAGTAGTTACTGAATTTTCATAAGTACTTTTTCCTGCGTTTTTTTCTTTTCTCCAAAGAGCAATAGTTGCCTTAAGCAATAAAAACAGACCTATCGCGGTGATCAAGGCATAACTTATCAACTTAATTATTCTACTTAAATCTTCAATCGGCCGCAAAAAAGACTGTTGAATTATAAAATACAAGACGAGCACAAGGATTAGTGCAGATCCGGCATGGAGAAATCCGATTACAGTACCAACCATAATTCCTTTTTTTACTTCGGCACGTTCTGATAAAAAGTACGAAAATGTCACAGTTTTACCGTGTCCAGGTCCTAATGCATGAACCATACCATAGATAAATGTAACAAAGAGAATGATAAGAATAGGCTTGGGGGATTTTTTTTCTTTTATTTGTTTAGACAATTCAATGATTTTTTGATTAATTTTATGCTGAAGCACAGAGATTTGTCTCATGAATGTTTGAATAAAATTCGGGTATTGAATTCTTTTTTCCACACTTTTTTCGGGTTTTTTAGAGATAAATGGGTTATCCTGTGCAAACAAAAAGGACTGGGTGACCAAAACTGCTATGAGAATTATTATTATGGTGCTGTGTTTTTTCATTCTATTCTTCTGAATGTTAGGCGGATTGAATAAGGATAGATTTCACCATAATCTCGGGATTCTTTGGTGTCTTCGTAAACCTTGACTTCATAATCAATGCTTCCTTCGTTAGTGAAGCGAACAGGGTCGTCGCCCAGCGGCAATAGGTCTACATAGTATGTTTCATCATACATGCAGATTTCAATTTTCTTGTACGATAGGGTTGCCGGTACGACGCAGGAGATAAAGAAGCTATAGATAACTTTGTTATCATACACATCTACAGAAAAATTCTCGACAGATTTGACCTCGAAACATTTGTTGTTGATTGTTATATAAACAAAGTAATTATAATTTTCAAGGTTTGAAAATGCATCTTGCTTTGTTGTTATTATTTCACGGTTACTGAATCTACCATCTTTATCTACATCATAGTCTTGAATTAACATACTGCTGTACATTTCATCAAAAATCCATTGGGTTTTTATTCCTACAAGTTCATTTTGTTCGAAAACGAAATTTACAGTATAATCAATAAACACATGTGGATGGGCAAATAAAAAACAGGGTGCAATGAGAGATATACACATTGTTGGAATAACGTGAGCTCTTTTTATTCTATTTTTTCTGTTCATAATATTGTTAACTATTTTCTTAAGTATAATAATCGAAAACAGAAAGTCAAGGATTATTGATTTTATAAAGAATAAGGTCCTGGGATAAGCCGCCATGCCCATACATATTCCAATACAGTCCAGGAAAAAAGCAATAAAACGAGTGACCATGCCATTTTTTGATCAATAGATTTTGCCCTGCGAATTTTGATATATGAAAATAACGCGATAATACCTATGACAATAGCTGAAGGATGGGTGCTCCAGTGGGTTTTTCCCAAGAGTTCAAACTGGGTTATCATAAGCATGTGCAATGTCCAGATGCCAAGAAAATGTCCAAAGGCAAAGCCGAAACGGACAGGTAAATATTCTTTTTTAAGGAGAAAGATCGTAAAAAAGACAAGTATTAATAAAGTTGGTACATTATGCCAGTGAGCGATATCGAGCCAGCGGAGATGTTCTAAATATTCATCTAAGAATCCCCATAATGCAAGTCCAGAAAGAATTGCCCATTGATTCGCAGATGCCGGTTTTTCTTTTTGTAACTCTGCCATTACAAATGCAAAGACTGAGAATAAAACAAGGAGCATGCCGATTATGTGGTAGCTAATCTGACTATATCGTGAAGAAAACACTAAAAGCATATAAAGACCACCAAAACAGATAAGTGTGGTCAAAAAGGTTTTAAACGCAATGTTTTTCATTTTCCCTCTTTCTTGTTGGGAAGTGAATGGCAGAGCATTCACTTCCCATAGCCCAACAATCTAATTTCAGGTTCATATCTTTATTTTCAACCCACCATAAATAGTTCGTCCAGTAAATGGTGCATACATAAATGCAGCATCATCAGGATGTCGTTCTTCTTGCACATAGTCAAAGATATTTTTGGCGCCTGCAAAAAGTGAAAGTGTAGTATTCTGCAATCGAAAATCGCGTGCCAGTCGTGCATTGAATATCCAGAATGGGTCAGTGTGTTTGATATAACTCTCATGGTCTGTCACCTCATCGTCCTTACAATAATCAATATACATCCTTCCTGTATAATCGGCATCCATAACCATATCCCACATACCCGGTGAAAAATCCAATTCAATACCACCAGTAATCCCCGGAACCCGGGAGATATATTTACTGTCTTCAGCATACTTATTACCATGCACAGGGTGATTTGTCCAATCCCCACGTGGATTTTCATATTGTGCATCAGTGTACGCAACATTTAGGTCAAACGAGAGAATCGATAGAGGTGCCACTTTTATCCCGGTTTCTACACCCTGGGTATATGCCTTACCAATATTTTCCCATTCATACGTATACCCTAATTGTGCTGAGGCTTCACTAGCATCAGCAAATCCGATTTTGTCCTGTAAATTGGTTCGAAACAGATTCAGGCTAATATTGTATTTAGTGGTCGAATAATCAGCTCCAAAATTAAAACTCATTGATTTCTCGGGTTTCAAATCCGCTGGTTTATTTATCCTTGGTGAACCACTACACAGGTGTAAATCCTCACTAAATCCATAAGGGACCCGAAATCCAGTTCCAGCACTGCCGCGAATAGTTAGTTGTGGAGTCATCTTTATCATTACTGCGCCCCTTGGGCTGATAACAGTTTCATCATAATCAATGGCAATCTTATCTTGCGGTGCAACATCACCTGAACCACCAAACTCATCTTTTGACTGATGTTTGTCATACCGTGCGCCAATGACAATCTCCACGATGTCTTTTAATAGAGAAATTTCATCCTGGATGTAAACACTATAATCATGCGCATACTTTTCGCTCATCGAGGTGTATGTCCCACCGTAATTTTCATTTTCTTCATCTACGATGACATATCTTCCTGATTCATCCAGTTTGTTATAGGTATATTGTCCACCGAGTAGTATATGGTTAAATCCGAATGTATGTCCATAATTGGCGCCTACAACATAGAGATTTTCATCTGCCAGATACGGCTGCATCTCATCTACTGAAGGTATGGTATCGCCGTGTGTTGCCATGTAATCTCCGAGAAAGGCATCATTTGTAGCATTCCTATTATGTAGGCTATAGGCAAAATTAATACTTATTTCGCTGTTACATGTTAGATTGTTCTTATATCCAATACCTGCTTCGTATCGTGTCGTTTTGATGTTTTCTGATCCTTCGGCAAATGGGTTTTCCCACATGCTGAGGTCACCACCCTGGCGTTGTTCATTTAGCGAAGTTCCACTCAGACTAAAACGATCATTTCCCAAGATATTATTGAAATGGAGTTTGAGTCCGAGTGAGAGATTATCTGACTTTACGCGATCAGTAAATCCGTCGCCATCTTCATCTATTTCGCCACCTGTGTTCTTCTGTGCAGTGAGTATCATATCTGTTTTTGCCATTCTGCGACCGGCAGACAGGCTGAATTGGTTCGTGTTGTCAGTTCCAATGCTAATTTTCGATTCTAATGATGGTTGTGCAGTCGGTTCTTTGCTAATAATATTAATGACACCACCAATAGCAGAACTGCCATATAAAGCTGAGCCAGCACCTTTTACAATTTCGATACGATCTATGTTACTCGTGGTTAATTGCTGAAGCCCATAGACTGAAGCTAATCCTGAAAAGGTTGGTTCACCATCGATCAAGACCTGAACATGTCCTGATTCCAGCCCCTGCATTCTTAATATTGAAAAGTTACAATAGGAACACTGTTGCTCAACCCTTATACCTGGCGTGCCATCTAATGCCTCGTAAAGACTTGGTGCTTCTTTCATTTCGAGTTGTCGTGAGGTAATGACCTCGGTCCGTACTGGAACATCCTTAATATATCGTGGTGTTCGAGTACCAGTTACTACAACACCACCAATCTCAATTGGATTCACTAATAATGAAAAGTTTAAATTGCTTATTTCTCCTTCAGAAATAACAATATCCTTAGTAACTGCCGTGTAACCTATCATCGTTGCGATAATCTTATAGTCTCCTGGAGATAGGGGAAAGATAAGATATTGACCATTCTCATTGGTTGCTGAACCTAATTGAGTTCCCTTAATAAGAATATTTACAGAGGGAAGAGGTTCTTTAGTTTCTTTATCAATTACTTTTCCACTTATACTACCGACATTACTTGCTATTGCTTGTGTCGGTGATGCTAACAGCAATATTCCAAGGCATATCGCTGTTATTGGTTGTGTTTTGTTCATTGTTTTCTCCTTTCCTTTATCCAGTTAAAACTGGATACACACGGATTTACCCCGTTAAATAATGTTAATCTCACAGCGTATCCCATAGATTACATTCATCGTCAATTTATTAGTTTTAGCATCATTGATAATACCGTATTAAACAGGGTTAATGCAGATGTTGACCGACGACTTAATCTAAATTCTTGCATTTTGCGTCTTATTTTCGTAGTAACACCTCCTTCTTGAAAATGAAAATCATTTTCATTTTATGATTAAAAAAATTTGGTTGTCATTAATTATAGAATCAGATTTAGTAATGCGCCGACGAGAAATGCTGAGGCAATCATTATAACCGCTGCTTTTATCATGTCGATAATTCCCAGTTCTTTTAAAAGAATTGCAAATGTAGCAACACAT
>Ga0209986_10001738_pt1 | contig 20628 bp, 17 predicted proteins | sample BlataG_FD_183168 | JGI IMG/M metagenome (GOLD analysis project Ga0209986, IMG submission 183168) | Deep subsurface microbial communities from Black Sea to uncover new lineages of life (NeLLi) - Black_00105 metaG (SPAdes) (version 2) | ecosystem: Environmental > Aquatic > Marine > Oceanic >... | reverse complement strand
GATTAGCGGCAGTTATATACAGTCTCTGGGGAGGAAAAATCATTAATAAATGGGGCAGTAAAAAGGTGTTATTGTTCAGTTCGGCAGGTCTGGGAACATTTATAATCTTGTGGAGCTTAAGTTCTCCCCTATGGCCGGCTATTGCTTTATTTGCCATATTATACATTTTTTCCCAGAGTTGTCATATTGCTTATGGTTCGTTTCTGGCTGATATAACTCATCAAGAATCAAGAGGATTGGTAATTGGTTTTATCGGGACCTGTACCGGTTTAATCGGTTCTATAGGACCTTCCCTGGGAGGATATTTAAAGTTCCAGTTTGGTCCCTTATCCCCCTTTTGGGCTGGATTGATATTTGCTCTAATAACTTCTCTCTTGCTGATAAAAATAAAAGATTAAATAATATGGTTATCTCCCAAAAACTAACTATTTAAAATAACATATTTAACCTAAGCAGCAAATTTAACTCTGTATGTCCTTTGAAAACTGAATAACGAAAATAAATGGTTATATAAAAGAGTAGAAAGCTCAGGTATTGGCCTATTCATCAACCCTTTTATCAATCTCTTACAGTTTATGGCCGATATCTTAAACCCTAACCACACCTTTGAACGTACTTCTCCCCTTACCGGTAGATGATCTATCTTGTACTTCCTCCGGAGTACTGAGGGAATACCCTCTATCCCGGCTCTTTTTTTAGCTAACTCTTGATATTCGGAGGTTCCCATTCTAGTAATAAGTTGAGAGCGGTGTAAAGTTTTCTCTGATACTTTAAGGAAGTAACTCTTTTTCTGTTCTATTACCGGACAATCTTTCCGTAAGGGACAATCGTTACAGTGTTTCTTATCAAAGTGTGCTCTATAGGATCCTTCTTTAAATTTACTGGTTATCGGCTGATGACCAGATGGACATTTCTTTACCAGGTGTTCTTTCTCATCTATCTCAAATTTATCACCATTATTATTTTTAGTTCCACCGATAAGATTAGTAGGAATCATCGTTATACCTCTGGCTAGAGCTTTGTTGTTTATATCTTCGGAGAAATAGGCACCATCTGTTAGAAGGGTAGCATCTTCTAATTTTTTAATGGTATCTTCAGCGAATTTCTGGTCACTGTAGGTATTTTTTTGTAAGTCATAGCCTTCTATCATCCGATTGTTGTCATCAAACTTCTCTATGAGATTGGCGGTATAACCGATGTGTTTCTTCTTACCCTTTTTGCGGTAGGTAGCATCCGGGTCAGTAGGGTTTTGCAAAGAATTAGGAGCTATCTCTTTAGAAGATTTTATCTTGCCTTTTCGAGTTTGTTCTTTTAACATCCGGGCAAGGAGTTTAAACTCTTCGGTATTGCTTATCTCTTTATCTTTTCTGTATAGGGAATAGAGTTTTAAACCATCTTTTAATACTCTCTTGATTTTACTATTCAGATCTTTATCTCTGGAGCGGTAGATGGTATCATTATAATGGTTTTCATCTAAATAAGGTTTAAAGTATTCCGGTAAGGTATTTTTATCTATTACCTTTATAAGTCGGGCTACCGTAGAGTAGACAATCTCCAAACGGGATAATTTTCTGCAGGAAGAGCTTATCATCAAGGAATCCATTCGGACGATCTTACCTTCTATATTAAGTAGTTTAGAGAATGTTTTAGCCTGAGATTCTATCTCTTGCTGGATGAGGTCAATACCGTATTCCTGGTTGTATCTGTATACCGCTGCCCGAAAGTTGGTCAGGCTGTTTTTGGATATGGGTTGTTCTTGGAAGCTGGTAGTATGAAGTGCATGTTGATACCGGATATCAAACATTAGAGAATTAAGGGCTTCTTCATCTGATTGGTTAAAGATCTCCCTTAAGATGAGAAGTCCGAAATAGACATTTATCGGATTATTAGGCCGAGAGGCCGGATTATCACTATATAATACGCTAAATCGGTCTTCCTTTATGAAAGGGAATATCTTCTTGCTGAAGGTTTCTGCCCAGGAGCTCATAAGATGTTTTCTTTCTCTTTCGGTAAGTGATAATAGGGAATCATTGATAGCCATTTGTTGTGCGTTATTTAGCTGAAAGGACATTGGAACTCTCCTTTATTTATTAGTATTTTTATGATTTATTATACCATAAAACACAAGCAAAATAAAGGGTTTTAGCCATTTTTGCTGATTAAGTTTTCAAGGTGCTATGAGTAAAATAATTTAACTCTAAAGTTTAGTATTATTTGATATTATTTGTAATATTTTTGAAATATGGGTACTTTAGGTACTTTTTGGGTAGTAATCATAATGTAAAGATTAACATACGTAAACGATTGTATTATGATTATATTCCAAAAACTAAAGTTTTAATGATTATTTAAATAAATGGCAATATTAAAAATAAAGAGGTGAAAGGTTTTGAATAGCAAAGAGAGGGTTTTAAAAGCTTTAAAGTTGAAGGTCCCTGATGTTGTTCCTTATGGAGAATATGCTATAGATTTTGATACAGTGGAGAAAATACTGGGACATGAAACCTATTTAAGGGCTAAAGCTAAAAGTAAAATTGCCTTTTGGGAGGGTAGAAGAGAAGAAGTTGTTCAGAGCTGGAAGGAAGATATTGTTGAATTATATACTAAACTTAATTGCATTGATATTGTAAATCTTGCGGCTGAAGCCAGCGGGATTGTGCCTCCGGCTGATTATGAACCTGATCCGCCAAAAAAAATAGCTGATAATACTTGGCAGGACTTTGAAGGTAAAATATATAAATATTCAGATATAACTAAAGACATAACAATGGTCGATGATCCGAAAAAATGGGAAAGGAAATACAACTTATCAGATTTTAATAAAGTAGTAAAAGTCGAAAAACCTGATGAATCTGTTTTTGAAGTTATAGATTATGTAATTGATAGATTGGGAGATAAGAAATTTATCATTGGTCCTGCCGGAAAAGAAGTTGGAATGGTGTTACTGGGCGGGATGGAGAGAGGACTAATGGAATATGTTAGCAATCCTGAAGTTGTCAAAGCTGCCGGAAAGCAGCAGTTAAAAACTGGTAATCAGGAAGACTTTTATTATATCAGAAAAGGCATTGACGCAGTTATGTGGGGACAGGACTTTTCCTATAATTTAGGTCCGCTGATTTCTCCTGAAATGTTTAAGAAATTTGTACTGCCAAACTGCAAGGCTAGGGTAAAACATGTAAAAGAAACTTTTAATCTTCCCGTTATTAAACACGCCTGTGGAAATAACTGGGCGCTTATGGATTTTTTTATTGATATAGGTTATGATTGCTATGAGTCAATCCAGACTTCTGCCGGGATGAATATCAAGAAACTCAAAGATAAATATGGAGACGAAATTTGTCTTTGGGGCGGATATGATTATGAAAAACTGGTTTCAGGTTCAAAAGATGATATTAAAAAGGATATAGAATATGCAGTTGGTGTTGCTAAAGATGGAGGATTTATTTTAGGTAGTAGCCATTCTGTTGGGGTTGGGAGCAATTATGATCAATTTATGACTGTGTTAGAAGAAATTGAAAGAGCGCGTAACTAAAACGGAGTTAAACAAGATTTTTAGGTATGAAAAGAAAGGTTATGCGGATAGCGAGCGACCCTGAATAGATGTATGTTAACTTCATTTTTTAGCACTCTATTTTTTCGCGGGGGGATCGATCCTCTTTATAAATATGCTGTCTAAATAGGAACTATCCTGTTATCTTATAGAAAGATTAATGGGAAAGTAAAGAATTATTAGAACGATTCGAGGAAAAGCACTCGATAGGTTTGAATGGATTCTGGTAAGTCAATTGCAGATTACGTACCAGTAAATATGTATATAGCAATGATTGAAATGGCAAGAAAAATAAAAAAGAAATAAAAATGGAGTGTTAGGGTTATGAATGGTCAAGAGATTTGTTCTGCATTAAAAGAAGGTAAAAGAATTTATGGTACTTTAATCGTCTCTACTTCACCTAGATGGCTGGCAGAGGTTAAAAAAATAGGATTAGATTTTGTCTTTATTGACACAGAACATATTGCAATTGATATGGAGAAATTATCCTGGATGTGCTGGACTTACCGGGACATGAATCTTGCTCCAATCGTTCGTATTCCTTCGCCTGACCCCTATCAAGCCTGTAAGGTACTTGATGGTGGTGCTTCAGGAATTATCGCTCCCTATGTAGAGACAGTTGAAGAAGTAAAGGCACTGGTAGGTGCGGTCAAGTTTCGCCCTCTAAAAGGAGAAAAACTCCGTAATGTATTAAATAAAAAAGAATCCCTTGAAACAGGACTAAAGCACTATTTAAAGAAAAGAAACGAAGGTAATGTTTTAATTGTCAATATCGAAAGTACACTGGCGGTGGAGAATCTGGACAGTATTATTAAAGTTTCCGGGTTAGATGGTATCCTGATAGGTCCCCATGATCTTTCCTGCAGTCTGGGAATTCCCGAACAGTACCGACATCCTTACTTTGTTAAATGTGTAAAAATGATTATTAAAAAAGCAAGGGATAATAATGTCGGGGTAGGAATTCACTACTGGGAAAAAATAGAAGATGAGATAAAATGGATTAAAGGAGGGGCTAATTTAATTGTACATAGTTCTGATATAGATGTATTTAGTAAAAACATGAGCGCTGATTTGCAAAAAATAAAGTTAGAACTTGGAGAAGGGGAAATAATTAAAAAATGAGTAATAACAGGATTTTATATTCAGAGTTATTAAAACTTAAACGCTGGAATACTCCGACTATTTACAATGGTTGGGAAGCCATTACTAAACATGACCGGACACGTGGGCATTTTAACCTGGAAGAGACTAAAGATTTTATGCCGGAGATGGGTCCTATGGTAGGACGTGCAGTTACCGTAGTAATTGAACCGAGTAATCCAGAACATCCTCAAAACAATTTGGACGCCTGGAGTAAGTACCGTAATTATGTGGCCGATATTCCGGGTCCCAAGATTATTGTAGTGCAGGATCTAGATAAGCCGCAGGTAATAGGTTCCTTCTGGGGAGAGGTAAACAGTAATATCCACCGGATACTGGGATGTGTGGGTACTATTACTGATGGGGCTGTCCGTGATGTGAATGAAATGTTTAATGCGGGATTTAAGGCTATAGCTAGGAGAATGTGTATTGGTCATGCCTATAGTATTCCTGTCCGCTGGGGTTGTGAGGTTGAGGTCTTTGGTTGTCCGGTTAAACCCGGCCAGCTAATTCATGCCGACAAGCACGGATTTCTTGTCATTCCTGAGGGGGATGAAGAAAGATTGCTTGAGGCAGTTATTTTTATGGATAACAATGAATGTAATACGATAATTTCTGTTGCCAGAAACAGTACCGGGAAATCAAAAGATGATTTTTTACATAATATTGATAAAGCAAACAGGGAATTTAACCGAGCTGTCAGGAATAGATTTAAAAACAAGGGAGAGTGCTAAATTTGTATAGATATGAAGCCTTTAACACCTGCCTTTAGACGTTTTATCTGGCGTTCACTGAGGCTTAAAACTTCTGCAGCATCCTTGCTGGTCATCTTATCCTCAATTAGGGATTTAATGATATGAACTCTTACTAATTCTTTTTTGGTCATTAGATATCTCACCTTTTTCATAGTGACATTATCACAGATTAATTACAATACTAAAAAAATTACTAAAAAAATTCCTGTCAATAGTCAGTGAAAATGTCACCCTAAAAGGTAGTAAATTAGTCAGTGAAAATGTCACCTTTAGGGTTAAAAACTAAAACAAAAAACCTGGTTAGCCCTCTCTAAAGACAGATTAGTTTAAATAAAATTAACTCATGCCATGCGGAATCTGCCATGGGGAAAGAGTGTCCCCCTGGCAGATATGCTATCTACTCCCAACCTTTGGGGTCATAGATAGCGGCAACGAGTTCCCTATCACTTTCTTCATAAGTAAAATGCTCTACACCACCGTTTTTCCAGGGATGGTCATCTTTAATCTTTATAAACCTTTTAACCTTATCTTTCTTAGCTATAACTCTAACGGGTCTAACCGTCTTTCTTACTTGATAAATACCACTCTTATATTCTGCCTTTACCCCGAATCTAGGGCTAGCTAATACGGTAATGGCAGCTTTGTTAGGTATAGCTACTACCTGGTTATTTTTCATTACCTGGTATATTTGTCCTCCAAAAGAGAAAATAGAACCAGGGCATGCCTTCCGAGTCACTTTCCTACACAGTATATAATCTATATTAATATCTTTCCCTAAAGGCCGGTAAGCAGACTGGGGCTCTCGGGGAACTACCGCAAAACGGGCATTGAATCTTTTGATAAATCCCGGAAGGAAGGAATTCGCTTCTTTAATAGACTTAATACCGGCGAGACGCAGCTCTAAGGCTAATCGATCCTGCAAGGTTTCCCATAACCTTTCGATACGACCTTTAGCCTGGGGAGAGTAAGCATAAATCATTCCCACGGAAAGCTCCTGCATAGCCCTACTAAACTGGGTATAAGCTAAAGTTTTACCTTCCAGTTCATCATAAATAGTAAGCTTAGCATTACTAGGTGCCTTAAATATAGTATGTCGGTCCACATAAATACTAATCGGTATACCATATTCTAAAATGGTCTGCCTTTTAACCTCGAAATAACCATTTAAACATTCATTCTCGCAGAAGTAAAGACCGGTTATATTCCCCTTGGCATCATCTATCGCCCCATGCAAAGAACATCCTATACCGGGTAGCCATTCATAAGGAGAGGCATCCATTTGTAGTAAAAGCCCCTCCTGAGGTTTACGTTCTCTGGTACGGTGAGGTTTAGGCGGCCTGTGTTTTCTGGGACTTTTAATACCTTTGGCTTTAAGGATTCTGGATACAGAAGACTGGCTAATAGTAATCCCTTCCTGTTCTCTCAAAAGTTCTGCAAGATGGGTATAATTTACTCCTTTATATTTATTTCTAGCCAGAGAAACAATTCCCTCTCTTATCTCACCAGGGATGGTATGCTTAGGTTTACGGCCTCTATTTTTGTGAATAACAAACACCTCGCCATCTTTTTTAACACCTGCCTTTAGACGTTTTATCTGGCGTTCGCTGAGGTTTAAAACCTCCGCAGCATCCCTGCTGGTCATCTTATCATCAATTAAGGATTTGATGACATGAACTCTTACTAATTCTTTTTTGGTCATTAGATATCTCACCTTTTCCATAGTGACATTATTACTGATTAATTTCAAGGTGACAATATCACAGATTAATTACATGAGGCAATTCGTGTCCTTGACATTTTTAATTAAATGTATTATTATAATAAAAAAGAGTTACCTGATTATCAGACAAGTATGTGTTTAGTTTAGAAGGGATAAACGTAGCTATGAAACCTATACAAACAAGTAAGCGTTACCGTTTAGTTGTTAAAGCTATCCAGGATTACATAATAAAACAAGAGTTGCGTCCAGGTAATCGTCTTCCTACTGAAAACGGACTGGTGAAGGCTCTTCAAGTTGGTCGTTCGTCTATCAGGGAAGCCGTAAAAAGTCTTGAAGTTTTAGGTGTTATTGAAACAAAGGCAGGAGAAGGAATGTTTGTTCGTTCTTTTAACTATGATCCTATTCTAGAAAATTTACCTTACAATATGTTATTTAGTAGAGATGATTTATATGAGATATTGGAGATCCGTATATCCTTGGAATTAGCTAACTTAAAAAGTGTACTTAAAAATATAACTGAAGAAAATCGAAAAAAAATAAAATCAAATTTAGATATTATGAAACAGGCAGTAGAAAACAAGGATAAAAGAGATTTTGTTAAAGCAGATGAGAAATTTCATAGTTTGTTATTTTTACCTATTGGAAATAAATTACTTATAAAATTACTAGATATCTTCTGGAGATTATTAAAAAACGCAAAAGATTTTAATAATTTAGCAGAGGATGATCTAAAAAGTTCATATAAAAGGCATTTAAATATTTATAATGCTTTAATAGCTGGGGGTTACGATCGTTTGTACGAAGTAATGAAAGAACACTATAAATTTTCGGAAGGCCGAATTGGTGATTCTTACAAAAAAAACAAAACTAGACAATAATTAATATCTTTTTTAGATATGAATGTCTGATTATTATCTAATTAATAATATCAGTTAGTAGGCTTTTAGAAAGATCGCTCTTTGAAAATTAAATATTAGGAAGGAAAGATTCTACAAAAAGAATCTTATCTTTATTGCCTGTCTTAGCAGTAGGTAAGGCAAGCAGAACAACGGTAATATGGGTGATAGTATATTGATTGGAGATAGCTTGGAGTCATCTGACATTCGGATTTTACATACAAAGGTCAAGTAACCTGGAAAATATCCTTTCACATCCACTACGGAGATTGTAAACTTTCTTGAATTTCGGAGTGTCATAAGCAATCTGTTTGCAGATATCCTCACTAAGTACCTGAATCTAAGCAGAGTAACCTGTGCCTTTTAAAAACTGAGGGTACATCCAGGGACAGAAGGGATGTTCTTTTCTAAACTTTTTAGAATGGATAATAGGACAAACAAACTTGAATTTGATTCTGTTTCCTTCTTTGTACTTACCCAAATATAACATTTTGAAACCGGCTAAGCAGATGCGTTTACCAGTTGAGGAAACCTTATAGTCTTTTTCTCTTCTTAAATTTCGAGCAATGTAAGATTTGGCTTTCAGCGGTTGGACTTAAACTTGATTATATGAGGAGATATTTCAACAGGGACGGAAAGGAGGTGCAAGAAAATTTGATTTTTGCTTATGATTCTGTTGAAACAGAGAACAAAAATAAGGAGGTGGTTGTTTAATATTAAATTTTTATTGGTATATGTTTAAGAATTAAATTGTATAAAGGAGAGGATAAAAATGAAAAAAATAATTAATTTAATTTTGATGTTGGTTTTAATATTTTCTTTAGTTGTACTTATCGGCAACGCTGCAAGTGCTTCCAATTCCAACCCATTAAGTGATGTACGTGTCCGTCAAGCAATTGCATATGCTATTGACATGGATACAGTATGTGCTACCTTACTAGAAGGTAAAGCCATAGCTGCCAATAGCCTTACCCCAAACGGTGATTGGAAAGTTGAAGGATTAAATAATTATGCTTATAACCCTGAAAAAGCAAAAAAACTGTTAAAAGAGGCTGGTTGGGATTCTAATTATGTACTTGATGTAGTTTATTATTACGGAGACCAACTGACTGTTGATTTAATGAGTGTTATTCAGCAAGAACTTGCTGAAGTCGGAATAAAGATGAATTTTAGAAAGTTAGAAGGCGACTTAGCAGCACAATTATGGGTTAAACCTAATGATCCTGTGAATGGTCCGGCATCTGTAAAATGGGATTTGGCATATGCAGCTAATGCAGCACTTGCGCTGCAGGAATACTATAATAGATTTAAAGGTGGTGCAACTAGTAATTCAAATCAACCCACAGATAAGAAGTTAGATGAATTAATCGCAGCCACGAATGCAACGGCTGACATAAGTAAACAAAAAGCTGCATTTTATAATCTACAAAAATATTTTAATGAAGAATTATTTGCTATTCCCCTTTATTATCAACAAGCATTTATATATGAAAGCAATAGAGTTGATCGTAAAGGAATTCCTTATGGAAATGAACAATATGTTTATGACTCCAGAATTATAGATTGGGATGTAGAGAGTAATGAAAACGGGAAACATGTATTATATTCAAATATGGGTCCAGTGGAGTTTTTCGATGAACCATCTGTAAATCCAGCATTAACAAATCCTAACAAATTCCTTTTTGATCGTTTGATTATAGCTGATAAAAACCTAAACCCTAAAAAAGGTCAATTAGCTTCTGAATATACAATTAGTGAAGATGGAAAAAAGATTACATTTGTATTACGTAAAGGTGTTACATGGCATGATGGAGAACCTTTTACTGCTGAAGACGTTAAATTTACTGTTGAATACTTATCAAAAATTCCAACACTTAATGCAGTACCAGGACAGACATTTAGCTCTTTAGAAGGGTACGATGATTACATTAATGGGAATAGTGATGGAATAAGTGGTATTGTTATTGATGGAAATAAAGTAACTTTTAAATTTGCAAAGGTAGCTCCAAATGCATTATTAGTATTTTCACAATGGGCGCCATTACCTAGACACTTATTAAAAGAAAGTAATCCACTTAAACCACAGCAAGATCCGTATTGGCAAGCACCAGTAGGTACAGGACCATTCAAAATTGATGAGGTTAAGATGAATAACTATGCTACATTTACACGATACGAAGGTTATTGGGATAAAACAGGTACAGGAAATATTGAAAAAATTCAGTTATATCCATGTGGATCAGATAGTGATCCAAATATAGTAGTAAATGCAGGAGCAGGTAAATTAGATTATGGATTTAGTAAATCTGTTGAAGATGAAAAAGCAATCGAAAAAATGGAAAATATGAAAGTTATACCGATAAATATTAGATATACAAGAATGTTCTATGTAAATAAATTTCCAAAATCAAAATAAAGAATAAACTGAATTAAGTAGAAAATAGAGCTATGGTGATCGTGACAGTGTCTATATATATTATAGTACCATAGCTCTATTTTTATATAAAATAGAACTATAAAGGAGCGATAAACTTGATTTCTTATATAATAAGAAGAGTACTAATCTTAATTTTTATGTTATTTATTATAACTTTTCTTGTCTTTTTAGGATTAGAATTAACACCAGGAGATGCAGTATCATATATGGTTAGTCCTGAGGCATTAGCAAATATATCCCAGCAATCATTAGAACTACTAAGAGATTCATTGGGATTAAATGATCCATTTATTGTAAGATATTTTAAATGGATTAGAGGAGTACTAAAAGGCGACTTTGGATATAGCTTATCAAGCGGAGTACCCATTTATAAGATTGTATTCGATCGATTATCGGCGACGCTGGAACTTTCAATTACAGCACTTTTAATATCCACTTTTTTAGGAAGTATATTAGGAATTATAAGTGCCTTAAAAAAAGGAAGTGTGTTAGATAACATGTTGACATTTTTTGGAATGATAGGTGTATCAATACCCCAATTTTTCTTTGGTTTAGTTGCAATTTTAATTTTTTCTCTTCGATTAGGATGGCTACCAGTAGGCGGTAGGCTACTACCAGGGCATGAAACCTTTATAGATACCTTACCTTACCTTATATTACCTTCTTTAGTATTAGGACTAACAATGACGGCAGGAGTTATGAGATATGCAAGAGGAATTATGTTAGAGGCGTTAAACAAAGAATATATAAGAACAGCCAGGAGTAAAGGACTTTCTGAATGGAGAGTTAAACTTATTCATGGTTTTCGAGTAACTTTATCTCCTATAGTAGTGCTAATAGGATTTAGATTACCAATGTTAATAGGAGGGTCAGTGGTAATAGAACAAGTATTTCAGTGGCCAGGTATCGGAAGAGAATTCGTTAGTGCCGTAAGATTTCAGAATACACCATTAGTAATGATGATAGCACTATTATTTGTATTAGTAATGTTAATCTCAAGTTTTCTTATAGATTTATTTATAGCTATGTTAGATCCAAGAATAAGATTAGAGTAATAATAAACAATATTTGAGCTACCAATAAGTTTAAATAGTATTGAAATTAGGTGATAAGAATGGAAAGTGTGAAAAAGACAAAATTAGATAAAAAGATGGATATAATCAAGCAAAAAGAAAAAGTAGGACTTTTAGAAAATAAATCACAAAATCGTGCATTAAGGAGATTTTTAAATAATAGACTAGCAGTAATAGGATTAATGATATCTACAATAATTTTGCTTGCTGCAATATTTGCCCCAATTATATGTAAATATTTCCCACAAAGAGTAGATATATTAAATAGACTTCAACCACCATCATTGGAACATATATTTGGGACCGATAAAATTGGACGTGATGTCTTTGCCCGTGTTTTATATGGGGGGAGAGTATCTATATTTGTAGGAATAGGAAGTGCACTTGGAGCAGCAATTATAGGAGTATTAATAGGTTCTTATGCGGGATATAAAGGTGGATTGATTGATGAAATAGTTATGAGGATATCAGAAATAATGATGTCGTTCCCTCAAATAGTACTAGTACTACTTATAGTGTCTTTAGTAGGACAAAGCTTATGGAACTTAATAGTAATTTTTATACTAACAGGCTGGGGTTCAATATATAGAATGACCAGAGCTAAAATATTATCAATAAGAGAAGAAGAATATGTTCTGGCACTAAAAGCTTTTGGATTAAATGATATTATAATATGTTACAAACACATACTACCAAATGCATTAGGTCCAGTTCTGGTTAACATAACATTAAGTACCGCAATGTTTATTTTACAAGAAGCAGCACTTAGTTTTCTCGGACTTGGAGTACCATTCAATATTCCTACCTGGGGGAATATCTTAAATATGGCTCAAGATATTTCTGTATTAAAAGAAAATTGGTGGATATGGTTGCCTGTAGGTAGTGTAATATCAATTTTTGTAATGAGTATAAACTTTATAGGGGATGGACTTAGAGATTCTATAGATCCAACACAGCAAGGATAAGGCAAACTAATGAAGAATAAAAAAAGGATTAATTATATGATAATTGATGGAGCAATGAATGATAATGCAATTATTACCGTAGACAATCTAAAAATATATTTTTATACAAATCAAAGATGTAACAAAGCGGTAAATGGTGTTTCCCTTAAAATAAAAAAAGGAAGAACACTATGCTTAGTAGGAGAAAGTGGCTGTGGAAAAAGTACAACAGCATTATCAATAATGAGATTATTACCTGAATTATCAAGAATTGAAGAAGGGAAAATAATATATCACAGCGATGAAGGTGATATTAGAATAGACCAATTAAAGAAAAATGGTAAAAAAATGCGTTCTTTAAGAGGATCAGATATTGCAATGATATTTCAAGATCCAATGATTGCTCTCAATCCTGTATATACAATAGGATTTCAAATAATAGAAAATATTAGATGTCATACTAACATGACAAAAAAAGAAGCAAAACAAAGAGCAATAGAACTATTAAAAGACATGGGAATACCTCTACCAGAACAAAGGATAAATGAATACCCACATCAATATTCAGGAGGAATGAGACAACGTGCAATGATTGCAATGGCAATGTCATGTAATCCAAAAGTATTAATAGCAGACGAACCAACAACATCATTAGATGTAACAATACAAGCTCAAATATTTGAACTAATGAAAAAATTAAAAGAAAAAAGAGAAGCATCAATAATGCTGATAACTCATGATATGGGAGTAGTAGCAGAACTGGCAAATGATGTAGTTGTTATGTACATGGGGAACATTGTAGAAAGTGGAACATTAGAAGAAATTTTTAAAAATCCGGCACACCCATATACAAAAGCACTGTTAAAATCAATACCAGTATTAGGAAGAGGGAAAAATCAGGAAATAGAACCAATAAGGGGAATGACGCCAGATCCATTTAAAAGACCAAAAGGATGTCAATTTAATCCGAGATGCGATTATTGCACAGACAAATGCTTTAAGATGCCTAATAACTTTGAGGTGACAGATACTCATTCAGTAAGATGTTGGTATTATAAGAAGGTGTTGGGAAACGAATAATAACAAAGAAGTTTTACTAAAACTGAGGGGAGTAAAAGCATATTTTCCGATAAAAAAAGGAATATTAAAAAAAACAGTAGGATATTTAAAAGCAGTTGACGGCATTGATATTGACATATATAAAGGAGAAACGCTAGGTGTAGTAGGAGAAAGTGGATGTGGAAAAACAACGTTAGGACTAACTATTTTGCAATTAGTAGAAAGGGCAAAAATAGAAGGAGAAATAATATATAATTTTGATGGAATAGAAAAGGATTTAAGAAAATTATCAAATAAGGAAATGATGAATGCAAGAAAAAAATTGCAAATAATATTTCAGAATCCATACTCAACATTAAATCCAGTAATTACAATTTTTGGTTCTTTGCAAGATCCATTAAAAAAAATTGGTGTAAAATCGAAAGAAAAAAGAAGAAAAAAAATAGGAGAATTACTAGAATCAGTCAACTTAAAAAAAGGATATATGAATAAGTACCCAAATGAATTTAGTGGAGGAGAAAGACAGAGAATAGGAATAGCAAGATCATTAAGTGTAGAACCAGAACTAATAATATGTGACGAGCCAGTAAGTTCTCTTGACGTATCAATACAAGCTCAAGTATTAAAATTATTAAAAGAATTAAAAGAAAAAAGAAACTTAACATATGTATTTATAACACATAACTTAAGTGTTGTAGAATATATAAGTGACAGAATAGCAGTTATGTATTTAGGAAAAATAGTAGAATTAGCAGATGCAGAAGAATTATATACAGAAACATTACATCCCTATACGAAAGCACTATTATCAGCAATACCAGTGGCTGACTTAGACAACAAATTAAAGAGAATAGTATTAAAAGGAGACGTACCAAGTCCTATAAACCCACCAAGTGGATGTCCTTTTCATCCAAGATGTAAAGAATGTAAAGATATATGTAAAAAAGAAGTGCCTAAACTAAAAAAATACATAGTAAATGGAAAAGAGCATTTCGTTGCATGTCACTTGGTAGAGAATAAATATTAAGACTTTTAGGATGAATTAAAAAAAAGAAAGATGACAAAATTTAAAGTAGAAAATAATATTAAAATTAAAATAAATAAGGAGAAAAGAAAAATGAACAATGAGTTTTATGGAGTTTATGTTGCACTGTTAACTCCTTTTGATGAGAAAAATAATATTGATGAAAAAAAAATGCGAAACCACATTGACTTTCTTATTTCCAAAGGAATTAATGGTCTATATATTTGTGGAAGTACAGGCGAAGGTCTTTTAATGGACATTAACGAGAGGAAGATGGTTGCGGAAATTGTGAAGGATCAAGCTAAGGAAAAGGTTAAAATTATTGCTCATATCGGAGGAAGCACTAATACGAAAAATGCAATAGAACTTGCGAGACATGCAGAAAAGATAAAATTGGATGGTATTTCATCAATTCCTCCCTTTTATTATTACTACAGTTTTGAGGAAATTTATAACTATTATAAAGAATTATCCAAAAGCACAACTCTTCCTCTATTAGTCTATTATATTCCAGCTACTACAGGAGTTTCACTTCCTAATGAACAAATGGCCAAGCTTAGCACAATACCGAATATAGTTGGTTTGAAATATACAGCTTCAGATTTGTATTTCTTACAGGATTTACTTAGGAAGGTAAATAGTAAATGGATTGCTTTCTCCGGTTATGATGAAATGTTTTTACCTGCTTTAACTATGGGAGTTGCAGGCTGTATTGGTTCTACTCAGAATATTTTACCGGAAATCTTTGTTCAGATTTATAATAGTTTTACTCAGGGAAACATTAAAAAAGCAATGGAACTTCAAAAGAGATTGAATATTGCAATTTCCATTTTTCACAAGTATGGACATTTAGCTTCATGTAAAACTGCCTTAAATTTTAGAGGGTTAGACGTAGGTTATTGTCGACCTCCTTTAAAAAAAGAACTTTCTCAGGAAGATAAGAGTAAACTTTTAGATGAATGGAAAAAATATTTCCCTGATTATTGTAATAGCTAAGTTCACTTTAATATTATGAGTATATATCAAAAAAAGGAAATTTAAAATGCTTATAGATATGCCTTTAGAGAAGCTTAAAAAATACAAGCCTCCACAAACGAAAAAGGATGATTTTACTGAGTTTTGGCAGGAAACAAAAGCTATTTCTAAAAATCAGCCTTTAAATGTAGAGATAAAGAAGATTGATTATATAATAAAAGATATAGAGGTAAATAAGGTATATTATAATGGTTATGGAGGTAGTAGAATATGTGGGTATTACCTCCTTCCAAAATTATCTGGCCCGCATCCTGCAATATTGTTTTTTCATGGCTATGGTGGTAATAAGCAAAAAATAAGTTATTATCTGAAATGGGTGCTTATGGGATATGCAGTTATGGCAATAGATATAAGGGGACAAATGGGCGAAAGTATTGATAATAAAATATACCCAGCTCCTTCAGCAGTAGGATATATGACAAAAGGAATCTTTAGCCGAGGAGACTATTATTACCGTGGTGTCTATATGGACTGTATTCGAGCTATAGAGTTTCTTGAGACGAGAAAAGAGATTGATATTAATAGATTATGTATAACTGGTATGAGCCAGGGTGGGGGACTGTCATTAGCTACTGCAGCATTAGATTTAAGACCAAAACTTGTTATAGCAGAAATACCTTATCTTTGCCACTACAAGAGAGCGGTTGAATGGGCAGAAGAGTTTAAAAATGTTACTTATCTTGAATTTAGGTCTATTATAAAAAAATATCCAGAAAAAGAAGAAGAAATATTTAACACTTTAACTTACTTTGATAATCTTAATCTTTGCAGTTGGATAAAAGCAAGGACGGTGATAACGTGCGCAATGAAAGATACTTGCTGTCCGCCTTCAACTATTTTTGCAGTGTACAATCATATAAAGGCAGAAAAGTATATTGAAATTATGCCTTATTATGAACATGGTTTAGAAGCAGGTGTGAATTTTGAAGAGAAAAAATTAGAGTACATCAAAATGTATCTGTAAAAATTTTAACCAAAGTAGATTTAATTAAAAGATGCTATCCTCCAGAATTTTGTAGCTTTTAACTGGACAAATATAAAATCCCATAAAGATAAGGGTGGTATAAAAGGAGATAGTTATATGAAACCACGAGAACGAGTAATGTTAGCCTTACGACATAAAGAGCCTGACCGAGTACCGCTTTTTTATCGAGATGTTCCTGAGATTGAAGAAAGATTATTAAAAGACTTAAATTTAAAGGATAGGGAAGAGCTACTTACCTATCTGGGTATTGATTTTCGTTGGGTTGGTCCTAAATATATAGGTCCAACTCTGGAAGATAAGGATGGGGTTCATAAACGTGATATTTGGGGAGTAGAATATAAATATATGCATATTAATGAGAATGCAGGTTATTGGGAAACAATTAGTAACCCTTTGATGGATATAAATGATCCAAAAATCTTAGAAGAATATTCCTGGCCAAAATTGGAATGGTTTGATTTTTCTCATTTAAAAGAAGAGGTTGATAGATATGAAGATTATGCAATTATGACCAATCCGGGTTTTTCATCACCAGGTATCTTACAGTACCCGATTCAAAATCTACTTGGAGTTGAAAAGGCCTTTGTGGACATGTATATTAATCCTAAATTTTTTGATGCGTTGATTCAATATGTACTCGATTTTAGACTCCCATTTATTGAACGAATGTTGTTGGCAGCAGGAGAAAGGATCAATTTTTTCCGGATTGGGGATGATTATGGGGGACAGAATAATTTATTACTTAGTCCTGAGCTCTGGCGAAAGAGGATAAAACCTGCCTTAAAGTCAATGGTTGATATTGCTAAAACGCATAGAGCTTATTATTATCAACATTCTTGTGGCTCAATTCGTCCTCTCATACCTGATTTTATTGAAATGGGGCTTGATGTTCTTGATCCCATACAGGTTACTGCTAAAGATATGGGTCCAGCTGAGTTAAAAAAGGAATTTGGGTGTAAAATTTGTTTTTCTGGTGGGGTAGATGAACAAAACTTGTTAAGAACCGGGTCAACTGATGATATTCGCAACTATGTAAATAGTCTTTTAGATATTATGGCACCTGGTGGAGGTTTTTTTATTGGCCCAACCCATAATTTTCAAGTTGATATTCCCACAAGCAACATAGTAGCAATGTATGAAGCGGCTAAAGAATGGCATTATTAAAAGATATCATAATTTTGGAGTTAAAGAAATGAATTCTAAGGAAAGGGTTAAAAGAATATTAGCTCATAAAGAAGCTGATAGAATACCACTCTTTGATAGTATGTGGGAAGATACCTTAGCAAGATGGATAAAAGAAGGACTGGCTGATGAGGATATCTTTAAAAAACCGGATAAGGGAGGGCTGGTTAATATATTTGAGTTACAGGAAAATGCTTTAGCCTTAAATGATTATTTTGATTTTGATTTTGATAGAATCTATATGGATGCCTCGATGAGATTTAAAGCCATGATAATTTCGGAAACGGAAGATAAGATTACAGTCAAGGATAGATATGGTTATACAGTGGAGAAGATAAAGGGTAAGTCCACAACAATGCGTTTTATTGAGTTTATTAATAAAGGACCCGAGACTTGGAAAAAGATAAAGGACAGAATGGATGTAAATTTTGATAATTTGAGTAGAATTGATACGGAATCATTCTTTTTGAGGGTGGGGAAAATACCAACTTGGGAAGAAGTTAAGGTTAAGTTTGATAAGCTAAGGAAGAGGAATAAATTTATTTTGCTCTCGGTTTATGGACCTTTTGAGGCCACTTGGAGACATTATGGATTTACCAAGCAGTTAATGGATATATTGTTAAAAAAGGATTTTATGCGGGAAATGTATGAGAAGTATTGTTATTTAGTGATAGACATACTTAAAAAGGGAAAGGAGTATGGTGTAAAACCTGATGGTATGTTTTTTGCAGAAGATATGGGTTACACCAATAGCCTGTTATTTTCCCCTGCTACTTATAAAGAGGTATTATTCCCCTTTCATAAGATATTAGGTGATTACTTAAGGAACAATGATATAAACTATTTTATGCATAGTGATGGCAAAATCTATGATCTTATTCCTTATCTGATTAAGGCAGGAGTAGAAGTAATTCAGCCTTTAGAAGCAAAGACTGGTATGGATGTAAGAAAGTTAAAGAAAGAATTTGGCAAAGATTTAACTTTTATGGGGAATATAAATGTTATGAAATTGTCCGGAAGTAAGAAGGATATTGAAGAAGAAGTTATAAGTAAAATATCTATTGCTAAAAAAGGAGGTGGATATATATATCATTCTGATCATAGTATTCCTCCTGATGTAAGTCTAGGAAATTATAAATACTTAATAAGCCTTATTAAGAAATATGGTACGTACTAATTAATGATTTTTAATATTGGAAAAAAGATTTAAGAATAATTTAGGAGGATGAAAATTAATTTGATAAAAAGAAATGAGATAATTGAGATTAAAAATAAATATAAAAATACTTTACTGAATGATGTTATTCCATTTTGGAGCAAATATTCGGTAGATTGGAAATATAATGGATTTTTAAATTACTTAGATCAAGATGGCTCGGTATATTGTACTGATAAATCAGTATGGATACAAAATAGGGGAGTATGGCTTTTTTCCAAACTATATAATGAGGTAGAACATAAAGATGAGTGGTTAAATATTGCTAATAATGGATTTAAATTTGTAATGGAACATTGCTTTGATACTAATGATCAGGAAGGAAGAATGTTTTTTAGTGTGACCCAAGATGGAAAGCCACTGAGAAAAAGACGTTATTATTTTAGTGAAACTTTTGGAGTCATTGCTTTTGCTGAATATGCAAAAGCTGCAAATAATCAAATAGCTCTTAAAAAAGCAAAAACTATATATCGACTTATTGTTGATTTCTATAGAAATAATTCATCGCAAGTTTCTCCTAAAATAAATCCCCAAACTCGTTTAATAAAGACACATGCAGTACCAATGATAATTCTTGCTACAACCCAATGTCTTCGTAAAATAGATGATAACCCTTTGTATGATGAAATTTCAGGAATAATTGTAGATGAAATATTTAAAGACTTTGTTAAAGAAGAAGAACATGTCCTCTTTGAGACAGTAGGGATAAATGGTGAAAGACTTGATTCACCGCAAGGACGATGCATTAACCCAGGCCATGCTATTGAAACATCATGGTTTCTTATGGAAGAAGGACGTTATAGAAATGATAAAAATCTTATTAATAAAGCTTGCCAAATCTTAGATTGGTCACTGGATTGGGGTTGGGATAAAAAATTCGGAGGAATTTTATATTTTGTAGATATAGAATCTCGTCCGCCAGAACAACTTGAATGGGATATGAAATTATGGTGGCCACATACCGAGGCTTTATATGCTACATTATTAGCTTATAAACTAACAAAAAAGGATAAGTATAAAATCTGGCATAAACGAATACATGAGTGGGCATTTAATCATTTTCCAGATAAGCAATATGGTGAATGGTTTGGGTATTTACATAGAGATGGTTCAATTGCATTAAAATTAAAAGGGAACCTTTGGAAGGGACCTTTCCATTTACCAAGAGCTTTGCTGTTATGTGGGGAATTATTAGATGAGATTTTGCAAAATAATGTAATCTAAAATAATAAATAATTAGAAAAATTATTTATAGTAACAGTTTATTAACCCGAGGGGCAGAATATTTTGGATTTATCTGTGGGTTTTAATATATAAGAAATTGATAAATATAATTCATAGTTACGATGTAAAAATTATATGGTATGGCTCATCCTTTAGATGCAGTAGAGATTTTTGGAGAATATGTAATTGGAACCATATCTATAATTCTAAAAGAAAGGTTATGAATAAATTATGTCTTGCAATTTAATTTCTTTAATAAAACCCCGAACGATTCCTCCGCTTGACAATAATTTTTGCCCGGCTGTTTTATGGAATCGTGCTTTTCTGGATGCCGTTCGTTCTTCAGGAGAAGGGCTGCCTCTTGCTGTTGGTTTAGAGCGAAACGATG
>Ga0209986_10001736_pt1 | contig 20647 bp, 19 predicted proteins | sample BlataG_FD_183168 | JGI IMG/M metagenome (GOLD analysis project Ga0209986, IMG submission 183168) | Deep subsurface microbial communities from Black Sea to uncover new lineages of life (NeLLi) - Black_00105 metaG (SPAdes) (version 2) | ecosystem: Environmental > Aquatic > Marine > Oceanic >... | reverse complement strand
GACAGATACGAAACGGTGTTCAAACTCCTTGCCCGCCTGCACCTGATCCCCGGTAAAACCAATGCGCTGATGGGCCGGATGAACGCGAACAGCCACTCCTACATCCGCGCCGAAGAAGAGGAACTGCTGACCCTCAACTGGCACTGCGTGGGCCAAAAACCCGCGTGATGTCGGCACCGTGAGCCACCCGAACCAATGACGATGCGAGAGATCCTGGGCGGTCTGGCGCTGGCCCTCGGCGTCGGCGCGGCGATCGCCGCAGCACCGGCCGTGGCATCCGCAGACACCACCGACTCTGATGGTTCGAGCGCGTCGGCCTCAGCGGGGCCGACGCGCTCGCCGTCTGCCTCGGTCCGATCGGCACCGCGGGGCACCTCGGCGCGGCCCGGGACGCCCGGACGGACCCAGTCGCAGCGTCCCGCCGTTGCCGGACCGGGCGCCGCCGTCCGGTCCGCCCGGCTGGCCGTGCCGGTCCGTCGAGAGCAGCGGATCGACTCGGACGTACCGGCGGGTCCGGCCGTCGGGCCTGCCGTGGTGCCGGCACGGTCGGCCTCTGCGTCGGTTAACACCCGCCCGGAGTCGGGTAGTCCCGCGCGCGCTGTTGCGGCTCCGGCTGCGCGGGTGGCCGCGCCGAGTGCCTGGGCGACCGGTGGCTGGCAACCGGGCAGCATCCTTCGACTCTTCGCCGGCAACGGCACCGCCGACAATCCCAACGGCGGCATCCTGATCGGCAACGGTTACAGCTGGACCGCCGACACCTGCACCGGAACCTGCGACGGCGGCAGGGGTGGGCTGGTCGGCAGCGGCGGTGACGGCTTCGGCGGCGGCAACGGCGGGTCGGCCGGCTGGTTCGGCAACGGCGGCAACGGCGGTGCCGGTCTGCCCGGCGGGATCGGCGGTGCCGGCGGCTCCGGCGGGTTGTTCCTCGGCAATGGCGGGAACGGCGGCGCCGGCGGGTCGGTGATCTCCGGTGCCGCCGCGGCGGGCGGGATCGGCGGCAGCGGTGGCCACGCGGGGTTGTTGTCGCTCTGGGGCGACGGCGGCCGCGGCGGTAACGGCGGCAACGGACTGGAAGCCCCCGGCGGTGCCGGCGGTGCCGGCGGGCTGGGCCGAGTGCTGTTCTTCGCCGGGCGCAACGGCGCCGGCGGCGCCGCCGGTGATACCAACGTGGTGATCTCCGACCAGTTCGGGACGACCACGATTCAGGGCACGTACGTGGTGATGAACAACAACTACGGCGGCAACGGATCGCAGACCATCACCGTGACCCCGACCGGGTTCACCATCACCGAAAGAACCGGTTCCACCTCGACCTCCGGCGCCCCGCTGGCCTACCCGGCGGTCTACCTCGGCTGCCACTACAGCAACTGCTCGCCGTCAACCCCCCTGCCCCTGAAGATCGGCGACATCGCGACCGCCACCAGCGCCATCAGCTACACCTATCCCGGCGACTCAAGCGCCATCTACGATGCCTCCTACGACATCTGGATGGATCCCTCACCGAAAACGACCGGGGTAAACCAGCAGGAACTGATGATCTGGTTCAACGAGCAGGGCGGGGTGAACCCCATCTCGTACACCTACGATGCCGGCGGCGCCGTGCCCATTGCCACCGTCACGATCGCCGGGATCAGCTGGAACGTCTACCAGGGAAACAACGGCGCGAACAATGTGGTCTCCTACGTCGCACTGACGCCGATCAACTCGTTGAACTTCGATGTGCTCGATTTCGTCGCCGACACCATGATCCGCACCGCCGACTTCGCCGAACCGGTCACCGACGCTTGGTATCTCACCAGTATCCAGGCCGGTTTCGAACCCTGGAGCGGCGGCGTCGGCCTGAGCGTCAATTCGTTCGACGCCAGCGTGAACTGACCGCAGCCTGGAAGCCATGGCGGTCGAGCGGCAGTGAGCACCACGGCACCGTCGCCGCACGCCAAGTGGCTGATGGTCGCGGTCTCGCTCGCATTGTTCTGCGTGCAGGTGGACTATTTCGCCATCAACCTCGCACTACCCCGGATGGCGGTTGAATTCGGCTGTGCCGTAACGGATCTCCAATGGGTCATCAGTATCTACATGCTTACCCTGGGTGCGTTCATGGTGCCGGCGGGCCGGCTTGCCGATATCTTCGGGCGCAAGCGAATCCTGATGGCCGGGGTCGGGATCTTCGGGCTGGCCTCGCTGATGTGCGCCATGGCGCCGTCCATCGTGATGCTGGTCGCCGCCAGGGGCGTTCAGGGCGTGGGCGCAGCGATGATCTTCCCCGCGTCGGTCAGCGTGATCACCAACGCGTTCCCGCCGGCGCAGTCCGGCCGCATGATCGGGGTGGCCTACGGCATCGCAGGTCTGGGCAACGCCGCCGGACCACTCATCGGCGGCCTGCTCACCCAGACCGTCGGCTGGCGGTGGATCTTCGCGCTCAACATCCCGCTGACCATTGCCTGTGCGCTGATCGGTGCATTCGCCGTCTCGGAATCCCGGGATGCCGACGCGCCGCGCCGCATCGACGTCGCCGGCTTCGCGCTGTTGACGGCCGGAATCGGTGTGTTCACCCTCGCCTTCGAGCGGGCCCCGGACCGCGGTTGGGGGTCGATCGCCACCCTCGGCGCCTTGGCCGCCGCTATTGCGCTGCTGGTGTTGTTTGTCGGGGTCGAACGCCGGGTGCGCTGGCCCTTGGTCGACCTCTCGTTGCTACGCAACACCCGCTTCAGTGTGCTGGTGGCCGCCGGCACGGTTGCCAATATCGCCTACGGGGTCACCATTTTCCTGTCCACGATGTACCTGCAGGACGTGCGGGGCCTTGATCCGCTGACGGCCGGATTGGTGTTCCTCGGGCCGTCGGCCGGGGCCGCAGCAGGGGGAGTGCTGTCGGGGCGGCTGGCGGGCAGCCAACCGGTGCGGGTGATGGGTGTCACGATCGTGCTCGCGGCGCTCAGCCTGGCCCTTCTTGCGGCTTCGGGTGGCTGGGGGTGGTACCTGCCGGCGTTGACCGCCTGCGGGTTCACCTTGGGCCTGGTCTACGCATTCACCACGGTCGCAACGCAGGCGGTGGTCGGTCCGCAGCGCGCCGGCGGAGCAGCGGGCATCGCGCTGACCTCGATGATCACCATGGGGGGAGTAGGCGTTGCGGTGGCGGGAACTGTGCTGGAACGATTGCGCGCCGGTGGTGTCTCGGTGGCCGGCGGTGTCGAGTTGATCATCGGTGCGCTGGCCGTGGCTCTGCTGCCGGCGGGCTTGCTGGTGCTCGTCATCGCCCGACGTGGCAGTGCTCGAGATGATTCGGGGCACTCGGCAGCACCTTGATCACGACACCGATCCGCACGCCATCTACTGTCGAAGCTCAACGCGCACACCGGGAGACTGCATGGAAAACGATCCGTATCTTGCGCACCACGTGGTGCGCGAGACCCGGCCGGCTGATCGCATGCACCAGTACGACCCCCATCTGGCCGGCCTGGTGTACGAATACGTGCGCACAAGGCTGAGCTTCACCGACACGCCCTTGGATCACCCGAAGCCGCCCGAGCCCATCATGGAGGCGCTGGACGGGTTCATCGACGACTACGGCCGCGACCCCCGCGAGGTCCTCGACGCCTACGTCCAGCACATCGCCTCGAACGTGCTGTCCACGGACAGCCCGCGCTTCTTCGGGTTCATCCCCGCCGCGCCCACCAAGGCTGCTCTGCTGTTCGACACCGTGGTGTCGATCGCATCGCTGCAGGGGTGCTCGTGGCTGGAGGCCTCCGGCGCGATTGTCGCGGAGAACCAGGTGCTGCGCTGGATCGCCGATCTGGCTGGCATGCCGCCCGATGCGGGTGGCACCTTCGTCTCCGGCGGATCGGTCGCGAACCTCTCCGCCCTGGCCGTCGCCCGGGAGATCGGGCGGCAGCGTTTCGGGGTCCGTGAAGTGCGGATCGCCTGCAGCGACGAGGCGCATTCCTCGGTGGCAAACGCCTGTCGGATCCTCGACGTGGAACCCTTCGTGGTGGCGTCCGAGGACCACCGTTTCACCGGTGCCGGGCTGAGCGCCGCCCTCGACGGTTATGACGGTCCGCCCGTCGTCGCGGTGGTGGCCACCGCGGGAACGACCAATGCCGGCATCGTCGATGACCTCGAGGGCATCTCTGCGGTGTGCCGCGAGCGCAATCTGTGGATGCATGTCGATGGGGCCTACGGCGCCGCGGCGCTGCTGTCGGACCAGAAGTGGCGCTTCGCCGGTCTGGAGCACGCCGATTCCTTCATCACCGACCCGCACAAATGGTGGTTCGCGCCGTTCGACTGCGCGGCGGTGCTGTACCGCGATCCCGACCAGGCGGCCTCGGTGCACACCCAGCACGCGTCCTATCTGGATCCGCTGCACCAGTCCGACCATCCGGAGTACTGGAATCCGACCGACCTCGCCCACCACCTCACCCGACGCGCCCGGGGACTGCCGCTGTGGTTCTCCCTGGCGGTGCACGGCACGAATGCCTACCGGGTGGCCATCCAGTCGGTCCTCGACCTGACCCGGGAGGTCGGCGAACTCGTCGACGCCACCCCGCATGTGGAACTGGTCCGTGAGCCGGGGCTGTCGATCGTGTTGTGGCGCCGGCCCGGCTGGGGCCCAGAGGACTACCTGGATCTGCAGAACCGGCTTCTCGCCGCGCAGGTGGCCTTCGCCACCCCGACGGTGTGGGAGGGCGAAGTCATCGGCCGATTCGCGCTGCTGCACCCGTCGACGACCATCGAGATGGTTCAGGTGGTCCTCGATGCGGCGCGGTAGTTGCGAATCGAACGGATGCGCCCTGCGATCGGCGATCTGCAAGGATCGCACTCATGACTGCCCGGGATGAGTTGAGCACGGACAGGTCAGACGCCGATCTGATCAACGGGGTCCCGCGTCGGCGCATCGTGATCGCCTCGATGGTCGGCACCACGATCGAGTTCTACGACTTTTACATCTACGCCACCGCGGCGGTGCTGGTCTTCCCGACCCTGTTCTTCCCCAAGGGCAATCCGACGACGGCGCTGCTGGCATCGTTGGCGACCTTCGGCCTGGCGTTCGTGGCCCGTCCGCTCGGATCGATCCTGTTCGGACATTTCGGCGACCGGGTCGGGCGCAAGGCCACGCTGGTCGGCTCCTTGTTGCTGATGGGGATCGCCACCTTCGCGATCGGGTTGCTGCCTACCTACGGCCAGGTCGGGCTGCTTGCCCCCGTGTTGCTGGCCGTCTTGCGTTTCGCCCAGGGACTGGCACTCGGCGGGGAATGGAGTGGTGCGGCACTGCTGGCCACCGAGACGGCCCGGCCGGGTAAACGGGCCTGGGCCGCGATGTGGCCACAACTGGGCGCACCATTGGGTTTTCTGCTGGCCAACGGATTGTTCCTGACGATGATCATCTGGTTGGGGCACAGTGCGGCCCAGCCGGACCTGGCCGGGCCGTTCCTGTCGTGGGGCTGGCGAATCCCGTTCCTATTGAGTGCGGTGATGGTCATCATCGGCCTCTACGTGCGGCTTCGGCTGAGTGAAACGCCGGTGTTCGTCCGCGCCGTCGAACAGGGCGAGCGGGTGAAATCGCCGCTGGCCGAAGTGTTTCGGAGCAGTTGGCGGCAGCTGATCATCGGGACGTTCGTGATGCTCGCGACCTACACCCTGTTCTACATCGTCACGACGTGGGCGCTGAGCTACGGCACCGCCAAGCGACCGCCGGACGGCAAGGGTCTGGGTTTCAACTACGTCGACTTCCTGCAATGGCAGCTGATCGCCATGCTGTTCTTCGCGGCGATGCTGCCGGTGGTCGGCCGGCTTGCCGACCGCTTCGGCCGGCGGGCCACCCTGCTGGTGGTGACGGCCGGAATCATGGCCTACGGTGCGTTGTTCGGGCCGATGCTGTCGCTGGAATCCGGGTCGCAAACCACCATGTTGATCTTCCTGATCATCGGGATGGTTCTGATGGGCTTGAGCTTCGGGCCGATGAGCGCGGTACTGCCGGAGATGTTCCCGACCAACGTCCGCTACACCGGGTCGGGGATCTCCTACAACGCGGCGAGCATTCTGGGCGCCGCGGTCGCACCGTTCCTGGCGACCTGGATCGTCTCCGCATTCGGGGTGGGCTGGGTGGGCCTGTACATGTTCGGTGCGGCGGCGCTGAGTTTCGTGGCGTTGCTGGTGATGCGGGAGACCAAGGACGCCCCGCTGGACACCGAGCCGGATCAGGTCCTGAGCTGAGTCGCTGCGGTGCCAGCAGGCCGTAACGGCCGGCCCGCCATATGCGACGATCGGATTAGAGATCGCTGATTTCCTACCCGTCGGCCCACCGGCGAGGACACCAGAGAGGACCGCCGGCTTCATGACCGAACGTCACCGCGCAGTCGCCGCGGCCGTGGCAGCCTCGGCCGTCATCGCCACCTCGCTCGCCGGGGCAGTGCCCGCGGGGGCCGATCCGGCCGGCCCGACACCCACCTATCCGGTTCCCCCGCCACCGGCACCAACGGACGGCGCGCCCGCGGCTGACCAGCCGCTGGCGGCAGCACCCGCCGATCCGGCCGCACCGCTGCCGCCCCCGGTCGGTCCGCCGGGAGTCCCGGAGATTCCGAACCCGACGTATGGCTCCGGAAAGTCCGGTGGGGGAGTGTTCGGGACGTTGTTCGACATTTGGGAGCAGGTCAAGAATCCGTCCTTCACGGCCGAAGAGATCTATGGATCGGGGGTAGGTCCGACGCCACCGCCGGGGGCGGGACCCGCACCCGCCTTGCCGCCCGGATACGTGTCGACCAACGCGCCGGGTTCGGAAACTCCGGCGACCTCGTCGGGGGCCGACGGTGGATCCGCGCCCGGGCGACCGGCCCTGCCGCCCGGCTACTATCCGCTCAATGGGCCGCCGCCGCCCTGGTATTCGGACCCCGCCGCAGCGCCTGAGACCGTTCCGGGCCCGTAGCAACCGGCCAACATTGTCACCACTGGGCCCACGGGCACCACTCGCACCAGGAGTTGACGCGGTTATCCGCCCGCTGTTCTATTTTCTGCAGGTGACTTTTTCATCTTTGGGCGCCGTTGCCCGGTGGGCGGCCCACCTGCTGCCGGTTGTCCTGCCGGTTGTCGTTGTTGCCGCTCTGGGTTGCTCTGCAGTGCTCGCACAGCCCGGACCCGCTCCTGAAGTGCGCTTGAGCGCCGATGCCAACCCGCTGGCCGGCCGGCCCTTCTACGTCGATCCGATCTCCCGGGCGATGGTGGCGGCCAAGAACGCCAACCCGCCGAGCCCCGAGCTGACCACCATCGCCAACACCCCGCAGGCGTACTGGCTCGACCACGCATTCCCGACATCCACGGTCGCCAGCACGGTGTCGCGATACGCCGGCGCAGCGCAAGCGGCCGGGGCGATGCCGATCCTGGCGCTCTACGCGATCCCGTACCGCGACTGCGGGAGCTTCGCCGCGGGCGGGTTCGCCACCGCCGCCGGCTACCGGGGGTGGATCGACGCCATCGCCGCCGGTCTGGGCGACCTGCCGGCGGCCATCATCCTCGAACCCGATGCCTTGGCGATGGCCGATTGCCTCTCGCCCGATCAGCGTCAGGAACGTTTCGACCTGATCAGCTACGCCGTCGACACGCTCACCCGGAATCCGGCGGCGGTGCTGTACGTCGACGGCGGGCACTCGCGCTGGGTCAGCGCGGAGGTGATGGCCGAGCGGCTCAACGCGGTCGGGGTGGACCAGGCGCGCGGTTTCAGCCTCAACATCACGAACTACTACACCACCGAGGAGGAGATCGGCTACGGGGAGACGATTTCGGCACTCACCAACGGAGCGCACTACGTGATCGACACCTCGCGCAACGGTGCCGGACCGATACCCGACGCCCCGCTGAGTTGGTGCAACCCGGAGGGCCGTGCGATGGGTGTGGCACCCACCACGGCCACCGCGGGTCCGCATGCCGATGCCTACCTCTGGCTCAAGCGGGTCGGGGAATCCGACGGGGCATGCGAGCGCGGGGATCCCCCGGCGGGCCGGTTCGTCAACGAACTCGCCATCGAACTGGTGCGCAACGCCGGCCAGTAGGCAGCCCGGGTACCCCACCCGCCAGCAACGGACAGATGCCTCTCGTCCCGCGGGCAGAGCCGCACCGCGGCCCGTTTTTTCGAGAGGTCTCGCCCCCCGCCCTGGCAACGATGCGCCACCCACCTCCACACCGCTATCGGCTACACCCGCATCGGTAGAAAGCTGCATTCTTGTGATGCTTCCGTCCTGCGGACGGCCGTCCGGCGTGTTGGAATACAGTCCACGGTTTTGGCGCGGCTGAAAGTCCGACCGCGTTCTGGTGTGCACATGTCCGACGCGTGATGAGGATGCTTCTATGAATATCGATTCCCTTTCGGTGTATGTCGGTCCGAACGTCCACGCGCGCGAGGCCGTCATCCGCCTCAAGGTGGACGTCAGGCCGAGTTATGCCCAAACCCTCCAGGGGCTGGGGGCGGGCGTGATCGACACGTTGGCAGCGGTGCTGCCGGGGATTGCCCGTGAACAGGCCGAGTTGCTTGCCGAACTGCGCGCCGGCGAGCCATTGTCGGTCGGGGATCTGGTCGGAAAGCTGGCTCTGGCGCTTCAGCATGCCGCCGGCATCGACGGCACATTGGCGTGGTCGGGGCCGACCAGCGATCCGGATGTCGTCGAGGTGTTCTACAGCTACGGCAACGAGGACATCGGTATCGAGGCCGGCGAAGTTGCCTGTGACATGCTCGCCGCCATCGCCCGACACTCCCAGGATGCCGAGGAGGGGTCGCCCGATCTCGACAAGGACGTCGACGATTTCCTGGACTATGCCGAAAGGCGTTCCCTGGGGCCCTCGGCCATGGAATTGGTGCGCGCGGCCCAGGCCCGTGACATTCCGGTCTACCGGCTCAACGACGCCAGCCTGATCCAGGTCGGCCAGGGCAAGTACCAGCAGCGGATCGAGGCGGCGCTGACGTCGAAGACCTCGCATATCGCCGTCGAAATCGCGTCGGACAAGAATCTCGCCAACAGCATCCTCGCCGACCTCGGTCTGCCGGTGCCGAAGCAACGGCTGGTCTACAGCGTGGATGAGGCGATGGGGGCGGCCGATCGAATCGGCTATCCCGTCGTCATCAAGCCGCTCGACGGTAATCACGGCCGGGGCGTCACCGTCGACATCACCGGTGAGGACGGCATCGCCGCCGCCTTCGAGACCGCCGACGCCGAAGGTTCGGCCGTGGTGGTGGAGACCATGCTGCGCGGCGACGACCACCGGCTGCTGGTGGTCAATGGCCAACTCGCCGCCGCCGCGCGCCGGGTGCCGGGGCATGTGAAGGGCGACGGGCGCTCCACCATCGCCGAGCTGGTGGGCATCGTCAACCAGGATCCGCGCCGAGGCGTCGGGCATGAAAACGTGCTGACCCGGCTCGAACTCGATGATCAGGCCAAGGCCTTGCTGGAGGAAAAGGGCTACACCGCCGAGACGGTCCCCGCCGAGGGCGAGGAGGTGTACCTGCGTAAGACCGCGAACATCTCGACGGGCGGCACCGCGGTGGATGTCACCGACACGATCCATCCCGACAACAAGCTGATGGCCGAGCGGGCGATCCGGGCGATCGGGCTCGATGTCGGTGCGGTGGATTTCCTGACCACCGATATCACCAAGAGCTACCGCGAGACCGGTGGCGGCATCTGCGAGATCAACGCGGGACCAGGCCTGCGCATGCACATCGCGCCTTCGGAGGGCACGCCGCGCGATGTGGGCGGGGCGATCATGGACATGCTCTTCCCGCCTGGAACCCAGGCGCGCGTTCCCATCGCCGCCCTGACCGGAACGAACGGCAAGACCACGTGCTCGCGGATGCTGGCGCACATCCTGAAAATGGCGGGTCATGTGGTGGGGCAGACCTCGACCGACGCCGTGGTGATCGACGGCAACGTGACCGTCAAGGGCGATATGACCGGGCCGCTGTCGGCCAACATGGTGCTGCGTGATCCCTCGGTCGATATCGCGGTCCTGGAGACGGCCCGCGGCGGCATCGTCCGCTCCGGCCTGGGCTACAACTTCTGCGATGTGGGCGCGGTGCTCAACGTCGCTTCGGACCACCTGGGCCTCGGCGGCGTCGACACCCTGGACGACCTTGCCCGGGTCAAACGCGTCGTCGCCGAAGTCACCCGCGGCACGGTGGTGCTCAATGCCGACAATGAGCAGACGCTGAAGATGGCGTCCTTCTCACCCGCCAAGCAGGTCATGTACGTGACGCGCAACCCGGAGCATGAACTGGTTCGCGAACATATCCGGCTCGGCAAACCCGCGGTCGTTCTCGAACTCGGGCTCAACGGCGACCAGATCGTGATCTACGACAACGGCACCCAGATGCCGCTGATGTGGACCCATCTGATCCCGGCGACGCTGGAAGGCAAGGCGCTACACAACGTCGAGAACGCCATGTTCGCCGCCGGCATGGCCTATGCGCTCGGCAAGACCCTGGATCAGGTCCGCACCGGACTGCGCACCTTCGATAACAGCTTCTTCCAGAGCCCGGGGAGGATGAACGTCTTCGACGAACACGGTTTCCGGGTGATCCTCGACTACGGGCACAACGAGGCCGCGGTGGGGGCCATGGTCGACGTCGTCGACAGACTCACGCCGCGCGGTCGCCGGATCGTTGGCGTCACCTGCCCGGGTGACCGGCGCGACGAGGATGTGGCGGCGATTGCGGCTAAGGTCGCCGGCCATTTCGACGCGTACATCTGCCACCGCGATGACAACCTGCGCGATCGCAAGCCCGACGAAATCCCGACGCTGATGCGGGCCGCGCTGATCGCCGAGGGTGTCGCGCCAGAGGCGATCACCATCGTCGAGGAGGAGAACAAGGCCCTCGATGCGGCGCTTGCGCAGGCCCAACCCGACGATTTACTGCTGTTCTTCTGCGAGGCGATCACGCGCTGCTGGAAGCAGATCGTTCACTTCAAGCCGACATTCACCGCGCCCGGGCCGGAGCCCGTCGCCAAGCGTCTGGCAGCATCCACCTTCGGAGTTCCTGATGGCTTCGTTCTGACCGCGGATGATCGCGGAGTGCTGATCGTTCCGGCGAATGACTAGGGAGATATGACATCCAGACGTGGCAGATTTCCATGCGCTCATCGTCGGGAGCACCTCCCGAAACTAGCTATCATCGGCGGCCGACTGGAGGATGACAACGCCGCCATCTATGACGAGATGCGCCGTCTGGCGGGCGGACGGATCGTCGTCTTCGCGACGGCATCGTCGGTTCCTGACGAGGTCGGCATCGAAACGGTCGAGGTGTTCCGCGCTCATGGCTTCGATGCCGTCCTGGCCGGGGTGCACGGCCCTGGGGCGGGCCAGGCCGCCCAGGACGCGGCGGTCGCCGCCCTGATCGAGGACTACGGCAGCGTCTATTTCACCGGCGGAGACCAGGCCCTGATCACCGGGGCGCTGGCGCCGTTCGGCAGGGAAAGCCGGGTGCTGAAAGCGATCCGTAAATCGCAGCGCAGGGGTGGGCTGGTCGCCGGGTCGAGTGCCGGGGCCGCGATCATGTCCGAGGTGATGTTTTCCGGCGGCACGTCACTGGAAGCCGCGGCCTTTGGCGTGGTCGGTGATGCCGATCAGCCCGGAATTCTGCTGGCGCCCGGGCTGGGATTCTTTCCGTGGGGCATTGTCGATCAGCATTTCATCAAGCGCGGCCGGTTCGGCCGGATGGTCGTCGGCATGCAGGCATCCGGTGCCAAGCGTGGCTTCGGCATCGACGAAAACACCGCTCTGTTCGTCGAGGGCAAGACTGCCCGGGTGATCGGCGAATACGGTGTCTTCGTATTCGATCTGCAGGGGGCGATAGTCGATCGCCGCCGCAGGCTCATCGAAAATATCGCCTTCAGCTACGCCGATGACGGTGACGCCCTCGACCTGGAGACGGGCCAGGTTCTGCCCGGTCCGGGCAAGCGGCCGGTGACCCCTGGCGACATCACCTACAACGCCCCCGCCCGCTCGCTCCGCAACGTCTTCGGCGCCTATACGCTCTACGATCTCGTGGCGCGACTGGTGCTGGGAGACCCCGAGGTGTACCCGGCGGATCGGGCCCGCGCGGTAGAGCCCAGGGCGGGCTGCGCCACCAGCGTCGAGATTTCCCGTGAGGGCGGCCGAGCGCTGGCCTATGTTCCCGGGGACGGGCGTGACTTCCGGATGACCGCGGTGGATTTTCGGGCCAGCATGCAGACGCGCCAACTCAATGCCGCGCAACTGGCGGAGAACCGGCGGGCGGCGCTGTCCCGGGACTATGGCGTGCAGCCGGGGCTGCAGGCCCGGGTGATGATGCTGGGCTCCGCGCCGCTGGACCGCGGCAGCCCGCTGCTTGCCGAGCTGGCATCGCGGTGCGAGGGACCGGTGGGGGTGCTTGCCGCTGCGTCCTCCGAACCCCGCGCGGCCGCGCGGGACTATATCGGGGCGTTGCGCAGCCAGGGGGTCGAGGCCGCCGACTTGGGCGTCACCATCGACAATGTTGACCGCCTGATGCGCGATGAGGCGCTGGTCGAGCAGATCGCCGGCCTGCGCACCATCGTCCTGACCGGGGGCAACCAGATCAGGCTGGTGGAGTCCCTGCTCTACCGCGGCGAGGTCACGCCGCTGCTGATGGCCATTGCGCGGGCGCGGGCGGCCGGCGCGATGATCGTCGGGGTCGGCGGCGCGGCTTCGGCGCTGTCCGGTTTCATGATCGGCGGCGGTACGTCCTACGAAGCGTTGCGGTTCGGCATCGCCTCGGATATGGGACGGCGCGGATTGGTGATCCAGGAAGGGTTGGGATTGTTCGGCGCCGCCATCGTCGACCAGAAGCTGGCGTCCTCACGCCGTCTCGGTCGCCTCGCCGTCGCCTGCGCCGAGGAGGGCGTACGGTTCGGGCTCGGTCTGCTGGAAGACAGCGGCGTCATCGCCAACCACGACAACAGCCAACTCACCGCGATCGGCGCGCGCGGCGCCGTCCTTGTCGAAATCGATCCCCTCAAGACCGAACTGCAGGGGGACGATTTCATCGCGCCCGGCACCAGGCTGTGTTTTGCCGGTCCGGGGGACGTCATCGACATGGCGGCTGGGACCGTCACCCGGCTGGCGCCGGTTACCGATTCCGCCGCCATTCTGGATACGCTGGTGACCGAACTGATCCAGGACTGCATCGGCGATGCCGGCCCGGTGATCGCGCCCGGTGTCACACACGAAGCTCATGTTGCCTTGTTTTATCGCTCGGACGAGGATGGCACCGGCTATCTCGATATCGAAAGCATCCGTGATCGGCACGGATAACCCAACAAGAACGGACAATCATGTATTTCGATGGAACCACCCTGACCGCGCTGCTATCCGATGCGGAGATCGCTGCTGCAAACGGCCCGGCCATTGTCGCCGTCGTGCCGCGCTACACCTCGCCGCTGGCCGTCATCGAGGCCGCCATGGAGGTGCCGGAACTGGGCGAGGCCGGCGTGACGGCCTATCTCGATGCCCAGGGGATCGAACTGCGCGACATGCCCCCCGGTAACCATTTGATCTCCGGGGCGCTGGCGTCGGACGGCAAGCTGAAAGCGCGCCTGCATGCCGCCTGTGCGGCCTACTACGAGACGGAGCCGTTTGTGCTTTCGGACGGCCAGGCCGTTGTTGCGGCCGGCGAGCCCGATGCCGCGCCGGCGGCTGCTCCGCACGAGGTTGCTCCGCAGGCGGAGTGAGACAGGTGCAGCGGGACCGGCTGAGTGGGCAGGTGGAGTGAAATCGCGATGCGCCAGAACTACGATCTCCCGGATTCGCCGTATCACCTGACCGTGCTGCGCTTCGGTGCGGCGGGGACGGGCAGGAAAGCGTATGTGCAGGCCGGACTGCATGCCGACGAATTCCCCGGCATGCTCGTCCTGCGCATTCTGGCCGGGCATCTGGCCGAAGCGGATGCGCGCGGCGCGGTCCACGGTGAAATCGTGGTGGTGCCGCAGGCAAACCCGATCGGCCTGGCGCAGACCGAAACCAGCTTCCTGTCCGGTCGGATCGAAAGCGGCACGGGGGAGAACTTCAACCGGAACTATCCCGATCTGTCGGATCTCGGAAGCCTGGCGCTGGGGCCGGACGCGGCGTCGAATGTCGACACGATCCGGGCCGCGATGTCCGCGCGGCTCGCGGCGATGCAACCGGATGGAGCACTGGCACATCTGCGCCACACACTCCTGACCCTCGCCCATGACGCCGACCTCGTGCTCGATCTGCACGCCGACAATGAGGCTGAGCCGCACATGTATGTCGGCCCGGCGCTGTGGCCGGCGGCCGAGGATCTCGCCGCGGCGATCGATGCGCGAGCGGTGCTGCTGTCGGAGTTGTCGGGGGGTTCTCCCTTCGATGAGGCCTGCGCCGGTCCATGGTGGGCGCTGGCCGCGAAACATCCCGGTCTGCCCATTCCGCCGGCCTGCCTCGCCGCCACGCTGGAACTCGGCTCCAATGACGACGTCAGTCCCGAACGGGCCACCGAACAAGCCACGGCACTGCTGCGCGTGTTGCAGGCACGGGGCTTTGTCGAGGGGTCGGGCGGGCACCCGCGTTTGTCCTGCCGCGCCACGGCGCTGACGGCGATGGCGCAACTGCGCTCGCCGGTCGCGGGGCTCGTCGTCTATCGCCGGCGGTTGGGTGACCTGGTCCGCAAGGGCGATCTCGTCGCCACGGTGATCGATCCGCTTGGCGGGGAGACGGAATTGCTGGCCGAGACCGACGGGCGGCTCTTCGCCCGTCACAGCCAGCCCTATGCCTGGCCGGGACGGGTGATCGGCAAGATCGCCGGCGACGTTCCGCTGGAGGGCCGAACGGGCAATCTGCTGTCGGATTGATGTCTGTCGGGACCGGAGGTCAGTGCGACCCCGGCCCGGCGTCGGCGGTCTTGGACTTCCGGAACGGCAGGTGCTCGACCACCGTGACGAGCAGCGCGCCGACCACCAGCCCGACCAGGGCCGAGGCTGTGGTGTTCACCATCCAGCCGAGCACGCCGCCGACGCTGGGTACGCCGTGCACGAGGTGCTCGAGTTTGTGCACCAGCTGGTAGGGGATGGTCCACCCCAACTCATCGAACCCCACCAGCAGGATGTGCCCACCGACCCACAGCATGGCGGCGGTACCGATGACCGACAGCCAGGCGAGAACCTTCGGCATGCCGTTCACCAGCATCCGGCCCACGCGTTGCAGGGTCCGCGACGGTCGCCCGGCGAGTTTGAGACCCAGATCGTCCATCTTCACGATGAGGGCGACGACCCCGTAGACCGCGACGGTGATCCCCACCCCGACGACGGCCAGGATCACCCCGCGGGACACCACCGGTTCGGTGAGGACCTCCTTGAGGGCGATCACCATGATCTCGGCGGACAGGATGAAGTCGGTCCGGATCGCGCCCGCGACCGTCGTCGACTCGGCGTCCGGGCCGAGTTCGGCGGCCGGCGCATCGTGATCGTGGTCGTCGTGGCGCAGCGCGTGGATGATCTTGTGGGTGCCCTCGTAGGCCAGGAAACACCCGCCGAACATCAGGATGATCTCGACCACGATCGGCGCGATGCTGCTGAGCAGCAGGGCCGCCGGCAGGATGATGAGCAGCTTGTTGCGCAACGACCCGATCGCGATCCGACGGATGATGGGCAGTTCGCGCTCGGCGGCCAGTCCGCGTACGTAGGCCGGTGTGACGGCGGTGTCGTCGACCACCACCCCGGCGGCTTTCACGCTGGCCTTGCCGGCCGCTGCGCCGACATCGTCGATCGAAGCCGCGGCCAGCTTTGCCAACGCGGCAACGTCGTCCAGTAACCCGACCAGACCGCCTGCCATCCCGGCTCCTTATGTGCTCGGCGCTGCCGATGCGGACTTTACCCGCCGATATGGCCGGCCGGATGGCGGATGCGATGACGGATGCGATGGCGGGAAGGAATCCCGGCTGGGGGCGGTTGCACCTGCCATGAGCTCGCGAATCGACCTGACCATTGACAACGGAATCGACGCCGAGGCCCGCGGGCGCATCACCGAGGGCCTCGCGCATCTTCTCGCCGATACCTACACGCTGTATCTGAAGACCCACAAGTACCACTGGAACGTCACCGGCCCGATGTTCCAGACCCTGCACCTGATGTTCGAGACCCAGTACAACGAGTTGGCGCTGGCCGTCGATCTGATCGCCGAGCGGATCCGCGCGCTGGGCGCCAAGGCCCCCGGCAGCTACACCGAGTTCGCCGCGTTGACGAGCATCGGGGAAGGTCCCGCTGTCAGCAGTGCCACCGAGATGATCCGCGATTTGGTCGCCGGGCAGGAGGCCGTGGTGCGGACGGCGCGCACCCTGTTCCCGGTCGTCGACGAAGCCCATGACGAGCCGACCGCCGACCTGCTGACCCAGCGGATGCAGATTCACGAGAAGACGGCTTGGATGCTGCGCAGTCTTCTGGAGGAGTGAACCCGCTCAGCTGAGTCTGCGGCCGGGGCCGCGTGACATCACTTTCCCTTGGACCGGATCGCCGATTCGATCGTGTCTTCGGGGATGGTCTTGGTGCAGAAGAACCAGTCCTCGCAGTGCACGTCCTCATCCTTGCCGTCCATGCGATCCTTCGCGGTGCCACAGGATCCGGCGGGTGGGACGATCACCGGTTCGCCGGGCCGCCAGTCCGCCGGGGTGGCGATGTCGTAATGATCGGCGGTCTGCAGTGCCTTGATGACCCGCAGCAGCTCATCGAAGTTGCGGCCGAGGCTCAGCGGGTAGTAGATGATCGTGCGCACGATGCTCTTGGGGTCGATGACGAACACCGCGCGAACCGCCTTGGTGGTGTCCTCGCCGGGCATGATCATCCCGTACTTCTGGGCGATCTCCATCGAGATGTCCTCCAGCAGGGGGAAGGTCACCTCGACGTCCTTCATATCGCGGAAGGTGATCTTCTCCTTGATGGTGCGCAGCCACGCGATGTGGCTGTAGAGGCCGTCGACCGAGAGTCCCAGCAGTTCGGTGTTGTATTTCGCGAACTCATCCTGCATGGAGGCGAACGTCATGAACTCGCTGGTGCAGACCGGGGTGAAGTCGGCCGGGTGGGAGAAGAAGATGACCCATTTGCCGGAGTAGTCGGCCGGGAAGTTGATCGGACCCTGGGTGCTGACGCCGGTGAACGACGGTGCCGGGTCGCCGATGCGCGGCATGCTCGGGGTGGGGGCGGGTGCGTCTGTCGTCATGATGACCTCCTGGTGGTTTTCTGGATCAATTCCAAATTAGAACATACCCCCGTGGGTATGCAAGTGGCGCTCCGTGCGTCGGATTGTTCTCGGCCCTGAACCCGTCTCAGCCGACGATTCTATTGCTCAGGCCGACCGGGGTCGTGCGTCGTGGATGTCGATCGCGACCAGGGTGGGGAAGGGCAGTGGCCGACCCCCGGGCCCCTTCGGATACACCCGGCGCCGGGTGGGCAACCAGAGTCCGCCGAACTGCCGGTAGTCCTGGCAGAAATGGGCTCCGTTAGCCCGGGAGCCGATCACCTGCGCGGTGTAATCGTGTCGGGTCAGTCGCCCGGCGGCGTCGAAATGAAACTCCTGGACGGGAGAGTGGGTGGGCAGGCTGGGCGGGAAGCCGACCTTCAGCAGGGTCGCGCCCCCGGGCCCTGACGATCGCTCCAGGGAGAATCCCGGGCCGGTCAGCAAAAACGGGAGGTTGATGTAGTTCCACATGGCATAACAGCAGAAATAGCCGAAATCCAGCGCATCCCAGTACAGCAATCGACGCCGACTGGCGAAGGCGTCCCGCGGACGGTTCCGGATGCGCACAACCGCACCGGCGGCGTCACGGACCTCGATGCGATTGGCACCGCGCAGGGTGGTTGTGTGCCCCGGTTCTGGGTAGTCGTGCAGAACGACCTCGGGAACTCGCGTCGTGATGCTCAGGTGCAAGTGGCGTTGCGGGGGAACGTGTTTGGCGGTGAACAGAAACCCCCGTGCCGACATCTCAACGTCCACCGAAGATAGCGACCGCCAATAATCCAATCCACCGTGCGCGTCGATGATGTCGTCCAGGGCGATGGCGGTCATATCGAATTCAGATGTGGCTGAACGTGATTAAGGATCAACTCCGTGTTGCCCGCGTCGGTCGGCAACTGAAAGGCGTAGACGTTAATCAGTGCTCCAGTTGCACGACGGTACGACTATCCAAATGCGGCAGGATCATCTCGGTCAGAATCCGCTGATGCTCGGGATGGTCCCGGTAGGCGGTGAAGCAGTCCCGGTCGTCAAAGGTGCCGACGACCGCGAAGTCGTAGGCCGCGGGGGTGAGGCCGGCGTCTGGGCCGCAGAGGTAGTTCTGGACGCCGTCGAGTTCGGCGACCAGGCTGCGCAGCGCAGCGGCGATCTCGGCGGGAGCGACGTCGGTGTCGCGCCATTTGAATGTCACGACGTGGGTGAAGACCATGGTGTGCCTGCTTTGGTGAGTACCGTGGTCAATGACGGTACCAACGGAAGGCATCTCTCATGACGCAGCCCAAGCCCGGCACGTATGACCCCAAGAAGGGTGGCAAGTTCGAGCCGGCCACCAAGGCCGTCCCGCCCCCGCCCCCGCAGCCCGGACGTAAGAAGAGGTAGTTCCTCAGCGTCGCCGAGGGCGCGGCACGTTCACTTCTCGTTAGTTCAGCGTTCACCGCACGTTCAACTAGGGTGGGCTCCGAGCGGCGGGAGGTGTCGGTGGAAATCGAGCTGGTCATCGCCATCGGGTTCGCCGCTGCTTTTGCCCTCACCAACGGCTTCCACGACGCGTCCAACGCGATCGCCACGCTGGTCGCGACGCGCGGTGCCACCCCGGGCCAGGCCATCAGTCTCTCGGCGGTGTTCAACATGGCCGGGGCGGTGTTGCTGGGCACCGCCGTCGCCGACACCATCGGCACCATCGTCACCGTCCCGCAGAGCCAGATGGTGCCCGTCGTGGGAGCCGGGTTGGCCGGTGCGACCGCCTGGAATCTGCTGACCTGGTGGCTGGGTCTGCCGTCGTCGTCGGGGCACGCATTGGTCGGCGGTCTGGCGGGCGCGGCCATCGCCGACGGCGTCCTATCCGGTTACGGCGGAACGGCATCGGTCAACTGGGGTGGTTTCCAGGGATGGCATCCGACCGGGGTGATCGGAGTCCTGGTGGCTCTGATGGTGTCGCCGATCCTCGGGTTCCTCTTCGGGCTGATCCTGCTGCGGATGCTGCGGGTGTCCTCGCGCCGGTGGACGACACGGTGGAACGCCCCGGTCCGGGCCGGTGGATGGGTGGCCGCAGCCGGGCTGTCCTTCAGCCACGGCGGCAACGACGCGCAGAAGGCCATGGGCGTCATAGCGGTTCTGCTGCTGGCATCCGGCCACTCCAGCAGCCTGACGGTTCCGCTGTGGGTCAAGATCCTCACCGGTGTCGCGCTCACCCTCGGTACCGCGCTGGGCGGGTGGCGGATCGTCAGGACCATCGGTCGCCGGATCTTCAGCCTCACCCCGGTGGATTCGTTCTCCAGTCAGGTCGCATCGACGGCCGTAATCCTCGGCGCCTCGCTTGTCGGTGCCCCGGTGAGTACCACCCAGGTGGTCGCCTCCTCGGTCGTCGGCGTCGGTGCCGGCCGGCGGCGGTGGAAGCACGTGCGGTGGCGGATCGTGCAGGAGATGGCTCTTGCCTGGCTGACCACGATCCCGGCGGCCGCCCTGGTGGCGGTCGGCGTCCTCATCGGATGGAGAGCACTGTGATGTCGCGAAGCCCCCGAAGGTCCAAGTCGACCCGCTGGTTCCTTCCCGAGGTCCCCGACCTGCTCGGCATGCTGCAGTCCCAGGCGGATATCACCGCCCGCGGGATGGATGCCTTCGCGGCGTGGGCGGCCGGGGACGCCGTGCGGGCCGATGATGTGCGCACCGCCGAACACGAGTGCGACGAGGTCCGCCGCAGGCTGGTCGATGCGGTCAGCGAGGCGTTCACCACCCCCCTGGAACCGGAGGATCTTTTCCAGCTCTCGCGCGATCTCGACCGGGTGATCAATGGTGCGAAGAACACCGTCCGCGAGGCCGAGGCGATGGAGTTTCCGCCAGATCGGGCGACCGCGGAGATGGCCGTGCTGCTCGCCGAGGGTGTCATCCACATACGCACGGCCTTCGGATCGCTGGACAGCCGCGGCACGTCAGCCGCATCGGCCACCGAGGCCGCTGATGCCGCGGTGAAGTCCCAGCGGAACCTGGAGCGGGTCTACCGGCAAGCCGCCTGTGATCTGCTCGGGGTCACCGACATCTCGGTAGTGACCGCGCGACGCGAGTTCTACCGGCGGATCTCGGCCATCTCAGATGACATCGTCGCGGTGGCCGACCGGATCTGGTACTCGCGGGTCAAGGAGTCCTGAGCCGGCCAAGGGTCGTGCTACCAGATTCCTACTTCGGTAGCATGGTGGTGTGAAACTGAGCATCAGTCTGTCCGACGAAGACGTTGCCGAACTCGATGCCTACATCAAGAATGCCGGACTACCGTCGCGATCGGCCGGACTGCGCAGGGCGATCCAGATGCTGCGCCACCCGACCTTGGAGGACGACTACCGCAACGCGTGGATCGAGGGGTCCGCCGATCAGGCGGTGTGGGACCAGTCCGCGGGCGACGGGTTCGGCGATGCGCCGCGGTGACATCTGGCTGGTCGACCTC
>Ga0209986_10001735_pt1 | contig 20649 bp, 13 predicted proteins | sample BlataG_FD_183168 | JGI IMG/M metagenome (GOLD analysis project Ga0209986, IMG submission 183168) | Deep subsurface microbial communities from Black Sea to uncover new lineages of life (NeLLi) - Black_00105 metaG (SPAdes) (version 2) | ecosystem: Environmental > Aquatic > Marine > Oceanic >... | reverse complement strand
CGTAATCACAGGGATGGTTACATATTCCCCCTGGTATGCCTTGATGCCCCAAAATACGCCGATTGCCCATATGATCAGGGAGGGTGCACCGAAGCAGAAAAATAGAGCAGTGCTAAGTATGGTTCCTCCTACTACATTAAACAGACCCCATACTAGTGCTTGCGCATTATGTGCCCGTATAAAGGGCCGTTCCTTTTTTTCCTCAATCAACAATATGATTATTGGTACAAGTGGTGTTAGAACATAAGCCAACAAAGCCCATAGCTTATCGTCACTGGTAATTTGCGGTTGCTCATTCATGTCTCTCTCCTTTTAGATGATATTCATTTGCCGGACACTATTTAGTAAGTATTTCGAGGCACATGAGTAGCCTCATTGACTAACAATTTTACTCGTCCATCGAGATCGTGCAAGTACAATCATAATGTGTCTGATTCAACGAAAATATAACAACATCATTTTTCGCTTGGGTTCAATCATGATACGATTACTCCATGCGCGTGGTATTCATGGGCTCACCTGAGTTCGCTATCCCCAGCTTTGAAGCTTTGGCTGAGTCTTACCCTATTGTCGGCGTAGTGACCCAACCTGATCGCCCGGCAGGAAGAGGCCGAGTTCTACGTCAATCAGCAGTCAAATCTCGGAGCCTCGAACAAGGGTTTAAAGTCGTTCAACCGGGCCGGCTCAAAGACCCGGATGCCATCGAGCAGCTCCTCGTCTGGAAACCAAGCATAATTGTGGTTGCCGCCTTTGGTCAGATCCTGCCACCGGCGGTGCTAGACCTTCCAGAGTGGGGCTGTCTTAATGTTCATGCTTCTCTGCTACCTCATTGGCGGGGCGCGGCACCTATCCAGGCTGCTATTCGACATGGTGATGCCGAAACTGGCGTCACGATTATGAAGATGGATCCTGGTCTGGACACTGGTCCAATCCTATCTCAGCAAAGCATAACTATTCATCCGGATGAGACCGGTGGAGAACTCACCGCCAGGTTGGCAGTTCTCGGGGCGGAGTTATTGTCAGAAACAATTCCCCGATACATTCAGGGAACCCTTCAACCAATTCCTCAGGATGATACACAAGCTACCCACGCTCCGATGCTTAAAAAGTCTGATGGGAGATTAGACTTCTCCCTCCCAGCCAAGCAGCTAGCCCTTCAGGTCCGCGCATATGAACCGTGGCCTGGCTCCTTTCTCATCTGGGGTAAACGCCGTCTTGTCATCCGAAAGGCGCACGCAGTACAGGGAAACGGCGGCATGCACGGACATGTCACCGAGGTGGATGGTTCTCCGGCTGTAGCAACAGTATCGGGTATGTTGGTGCTGGATGTCGTTCAACCTGCAGGAAGTAAACAAATGCCTGGCGACGCGTTTGCACGTGGCGCCAAGAATTTCCTTAACGCATATCTTGGAACTGAGGTGCAGGACACCTAAGTCAATGACTGGAGTGATCTGGCTAACGAGTACCCGATTAAGATACTAACTTCAAACAGTAGAATTTGTAGGCGAGCAAGATCGAGGATTCTAGTTATCCTAATTTTTTCAATCAAGGAATTCTTATGACCAAAGATCATATCCTGGCCCTGGATCAAGGTACGACATCCTCGCGGGCGATTATTTTCAATCATCGTGGGGAAATTATCGCTCAGGCTCAACTAGAGTTCCCTCAGATATATCCCCAACCCGGCTGGGTAGAACACGATCCGGAGGCAATTTGGTCTTCACAGCTTGAAACCGCGCGATCAGCACTTGCTCAATCGCGGCTAAAACCCGAACGAATCGCCGCCATTGGCGTTACCAATCAGCGTGAGACAACAATTATTTGGGACCGAGAAACTGGAGAGCCTATCCACAACGCCATTGTCTGGCAATGTCGTCGCACTGCGCCAATGTGCGAGCGTTTGAAAGCCGAAGGGTTCGACCAAGTCATCCGAAAGAAGACCGGACTAGTAACTGATGCTTATTTCTCGGGCACGAAAATCGCTTGGCTCATTGAAAATATTCCCGGAGTCCGCAGTCGTGCTGATCGAGGAAAGCTGGCCTTCGGCACAGTCGATACCTTCTTGCTCTGGCGCTTATCTGGCGGTCGTCTTCATATAACAGATCCATCAAATGCCTCACGTACCTTGCTCTATAACATTCATACTCAGGCATGGGACGAGGAAATATTGGAGCATCTGGGCATCCCCCCCTCCCTTCTGCCTGAAGTCCACCCCTCTTCTGCCATATACGGTGAAATCGAACCACACTTGCTTGGCGCTCCCATTCCACTAGCCGGCATCGCCGGCGACCAGCAGGCCGCCACATTCGGCCAGGCTTGTTATCGCCCTGGAATGGCGAAGAACACCTACGGAACGGGATGCTTTCTCCTTCTCAATACTAGCGATAAAGCGGTGACATCCAACTCCGGCCTTCTAACGACGATTGGTTGGGATCTAGGGGCGCAAAATTCCCTGACCTACTGTCTCGAGGGGAGTGTTTTCATCGCTGGAGCAGCGGTTCAATGGCTCAGGGATGAGCTAGGCTTAATTTCCCAATCGCAGGAAATCGAATCGCTTGCCGCATCCGTCCCTGACAACGGGGGAGTATATTTTGTGCCGGCTTTTGTCGGCTTAGGCGCACCTTATTGGGACCCCTACGCTCGGGGCACAATCCTTGGCCTGACACGCGGCTCCTCAAGTGGACACCTGGCGCGGGCCACGCTAGAAGCCATTGCCTATCAAACCCTAGATGTGATTGAGGCAATGCACATGGACTACGACTTGCCCCTTGAATCGTTACGTGTTGATGGGGGCGCGTCTCGCAACGATTTGCTAATGCAGATTCAGGCCGACATCCTCGGTGTTCCTGTCCAAAGACCGGTGATCAATGAGACCACCGCTCTAGGTACCGCCTTCCTTGCCGGTCTGGCAATTGGGTTATGGCCTTCCTTAGAAGCGCTTTCAAGTCTTTGGCGACAAGATCAAGAATTCACACCGCAAATCTCCGAAGATCAACGACGATCCCTGTATGACCAATGGAAGCGGGCAGTCAAACGTTGCCGCGCATGGGCTAGCCCAGATCAATGACAGCACGTTCAAGATACGCATTGGTTGGGATCACAGATCCCTGACGGATATTCAACACGAATAAATCCTGACGAATAAATCCTGCCGTTGACACTTTCTAATTCTATGGCACAATGAACCCGTTATGCCCGTGCTATCAACCCAGCTTCTCGTTATTGGCGGTGGATCTACCGGCCTCGGTGTCGCCTGGGATGCTTGTCTGCGTGGTCTTAAAGTTGTACTTGTCGAACAAGGTGATCTAGGCCAGGGTACCTCCGGCCGCTACCACGGCCTGCTACATTCCGGCGGCCGTTATGTCATCTCCGATCCAACCTCCGCCCGTGACTGCGCGGTCGAGAACCGTGTGCTGCGTCAAATTGCTCCCCATACCATCGAGGACACGGGCGGTCTCTTCTTGGCAACACCCACGGATCCGATCGATTTCCCCGGTCGCTGGTTTGCAGCCTGCCAGGAGTTGGGCGTATCTGCAGAGGAAATCACAGCCGCCGAAGCATTACGTCTAGAGCCGGCGCTCAACCCGCGCATTTCGCGCGTCTTTCGCGTCCAGGATGGCTCTCTCGATTCGTTTGATTTGCTCCACGCCCTTACCGCGGCGATCAAACGAGCAGGCGGCCAGGTGTGGCTCAGGCACCGGGTAGAGAAGCTGATACTGAACGGCAATACGATTGTCGCCGCCGAGATTAGAGCCCTTGACACCGATGAATTACTAACCATCGGAGCCGACTTCTTCGTCAATGCTACCGGACCATGGGCGGGTCAGGTCGCATCCATGGCTGATATCCAGGTCCCTATCGCTCTTGGCAAGGGCTCAATGGTCGCCATGGCAACCCGACCGATTCATACAATCATTAACCGCTGCAGGCCCCCTTCCGATGGCGATATCATCGTCCCGGTGGGAACTGTCGCTGTGCTCGGCACAACCGATGTGGAAGTCCAACAGCCCACAGACACCACGATTGAACCCTGGGAGGTTGACTTCCTTCTTGCCCAAGGAGAGATCCTGGTTCCCCAGTTGGCTCACCAGCGACCCCTGCGTGCCTGGGCTGGTGTACGACCGCTTTACCGACCCACTACAGTTGTACTTGGAGAGACTAGGGAGCTTCCCCGCTCACAAATCATTCTCGACCACGCTGACCGTGACGGCCTCCAGGGACTGATAAGTGTTTTTAGTGGCAAGCTGACCATCTTCCGCCTAATGGCCGAGCAGGTGATGGATATGGTGTGCAAACACATGAGCATCGCCGCGGTTTGCCATACAGCTGAAACTCCATTAACGATGAAATCCCGATCGTTCTACAAGCTACCGGACCGGTTGGCTAAGCTCGAGGTCACCACCTCCCATGATCTACCGCAGGTGGTATGCGAATGCGAATTGGTAACCCGCCCAGCAATTGAGGAAGCCTTGCGGTTTGCATCAACACTTGACCTAGACGATGTTCGACGGGAGCTGAGGCTTGGTATGGGACCCTGCCAAGCTGGGTTCTGCGCTTTCCGTGCGGCCGGCATCGCGCATGAATTGGCGCCGACCGCGCCAACTAGTGGCGGTCTTATATCTTTCCTCGAAGAGCGTTGGCGTGGAATGGTTCCCTTGGGATGGGGACATACGCTGCGCCAGATGGAATTGACCCGTCGCATTTATCTCGAGCTTCTCCAAACACACTCTCTTCCGGAGCCAACGAAATGACTGATGTTCTTATCGTTGGCGCAGGGTTGACCGGTCTTTTCGCCTCACTTCTGGTGGCTGAGCGTGGCAATGCTGTCACTTTAGTGGCCCAAGGTCGCGGAGGGCTCGAACTGTCCCATGGCTGCATCGACATCTGGGGACGGGCAACACCCTCCCGAGCACTCAGTCAGTTGCGTAAGAGTCATCCTTATCGCTTAGCAGGTACGGCAGCCTTGCATGCAGCGCTTGAATTCTTCGAGGAAATTACCCAGCAGGCAGAATATCCTTTTCCCGGCAGCATTTCGCGTAACCTGCATTTACCAACCGCCCTAGGCGCCATCCATCCAACAGCGCTCGCACCGCAATCCTTGGCGCAGGGCGATTTGTTCGATGGAACACCCTTTACCCTCGCTGGTATCGACAACCTGCTCGATTTCTATCCACAACTGGCTGCGTCCAACCTCCGTCGTGCGGGTATTGCCGTACAAAGTGTTCTCGAGCTCCCCATACCGATGGATGATACACACCATGACTTCTACACTTCCGACCTCGCTCATTTTTTTGATAAACCCAATTGGCGAGAAGAGGTCGCTCGGGTTTGGAAACCTCAACTAATAGGCATTAAACGCCTTGGTCTACCGGCCGTACTCGGTCTTCGTGATCCGCAGCATGTCCTTGAAGACCTGCAGGAACGGCTTGGCTTGACTCTGTTTGAAATCCCAACCCTACCCCCTTCCTTACCTGGCTTGCGCTTGGAAGTCATCTTGCGCCGGAGAGCGCTTAATACCGGAGTACATTTCATTGAGGGACCTCGAGTCGTTGGCCGGATTGACGGAGGGTCGGACGGCCGCCGCGTATCTGGAGTAGTCCTCCAAACTGTCGGTGGTCCACGGGTATATACTGCTGATGTAGTCATACTGGCAACCGGCGGTATATTGAACGGAGGACTTGTCTTCCAGCAAGATGGACGTGTTCAAGAATCTGTATTTGACCTTCCGGTGAATTATGATCAGGGTAGAGGGTACTGGACGACGACCTCGCCAATCGATTCCCAACCTTATTCAGGCTATGGGCTTCTGGTCAACGATCTTATGCAGCCCCTTGATGACAAGGGCGCACCGATCTTTGAGAACCTGTACGTCGCTGGAGGCCTGCTCGGCGGCGCAGACCGGACTATGGAAGGATCCCGCCAGGGTATTGATCTTGCTACCGCCTACCGTGCAGTCGAGGTAGCGCTGGGATGAATCCACCCTTGTTCACTACCGACCTGTGCTTGAAGTGCAATATCTGCACCGCAGCCTGCCCGGTTGCAGCCGTCACTGATCTGTTCCCTGGACCCAAGTTCGTCGGTCCTCAAGCAGAGCGTTACCGCCACCCTCGTCTACCAATGCCGGACGTGTCGGTCGACTGGTGCTCAGGGTGCGGTACATGCTCACGTGTTTGCCCACATGGTGTTGCAGTGGCGGAAATTAACATCTTAGCCAAAGAGCGCTTAGCCAAAGAGAGGCATACGCCTTTACGTGACCGACTCATTGCTCACCCTGAACTACTCGGGCGTATCGCCTCCCCAATCGCTCCTGTTGCCAACACTTCGATACATTTACGTCCAGCCCGATGGCTACTGGAGAAAACAATAGGGATCAGTCGCCGTGCGCCTATTCCGACCTTCACCAGAATCCCACTTCGTAAGCGCTTTCATGATCGTTGCCTTGACACTCCACTGGATATAAAACATGACCTCGGCCACACTGTAGCCTTCTTTCATGGTTGCAGTAGCAACTACTACGAGCCTGAACTAGGTGAGCAGACGATTGCTATCCTCGAGCAGTTGGGATACGAAGTGGTCATCCCGCCTCAAATATGCTGTGGACTTCCCCTGCAATCCAATGGATTGTTCGACGCCGCTCGCCGTCACGCACAAGCCAATATCACCTGGTTAGCACCCTTCGCCAAGCAAGGAATACCGATTGTGGGAACATCGACCTCGTGTACGTTGATGCTCAAGTATGATTATCGGACCATACTGGGAATACGCGGTGAAGATGTCGAGACAATTGCCACTTCAACCTACGATTTCTTCGAATTCCTTACCGGTTTTATGAAAGATGAAATCAAACGCATCAAGTTCAACTCACTCCACGCGCGCGCCCTCTACCACCCTCCATGCAAACTTCGCAACCACGGAATCGGCGCCCCAGCGCTCAGCATCCTGAGACGAATCCCCGAGCTACAACTGCACCTTTCAGAATCAGAGTGCTGCGGCGCCGGAGGCACCTACGGCATGAAACTTGAAAAGTTCCCTGTGGCGTACGAGGTGGGCCAGAGTCTCTTTAACCAGATTCGCCAGCTCGAGCTCGATTTCGTAATTTGTGACTCCGAGACCTGCCGCTGGTGGATTGCCAAACACACGGGTCTCCCGGTATACCATCCGCTTGAAATCATGGCCCGTGCGATGGATATCCAATGTAATCTCCTGCCTTGAAGATAAAAGGAGACCGACAATAATAACCTACTCACATCCAACTATGATCCTACGCAACGGTATCATTCGGACGCTCGACAACCTCATCCCGTTAGCCGAAAGCCTAGCCATCGACAGAGATCGTGTGGTGGCTGTTGGTTCCGATGCTGAGCTGGCGGACATCACCGGTACTGGAACGGTAGTTGTAGACCTGGCAGGGCGCGTCGTCCTGCCAGGTCTGACAGATGCACACATACATCTCGAAAAGTACACCCACAACCTGAATAAAGTCGATGTTGAGGTCTCGAGCCTACAAGCCTGCTTGGAACGCGTCCGTCAGCGGGTACAGGAGACCGAACCAGGAAAATGGATCCTTGGTCACGGTTGGAACCAAAACCAATGGGAACACTTCGGCACTGCGGCTGATCTCGACAGCGTGTCCCCCAACAACCCGGTTTATCTTACAGCGAAGTCACTTCATGCAGGGTGGGGAAACACCCTCGCCCTCGAGCGCGCGGGGATAACTTCTTCTTCTTCAGATCCCGCTGGGGGCAAGATTCAACGTGACGCCAGTGGAGCGTCAACCGGTATTCTTCTCGAAGAGGCTATGCGATTAGTATCTAAAGTCATCCCCACGCCAACTGCAGAGAGCACCTGCGATGCACTCCCCGAAGCTCAAGCCCAATTATGGCGGTATGGGATCACAGCCGTTCATGATTTCGATGGTTCCCGCTGCTTCCGGGCCATTCAGCTTTTGCGTGAGAGGGGCCAGCTTGGACTGCGGGTAGTTAATAATATCCTAGTCGACGATCTCGAACATGCCCTCGGTGTAGGCCTAAGAACGGGATATGGCGATGAATGGATCCGAATTGGGAATATTAAGGTTTTTGCCGACGGCGCTCTAGGCCCACGTACTGCAGCCATGTTGGCTCCATATGAGGGGGAGCCCGATAATACCGGCATGTGCCTGCTCGATAAAGAGGAGTTGCTCGAGATCTTCATCCGCGCCGCGAAGGGTGGTTTAGCCATGGCAGTTCACGCCATCGGTGACCTGGCCAATCGCAATGTGCTGGATGCGTTAGCAGACCTCCGTAGCTTTGAAACGGAAAACAGTTTAACCCATCTCCATCACCGGATAGAACACCTGCAACTTTTGCACCCGAATGACCTCTCCCGTCCAGCAGAATATGACATCATCGCTTCCATGCAGCCAATCCATGCAACGTCGGATATGGAAATGGCTGACCGCTATTGGGGTTCCCGAGTAAAGTATGCTTACGCCTGGCGCAGCCAACTCCAGGCTGGGGCAACATTGTCCTTCGGTTCTGACGCGCCGGTGGAATCCCCCAACCCATTCTTGGGCTTGCATGCTGCGGTAACCCGCCGACGACGCGATGGAAGCCCTGGTCCAGAGGGTTGGACACCCACTGAGCGACTAAGCGTTCATGAAGCTTTGCTCGGCTACACCCATGGACCCGCCTACGCCGCCGGATTGAGCCCGATCGTCGGTCGCCTGGCGATTGGCTCTATGGCCGATTTGATAATCCTGGAGGATGACCCATATATCTGTGATGAAAAGGCGCTGGCTGAAATAATGCCGATCGGAACCATGGTCGGAGGTACCTGGCGTTATCGGGAATTTTGAGACCAACGCTGGGATTTTCGAATCAGTGCCCCTTATTTCCTCGCCAGACGACGAATATCTCCCTCTCGCACAGTAATGCCAATCGCGTCTAGGTGTTCCATCAGCGCCAGGGCGTATTTACGAGAAGTATCTAGACGGTCGCGAACCTTCGCCACAGTTATCGTGCCCATTTCCCTCAAGGCATGCTGAACCTCTTCGACCATTTCGTCATACACTTCCGTAGTGAAAACCACGTCCGGCGAGACCTGGGTTAATCTTCCACTCTCCAGAAGATAAGCCATCAAATCGCTACCTAACGCCTGATTGCATTCTTTTATCGACGGCGGGCTGTAGGGTGACGTATGGAAGCGCTCGAGCAATGCGTCCACATCTCCTTGCTGTGAGGTGGTCAAGGTAATAGCATGATGAATTGAACGCACTCGTGTCCCATCAACAACGACAACACCTTTTTCAGCCGCTAATCGTATTACGGCAGAATAAATCTTCCCCTCCAACCTCAGCCGGCTCTTTAATTCTTCTCTGGGCATCCCCGCTCGGAGAGGATTTAATTTGTAAAAGGATTGCAGCTCCAATTCAATCCGATGCCGTAGACCTTCCCATGTCCTTTCATCAATGACCAGGACCTCTGAGCTCAGGTCAAGCGGTCCATCTTCCAAAGCTATCAATTCACCCGCTGCACGCAGCTCCTCAATCGCCTGTAAAGCCGCTTCAGGAGCCAACCCTGAATGCTGTATTGCCCGACGGAGTGATGTGGGACCGAGGGACATCAATGATTGAGCGAGCACCTGACTTGGCGTCCCTTGAAGCAACCGCTCCAGGCGCTCCATCAGCTCTGGGTCTTTCCGGCGGTGCCGGCGTGCTGGGTGAGCGTCTGCGATGCGCCCACCGCCTAGTGTGGCTCCCGGGGATGGCCTACGCAAGATAAAGCGATCTCCACGCGATACGACCAACGGCTTATCTATAACTAACTGCAGCCATCGCTGATCGCCTGGGCGCATTGTCTCCATTCCCAACAAACGAACACGAGCCAATCGTTGCGCCGCTCCATGAAACAGTTTGACTTGTTGATCGTGCTTTATCACACTGACCGCATCTGATAGTAGTTGCAGGCGGACATCGATAAGTTGAGTCGGTTGGTACGTGCCAGGATTGGTCACCACATCCCCTCGAGATAAATCCCGGACTTCAACACCGGCGAGATTAGCCGCCACCCGACTGCCCGGAACGGACTCTTCAATCTTGGTCTTGTGGGTTTGTAATCCTCTTATCCGCCCTTTAATCCTGCTGGGGAGGATCTCCACCTCCTGCCCTATTCTCAAACTACCATCAACCAATGTTCCAGTAACCACCGTGCCGAATCCCGAGATGGTGAAAACGCGGTCGATAAAAAGGCGTGGACGACCAATATCTCGCCTCGGTGGTGCATCCCGCAACGTCTCGCTCATCGCGGTTACGAGCGAATCCAACCCCTCACCTGTCGTAGCGGAGACGGCCACGATCGGGACGTCAGCCAGATGGGTCTTTTTCAGTAATTGCTCAATCTCGTCGTACACCAATTCCTGCCACTCATCTTCAACCAGGTCAATTTTGGTGAGCGCCACCACCCCTCTCTCTACCTCCAGAAGGTCGAGGATCGCCAGATGTTCTCGCGTCTGCGGCATCACACCCTCATCTGCGGCAACAACTAGCAACGCCGCATCGATGCCACCAACACCTGCCAGCATGTTCTCTATGAAATCGCGATGACCAGGAACATCGATGATTCCAACTTGTTCACCATAAGGAAGAGTCATCCAAGCGAAGCCCAGGTCAATGGTCATCTGGCGCTCCTGCTCCTCCTGCAATCGATCGGGGTTGATCCCAGTAAGAGCCTGCACAAGTCTTGATTTACCATGATCCACGTGACCAGCAGTTGCCAATACTCTCATTTTGTCGTTGCCTGGGAAAAAAGGTGTGTCAGGTATTGGTAGAAGGAGAGGCGTCAGAACTCAGTCCGTCCCCCTGCGTCGTTCAACCTCTGTCGCCCATTCGCGCAATACGCTATGAATTTCAAGCATATGTTGCTGATCCATCTCTTCCATTTCACCAATCAAACGCAGTGCTTCGGCTGCATTCTCCTTAATGATTTCTAGCTCGGGATCAAGTTTTTCATGCACCCGATTGTGCTCTCTCCAATGTTCATCAATTGTAAGCTTGTAGGTGTTCCAGCGCTTTCGGTCGTCAGACTGAAAGCCGGACCATTCTTGTTTCAGGCGATCCTCCGCCAGACGTTGCATCTCGGTAATTTCGTTTATGCGACGTTCCAGTCGTTCTAGCACTTTATCTAGATCAAGCCGCATTTGCTTCAGAGCCCGGTAGGTTTCTTCATAAGAAAGCATGCGCTCGTCTAGGTCGGTTGCTCTCTTGTCAAATTGGTCAAAGCGACTCTCCCATTCCTTCCAACTCCTTTCGAATTCAACCAACTTCAGATTCTGCTGTTCAATCCACAGACTCTGTATCTCACGCCTCTCACTCTCACTGGCTGTCAGATCTGAGAGTTGCACATCGAGACGACGAATGCGATCCTCGTTTGTATCAAGCTCACCATGAAGATTATCCAATTTCATTCGAAGGTCGGAAGTATAGGCTTGCAATTCACCCATACGTCGACTGTCCTGCTTCCTTCCTTCCTCTAATGAAATAATAGCTCGCGCTCTATCCTCATCCTTTGCGGTGAAGTCCTCAAGGTGCTTTTCGAAAGCATCAAGTTTGCGGGTAATACGGATTTCCTCTTCACGTCGAATTTCAAGTGTTTGCTGGATTTCACCCAGTAACTCTATTTCATCCCGGAACTTAGCTATTTGCGTGGATAAGGCTTTTTGGTCTTCTTTGCGGAGTTCCTCAAGCGCTTTTTCCTTTTCTGTGCGCCGATTCTCCGCTTCCCCCAGCTGACGAGAAACCTCCTGCCGATGTTTACTCATCGCCTCGTCAACCTGATGGATACGCGTCGTCAGGCCTGCCAGTCGTGCCACCTCGCTGGATGTCTCCTTGAATTGCTGAGACTGCCTAGAGAGGCTCTCTTCTGCAACGGTCAATCTCTCCTTCAAGCGGTGAATAGTCTCGCTATCCTTCCGACGTTGTTCATCCAGCCAGGAAAGTCTATTCTCAATCTGCTCAGGCTCCATTGTATGCCCTCACATTCATGCCGGCGGATTATACCGTTTAGCCAACACTATGGGAATAACTGCGTCATACCAGCTGCAACCTCAACTACCCATGGATATAAGAGTTGGGGGAAAGCTCCTAACACAAGACACATGACTATCCCCCCACCTAGAAAGAGACGCTCACTGAAATTTATGGCCTTTCGCTCTCTCAGACGCGGTTCGCTCAACAGGGTATACGCCCAACGTATTGCTGTCGCACCGACGCAAAGGAACGCTAGTAAGATCGCCCATCCGGCGATTGGATCGAGTGGGGCAAGCGTTAATAGCAACCCCCAGCGACCAGGAAAGCCAGCCGTCAATGGAAAACCAGCAATTGACATCATGCCCACCAGCGCAGCCGTTGCGGCAAGGGGTGAGCGGTGAGCTGCACCTCGCAACAACTGCAAACGATCTCCTCTAGGATGGTCGAGCATCCAAGCTAACCCCAACGCCCATACTGACAAACTTACCACCCGGACCGCCGACAATCCAAGCGCCAGCCGGTAACCCTCAGGTGTTCCAGCACCAACTGAGAGCAGCATCACACCGAAATCAGTCAGTAGCGCGTAAGCCATTACTTTGGAGAACGACTTCTGGGCTAACACTAAGAAGCTCCCAAACAGGACCATTGCTGTTCCGACCAATCGGATGCCATCAAACAACTCCGGCATAGCCCGCAGCCAAGCATAGTTGTCGAGGAAGCGAAGTAAGAAAAACAACCCCGCGCTTTGCAGAATCACAGTCACAAATGCTAGCGAATATGGATTCGTTTCTCCAGCAGCAGAGGGAAGCCACAGGTGAAATGGAGGAACGGCCATAATGACTGAAAAACCGAATGCAAGCAGAAGTGTCGCCCGACGAGCCAGTTCAGGTGTCGCACTGGTAACACCAACATTCTCCAGCATCCATCCAGCCAACAAAATGGCCATCATAGCCAAGGTGTATAAAATGAGCAGGCGCATACCCCCTCTGGGGACCGGATACTCCGGTGAAACAAGAATCAACACTGCCCCCATCACGGTAAATTCTAAAAACACCGCGGCGAACAAGAAGGGTTGAATCATAAATGAAGCTGCGATCGAGCCCAGTGACAACAATCCGATGTAGTAAAGATTCCTACTCGCCTTAGTGGCCCATGCCGCTCCGAATACGAAAGCACCAGTCAGATAGAGGAATCCTATCGCCGCACGATTTCCTCCATCAAGAACCAGCGCTCTGCCGAGGATACGCCATGTACTGTATATTTTAATTGGTAAACCTAGCACAACTAACGGATCGTCTAGCATGACCAACAAGGCAAATACCGCCATCAGAGCAGATCCAATCGCGGTAATAGCCGCAGAGGATTTTGGACGATTTCTAAGCACGGTAACGCCCAAAGCTATGCTACCGGTGGCAAGGAATAGCAACAATGGAGCACTCATTCTATCACCTGTGGCTCTACAGCTTCATCCGTCCCGGTGACGAGAAGATAGCTCACTACAAGAGCTATCCCCAGATGGACTGCCGCCAGAAGGGCCATAACCGCCAACGAGGGTTCAATCGCACAATAGACAACCTCGAAACCGGCCATAATAGTGAGTAAACCGGCGCCAACCCGCACTGGTTCCTCATGGAGCCCTATATGCAACAGACCGATGGCTAATAAAATTGTCGATCCGTACACCCCAGCGGTTGACAGTCCAGGCACTGAGATCCAATTACTATATCCTAGACCTCCAGCAGCCAGCAGGACAAGAAGCAACGCGATGCCGCGGAAAACACGACCGGATGGGATAGAATGCGGTTTTAATGATTGGTCTGGCCACCCTGCTTTCACCAACGTCAGCGCCATGATGGAACAAGCCATAAGGCCAGCTACCAACTTCACCGCCGCGATCGGGATGGGTAAAGTTACCCCCACCAGCCAAGCCACGAAAAGGTATTGCCATGCCAATGTCAGTAAAATCAATCGTCGGTTATCCAACAGTATGAGAAGCCCTCCAGTTAAGGCTACCGCCAGCGTGGGAATGACCGCCAACTCCTCTATCCAACTCATCTAGGCGTCCTCCCCAGAGCAATGATGAGCAACAACAGGATGACGCTCATCCAAAGCATGGCGCCCTCACCCTCAAGAACATCACCAATTGTATAAAAAAACCGAATCAAAGCGCGACCCCCTCTCCACAAGACCCGATATAGAGGATTGGGATCAAGCCATTCCATTAACCGACCCCAACGATCAACATCACGCTGAGGTAATCGCCGCAGCCAGAACAGGGCTAGCCCAGCCAGCGCGATGGCAATTGCGAATCCAGCAACAGCTTCAAGAGTCACGCTCCCCGGCATACGCAAACCAAGTCCAAAACCGACTAATACCGGTAGCGCAAGACCTAAGCCATACGTCACCCTCACCAGGCTTTCGCCAGAAGGCCAGGATCTTAGGGGTAGAAAGACCAGCCGGAGACAGCCCGAGGCAAGTAATATCAAACCCAGGATACCAAACAATACTAACCATAATGATGAGCCATTCAGACCGCCTCTGATCAACGACTCGGCGATTACCCCTCCTGGTGTACCAGGCATTCCCGCTAGTAGAACAGCAGCAAGCCCTGGCCACAATCGATGGGTTGGGACAAATATTTCGGTCAAACAAACCACCGCCCCGGCGAACAGTAAGACGATTCCTGCAGCAGCTATAGGTGCGCCCCCACCCTCAATCGACAGACTGGCTGCCAGGACCCCCATCCCCGAAACGCCTAGCACCAGAAATGGCCTTGCGGCTACCACATCTGTATGAAGGGACCAGCGTAACCCACCCACGATTATTCCAAGCACGCCCGCCAACCGTAACCAGGGGAACGCCTCCACTGGAACGCCGATGTTCATCATCCGAGCTAATACGGAAAGCGCTGCCACAGGAGGTAAGAGGCGTATTAGCGTTCCCAACCCGCGTTGCTTATACGACAAATGGGTCAAGCTGATGTGAGGCGGCATCAACCCAAGTCGCAACAATGCAGCCAAAACCAACAACACTGCTGCCAATGAGGAAGTCAATGGCGAGGTGAGAGAACTGCTCCCTCCTTCAGCTCCATTAATTAAAGCCGCCGAAAGGACTAGGAGAACCCCACCCACATCTACGGCAAAGCGAGTCATTAGCTTTACAATAGATTTCGTATCCTCCTGCATCCTCAGCAGAAAGACTACGGTCCAGATGTCCATTAAAGTCCAGGTCATAGCTACGGTAAGTAAGTTCCCGGCAAGCATAGCTGTCATCGCAACCGCAGCATAGGAAAGCAGGAGCGATCTGGTACCGGGTGTAGCTTCACCAGGACGAGAAGCCTCGGTAAAAGTGACTGACACGACGACCGTTGCAGCTCCATACAGGAAAAGCCATCCTATTGCATCGAGATGAAGTTCCAATCGGGAGGAGAATAGTTCGCTCGGTCGCCAAACTGAGAGGCTGGTCACGTCCGGAATTTTCATGACCAAAACTAGACTGACCAACCAAACCAGAAGGGCTGTCCCCGAGTTAAGCGCCCATAACACCCGCTCATGCCGCTTGCGGGAGAGCCAAGTTATCAGGGATCCAGCGAAAAGTATCAGGATCGGTAAAAACGCCACGTGAACCTCATTGTCATAGAGTAGCTAATGCATTCCTCACATGCCTTAGCATACCACGGACCAATATATACTGACGATATAAAAATCTGCATGCTATACTAGATGAGGAAGGTATAATGCCTGGAAAAGAAGGATTTATATGCCGCAAAATAACATAGAAGGTTCTCGTCAAGAGAAGCTTGTTTCCTTATATGGACGAAGCCTCTCGCTCGGGCAGATGGATGCGGTTGCTCGGTGCAACACCGCAGCCGAGCTCGCTTCGCACGCTCGAAGCCTGGCTAAAGATTCAGCCGAGACCATCTTATACACTGCAGCCTCGCTTACGCTCGAGAATCAGGCTCTAGCAATACCCGATAACCTACCCTCCATCCCTGCCTCCGCTGGACAGGAAGACCAAAACGCCAACCCAACCACAGCCGCTCGTCACCTAACCGAGGTCATTTCGAACCTGAGCCGCATCCTGTCAATCGAATTGCTCGCCGCCGCACAGGCGCTCGACCTGAGACTACATCTCATCCCTCAGGCGAAAGCGGGTGTGGGGACCTCTGCTGCACACACAAGGATAAGCGAACTTGTGCCGTTTCGCGCGGAGGATTATCCTCTTGTCGCGGACATCGAAACTGTGGCTGAGCTGGTGAAATACGTCAACCTGGCTCTCGCTGAATAACCTGACATGATCGACCAATCGCTGTCTTGATTATCGTCCGCGAAGGAGCGTTTTTATGCCCACCATCTTACCCGTCAAAGGCACTCGTGATTTCTTCCCTGAAGAGAAGTCTTTCCAGCGTTGGTTGTATGAAAAGATCCGGGAGGTCTCCGAACAGTTCGGTTATCAGGAGTTTGACGGGCCATTTCTCGAACGACTCGACCTATATGCAGCCAAATCGGGTGATGAGTTGGTGCAGGAGCAGTCCTTCGTCTTTCCCGATCGCAGCGGAGAGATGATCGCCCTACGGCCGGAACTTACACCTTCCTTGGCTCGTATGTTGGCTACACGCAGTAAATCGCTGCCGCGACCCATCCGCTGGTGGTCCTACGGACCCTTCTGGCGTTACGAGCGCCCCCAGAAAGGCCGCTCACGCGAGTTCTTCCAGTGGAACATCGACCTCTTGGGCGTCGATACTCCCCAGGCTGATGCTGAGATCGCAACCATTGCTGCCGCTTTCTTCAAGTCCACCGGCTTATCTCCCAATGACATCCGAATAAAAGTCAACAACCGTCGTCTGGCCGATGCCCAGCTTCAGTCGATCGGATTTCCGTTAGATCAGCATTTGAACGTCTTCCGGTTAATCGACCGACGGGCGAAGATGTCCCCCCAGGAATGGGAGGAATACGCCAAGGAGATCGGTTTGGAACCGACCCAGTTGGCCGGTTTGAAGGATCTGCTAGCTGACCGATTGGCATGGCGTACATTTAAAGAATTAGCAGAGTTCTTCGAGGCGGTCGAGATGATGGGCGGCGGGGAGTACATGGAATATGATCCGACAGTGGTCCGGGGTCTCGACTACTACACCGGGACCGTCTTCGAGGCTTACGACGCCGCCGGTGAGGAACGAGCGATTTTGGGCGGCGGCCGCTACGACAACCTGGTGGCAGATGTCGGCGGCGAGCCCCTGCCCGGCGTCGGATTCGCCTTGGGCGACGTAGTCACCGGCCTGGTAATCGAGAAGTACGGAGCACGACCGAGCTTACGTTCCAACCCGGCTGACGTGTTTATACCAACCTTTGACCAGCCCAGCCTCGGCGAGGCGCTCCGTCTGGCATCTGAACTACGTGCGGCTGGCCTGCGCGTCGAGTGGTTCCCGGAAATAACCCGCTTGCCGAAGCAGTTCAAGTATGCCGATCGGCAGGGTATACCCTTGGCGGCGATACTTGGACCGGATGAGATACAAGCAAATCAGGTCGCGATCAAGGATTTGCGCACCGGGAAGCAGGTAACCATCCCCAGAAGCGAAGCCTCAGCGCTTATTCGGGAATCGCTGAAAGAGGAGCCCAAGGCATAGAGATAGGCTTGACTCAGACAAGCTGTAAACCGGCTGTAAGCCATAGCTGGATAAAATCATGTTAAGATAATTGCACATCGCCGCTTCGATGGGTCTGGAGAGAACAGCTTACGAATAGAAGAGTGCGACTAGAGCCGGTCCCAATGAGGCTCCCGGCCTGCGCCTCAAAACTTGAAGAAGATCTCCTGAAACCTCAGCGGCGATTTTCTTTTCTCAAGATCCCTTAGGAAGACCAAGGGGTTTTTCATTTTCAGGTACTCGCCATTAACGTCCTTCCAAGCGTAGCGAGGACTCACTTGCGCACTTCCCTCCCCTGGGCTAGAAAAAAGAAATGTACTCTGAGGGGGATCTCTGCTCACCCAAAGCACACCTGACCCTATCTCATCCGACCTCAAATCCCCTATTGAATTCTACATAACTACCCCATATGGGAGGTTATGAAGAAACGTTTCCGCATAATGCGTTGAAAGGGAGCGATTGAGGAAATCTTTCGGCAATATTACCCCACAGGGAGGATATGTGTAGTTATTACCGCAGATTCACTATTAGAATGCACTCAGGAAAGCTATAGGTCACTGTACAAAACGTGAGGATATCATGGCCATTTTTACACTAACTATGGTTATAGATGCTATTGTTGAGATGGGTGTTGAAGGGGTTTGGGAGAAAGCCAAACGCCGAGATGCAGTGATCAAGTTGCTGGAAAAAATCGGTTTGAAGCCCAATGCGCCGCCCCCTGATTTTAACGGCATTTATGCTTACGCCCTGGTGGAATTTGGCGTTGGCAGGTCCAAGCCGGTCTTAGACTTTTTTCGCCATGAGTTTGTCAAAGATGCCTTTCGCAGGGCGTTTGAACAGCGAGACCCTTCAATCCTTGACAACGAAGCCGAAAATCTGCTGGAATGGTCTGCCATTGGTGAGGAGTTTCGGCGGATGGATTATGATCCCCGCCGTGAATTTGATCGCTTTGCAGCTGTATTCCACACCCTGGCCGACCGCACACGCACGGTGGCAGACGTTAAACGCGACCACAAACTTGAGGATGTGCACGAGGAATTACAGGCTGTTATGGCTAGGCTCGAGCCAATAGACACACTGCCTGAGTTGCGAACCGAGATACAGCGACTACTTCAAAAACTCCAGCGACCATCCCCAGCGCGCGCCCCTTTTGTGTTGCCTCAGCTTGATGTCTCCACTTTTACCGGTCGAGAAGAAGAACTGACACAGCTCGAAGAACTGCTCCTGAAGGGTGAAGGGGCCAAAGTAAGTAGCATCGTTGGTCTAGCGGGTGCGGGAGGTATTGGTAAGTCGGCACTAGCTTGTCACTTCGCGGAATTGCACAAGGTCGAATTCCCCGATGGTGTCATTGGTCTACGGGTATACGGCAAGGATGTGGATACCATTGCCCGCGAGTTCGCCCGGTGCCGTGGAGAGGTGATTGGTTCGGATGATGAGAGGAACGCGGCGACCATTATGCAGGACTTATTCCGTCACTGCCGGGTACTACTGATTTTCGATCACGCTGAAGAGGCGGCTATTCGGTCACTCCTTCCAGGCGGGGATCGGTGTTCCGTAATCATTACCACCCGCGACCGGGGACTGCCCGTCTTGTTAGATGTCCCTGTTGAGGGCCGGGTTAACCTTCCTCCATTACCTGATCCCGATTCACTATTCTTGCTTGAACGGCTTCTTGGCGGAGGGCGCGTCTCTACCGAGGAAAAAGCTGCTTGTGAGATAATCGAACTGGTCGGGAACCTTCCGCTCGCCCTACAGATTGTGGGTGCTACCCTCCAAATGCAACCAAAGCATAGTCTCGCTGACTATGCCGCTTCACTGGTCGAAGAAAGAACGAGGCTGGAAAAACTCAGGATCCGAGGAGATCCATATCTGAACGTGCGGGCTTCATTCTCACTCAGTCTGAAGCTACTTGAGGTTTCCGAAGTCGATTTCTTTGCGTGCTTGAGCGTCTGTGCCCGAGACGGATTCTCAGTGATGGCAGCGGTAGCTGCCGGCGATTGCGATGCAGTCATAGCGGGTGAAAGGTTGAACTATCTTTACCGACTGTCTCTGATAAACCGACCTCAGACTGGCGAGTATCGGTTCATGTTCCACCCGCTGATCCGCTTGTTTGCCAAAGAGATGGTGGACGAAGGCTCTCTGCTGGAAGACGCCGCAGAACGACACGCTCAGTTCTTTATCCAGCTTGTCAAGTCTAGCGATGTCAATGACTCGGCTGTTGCATCCATTCTAGCAGACGAGTTCGAAGATGTCGTCTTGGCGGCAGAATGGCTACAACGCAAGGAAAGAGCAGACTACGAGTTCGTCATCCGCCTTCAACCCTTCTTTGAACGATACGGTCACTGGCAGAAAGCTGTCCTCCTCATGACTGGATTCCTGTCCCTGGCTGACCGCATGGAGGATTGGGATGCCGTCGTGCAATTTCGTATTCAGCAAGCCAAGTACCTATCATGGTGCGGCGAATTACAGCGGGCTGAAGAAGCACTCGCTCCGATTGCGGATGTCGTGAGTCGAATCAAACCTCAGACTGCCCGTCAACGTTGTGACGCAATGTGGCTTAACACATTGGGCGGGGTGTTGCAGCGGCAGGGACGTTTCGACGAAGCTATGGACGCCTTCCAGCGCAGTGGTGCTATCGAGGAGCAACTTGGGAACCTGCTTGGTTTGGCGATGGTGCTGAACAGCTTGGGCGGGGTGCTGCAGCGGCAGGGGTTGTTCGACGAAGCTGTGGACGCCTTCCAGCGCAGCTTTGCCCTGCTGGTGGAGTTGGGGGACGACCGTGGGCAGGCGATGGTGCTGAACAGCTTGGGCGGGGTGTTGCAGCGGCAGGGGTTGTTCGACGAAGCGGTGGATGCCTTCCAGCGCAGCTCTGCCCTGCTGGTGGAGTTGGGGGACGACCGTGGGCAGGCGATGGTGCTGAACAGCTTGGGCGGGGTGTTGCAGCGGCAGGGGCGGTTCGACGAAGCGGTGGACGCCTTCCAGCGCAGCAGTGCTATCGAGGAGC